>JGI24034J26672_10000040_pt1 | contig 72195 bp, 77 predicted proteins | sample KBSSwiS2withPhiX_FD_26672 | JGI IMG/M metagenome (IMG submission 26672)
GTCGCGAGCCTGATCGCGGTGGCGATGGTCTTTTCGGCGAGCGCGATCCTGCGGCGGGAGGGGCATCAGACGGCGGCGCTTGCGGTCAACAACGCCGCGAACTGGACGGTCGTCGGCAGCGGGCTCCTGTGTCTTCTGCTTGGCATCCACAGCGCGAACTTCGCAATGACGCTGCTGATGATCGGCGTCGCCGTGGGCGCCTGCGCTGGCTGGCTGCAGGCCTTGCGCATCCAAAGGCGCTTGGGCGCGCCCAATCAGCCAGTGCCGCTGCGCGAAGCGTTAAGCTTTGTCAGTATCCTTGGCGCCAGCGCCGTTGTGCTTCAGCTCGAGCGGCTGGTTGCACCCAAAGTGCTGGGCGTCGAGGCGCTGGCAAGCTTCTCGGTGCTGGCGTCGGTGGCGCTATTTCCTTATCGCATGCTGCGCTCGGGCGTCGGCTTCTCGCTCGTTCCCCGGCTGCGCCGCGCGCGCACCGCCGACGAACGCAACCGCGTCATCCTGCACGAGATCGGCGCGGTGGTGGCGGTGCTGGTCGTCGCCAGCGCGGCGGTGACGCTGCTCTCGCCGCCGCTCACCGATATTCTCACCAAGGGGAAATATCAGCTTTCCTTTTTTCTGGTCGCTGCCGCCTGCGTGAACGGCTCGGCCAAGGTGATCACCGGCCTGCCGCGCGCCTTCATCACCGCCTGCGGCACCAGCGCGGATGTACGCGGGCTCAATTGGCAAAGCTGGCTGATGATTGTTTTCGGCGTGGCCGGGGCATGGTTCGGCGCGCGCTGGGATCTTGCCGGGCTGGTGCTTGGCGCCGGGCTCGGCACCTTGGCCGGGGCCGCCCCCAGCATCGTGCTCGCCTATCGCGTGCTCCGCCGGCCACCAGCCGAAGCGCCAGTCCCGTCATTCGTGGCGTAACGCGTCGATCGGGTTGAGCGCGGCGGCGCGGCGCGCCGGAAAATAGCCGAACACGACCCCGATCAATGCTGAAAAAGCGAATGAGACGAGGTTGATGAAGGGATCGAACAGGAACGGTACGCCCATCACCGGGGCCAGGCTGACCGTCGCGATCAGCGCCAGCACAACGCCGAGGATCCCGCCAAGGCTCGACAGTACCACCGCCTCGACCAGGAATTGCAGCAGCACCTCATTGGCGAGCGCGCCGATGGCAAGCCGGATGCCGATCTCGCGCGTCCGTTCCGTGACCGAGACCAGCATGATGTTCATGATGCCGATGCCGCCGACCACGAGGCTTACTGCCGCCACCGCGCCCAGCAGCCCGGTCATGATCTTGGTCGATCCGGAGATCGCTTCCGAAATCTGGCGTGTGTCGAAGATACTGAAATTGTCGGGCTGATCGTCGGTCAGGTGACGCCGTTCGCGCAGCAAGCTGGTGAGCGCGGATTGCACGACCGTCGTGTCATAATCATCGTCGACTGCCACCATAATCGAGCGCAGGTCGCGATTGCCCGTGAAACGGCGCTGCACCATCTTCAAGGGCATGATGATCGTATCGTCCTGATCATTGCCGAAGCCGCCCTGCCCGCGCGTCGCGAGCAATCCGATGACGGTGCAGGACACATCCTTGACGCGCAAGCGCTGCCCGATCGGATCAACCCCCTGAAACAGGTTGGCGCGCACCGTGTTGCCGATGATGCAGACGCTCTTGCCGGCCTGTTCCTCGGCATCCGTGAAGCGCCGGCCGGAGGCGAGCATCCATTGCTGCGCTTCGAGAAAATCATTGGTCGTGCCGTTGACGGTCGTCGACCAGTTCTGCGCATTGCGCACGGCGGTGACGGTGGTCTGCGCCTGCCCCGCCACCGCGCGCACGCCGGCAACCTGATCGCGGATCGCATCGAGATCCTCATTCTTGAAGGGCGGCGGCGCCTCGCCCTCGCTGCCCGGCCCCATGCGCTGGCCGGGCCGCACCGAGAGAATGTTCGATCCCAGCGAACTGATTTGCTTCTTGACCGCCGCGGTCGCGCCGTTGCCGAGCGTCACCATCGTGATCACGGCCGCCACGCCGATGACGATGCCGAGCGTGGTCAGGAAGGACCGCAGCAGGTGCCGCTGAATCTCGCGGAAAGCGAGGATGAGGGTGGTGCCAAGCATCAGCCCTCCCCCTCCCCTTCAGGGGAGGAGGCCGGGGGGTGGGGCTTTCGGTCCGCAGCCCGCTTGTGTCCTGTTTCGACGCCTTCCACCAGACCATCCCTGAAATGGATGATCGTGCGCGCGAAATCGGCCATTTCGGATTCGTGCGTCACCATCAGCACGGTGATCCCGCTGCGCACGTTGAGGTCGGTCAGCAATTCCATAATCTCGATTGAGCGTTCTGTATCGAGATTGCCGGTCGGCTCATCGGCAAGCAGCACGTCGGGCTCGGTCACGATCGCGCGGGCGATCGCGACGCGCTGCTGCTGGCCGCCCGAAAGCTCGCCGGGCGTATGATCGGCCCATTGCGCGAGCCCGACTTTTTCGAGCGCCGCCATCGCCGCCTCCTGCCGCTTCTCCTTGGGCAGGCCGCGATAGATCAGCGGCAGCTCGACGTTTTCGAGCGCGGTGGTGCGCGCGAGCAGGTTGAAGCCCTGGAACACGAAGCCGAGATAGCGCCGCCGCAAGAGCGAGCGCTGGTCGCGCGTAAGCTGCTCGATATGCCGCCCGTGGAACAGGAACACGCCCGAAGTCGGCACATCGAGACAGCCGAGAATGTTCATCGTCGTCGATTTGCCCGAACCCGACGGACCCATCACCGCGACGAAGCCGCCCGGCATGATATCGAGATCGACGCCCTTGAGCGCCTGAAACGCAGCCTGCCCCGTTCCAAAGCTCTTTGTGATCCCGCGCAGCGAGATAAGGGGGTCGCCCACTAGATCCTCCCCCAAGGGGGGAGGGGGGCGTAGCTGCGAGCTGCGATGTGCCGGGGGCACATCGCAGCAGCGGAGCCGGCTCGCAAAGCGAGCCGTGGACGAAGTGCGGTGGAGGGGTATCGCGCTTTCGATAGGGGAATACTCCTCCACCATGCTGCGCATGGTCCCCCTCCCCCTGCGGGGGAGGATTTGAGTTCTATCACCTTCACTGCGCGCTCGCGCGCTGGCCAGTGATCACTTCCATGCCCGGCTTCAGATCGTTGGACTGGACGGCAGTGTTGCGCCCGTCGCTGGCGCCGGTGACGACCTGGATCGGCTGCGGCTGGCCATTGCTGCCCACGACATAGATGGTCTGGCTGCTGCCGACGCCGATCTTGCGCTCCTGCTGGGCGCCACGGCGAAAGCGCGGACGAACTGTCATTCCGCTCATCAGCCCCTGATTTTGCTGGCCGCTCTTGCCGGACTGGCCCGGCGTGAAGCGGAACGCACCATTGGGCACGAGCAGTGCGTCATGCACCGAATTGACCGCGATGTCGGCGGTCGCCGTCATGCCGGGCAGCAGCCTGCCGCTGCGGTTGTCGACGGTGAGGATCGCATCATAGGCGACGACGTTGGAGCTGCTCGATGCCGCCGCCGCGCCCGAAGACGATGAGGAACTACTCGTCGTCGAAAGGTTGTTGGAGCCAACGTTCACGCGCCGGATGCGCGCCGGGAAGGTCTGTCCCGGATAGGCGTCGACCGTGAAGGTCGCGCTCTGCCCTGATTTTACCTGGCCGACATCGGCCTCGTCGATCGCGACCTCGAGCTGCATCGAATGCAGATCCTCGGCGAGGATGAACAGGGTCGGCGTATTGAACGAGGCGGCGACCGTCTGGCCCGGCTCGATCTTGCGTGCGAGTACCACGCCCGTCACCGGCGCCTTGATCACCGCCTTTTCCCGCCGCGTTTCATTGGAGGAGAGATCGGCCTGCGCGGCGACAGCATTGGCTTCGGCGGTCTTGACCGCCGCCGCCGCGCGGTCGCGATTGGCGACTGCGGTTTCCATCTCGGTCTTGGCCGGCACCTTGCCACCGGAAAGCTTGTAGACCTGCTGGAAGCGGTTGAGCTGGGCTTCTGCGTCTGCCAGCGTCGCACGCGCCTGATTGATATCGGCCTGCCGCGCGGCCAGCGTGGCGCGCGATTGATTGATGGTTTCGTCAAGGAGCTCGGTATCGATGATCGCCAGCGTCTGCCCCTTCACCACCCGATCATTATAATCGACCAGCACCTTGGCGACCGTGCCCGAAATTTCGGAGCCCACCTCGATCTGGTTAGTCGGCGCAAGATTGCCCGTGGCCGAAACCGTGACGTTGAGATCGCCCTTGCGTACCTGCTGCGTGATGAAACCATTCTCGCCGCCGTCGAAGCAGCGCGTGAGCAGCAGGATCAAGCCGAGCAGCAACACCCCGGCGCCGCCCCAGATCGTGCGCCGCCGCCAGGGCGAATCCGGCGGCGTGCCGAGAAAGGCATCGAGATCGGCTCGGGCTTGCGAATCGTTCATGGTCTCTTTCCGTCGGGAAGCGGCGCCTGCGGGTCCCATCCGCCACCTAGGGCGAGATAGATCTGGACGATCGCGTTGGCCTCATCGGCCTTGGCGGATGCCAGCCCGTCACGCGCGCTCAATAATTGCCGTTCGGCGTCGAGCAAGGTCTGGAAATCGGTCAGCCCCGCGCGATATTGGCTGCGGGCGAGGATGGCGGCATTGTTGGCGGCCTCGAACGCTTCAGCGAGCGACCCCTCGCGATCGCGTGCCGATTTCAACGCGACCAGCCCATTCTCAACATCCTCCAGTGCGGTCAGCACGGTCTGACGATAGGCCGCGAACGCGCCTTCCGCCGAAGCCCGCGCGCTGCGGATCGAGGCCAACCGCCGCCCACCGTCGAAAATGAGCTGGCTCAGCGTGGCGAACACGCCGCCGGTGACGACGTCGCCAAGACGGCCGAGGCTGAGCGCCGACGTCCCGACATTGCCGCTGAGATTGAGCGCAGGAAAAAGCTGCGCCTGCGCGACGCCGATGCGCGCCGTCGCAGCCGCCAGCGTCCGTTCCGATGCGCGCACATCGGGGCGCTTGCGCAGCGTATCGGCGGGGATGCCGGCCGCGATGTCGACCGGGCCCACCGGGATCGGGCCAACCATGCCAAGTTCATCGGCCAAGGCTCCGGGCGCGACGCCGGTCAGCACCGCCAGCCGATTCTGCGCGCCGGCGACGGCTTGCTCGAGCGTGGGTATCGTCGCCCGCGTCTGCGCGAGCTGGGTCCGCGCCTGCTCGACATCAAGCGAGGAAACCAGGCCGGCCTGCACGCGCCACCCGGCAATCTGGTAATTTTCCTGCTGGGTCAGCAGCACGTCCCGGGCGATGCCGAGCCGCGCTTGCGCCGCGCGCAGATCGACATAGTTAGTGGCCACCTCCGCGATCACCGCCGTCTGCACCGAGGCGAGGCTATAGCCCGCCGCCTGAAGATCGGCGCGGGAGGCCTCGACCGAGCGCCGCGTGCCGCCGAACAGGTCGACCGCCCAACTCGCATTGGCACCAGCCGAAAAGCTGCTCGTGTCCTTGAGCCGATTGTCGAGGTTGCGGCCTGCGCTCGCCTGGCCGCTTACCGACGGGAAAAAATCGGCCCGCGCCGCGATCAGCGAAGCTCGGGCCTGCCGCAATCGCGCGACCGCCTGCGCAATATCGAGATTGGCCTTGAGCGCGCGATCGACCAGGGAGCTGAGTTCGGCATCGTCGAGCGCGTTCCACCAGGTCGCAAGCTCCTGCGGCTGCGCATCATTAGCGGGAGCGGTATAATGTTCGGGCACGCCCAGTGCGTCCGCCGATTTCGGGTGATAGGGCGGACCGGCCGCGCAGCCCGAAAGCAGCGCGGTCATCGCCAAGATCAGACCCGCGCGGCCCCAGCCGCTACGAGGATTCGCCGTTCGTCCAGTTCGCACAGTTTCCCGTAGCGTGAGCGCACCTTAGCTCAAACTGAATAAGCCCGCTCCAGGGTTATCGCCATCCCTTATCGCGGGCGCGGCGTTCCGTTTCGGGATCGAACGGAGCGCCCTTCATCATCGCGGTCGCCGCCTGCATCACCAGCGCGTCACCCGAGGTCGCCTGCCGATAGCCGCCATTCGCGGCGGCATCGCTCGCGGAATGGGTGACCGGCACCTGCCACTGGCCGTCCGTCCGGCATCCGATCCCTGCCAGATTTCCGGCATCGAAGCTGCGGCAATATGCGCCCGCCTGATTCTGGAAGCTCACGCCGATGCGCACCCGCGCATCGCCCGCCTGCGCCGAGGCGAGCTGGGTATCGAGCGCCTTTGCCAGATCGCCGCGCGCGATCAGCCGGCCTTCATGGCTTTCCACCACCGCGCCGCGCGGCGCGAACGCAAGCTGGCCTGCCAGCACGCCAACCGCAAGGCTCGCGGCGATCGCACCCCAGTGGCTCCAGCCGGGCACGCGCGGCCTGCGCTTTTCCCGCGCCGCCGCGAAATCGATCACGTCGGCCTGCTGCTTGCGCAACAAATCTGCCAGCCGGTCCGGCACCGGCGCTTCGGCGGCCGGCGCGTAATAGGCGTTCAGCCGCGCAGCGAGGCGGCGATGCTGCTCCAGCCGCGCGCGAAGCTCGGGATCATCATGCAACGCCTGCTCGACCTTAAGTTGATCGGCCACGCTGCATTCGCCGTCAGCATAGGCGATGAGCAGTTCGTCCTCGATCATCACGCCGCCTCCAGCATCTGCACCAGCGCCTGCCGACCGCGCACGAGGCGCGAGGTCAGCGTCCCCATCGGAATCTCCAGAATTTCGGCTGCCTCCCTGTAGGCCAGGCCCTCGACCAGCACGAGCGCGATCACCTCGCGCTGCTCGTCCGGCAGTTTCGCCATGGCGCGATCGACGTCGTTCATCGCGACATTGCGCTCGATCGCTTCATGGCCGTCGTCGCCCACATTCACCCCGTCTTCCTCCGGCGCGAAGGTTTGCGCACGCCGCACCCGGGCGCGGGCCTCGTCAATCCAGATATTGCGCATGATCCTGTACATCCAAGCATCCAGCCTCGTTCCCGGTTGCCACTGGTCGCGTGCCTTGAGCGCACGCTCCACCGACAACTGGCTCAGATCGTCGGCATCGGCCTGATCGCGCGTGAGCGAGCGGGCAAAACGCCGCAGGCGCGGCAGCAGTGCCAGCATCTCCTCTTCGAACCGTCCAGTCGCCATACCTCGTCCGATCATGGATTAAACGCTTGCCTGCGCGCGTTTAATCCCAGAGCTAACGGAAAAAATTGTAAGTACGAAACGATATGCGACACACACGCCCGCTGCTGTTCAGCCTTTTGGCGCTGTTCTTGCTGACCGCACACGGCCAGGCGCAGTTGCTCGCGCCGATCGAGAGGCCGCTGGGTGCGGTCACGGGCGTTGTGAACGATACCGCCGCTCCGGTGCTCGACGCGGTCACCGATCGCAGCCGAGGGCTCGTCGGCACTGTCCAGCGTCTCGCGAACCAACGGATCAGCCGGCTCGATCGGCTTGTGCGCAACAACCGCGCCGCCCTCGAATTCGACGATCAGGGTAATCCCGCCGTGCGCGGCGAAGTGATCGGTGTCGACATCAGCCTCGAAGCGATCGGGGCCGCGCGCAAGGCTGGCTTCAGCGTGATAGCGCAGGAACAGATTGAGGGTCTCGACGTCCCTACTGTCAGGCTTTCCGTTCCCGATCACATGCCGCTCGCCCGCGCGCTCAAGATGATCCGCGCGCTGGCACCGGGCGAATGGAGCGCCAACCCGCTCCATTTCGAAAGCGGGGCTCCCGCCTCCTCAGCGACGGGCACGGCAACGGGCGGAACTGCTGTCAATCCCCGGATCGGCATGATCGATGGCGGCGTCGCGCAGAGCCCAGCGCTGACTGGCGCGATCGAGCAGAAAGGCTTCGCGCGCGAGGCGCCCACGGGCAGCCCCCATGGCACCGCGATCGCCTCGCTCATCGCCGGCCAGGGCATCATCAAGGGCGTCATGCCTGGCGCGCCGTTGCTGGTCGCCGATGTCTATGGCCGCGATCCCGCCGGCGGCAACGCGTTTGCCATTGCCCGCGCGCTCGGCTGGATGGCGCAACGCGGCGTTCCTGTGGTGACGATCAGCCTGGTCGGCCCAGCCAATCCGCTGCTGGCCAAGGTGATCGCCGCCGCGCGCCACCGCGGCATGAAAATCGTCGCCGCGGTCGGCAATGACGGCCCCGCCGCCCCGCCCGCTTACCCCGCATCCTATGACGGGGTGATCGCGGTGACTGGCGTGGACGGGCGCAATCGCGCGCTGATCGAAGCGGGCCGTGCGCTCCATCTCGATTACGCCGCGCCGGGCGCTGACATGCTCGGCGCGAAGCCGGGCGGGGGCACCAGCGATTTGCGCGGCACATCCTTTGCGGCGCCGCTCGCCGCCGCGCGACTGGCGATGCTCCCGGGCCATAGCATCGCCGCGCTCGATCGCGAAGCGGTCGATCTCGGCCCGCCCGGACCCGACAGGATCTTTGGCCGCGGCCTCGTCTGCGGCACGTGCCGCACGCGGCGCTGAAAAAATTTTCCGTATCGGGATTAAACCGGCAAGCCCTCTCGTTCGCAACAATGAGGGACGCGAACGTCCCCCTGATTGCACGGAGGAGACTTCAAATGAAAAAGGCAATGATCCTTGCAGCGGCCGCGACGATCGGTTTCGTCGCGATGCCCGCCAATGCGCAGTTGCTCGGCGGAGGCGGGCTTGGTGGTTTGGGCGGCCTGACGGGCAGCCTCGGCGGAACGCTCAACGGCACGCTGGGCGGAACGCTCGGCGGCTCGGCGGGCGGCCTCGGCGACACGATGGATTCGGCGACCGGCTCGGTCGATTCTGCCGCCAGCGGCAGCGCCTCGGCCCATGCCAGCAAGCATGGCGGCGCCAAGAATAAGGAGGCGGGCGCCAATGCCGGCCTCGGAGGCGCCGTCAACGGCACACTCAATAGCGCCACCAGCGCGGCCAGTTCAGCGACCGGCGCAACCGACGCAGCCAATTCCGCCACCGGCGCGGCGAGCGGCGCGGCCAATGGGTCCGGGAGCGCCAACGGCAGCGCCAGCCACAAGCAGGCCAGCGCCAATGCCGGGCTCGGTGGCACTATCAATGGCGCACTCAATAGCGCCACCGGTGCGGCTAGCTCCGCGACCGGCGCAACCGACGCAGCCAATTCCGCCACCGGGGCGGCGAGCGGCGGCGCCAATGGTTCTGGGAGCGCTAACGGCAGCGCCAGCCACAAGCAGTCGAACACCAATGCGGGCCTCGGTGGTGCCGTGAACGGTGCGCTCAATGGCGCGACCAGTGCGGCCAACTCGACTGGAACCACCGGTTCGACGGCCGGCTCGGCCAGCGGGTCAGGCAATGCCAGCGGGAGCGCGAGCCATTCGCAGGGCGTGAACCTCGGCGCACAAGTCGGTGGCAGCAGCAATGTCAGCGGATCGGCGCAGGCGAGCCACTCGTCGGGTTCGAACGCGACCGCTTCGGCCAACTGACACCCACGGCGCCACGGGACAGGCTTTCAAAGTCCAGCCCGGCTGCTTTAAGGCCCGCGTCAGCGATCCGGCATGGGATCGCAGGCGCGGGCCAAGCGCTTTGTGCAGACCCCGCAACCGATGAGGACCGGCATGAACGCATCACAAACCCCAAACATGACGGCGATCAAGATCGAGGGCGGTAAGGGCCCAGCCTCGGCATTGCGGCCCGAGCGGGTGCCGATCCCAACGCCCGCCGAGGGCCAGTTGCTGATTAGGGTCCGTGCCGCAGGCGTGAACCGGCCCGATATCGTCCAGCGGCTGGGCTTTTATCCGCCGCCGCAGGGTGCGCCGGACATCCTTGGCCTCGAAGTTGCGGGCGAGGTTGAGAAAGCGGCGGGGCGATGGAAGCGGGGCGACAAGGTGTGCGCGCTGCTGGGCGGCGGCGGCTATGCCGAATATGCGGTCTGCGATCCCCGCCACGCGCTGCCGATCCCGCCGGGCCTCGGCTTCGAACAGGCGGCCAGTCTTCCCGAGACGGTCTTCACGGTCTACGCCAATGTCTTCGAACATGGCGGGCTCAAAGCGGGCGAGACGCTGCTCGTGCATGGCGCCACCTCGGGCATTGGCGTCACCGCGATCCAGATGGCGAAAGCCGCCGGGGCCAAGGTGATCGCAACCGCGCGTAGCGCCGCGAAGGCGGAGGCGGCGCGTGCGCTTGGTGCCGACCTCGCCATCAACACGGCCGAGCAGGACTTTGCCGAGGGGGTAAAGGCCGAAGGCGGCGCCGACGTGATCCTCGACATGGTCGGCGGCGACTATTTCGGCAAGGATATCGATGCCCTCAAGCCGCGCGGCCGGATCGTCTTCATCGCTGCGCAAGGCGGCGGCGATCCGCCCCTTCCGATCTTCAAGATCATGCAGAAGCAGGCGATCGTCACCGGATCAACCTTGCGGCCTCGCGACGCCGACGAGAAGGCGCGGCTGGCGACCGAAGTCGAACGCGTGGTGTGGCCGTGGATCGCAGCGGGCAAGGTCAAGCCGCAGGTCGATCGCGCCTTTCCGCTGGCCGATGCCGCGGCGGCGCACGCCTATCTCGAAAGCGGCGCGCATACCGGAAAAGTGATCCTCCTGGCCAGTTGATCGTTCGCTCACCGCAGGAACGCTCTGTCCCCTTGTCGGTTTACGGGTGGAGCGGACCGAGGAGGTTAACGATGAAACGCAGAATTCCGCTGGTTCTAACGCTGGCACCGATGCTGCTGGCGGCAACCCCGTCGCTGGCGCAGGACACCGCGCGCGCCGCGGCTGATGCGGCCGAGCAGCCGGTCACGCAATCGCTCAACAACAATGTCGCCGCGGCCGCGGCCACGACCAACGCGGTCAACGCGGCCCGCGAAAATCAATATGAACTGGATCGCGCCGCTTTCCGCGCCGAAGTCGCCGCCCGCCGCGCGAAGATCATGTCCGACGAAGCCGCCTATGCGAAGCAGCAAAACGCCTATGCGGATGCGATGGCGGCGTGGCGGATCCAGAATGACGAGTGCAAGCGCGGCATCCTCAAATCCTGCAAGAAGCCGACCCCGGTGCCGGCTGACTTCTATCAGCCCTGATCAGGCAATCTTGTCGGCGTAGATCAGGCGGCCCGGCCCAAGCTGGTCGAGCACTGATTTGAGATCGGCGTCCGAAAAGGCGAAGCAACCTTCGCTGCGGCCGAGTTTGCCGTGCTGCGCGATCATATCGGGGCTCACATACCAGGCGGCATGGACCACGATCGCACGTGCCTCGGCATTATTGTTCTGCGGATCAAGCCCGATGAGCCGCCGCGACGTGCCGTGCTTGCCCTGATAGATATCGGCCGTGAGATAGGCGCCGCGCGATGAGGCGGCCGAGCCCGGCAGGTTGGAGAAGCGCTCCACCCACCCGCTATGCTCGGGATCGGAACCCCGGCCATGCGCAACCAGCAGCGAACGCGTGCGCCCGCTCGCGACGTCAAGTATATGGAAGCGGGGGCTGCGCGAGGCGGCCGAGAAATCGGCAATGCCGATCACGTCCCTGAATTGCAGCCGGTCGGCGTGCTGCTGATAGGCGCGCTTCGCCGCCTCGAGCAGCGCAGGCGCTGGCCCGGCTGATCGAAGTCCTGGGATCGAAGCGGCCTTGACCTGGGTGCCGGCGAGCGCCGCGAGGCCGCCGGCGATCATCACATTACGTCTGCTAAACATGCGCGACTAAATTGTTCCCGTCTCTGCACGCCCAATAGCATGATTCTGCCTCCGTAGTAACCCGCATTGTCCGCAGCGGCCGATTGGCAAAGATGCGGCTCATGATCAGGCTGCTTATCCTCTTTCTTTTTGGCACTTTTTCGGCCGCTGTTCAGGCCGAGCCGCCACATTGGCAACCGCGCCAGGTGCAGCGCCTGCTCGAATGGCTCGACGCCGCAGCCGATGACGGGCTGGGGCCGGCGGCGGCCCGCGCGAGCACGGTCCGCGACGCCATGCGGCAGGCGGACTCGGCCAAGCTCGATGCCGCTGCCACCGAGGCCGCTGTCCATCTCGTCCAGGCGCATCGCATCGGCTGCTGCTATTCCGCGCCGCCACCCGGCTGGAATATCGGAAACGGCTTGTCCGCGCTCGATCCTGCAAAGGCTGTGGAGACAGCGTTGGCAGAAGATCGGCTTGACCTGTTGTTCGGAACGACACGCCCCTCGCACCCTTATTATTATTCGTTGCGCAGGGCCTATGCCGCCGAAAAGGATCCAGCCCGCCGCAGCATATTGGCGGCCAATCTCGATCGCTGGCGCTGGATGCCGCGCCAGCTTGGCGAGCGCTATCTGATCGTCAACACCGCCTCCTTCGAAGCCACGCTCTGGGAGAATGGAAGGCAAGCCGGCCGCTGGGAAATCATTGTCGGCAAGATGGGATCGCCAACCCCGGTTTTCGCCGCGACCGTGACCGGCGTGATCTTCAATCCCTGGTGGGAAATTCCGGCAAGCATCGTCGAGGAAAGCATCGGCGCGCTGATGCGCAACCATCCCGATGATGCGGCTACCAAGGGCTATGTGATGCAGGACGGGCGCTACCGCCAGCGCCCTGGCCCCACCAATGCCCTCGGGCGGATGAAGCTGGTGATGCCGAACAGCTATAATGTCTATCTGCACGATACGCCGAGCCAGAGCCTGTTCGCGCGCGACCGCCGCACCTTCAGCCATGGCTGCGTGCGCGTGGGCGATGCGCTCGGATTGGCGGCGACGTTGCTGTCGGCTTCGCCGCAATGGGATCGCGCGCGGATCGATGCGACGGTGGCCAAAGGCAATACGGCGACCGTGCCGCTGGCGAAGCCAATCCCGGTCTACATCACCTATTTCACCGCCGAGCCCGACGGCCTGGGCGGCGTTCGCTATTTCGACGACGTCTACAAGCGCGACGGCGTCATCATGGACATCAAGAAGAACGAGCGCTGCTCCGAGTGATTTGACCCACTTGCGGGAAAATGTGCTTATTCACGCGCAAGCTGCCGGAACGGCGGCGGGAGGCTGTTAGTTTTGATACCGGAGCCGTCTGACCCGGCTTCCTCCAACAATTGGCAGCTTAGGAGACATGTCATGGCATCTCGAATTCTCGCTCCATTTACTGGTGGCCGCGGGCTGATCGGCCGCGACCCGTTCCTCGATCTTCACCGCGAGGTGAACCGGCTGTTTGACGACACCTTCCGTTCCTTCGGCGACGGACAGGGCGGACGCGGCAGGAGCATGCCGCGCCTCGACATTCATGAAGCCGGCAACGCGCTGGAAGTCACCGCCGAGCTTCCAGGCGTCTCGCAGAACGACCTCGACCTCCGGATTGAAGGCGACACCCTCACCATCAGCGGCGAAAAGCGCAATCAGCGCGAGGACAAGAACGCCCATATTTCAGAACGCAGCTATGGTACGTTCCAGCGTTCGATCCAATTGCCATTCACCCCGAATCCCGATCAGGTTCAGGCGAATTTCCGCGACGGGGTGCTGACCGTCACCATCCCGCGTGAGGCGCAGCAGGATCGCAGCCGGCGCATCCAGATCGGCGGCGGCCAGCAGACATTGTCGCAGGACCAGCAACGTCCCGAAAGCAGCAGTTCGTCCAGGGGCGGCAGCGGCGGGACGTCGGACGAAACCAGCGCGTTCAATTTCGGGAGATCAGGCCAGGAAGGCGGACAGGGCCAACCCGGCAGTGAGAAGGGACTCAGCGAGGAACGTGAACGCACGGCGGCGGAGCCGGGCACCGATCCGCTGCACGAAGGCCCCTAATCCGCACTAGCGGGAACCCGCCCCTTCCAGCGCCTTCTGCGTAACGCCGTTGGAATCGCTAAGATTTTCGACGGCGTTGTCCGACGTGTTTTCGACAGCGTTGCGGAGCACCGCCGCTGATTGGGGGATCGAGGTCAGGCTCGATTTGCTGATTTAAAGAAATTGGCGCGCCCGGAACGATTCGAACGTCCGACCCTCAGATTCGTAGTCTGATGCTCTATCCAGCTGAGCTACGGGCGCGCGGGAGTGGCGGACATAGTCGGCAAGAAGAGATGACGCAAGCCCGTTGCGGGGAATATGCAGGCTGCTAAAGCGGGCACATGCAGCGGCAGCCATTTCTCGGCCTTCCATCCACGCTCGTTCTCGCGCTGCTGACGCAAGCCTGCGCGCCCGTAGCGGATCATCCTTCGCTGGCGCCCCGCGCGATCGAGCGTTTTTCGGTGGACGAGGAGCCGGCAACAGCCGCGCCACAGCCCTCGCCACTTCCCGCTAATGCCTCGCAAGATCAGCGCATCTCGGCACTCGTCGCGAAGGCGCGCGACGGCGACGCCATCTTCCAGCAGCGCTTGCGCGAAAGCAGAGCCATCGTGGAACAGGGTATCGGCGCCAGCGTGGGCAGCGAGGCCTGGGTGCAGGCTCAGCAGGCGCTTACGCGCGCGGTAGCGGCACGGACGGTCGTAACCGACAGCCTTGCCGACATTGAAGCGGTGCAACTCGCCGCCGCGCAAGCCGGCTCCGCTGCCACCGGGTCAGCCATGATCGAATCTGCCCGGACCGATATCAGCGCCCTAGAGGCAAGCGAGCGCGCGCAGATCGATGCGTTGCGCACCCGCTTGACCAATCCCTAACGCCTCAGGCGGCCGCAGCCTCGCCACCGAAGCGAGCCGAAGCGCGAACGCCTGCCTCGCGCCGCTCTTCCACCCGCATGCGATATAATATGCCCAGCAGTAGGATAGCCGCAAAGAAGAGATAGGATTGCACGATGTTAAGCGGGCTGTGCGCGAAATAGCCCGTGCCGGGTACATAATGCGTAGCAACCACATAGCTCATGGCCAGCCCGACCACGGCCCAGGGCTTACGCCAGGCTGCGGCGAGCGCTGCGCCATAGATGGGAAAGACCACGCCGTAATGGTGATCCCAGGCCACCGGCGACGCCATTGTGGCGCTGAGCGCCATCGCGCAGAAATCGAGCGTGCGCTCGATGGGCCGCCGGCTCGATCGCCAGAACAAGGCGGGCATGAGGATCGCGATCGAGCTGATGAGGGTACCGGCATAGATCGTCGGATGGTAAGGCGGCAACCCTTCGCGCCAGCGCAAATTGTTGAAATGCACAGGATCGCTGAGCGACACCAGCCGGCCGATCAATCCGTTGACCGACTGATTGGCATAAAGCGACTCGCCATGCTGCGACAGGAAGGACAGCACCCGCAGATAGCCGAGATGGTTCTCAAGCCCGAAATAGAGCAGCGAAACCCCGAACGCCGCGCCGCACAGCGCCGCAACCCCGGCGCAGAAGCGCCACTCGCCTCGTATTAAAGCCCAGAGCAGCAGCACGCCCAGCTGTGGCTTGATCAGGCAAGCGAGCCCGATGAACATGCCGGACAGCATTCGCCGCCGCCCCACCCAGGCGGCGAGGCCAAGCCCGAACAGAGCGTCAATCCAGACCTGCGCCTGACCAACCTCAAACCCGTGCGCAAAGGGATAGAAGGTGACCAGCAGACCGGCGATCAACGCCTGCCGCCCAAGGCGTTGCACTGTGGTGCCGGGATCGATGCCGCGCAATTCCAGGACGCGATCAATTGTGAAACCGGTCGCCGCTGCCAGGGCCAGGAGCGAGATCAGAAGCGTGACGGTCTCAAATGGAACCGGCCCGAAATCCGGCCCGGCCTCGACTCCCATGGCGAAGAACAGGGCGGCGGGGGGATATTGGAACTTCTCGACCGGAGCGAAAAACATCTTGCGATAGACGTCAGCCCCATCCGGACTACGCCAGACGCGCAGCGCATTTTCCATCGGCTCCCATGAATCGGTCCGCGACTGAAGCGTCACGACCCGCCATGCCGCCTCCAGCACCGTTCCGCCATGATGAGGAGGCTGGACCAGCTGGAGAACCATGCCAAGGCCCATACAGCCCAGGACGAGCATTGCCGCCAACCACAATGTCAGCGTTCGAGCGGAATAATTTCCGTAAGTCGTGCCGTGCAAATCGATCCCCCCTGCAGATCGATCACCAAAATGCGATATATTTCGCAGCGCAGCAAGGCACTTAACCAAGCAGGTGCAATTCAACCCTTCGCCGCTTCCGCATGGCGCCTGCCATTCAACACATAGTGGCTCACGCCTTCACGATTGTGTTCAATCTCTTCAGGCCGCAGGTCCCGGAGATATTTGGCCGGCCTGCCTGCCCATAGCTCACCCGAGCGGATGACCTTGCCCGAGGTCAGCATCGCGCCGGCGGCCAGCATGCCATGGCCCTCGATGATCGAACCGTTGAGCACGATCGTACCCAGCCCGACGAATGCGCGATCTTCCAGCGTGCAGCCGTGCAGCATCACCATATGCCCGACAAGGCAATCCTCGCCGATGATCGTGGGATAGCCGGAGTCTCCACCATGCGGAGAGTCGCAATGGATGACGGTGCCGTCCTGGATATTGGTTCGCGCGCCGATGCGGATCCTGTTCGCGTCGGCGCGGATCACGCAATTATACCAGATGCTGACATCAGGCCCGATCTCGACATCGCCGATGATGCGGCAGCCGGGCGCGATGAAAGCGCTGTCGGCGATCCGCGGTGCAATGCCGTTGAACGAGAGGATTGTCGTATCGTTCAAAGTCCTGTCCATTCAGTGCTTGCGATGCGGTAGACCATCGTCGGATTCAGCGCATCGCTGAACGATGGATCGTGAAAATCAAGATCGGGCCGGCGCCTCATGCCCAGCCGCTCCATCAGCCCCCAGCTCGCGCGGTTGCCGGCCACGGTGAAGGCGTAGACGCAGTCGGCGCCGAGGATACCGAACGCGCGATCGAGCGAGGCGGCGGCCGCCTCGCGCGCATAGCCTTTGCCCCACATCTCCTCGCGAATTCCCCAGCCGGCTTCGAAGGCGCCCGTGAGATCGGTGCCCTGCGCATCGACGCGCTTGAGCCCGCAATAGCCGAGGAACGCTCCATCCTCGCGCCGCTCCACGGCCCAGAAGCAGAAGCCCTGCTCCGCGTTCATGCGCTGCATCCGCTCGGTCACCGATCCGGTCCGGCGCGGCGCCATGTCGGCATCCTCAAGCCAGCGCTTGTAGCTAGGCGTCTCCATCTGGCGGACAAGATCATCGTCACCCTCGCGCCATGTCCGCAGATGCAGGCGTGTCGTCGCGATGATGATCTCGCTCACTGGCTTAGCAAGCGGGCGGCATGGGCCGCATGATAGGTGAGAACAGCCGAGCACCCCGCGCGCCGAAATGCCATCAGCGTTTCCAGCACCAGCGCGTCGCGATCGCCGGCGCCCACAGCAGCAGCAGCCTCGATCATCGCATATTCGCCGGAGACCTGATAGGCGAACACGGGCACCTCGAACCGCTCCTTCACCCGCCGGATAATGTCGAGATAGGGGAGGCCGGGCTTCACCATCACGCTGTCCGCGCCCTCGGCGAGATCGAGCGCAACTTCACGCAACGCTTCCTCGGCATTGGCGGGATCCATCTGATAGGTTTTCTTGTCGCCGGTCAGCAGCCCGCCCGAACCGACCGCGTCGCGGAACGGGCCGTAGAAGGCGCTCGCATATTTGGCGGCATAGGCCATGATCTGGACGTTGACATGCCCCTCGCGTTCCAGCGCGGCGCGGATCGCCCCCACACGCCCATCCATCATGTCGGACGGCGCAATGATATCCGCCCCCGCCCGCGCCTGGTTGAGCGCCTGGGCAACGAGCAGCTCGGCGGTCGCGTCGTTCAGGACATAGCCATTGGCATCGACCAGCCCATCATGGCCATGGGAGGTATAGGGATCGAGCGCGACATCGGTGAGCACGCCAATCTCGGGAGCCGCATCCTTGATCGCGCCAATCGCGCGGCACATGAGATTGTTGGGGTTCAGGGCTTCCCGTCCATCGTCGGTCCGCAAGTCGTGCGGCGTGTTCGGAAACAGCGCGATGCAGGGAATGCCGAGATCGCGCGCCTCACGCGCCCGCGCCGCTATTCCGTCCACCGACCAGCGCGAGACTCCGGGCAGCGATGCGATCGGTTCCTCGACGTCTTTGCCCTCCGTCACGAACAGCGGCCAGATCAAATTCGACGGTGTCAACACCGTCTCGGCATGAAGCGCGCGGCTCCAGGCTGAGGCGCGGGTGCGGCGCAGGCGAAGCGCGGGATAAGCTGCGGTCATGCCGCCGCACATATCGCGAAGGGCTGGCCGCGGCTAGACGGTGCCGGATCGATCCTAGCGGAACACGAACAGGTAAAGCAGAATGATGATCGGGATTGGAATTCCGATCAGCCACAAGAGAATGCCCTTCATTGTTTTTCTCCTCGGCCCGTCCCGTGGCGTAGGAACGGCGAGCGGCGTGGCTTGTTCCGGCACCTTATCGACCGGCTTGCGTTATGGCGGGCATGAATTTCGTCTCGCGCGCCGCGCTCATCGTAAATTCCCATTCGCGCGTTGGACGAAAGATGTTCAACGATGCTTGTGCCGCACTCAAGGCGCTCCGCATCGGGGTTGACGCCTACGCCGTAAATGATCCGGGCAGACTGCACGCCATAGCCCGAACCGCGTTGGCGAAGCAGCCCGACATACTGATTCTTGGCGGCGGCGATGGCACGATCAGCAGCCTTGTCGACCATATCGTCGGCAGCGACATACCGCTCGGCTTGCTGCCGCTGGGCACTGCCAACAGCTTCGCGCGCACCCTGGGCATTCCGTTCGATCTTGACGAGGCGATCAACATCATCGCGGCCGGCCACCGCCGCCGCATCGACCTGGGCATGATCGACGACGACTATTTCGCTAACAGCGCGGCGATCGGCATGTCACCGCTGATCGCCAAGACCATTCCCCATCAACTCAAAAGGTTTGGCGGCCGCGCCGGTTATGCGCTGTGGGCGGCGGTGCAAAGCGCCCGCTTCGAGCCGTTCCGTGTTACCGTGACCGTGGACGGCGGCGCGCGCGCAATTCTCTCGGCGCTCGAAGTCCGCATCGCCAATGGCAGCTATCATGGCGGCACGCGGGTGGTGGAGCAGGCCAAGGTGGATTCGGGCGAGATCGTCGTTCAGGTGGTGGAAGGCGAAACCCACGGCCGGCTGGCGCTCAACTGGCTCGCCACGCTTGCCGGCTCGGATCTACGTCACCAGCTTACCCGCGAATTTCGCGGCCGCGCGATCAGGATCGAGACCAACCCGCCCCTGCCCATCTCGATCGACGGGGAGGTTCTCGCGCGCACGCCCGTCACCGCCAAGGTCGCCCCGCACGCCATCGAGGTGTTCGCGCCGCGCGAAAGATGAAGCAGCCTGGATATTATGCAGGGGCGGACATCGACGAGCGGATACTCCGCGACTAGGCGTTGATCTGCTCTAGGCGCTCGCTGATCTCCAACCACGCAAGCTCCGCCTGATCGAGCGCGGTGCTCGTCTCCGCATGCATGCGGGCAAGCGTTGACATGGGGAGTTTGGCCAGCGCGGGAGCCGCGCCCGCGGGATCGAACATCGCCCGATCGATCGCTGAGCGTTCCGCGGTGAGCCGCGCGACCTCGGCTTCTGCTGTCTCCGCCGCGCGACGCAGGTCCTGGCTTCGTGCGCGGAGATCGGCGGCGGCGCGCCGGTCCTTTTTCCGTGTCCCTTGCTCGGGTCGCTTCGCGGCACCGGCTGTCGAGAGCACGAACGCCATATAATCTTCGAGGCTGCCCTCATATTCGCGCGCCGTCCCGCCATCGACCAGCACGAGCCGATCCGCCGTCAGCTCGACCATATGGCGATCATGGCTGACCACCACCACCGCGCCCGAATAGCTGTTGAGCGCCTGTACCAGCGCCTCACGGGCATCGACATCGAGATGGTTGGTCGGCTCATCGAGGATCAGCAGGTGCGGGGCGTCACGCGTGATCAGCGCCAGCGCGAGGCGGGCGCGCTCGCCGCCGGAAAGCTTGCGGACCTGAGTGGTGGCCTTGTCGCCCGAAAAACCGAAGCGGCCGAGCTGCGCGCGCACCGCCGCCGGCGTCTTGCCCGGCATCACCCGCGTCATATGCGCGAGCGGCGTATCGTCGCCATCGAGCTCTTCCACCTGATATTGGGTGAAATAGCCCACCTTCATCTTGCCCGATGCGACCTTCGCCCCTGCCATGGGCGCAAGCTGGGCGGCAAGCAGACGCGCAAGCGTGGTCTTGCCGTTGCCGTTGCGACCGAGCAGCGCGATGCGATCGTCGGGATCGATGCGCAAGTTGAGCCGCTCGAGGATCGGTCGCTCCGCATAGCCGACGCTGGCCAGATCGAGCGTGATTAGCGGCGGCCGGAGTTCGTCGGGATAGGGAAAGTCGAAGCTGAGCGTCGGATCCTCCGCCATCGCCGCGATCGGCTGCATCTTGGCGAGCATCTTCGCGCGCGACTGCGCCTGCTTCGCGGTCGAGGCGCGGGCGCTGTTGCGCGCGATATAATCCTGCAGCTTGGCGCGCTGCGCTTCCTGGTTGGCGCGGGCGGAGGCAAGCTGCGCCGCCCGTTCGGCGCGCTGCCGCTCAAAGCTATCATAGCCGCCTGCATAGAGCGTAGTCTTGCCGCCCTCCAGATGCAGGATGTTGTCGACGACATTGTTGAGAAGGTCGCGCTCGTGGCTGATCACCACCATCATCGCCGGATAGGCTTTGAGGAAATTTTCGAGCCACAAAGTCGCCTCGAGATCGAGATGGTTGGAGGGCTCGTCGAGCAGCAGCAGATCGGGCCGCGAGAAGAGCAGCGCCGCAAGCGCGACCCGCATCTTCCAGCCGCCCGAATAGCTGTCGAGCGGACGACCCTGCATCTCTTCGTCAAACCCCAGGCCTACCAGGATGGCCGATGCGCGGGCCGGCGCCGTGTAGGCATCGATCGCGCCGAGACGATCGTAGATATCGCCCAACCGGTCCGGATCCTCGCACGTCTCGCTTTCGGCCAGGAGCGCCGCGCGCTCGGTATCGGCGGCAAGCACAGCCTCGATCGGGGAGATGGTGCCGCTCGGCGCCTCCTGCGCGATATAGCCGATGCGTGTGCCGCGCGGCATCTCGATGGCGCCGCCGTCGGGATCGATCTGGCCGATCATCACCTTCATCAAGGTCGATTTGCCTGCGCCGTTGCGGCCGATCAGGCCGACGCGACTCTTGGGCGGCAGCGCTGCAGTCGCGCCGTCGAGGATCATGCGACCGCCGAGGCGCACGGTGATGCCGTTCAGATTGAGCATGGTGCGGCGCACCTAACATGGTGCGCAGCTAAAGTCAGCTGCTCTTGCTAACGGGTTCCGCGGACGCCTGATCCCCCCTTCATTGGCGATTTCGCAGTTTCTGCTGAGAGCAGCGACATGAGGCGAAGGATGGACACGATCGCCTCGCAGCACGCGCTGTTCCGAAGGCAGTGGATGCCCCGTGAGGATTCGAACCTCAATTGACGGAGTCAGAGTCCGTAGTCTTACCTTTAGACGACGGGGCATCAGTCAGGCGCGCGAAATAGGTGCTGGGCTTTATGCTGTCAACGTCGCAGCCCCGGCATTCCGGGGCTCTTGCTCCTGCCCCCCGGCCGGGATAGTCTGGCGGCAAGTTCCGGAGTCATGCGGTTCCGGTGAAAATGAAGAGTGTGTTCCATGGCGCAGCGTTCCGCACGGGCAGCGCCGCCGCCCGCCCGGCCGCAGTCGCCAGCCAGGGGGCGCGCGGCATCGCCCCTTCCCCAGACCCGCCCCCCCCATTCCAGCTATGCCGCGATCGATCTCGGCACCAATAATTGCCGACTGCTGATTGCGCGGCCTTCGCAGCATGGCTTTGTCGTGGTCGATTCCTTCTCGCGCATCGTCCGGCTGGGCGAAGGGCTGGCCTCATCGGGGGCGCTGGGCGACGCGGCAATGGATCGCGCGATCGATGCGCTCAGGATATGCGCGGACAAGATCGTCAAGCGCCGGGTCGGGCTCGTCCGCTCGGTGGCTACGGAGGCGTGCCGCCGCGCGCGCAACGGTCGCGCGTTCATCGATCGCGTTTATAGCGAAACGGGCATAGCGCTGGAGATCATTTCGCCCGAACAGGAGGCAAGGCTCGCCATGGCGGGCTGCCATGCGCTGCTCGAGCCCGGCGAAGGCCCGGCCATGATCTTCGACATTGGGGGCGGCTCGACCGAGCTCATATTGCTCGAAGGGCGCGGCGATGACGAGCTGCCGCATATTCTGGACTGGTGCAGCATTCCATGGGGCGTCGTGTCGCTGACCGAAAGCGAGCCGGTTGACCACTCGAGTGCCGCCGCGCGCCAGGCTAGCTACGCGGCGCTGCGCGCACGGGTGACGGACGCGCTTGCCGGCTTCGCCGAAAGAATCGCCATGCCCGACATGGGGGCGCGGCTGCTCGGCACCAGCGGCACCGTCACCACGCTCGGCAGCGTCTATCTGAACCTGCCGCGCTATGATCGCCGCGCGATCGATGGCCTGGTTGTTCCCGTGCAGGCGATGCGCGACATCAGCCGCGAACTCGCGGGGCTTTCGGTGGCCGAGCGTTCGCGCGTTTCCAGCATCGGCAACGAGCGCGCCGATCTCGTCGTGGCGGGTTGCGCTATCCTCGAATCGATCCTGGATGTCTGGCCGGCCGAGCGGCTGGTCGTCGCCGACCGCGGCATCCGCGAAGGCATTCTCCGCTCGCTGATGGCGCGCGACGGGCATACCTGGTGAGCCGTGGCGGTTCAGGCGGACGCCAGCGAGTGCGCACCGCGCGGGGCCGTAGCGCGGCTTCGACCCGCTGGCTCGAGCGCCAACTCAACGACCCCTATGTCCGCCGCGCCAAGGCCGAGGGCTATCGATCGCGCGCGGCTTACAAACTGCTTGAACTCGACGAGCGTTTCGGGCTGCTGCGCGGCGTGACGCGCGTCGTCGATCTCGGTGTGGCGCCGGGTGGCTGGGCACAAGCGGTCAAGCGCCGCAAGCCTGAGGCGCGGATCGTCGGCATCGACCTGCTGCCGACCGATCCGATCGAGGGCGTGACGCTGTTCCAGCTGGACTTTCTCGATGACGAGGCACCAGCCAAGCTTGCGGAAGCCCTGGGCGGGCCTGCCGATCTCGTGCTTTCCGACATGGCCGCCAACACCGTCGGCCATCCGCAAACCGATCATCTGCGGACGATGGCACTGGTGGAAGCCGCCGCCGTTTTCGCCGGCGAGGTGTTGAAACCGGGCGGCGCCTTCGTCGCCAAGGTGCTGGCAGGTGGCGCGGACAATGATCTCGTCGCGCTGCTCAAGCGCATGTTCGCCACGGTCAAGCACGCCAAGCCGCCCGCCAGCCGCAAGGGCAGCTCGGAATGGTATGTGATCGCGCAGGGTTTCAAGGAGCCGGCTGCCTAGCATAGCATTCAGCAATGTCGGTCGCACGCGCGACCAGCACAGCTTGGAGGAGACATGGATGTCGGATGAACTGGTGCGTTACGAGGCGGATGGGCTGGCGATGGTCAGCCATCTTTATCTCCCGGAGACTCTATCGGATCGCCGTGCACCCGGCGTCCTCGTCTTTCCGGAAGCTTTCGGGCTCGGCGAGCACGCCAAATCGCGAGCCGAGCGGCTCGCGGCACTCGGCTATGTAGCGCTCGCCTGCGATATTCATGGCGATGGCAAGATCGTTGGCAGTCTCGACGAGGTCATGGCCTTGCTCGGGCCGCTGTTCGCCGACCCTTCGCGGACGCGTGCTCGTGCGCAAGGCGGGCTCAGGGCGCTCGCGGCACGCGATGAAGTCGATGCCAACCGTGTCGCCTCGATCGGCTTTTGCTTTGGCGGTACGTTGTCGCTCGAGCTGGCTCGGAGCGGTGCCGATATTCGCGGCGTCGTCAGCTTCCACGGTGGACTTTCAACTGCCACGCCGGACGCCAGCAAGGTGAAGGCGAAGCTGCTGGTCTGCACCGGCGCGGACGATCCGGGCATTCCCGTCGAGCAGCGGAACGCTTTCGAAGAGGAGATGCGCGCCGCCAAAGTCGACTGGCAGATGCACGTCTATGGCGGGGTGGTGCACAGTTTCACGAACCCGGATGCCGACAAGCTCGGCCGCCCCGAATTCGCGCGCTATGATGCGAAGGCGGATGCCCGGTCCTGGGCCACGATGCGGGCGTTTTTCGACGAGATCTTCTGACGCTTAGACGCGTCGAATCTTCAGGCGCGGAGCGCGAGATCTGGCGGGGCATTTCGCTCGGCCAGATCTTCCGCGCCTCGACTTGCCGACACGCGGACGGCAATATGCAGGTGCGATGCTGCCGCTGCTCCTTTCCGCCATGGCGATGACGCTGATCGTTGGCTTGCGCTATCTGGCGACGAGCGGCGGTTTCGCGCTGGCGACGCGGCTCAGCCGGCCCGGCCTCTATCTCGGACTCAATCGCCAGATACGCGCCGAGATCGGCTGGTCGCTCCTCTCCGCCGCGATTTACGGCATCCCGGCCGGGATCGTCGCCTGGGGCTGGCAGGGGCAAGGCTGGACGCGCATTTACAGCGATGTCGCCGCATATCCGCTCTGGTGGTGGCCCCTTTCGATCGCTCTATACCTGATGGCGCATGACACATGGTTCTACTGGACCCACCGCGCCTTTCATCATCCCCATCTTTTCGGCCGCATCCATGCCGTCCACCACGCCAGCCGCCCGCCGACCGCTTGGGCCGCCATGAGCTTTCATCCGTCGGAGGCGCTATCGGGCGCTATCGTGATTCCCGCGCTCGCCTTCCTGGTCCCGATCCACGTCGCGGCGCTGGGCGTGGTGCTGGCGATCATGACGCTGATGGGCGTCACCAATCATATGGGCTGGGAATTATTCCCCCGCGCGCTGGTGCGCGGGCCGGTCGGCAGTTGGATCATCACTGCCAGCCATCATCAGCGCCATCATGAGCAGTATCGGTGCAATTACGGGCTCTATTTCCGTGTGTGGGACCGGCTGTGCAGCACCGATCGCGGGCTCGGCGATTTCGGTGGCTGACCGCTCAACGGCAGTGCATCTCGCCCTTATCCACCGATTTGCCGAGGATCGCACCGCCAGCCGCGCCGATCAGGATGCCGATCAGCCCGCCGCCGCCCAGGATCGCACCCAGCGCCGCGCCGCCGGCGCCGCCCACCACAAGCCCGGTCGTGCCGTTCGAGCGCTTGCAATAATAGCGCCCATCGCTGCCGCGGTAGACGCGATCGTCGCGCGTCAGCGGGCGATCATAGTTGGGATCGTCGCGATAATCGCGGCTAGCGTCATAATCGGACGCCGCACCCGGATGATAATAGTCCCCCGAAGGCGGCGGTGGAGGCGGCCCGTCATAGCTTGAACGGCCGCCCGTATCGGGCACGCATCCGCCCAGCGGCATCAGCATCGCGGCCATCGCCAGAGCGGACATGGAGCGCTTCAACGGCATCGGTTCCTCCTAAGCTTTTGATCGCATCATGACGGGAATCGCAGCGCTTGTCCCGCGCTAGATTTCCCCGCGCGTCCGCGATCGCAAACGGAACCGCCACTGCGATCGCGCGCTTTTGACTGGTACATGGAGAGGAACGTCATGCGCAATTTTCTGGGCACGCTGATCGGTGCGGCAATCGATCGCCGCGATGGGGATTCAGGGATCAAGGGCGCGTTGCTGGGCTCGCTGGCCGAGGGCGCGATCAAGAAGGCCGGACCGCTGGCACTGACCTTTGCGGTCGGGTGGGGCGCGTTCCGGCTCGTCCGGCGCGGCATGGGTGCGTCGCGGCGCGAGGCCGGGCCCGCCTGAGGCAGCGCAGATATCGCTTCCCATGGCCGCCGCGGCGGCCTAAATTCACGCCATCCCCGGGGAGCCAGCTTATTGGCTGAGAGGTGCAGGTTGCGCTGCACGACCCGCTGAACCTGATCCCGATCATTCGGGCGTAGGGAGGGAGTTCGGGTCATCCGTTCTCCTTCCATTGAAGGAGTAAATGAGATGGCCGACATTCCTGCCCGCACCGAACTCAAGGTCACCACCGGGCCGATCCGCGGCAGCCGCAAGGTGCATGTCGGCCCGCTCCGTGTGGCGATGCGCGAGATCGATCTGGAGCCAAGCTCCGGCGAGCCGAGCCTGCGCGTCTACGACACCTCCGGCCCCTACACCGATCCCGATGCACGCATCGACATCATGGCGGGCCTGCCCGCGCTCCGTCGCGACTGGATCGTCGCGCGCGGCGATGTCGAGGACTATGATGCGCGGGCGGTGAGGCCCGAAGATAACGGCCTCACCGGGCCGGATCGGGCTAAGGGCGTCAACCAGTTTCCCAATGTCGTGCAGCGGCCCTTGCGCGCAAAGCCGGGCATGAACGTGAGCCAGATGCATTATGCCCGCCGCGGCATCATCACGCCCGAGATGGAATATGTCGCAATCCGCGAAAATCTCGGCCGCGCCGAACTGAAGGACAAGCTCGCGCGCGACGGACAGGATTGGGGCGCGGCGATCCCCGATTACGTCACGCCCGAATTCGTGCGCGACGAGGTCGCGCGCGGCCGCGCGATCATCCCCTCCAACATCAACCACCCCGAGAGCGAGCCGATGGCGATCGGCCGCAACTTCCTGGTCAAGATCAACGCCAATATCGGCAACTCGGCGGTCGCCTCCTCGGTCGCCGAGGAAGTCGAGAAGATGGTGTGGGCGATCCGCTGGGGCGCGGATACGGTGATGGACCTTTCCACCGGCCGCAACATCCATGACACCCGCGAATGGATCCTGCGCAACTCGCCCGTGCCGATCGGCACGGTGCCGATCTACCAGGCGCTGGAGAAGGTCGGCGGCATCGCCGAGGATCTGAGCTGGGAAATTTTCCGCGACACGCTGATCGAGCAGGCCGAGCAGGGCGTCGACTATTTCACCATCCATGCGGGCGTGCGCCTGCCCTATATTCCGCTGACCGCGAAGCGCGTCACCGGCATCGTCTCGCGCGGCGGCTCGATCATGGCGAAATGGTGCCTCGCGCATCACAAGGAGAGCTTCCTCTACGAACATTTCGACGAGATCACCGAGATCATGAAGGCCTATGACATCGCCTATTCGCTGGGCGACGGCCTCCGCCCCGGATCGATCGCCGACGCCAATGACGAGGCGCAGTTCGCCGAGCTCTACACGCTGGGTGAGCTCACCAAGCGCGCCTGGGCGCAGGACGTGCAGGTGATGATCGAAGGCCCCGGCCATGTGCCGATGCACAAGATCAAGGAGAATATGGACAAGCAGCTCGAAGCCTGCGGCGAGGCGCCCTTCTACACATTGGGGCCGCTCACCACCGATATCGCGCCGGGCTATGACCATATCACCAGCGGCATCGGCGCCGCGATGATCGGCTGGTACGGCACGGCGATGCTCTGCTACGTCACCCCCAAGGAGCATTTGGGCCTGCCCGATCGCGACGATGTGAAGGTCGGCGTCGTCACCTACAAGCTCGCCGCCCACGCCGCCGATCTGGCGAAGGGCCACCCCGCCGCGAAGCTGCGCGACGACGCGCTCAGCCGCGCCCGCTTCGAATTCCGCTGGCGCGACCAGTTCCACCTCTCGCTCGACCCCGACACCGCCGAGCAGTATCACGACCAGACGCTGCCGGCGGAGGGCGCCAAGACCGCGCACTTCTGCAGCATGTGCGGCCCGAAATTCTGCAGCATGAAGATCACGCAGGAGGTGCGGGATTTTGCCAGCAAGCAGAATGCCGGGGCGGAGACATTCATCGCCGCAAATCCTCCCCTGCAAGGGGAGGGGGACCATGCGCAGCATGGTGGAGGGGTTGCGCCGCTAAGCGCCACCGATGCTGAGGCAGGGATGGAAGAGATGAGCGAGAAGTTTAAGGAAAGGGGCGGGGAGATTTATCTGCCAGCGGCAGAATAAGCTGTCCCTTTTTCATACAGAATTATATGAGCGGGAATGACTACATTCAATTGGACCTGCCCATATTGCAATCATGCTCAAGCCGTCGGTGATGCCAAGACGCATGCCAACGAACGGCATGAGTCTATAGCTGATCTTGCTGAAGGAAGTTTAAGCGCCTGTTTTTTTGCGATTGGCTGCTCGAATGAAGATTGCAAGAAACTAACAATTATTGTTAGCGTTCGTCCTGACAAATGGAATAATGCCACACATAATTATGATGTTGATTGTGAAGTAGAACCTCTCTTCTTCCGGAGAGCTCTACCTTCTAGCGATGCTAAACCACAACCTGAATACATTCCTCAGGCACTTCGAGATGGTTATTATGAGGCTTGTTTAATAAAGGACGACAGCCCCAAAGCAGCCGCAACTTTGGCTCGAAGGTGCCTTCAGGGCATGATTCGAGATTTTTGCAATATTCGAAAGGCCACGCTGGACCAGGAGATTAAAGCTCTCCATGCCGCTATAGATGAAGGATCTGCGCCGCCGGGGGTAAGCATAGAGTCAGTTGATGCAATTGACCATGTACGCCGCGTTGGAAATATCGGCGCGCATATGGAGAAAGACATAAACCTGATAATACCTGTAGATCCCCAAGAAGCTCAGTCACTAATTGGTTTAGTCGAACTGTTATTTGAAGAGTGGTACGTCTCTCGTGAGCAGAGAAAATCAAGATTGGCACATATCGCTGCTATTTCTGCCGAAAAGCAGAAAGCCATCCTTGATGGAAGAAAAGGAACCAATGCAAATCCCGAGGACAAAGATATTTCTTCCTAGGCTATAACTGAGACGATGGCTTAGGTGCAACCGCATAGGTCGACGCCGCACCGACAGCTTTGGCACCACCTCTGGATCCGCCTCGATCACCTTGAGGCAGGCACGCGCCGCAGGCGGCGGCATGCAGCGGCCGATCTCACATAAAGCTGATGTTGATGGATAGAATGCCTGGGTTGGCTTCCTGGCTCACGCCAAGCCAGTTCGTAGCCTCCAATGTAGGGCGCTATATCTCCCCTCCACGCCCTTCCAGAAAGCCGCCCGGCCCTTGATCTCCGCCGCCGTCGGCTTGGGATCGGCATAGGACCAGACGGCGTCCCGATTCTCCGCGCCGTTCACCTGCAGATGATAATAGCTGGCCGTGCCCTTCCACGGGCAGATGCTGGTCGTGTCGCTGGGCGACAGCGGCAGGCCCCGCTTGATCCGGTTCGCCTCATCCTTGTCCGGATCATGGCCGACGATCTCATGAGGTTGAAACGCGGCGCTCAAGCTGCTACGTTACATGTAACGGAGATCGTCCATGGGCAAGCACGAAAATCTGACAGGAGCGCAACGTGTCGCCCGCCGCCGGGCCGCCTTGCGCGCGCAGGGGCTGCGGCCGAAGCAGTTCTGGCTTCCCGATCCGCGCGATCCGAAGGTGAAAGCGGATATTGATCGCGCCGTCGCGGCCATCAACGCCAGTGAGGAAGAAGCGTCGATCATGGCGTTTGTCGATGCCGCGAACAATGAGCTGATGGCAACGCTGCCGCCCTATGATTGGGGCGATCAGCCACCCGCAACGGACGGCTCCAAGCCCGCGTGAAGCGCGGCGAGATCTGGACGGCGTCGGGCGGCACCGATTATGCCGGAAAGCCGCGCCCTTGGCTGATCGTCCAGTCCGACCTGTTTCCCGTCGAGGCCTCGGTCATCCTGTGCGGTTTCACCTCCGTGGTGGACGACAGCGAAATCCTCCGCCCGCTGATCGAGCCCGATCAGGGCAATGGCCTGCGCGCGCCGTCGCGGGTCATGATCGACAAGGTCAGCGCCGTTGCACGCACGAAATTGCGCGATCGTATCGGCGTGCTTTCCGATGAGCATATGAGCCGCGTCGAACGCGCACTCGCCCTCATCCTCGGCTTCGCTGACTGATCGGTCCGGTCACGCTCTCCCCCTCTACTCGCCCCACCTCCACGCCCTTCCAGAACGCCACCCGGCCCTTGATCTCCGCTGCCGCCAGCTTGGGATCGGCATAGTACCAGACGGCGTCGCGGTTCTCCGCCCCGTTCACCTTCAGATGATAATAGTTGGCCGTGCCCTTCCACGGGCAAATGCTGGTCGTCTCGCTGGGCAAAAGCAGCGCGCGATCCACCGCCTCCAGCGGGAAATAATGATTGCCCTCGATCACCACTATATCGTCGCTGCGCGCGATCACCGCGCCGTTCCACCGTGCCTCGACCATGCCGCACTCCCCGATCCATGCGGGCATCGGATCAGCGCTGCCCGTTCCAGGCGTTGATATAGGGTTCGGAATCGCAGTTTCCACCAGCTTGCTTGCGGCAGGTGTCATCCCATGCCCGCCGTATCTGTTGAACCGTCGGTAAAGATGAGCCAGCGCTTTCGTCGCTGCCGGGTGGATATCTATATTGGGACAACTCCTTTCACAAAATACTATTTTCTATTGGGGAAGGAATGCTAAGCTTCCGCGCTCTTAGGGAGGGGATCAAGCAACATGGCCACTTCGCCGGATCAACCCTTGCAGGGTGAGACTCTAATTGCGACGCCGGCTGGAGGGCAAGTCATTACCGCCACGCCATGGTCGCGCTTCTGGGCTCGTTTTCTTGATACCAACATTTGGGCGATTCCTGCCGCCATATTGCTGTATGTCTTGCTGCCGCGAGGCGTTTGGAATTTCCTACGGCTGGAATCTGCGGAGTACCTCCAATATTTGGCATCGATACCTTTCATCGTGCTGTTCGACGCAATATGCATGTCGATATTCGGACAATCTCCCGGCAAAGCGATCCTTGGCATTCGGCTGACTAATCAGGACGGTACCAGGCTGACTTTTTTCGAAGTGGTTAAGCGGGATTTTTCGCTTTTCCTACGAGGCTTTGGGTTGGGCATACCGATCGTTGCCCTCATCACTCTGATATGGTCGTTCGTGAAAGTTAACGGCCGTGATCAAGCTGGATGGGACAGGAAGTGTCACACGGTGGTCATCAGGGAGGGGGCTTGCTTTGAGAGAACCGCTATCGTCGTCTTTCTTATGTTTTCTGTCTTCGCGGCTTTTGTTGTCGTGAAGATTTACGAGACCGGACTATAGTATTATGTAGCGTCCGCGCGCAGGCCAGGCCGCCAGCACCATTGCCGCCCGGCGAGGTTCATCAGCAGCGACAGCCCAATCCCGCGCCGTGCGCCGCCAGCAAGAGCCACACGACCGCCAGGATCTGGCCGTCGGTCATCGCCCGGGATCCGACGCGCTACGCCGGTTGCCGAGATCTCGCCTCGCCCAGCCTTCGCATGATCGACATGCACCCGCGGGCTATTCGTGCGGGCGCAGCGTCCGGTTCAGCGTCTCGACCACTTCGGCGATCGGCTCGGTCACGGTTACGCTGCGGCCTTCGCCGAAGCGGATGCGCGTGCCCTCCTCCACCATCGATATGAACGTCACCTGCGCCGCGTTGACCGCCACTTCGGCCCGGTCGGCGCCCACGAACATCACGATCATATCCCTCTCCCATGCTGCCGGTCCGCCCGAACCTAACCGCCAAACGGCCGGAACACCATCGCTGGACTCGCGGTGCGGCGCTTCGCGTTCGAAGGCCGCGTCGCGGGTCCGAATGCCATTCCGGGCGTTGTCTATTCACATGCCCCTGCGTTTTCTGATCTCAGCCCCGGTGCTTGCTGTCGCCGCCATTGTGCCTGCCCCTGCGCAGGTTCGCCCCGCCGCTACGCTGGAGCCGCTTCGCTTCTTCGAGGGCCGCACCGAAGGCGAGGGCCGGGTCAAGGTCGTCTTCAAGCCCGAATATGGCGTGCACGTGAAAGGACGCGGGCGGATCGAGCCAGACGATACGCTGGTGCTGGTGCAGGACGTGTTCGAGGATGGGAAGCCGCCCCGCCAAAGAAGCTGGCGCATACGCAAGACCGCGCCTGGCCATTACTCGGGTAGCTTGTCCGACGCGACTGGACCGGTTTCGCTGGAGCTTGCGCCGGACGGGCGGATCCACATCAGGTTCAGGATGAAGGGCTCTATCGCGGTCGAGCAGTGGCTTACCGCCGCAGCGGACGGCCGCACTGTNCAGAACATGATGATCATCCGCAAGTTCGGCCTCAAGGTGGCGACNCTNCAGGAGACGATCCGGAAGCTGGGCTAGCTCGTGTCTTTTTGAAGAGACTTCCCTTTCTTCCAGCGCGCCATTTGCCTAACAGGGAAGGGCATGTGGCAACTCTATCAATTCCCGCTCTGTCCCTTTTCGCGCAAGGTGCGGCTCGTGCTCGGCGAAAAGGGCGTCGGCTATGAGCTGGTGCGCGAATCGCCCTGGCTCCAGCGCGACGAATTCGTCGACATGAACCCGGCCGGGCAGACGCCGGTGCTGGTCGATAGCGAGAGCGGGCTCACCCTGATCGATAGCGCCGCGATCTGCGAATATTTCGAGGAGACGATCGAAAAATCGCCGATGATCCCCGGCAGCGCCGCCAATCGCGCCGAGGTGCGCCGCCTGGTCGCCTGGTTCGACACCAAGGTCTATGGCGAGGTGGTCGGCCCCCTGATGCACGAACGCATGCTGAAGCGCCTCGTCCACCGCGCCTCGCCCGACGCCAAGGCGCTGCGCGAGGCGATGAAGGTCGCCAACGCGCATCTCGACTATATCGATTATCTGCTCGATCACCGGCGCTGGCTCGGTGGCCCGGTGCTGAGCCTCGCCGATCTCGCGGCCGCGGCGCATCTTTCGGTGGCGGATTATCTCGGCGGGATCGACTGGCGCGGGCATGAGCAGACCCGCACCTGGTATTCGGGATTGAAGTCGCGGCCCAGCTTCCGGCCGATGCTGGCCGAACGGATGGAAGTGATCGCGCCGCCCGAACATTACGACAAGGTGGACTTTTAAGCCCGCAGCCCACATCTGCGGCGCATGGCTGCCCCAGTTCTCGCTTACGAAAATCTTGGCCTGATCCAGGGATCGGGCTGGCTGTTCCGCAATCTCGACATCTTTATCGGCGAGCGTGATCGACTGGCGCTGATCGGGCGCAACGGCGCTGGCAAAACGACGCTGCTCAAATTGCTCGGCGGGCGCATCGAACCCGACGAAGGCCGCCGCACGATCGTGCCGGGCACCAAGGTCGTGCTGCTGGAGCAGGACCCGGACCTCTCCGGCTATGCCACGCTGCGCGATTTCGCGCTGAGCGGCACGGATGCACCGCCCGCCCATGAGGTCGACGCGATTGCCGATCAGCTTGGCATCGATCTTTCGCGCAGCGCCCTCACCGCCAGCGGCGGCGAGCGCCGCCGCGCCGCGATCGCCCGCGCGCTCGCCATGGCGCCTGACGTGCTCCTGCTCGACGAACCGACCAACCATCTCGATCTCGCTGCGATCGAATGGCTGGAAGGCTGGCTCAACCGCTTTGCGGGCGCGTTCATCGTCATCAGCCATGACCGCACCTTCCTCAAGCGGCTCACCCGTTCCTCGCTGTGGCTCGATCGCGGGAGCCTGCGCCGCTCCGAGATCGGCTTCGGCGGCTTCGAGGCGTGGACCGAAAAGGTCTATGAGGAGGAGGCGCGCAACGCCGAACGGCTCGACGCCAAGCTCAAGCTGGAGCTGCACTGGCTCCAGCGCGGCGTCACCGCCCGGCGGCGGCGCAACCAGGGCCGGCTCGCCAAGCTCCACGAAATGCGCGCGGCGCGTGCGGCGATGATCGGCCCGGCCGGCACCGCCAAGCTCGCGGTGGAGGCTGACGATGTGCGGACCAAGACGGTCATCGACGCCGAAGGCGTAACCAAAAGATTCGGCGAACGCGCGATCATCCGCAACTTCACGCTCCGCATCCAGCGCGGCGACCGCATCGGCATCGTCGGCGCAAACGGCGCGGGCAAGACTACGCTGCTCCGCCTGCTGACCGGCGAGCTTCCACCGGACGAAGGTACGATCAAGCTCGCCAAGACGCTCAATGGCGTGGTGATCGATCAGCAGCGCAAGCTGATGACGCCCGAAAAGCGCGTGCGTGACGTGCTTGCTGACGGCGGCGACTGGATCGAGGTGCGGGACGTGAAGAAGCACATCCAGGGCTATCTCAAGGAATTTCTGTTCGAACCGGGGCTTGCCGATGCGCGGATCGGCACGCTTTCGGGCGGCGAACGCTCGCGGCTGCTGCTCGCCCGCGAGTTCGCGCGCAAATCCAATCTGCTCGTGCTCGACGAGCCCACCAACGATCTCGATCTCGAAACGCTCGATCTGCTCCAGGAAGTGATCGCCGATTATGACGGCACCGTCCTGATCGTCAGCCATGATCGCGATTTCCTCGATCGAACGGTGACGATCACGCTCGGCCTCGATGGCTCGGGCAAGGTCGATATCGTCGCCGGCGGATATGAAGATTGGCAGAAACGGCGATCTTTGCCGGCAGAGGGGCGAAAGGCGGCACAGCAGCCGCGAACCGCTGCGCCAACGATGGACCGGCCGCGGACAACGAAGCTCAGCTACAAGGACCAGCGCGATCTGGACTTGCTGCCAGCGGAGGTCGAACGGCTCGAGGCCGATATCCTGAAGAGCGAAACAGAGCTTGCTGATCCGGCGCTTTACACGCGCAATCCCGCGCGCGTTGCCGAGTTGAGCGAATTCATCGCCACCACCCGGCACAAGCGGGACGAGGCCGAGGTTAGATGGTTGGAACTGCTTGAAAAATCGGAGAATCTCTAGTTCCTGCCACGTGTGAACCGTCAAGCGCAATCGTGGCAACCGGCAATTTGGCAATGGCGGTCAACGGACAGAATTTTAAGTAGCGCGGGATCGTGCGCGAACTTGAAATCGTTTAACATTGTCGAATGGCGAGACTCGATCCCGATCTCCTCTTGCGCGCCTATACCGTCGGTGTTTTCCCGATGGCCGACAGCCGGCGGGCGAAAGACATCTTCTGGGTTGAGCCGAAGAAGCGCGGCATCCTCCCGCTCGACGGCTTCCATCTCTCGCGCTCGCTGGCGAAGACGATCCGCTCCGGACGCTTTCGCGTAACCGCTGACCGGGCATTTTGTGACGTCGTGCACGGCTGCGCCGAGCCCACGCCGGATCGGCCCGACACCTGGATCAATCCCGAAATCGAACGCGCCTATGCTGCGCTTCACGAACGCGGCCATGCCCATTCGATCGAATGCTGGCAGGGCGATGCCCTCGTCGGGGGGCTCTATGGCGTCAAGCTCGCCGGCGCCTTCTTCGGCGAAAGCATGTTCAGCCGCGCGCGCGACGCCTCCAAAGTGGCGCTGGCTTATCTGGTCGCGCGATTGAAGGTAGGCGGATTCAAGCTGCTCGATTGCCAGTTCATCACCGATCACCTCGCCTCATTGGGGGCCATAGAGATCGATCGGGACCATTATGTCGCGCTGTTGGATGTCGCGCTGGGCGTTTCCTCGGGCGCCGGAGCGGTTTCGTCACCCGATTTCGGCGCGTTGGACCGGCTCGCGCCCACCGTTGCGGCCGATACCGTGTCAGGTCCCGTGTCGGGATATTGCATCACGCAGCTCTTGGGCCAGACATCGTAGATCGGATGCTCAACGACGTTGAGCGAAGGCGATTCCTTGAACAGCCAGCCTGAGAAGATCCGCCGCCATTTCTTGTCCACGCCGAGTACATCGGTTTGGACGAACGCCCCCGTGAGCTTCTGATCTTCCCAAGGCGCAGTCGTCTCGCAGGCACGCAGGCGGATGATGACATCGCCGACCCGCACCGCTTGGCCCGGATGCATTTTGAGATCGCGCCAGATCCCATTGCGTTTATTGAGCAGACCAAGGACAGCAACCCTGTCCTTCATCGGCGTGACCTGCTGCACCAGCGGCGGGCCGCTGGGGCGTTTCGCGGCGGCTTGCTCCTGCGGCGCAGCTTCGCTGCTATTGCCGGGCTCAGGCTGCGTCGGAGCTTCATCCTCCCCGACGGATGTGGTGGAGCTTTCGTTTTGAAAAGCGACGGCCGAGCCTATCCCGATCGTCGCGGCCGCCACGATCGCGGCCGCAATCCGGCGTCTCATGGCGCAGCGGCGGCGGAATTGGATGCAGCGTCGCCCGGCGCGCTACTGGAGCTGCTGCCCGAACGATTGATGAACTGGCCAACCAGCCCCATCATATCCATCGCGCCCTGGGTGTCGGTGATGACGTCGCCGGATTTGAGCGACGTGGTATCGCCCCCAGGGTTGAGCGCAACATAGTTGCCGCCCAGCAGACCCTCGGAGGTGATCGCCGCGCTGCTGTCCGCCGGCACCTTGACGTGCGGATCGAGCGCCAGCGTAGTCTTGACCTGGTAGGTCTGCGGATCAAGCTCCTGATGCGTGACGGTGCCGACCTTCAACCCAGCAATCCGCACATCCGTGCCCACCTCGACTCCGGTCGTATTTGGAAAGAGCGCAATCACCTTGATCGCGCCGGCTGCGGTACCACGGCCCGTCTGCACCCAGGCATACCAGGCAAAGCCGATTGCGAGCAGCACGACCAGCAGTCCAATCAACGCTTCGCCGAAATGTTCGCGATAGGGCAGTCTCATGCTCAGCTTGGCTTCCATGCCTCATAATCGCCGGTCGCGGCCGCGCGATGGCCGCCGGCCTCCAACGCGCCGGCCGGACGATAGGCTGCGTGCGTGCCGGTAGGATTCGGCACCGGCGGCTTTTCCCACTTTCGCGGCGGCGGCAATGCCTCGTCGGGTGGTAGCTCGATCGTATTGTGCAGCCAGCCATGCCATTCCGGCGGAACGCGGCTGGCGTCGTTCGAGCCATTATAGATCACCCAGCGCCGCTTGCGCCCGAATGAATCGGCTTTCTTCGATTCGAAATAGACGTTGCCGAGCGAGTCCTGGCCGACCTTCGCACCATTGCGCCTGCTGTAGAGCAGCGTGCCGATCGTGGCGCCTTCCCACCAGGTGAAGATCTTCATCAGCCAGTTCATATTCGCCACCTAGAGCACTTCCCGAATAAGTGGGAACCGGTTTTTCGGCCGGGAAGTGCTCCAGCTCTTTAATCCGGAGCCTTTCTTGTCCGGCAAGGCGATTCCGCCTTGCCGGGAAAGGCTCTAGCCGCGATGCGGCGCGGGCTCAATAGCTGCTGCGAAATGCGGCGATCAGGCGCTGGACGAGATTGCCGGGGGTCGGCCGCACGACCGTCTGCCGCGGGACCGGCGAGATCCGCCGCAAATCGATCGGATCGGAGGCGGCGAACTGGATCAGGCCAGCGAGCGTCGCGAAAGCGGGGCCGCTATGCGCATCCGGCAATCCGGCCAGGCCGCGCGGCCGCCCGACCCGAACCGAACGGCCGAGCACGCCCTGCGCATAATCGGCGATGCCCTTGAGCTCGGCGCCGCCGCCGGTCAACACCACCTGCCGCCCCACCGGCCCCGAAAAGCCGAGCGACTCAAGCGCCTTCGCAATCTCACCGAACCAGTGATCGAGCCGCTGGCGGATGACGGAGATGAGCTGCGCGCGGGTGATGCGCGCCATTTCCGCACCTTCTTCGTCGCCAATGGGAGCGACATCGATCATGTCATGATTGTCGCGCGGGCTGCTCGTGGCTGAGCCGTGAAAGCATTTCATCCGTTCGGCCTGGGTGCGGCGCGTGCCGAAAGCCGAGGAGATATCGTCGGTGATGTCAGCGCTGCCCGTGGGAATTGACGCAAGCCCGACCAGAACGCCGCCGGCGAACAAGGAGACGTTGGTCACGCCGGCGCCGAGCTCGACCAGCGCGACGCCAAGCTCGCGCTCCTCTTCGGAAAGGCAGGCCATGCCGGTGGCGATCGGCGCGGCGACGATCGACTTCACTGCGAGATGCGCGCTGCGGACGCACAGATCGAGATTGCGCACCGGCGAAGGCTCGGCCGCGACGACGTGGATATCCACGCCAAGCCGATCGGCGTGGAGACCGAGCGGGGTCTTGACGCCGGTCAGGCCATCGAGCGTATAGAGCGTCGGCTGGGCGTGGAGAACCATGCGGCCATCGGGATCGATCGAGTTGCGGCCGGCCGCCAGTAGCGCGTCAATGTCGGTCTGCTCGATCCGGTACCCGCCAATATCGACCTCGACCGAGGCGATATCGCTAACGAGACCGCCAGCCGAAAAGCTGACCCAGACCTTCTCGATATTGACGGCGGCCATGCGCTCCGCCTGCTCGACCGCCTCGCGGATGGCGTTCTCGGTGGCTTCCATGTCCGACACATAACCGCGCCGGACGCCCCGGCTTTCGCGCTGGCCAGTGCCCAGCACTTCGATCTCATTATCGCCCGGCCGTCCGATTAGCGCGCACACCTTGGACGAACCGATGTCCAGCGCCGTTATCAGCCCCTCGTTACGATGATGTTGCGCCATAGAATGCCCCCAGTTGAAGATTCTCCCCCGGAGGGGGAATGTTCAAATTTGCCTGTTCCCCGGACAGGCGAATTTGCGACATTGGACCGCACGGAGTGCGGTGGAGGGGTAATGCCCCATCCCAAGGGCGACACCCCTCCACCAGCCTATGGCTGGTCCCCCTCCCCTTGCAGGGGAGGAATTTCATATATTCTTCACGCCCGCGCCGGGCGGCGCCTCATCGGTGATGCTCTTGCCGGGCTCTTTCGAGACACGGACGACGATACGGCCCGGCACGCGCATATCGAACCGGACGAAACCCTGCCCGAGCAAACGGAAGCTCGCGTCGCGATGGGCGAAATTAGCGAGCGCCTGGCCGGCCGCTTCCTCGCCCTCGGGCAACGCCAATGTCTCGCCGGACTGAAAACGCAAATCCCAGCGGCGGCCGCCCACCCAGGTCGCGCCCGCCAGCATCGGCTTCAGCGACGGCGCTTTGGCGATCAGTGTGTCGAGCGCATTCACCTGCTGGTTGGCGCCGGGGCCGATCACAATCGGCAGATCGGGCATGGCGGCGACGTCGACCGGCGCGATGACGACACCATTCTGATCGATCAGCGAAAGCTTCTGCTGGAATTGCCAGATCGCAGTGGGCCGGCGCTCGACGATATCGACCACCAGCGTATCCGGCAGGCGACGCGAGACGCGCGCATCGCTGATCCAGCCGAGCTGCCTCAGGCGCTGGCGAATGCCTTCGAGATCGACCAGCGGCATCGCGCGCGATTGCTGGTCCATCGCGATATCCATCACCGCCTGTCGATCCATATTGGCGCGGCCGTGCACTTCCACATTGCGCACCGCGAAGCCGAGGCTGCCGATCGCCTCGCCGATTTCGGTACCGATCATCTGCGGCAACCGCATGGCGATCACGCCGGCGGCGATGGCGGCAGCGACAATGCCCCCGAGCAGATAATTGCCCGCGCGCTTGAGCGTCTCCTGTTTGACCGGGATCGTCGCGAGCGCCTGCGCCGCCGTCGATGGCGGGCGGGTGCCACGCTTGCGCGGCCGCGCGTCCGGCAGCCGCTTGCGCGCGCGGACCGCGCCCCCGCGCCGAATGCGGGCCGTGCCGCTCACGCTGCCTCCTCTTGGAGCGCTTCGTCAACGATGCGCTGGACAAGCTCGGCGTAGCTCATGCCCTTGTAGCGCGCCTGTTCGGGAACGAGGCTGAGCGGCGTCATGCCGGGCTGGGTGTTGACCTCCAGCAGGAACAGGCCCTTCAATCCCTTGTCCTCGTCCCAGCGGAAATCCGAGCGCGAAGTACCCTTGCAGCCGAGTAGCTGGTGCGCCTTGAGCGCGATCGCCTTGGCTTCCTCCGCGACATCGTCCGGGATCTCGGCCGGGCAGATATGGACGGTGAGGCCGTCGGTATATTTCGCATCATAATCGTAAAAGCCGCTCTTGGGCTTGAGCTCGGTAACAGCGAGCGCTTCGTTGCCGATGACGGCGACCGTGAGTTCGCGCCCCGGAACGAAGGGTTCGGCGAGCAGATGCTCGAAATGCTTCCAGGGCCCTTCGGATGAACGCGCGATCGGCATGCCGTAATTGCCCTCCGCAGTGACGATCGCAACACCGACCGACGAGCCTTCGTTGACCGGCTTGAGCACATAGGGGCGCGGTATCGGATCACCTGCATAGAGGCTCTCGCAATCGATGACCTGACCCTCCGGCATCGGAATGCCATGCGGCACCAGCTCATGTTTGGTGAGCTGCTTGTCGATGGCGATGACCGACGTGGCCATTCCCGAATGCGTATATTTCACGCCCATAAGATCAAGCATACCTTGCACTGAACCATCCTCTCCCGGTGTGCCATGCAGCGCGTTGAACACAACGTCGGGAGCTGCTTCGGCGATACGTTGGGCGACATCGCGGCCCATATCGATGCGGGTGACCTGGTGGCCGAGGCTCTCGAGCGCATCAGAAACGCCCGCCCCCGAGACCAACGAAACCTCGCGCTCGGATGACCAGCCGCCCATCAGAACGACGATGTGGAGGGGCTTCGCATTCACCCCGCCTTCCCCACGCGCTGGATCTCCCATTCGAGCGTCACGCCGGATGTTTCCTTCACGCGGCGGCGAACCTCCTCGCCGAGCGCCTCGATATCTGCAGACGAAGCGCCGCCCAAATTCAACAGAAAATTGGTATGTTTTTCAGAAACCTGTGCATCGCCGATCCGCAGCCCCCGGCAACCGGACTCATCGACCAGCCGCCACGCCTTGCCGCCGTCGGGATTCTTGAAGGTCGAGCCGCCAGTGCGCGAACGCAGCGGCTGCGAGGCCTCACGTTCGGCAGCAATTCGATCCATCTCCGCGCCGATCTCCGCGCGATCGCCAAGCGTGCCCTGGAACAGCGCCTCGACGACCACCGCGCCTTCGGGCAGCGCAGAATGGCGATAGCTGTAGCCGAGCTTCGCGGCGGGCCAGGTTTCGATCGTGCCATCGCGCAGGACGACGGTCGCCTCGATGAGGATGTCGCTGACGTCACGGCCGTAAGCGCCAGCGTTCATGCGAACGGCCCCGCCGGCGGTGCCGGGAATGCCGCGCAGAAATTCGAGCCCCGCGATCCCCGCATCGCGCGCAGCCGTGGCGATGGTGATACCCATCGCCGCCGCGCCCGCACGGACGCGGTTGCCCGGCTCAACGCTGACCTTAGCGAAGCTCTTAGGCAGGCGGACCGTGACCCCCGGGACGCCGCCGTCGCGCACGATCAAGTTCGAGCCGACGCCGATCGGAAACACTGGCGTTTCGGATGGTAACGCCGCCAGAAAATCAGCGAGATCGCGCACGTCCGCCGGGCGGACCAGCCACTCGGCCGGCCCGCCAGTGCGGAACCAGATGAAATCCGCCAGGGTGCCATCGGCCTCCGCCTGACCGCGCAGCGGCGGCAGGCCCGGGACATCAGCGATCCTGGCGGACGCAGGATTCACTTCTTGAGGCCCCACATGCTGAACCAGGTCTCCCATGCGCGCGCATTGGCATCGGCAACCTGCTGCGCGGCCTTGAGCGCGTTGTTGAAATGCTCAGTGCGCGGAAGCAGCCTTTGCGCCGCTTCTATCTGCGCCTTCTGCATCGCAGCCACGCTGTCTTGAAAAACCTTCCAGCCTGAAAATGCATCGTTCATGACGGCACCTTCCTTTGTTCGAGCGCGGCGGCCAGGCCGGCGGCCCATTTGGTGATGTCCCCCGCGCCGAGGCAGATTATCATGTCCCCCGGTTGGATCACACCGGCCAGTGCGTCGGCCAGTGCATCGGGGCCGCCAATTTCCAGCGCCGCGCGATGCCCGCGCTGCTTGAGGCCGGAAACGAGCGCGGCGGCATCGACGCCTTCGATCGGCGCCTCGCCGGCCGGATAGACCGGAGCGACATAGACTATGTCGGCATCGTTGAAGGCGGTCTGGAACTCCGCCATCAGATCGCGTAGCCGGGTGAAGCGGTGCGGCTGCACCACGGCGATCACCCGGCCCTGCACCCCTTCGCGCGCCGCCGCCAGCACGGCGCGGATCTCGACCGGATGGTGGCCATAATCATCGATGATCGTCGCCCCGCCGGCCTCGCCCACCTTGGTGAAACGGCGCTTGACCCCGCCGAACTTTTCGAACCCCGCGCAGATCACATCGTCGGGCACGCCCAGTTCAAGCGCCACGCCGATCGCGGCGATCGCGTTGGAGACATTGTGGCGGCCCGGCATCGGCAATGTGATATTCGCGAGCTTGCGGCTGTTGCCGTCGCGATCGCGAATAGTGACGTCGAAGCGGTTACCGCCCGGGATCGGCGTCACATTGTCGCCGCGTAGATCCGCCTGCGCCGAGAAACCATAGGTGACGATGCGGCGATCGCGCACGCGCGGGATGATCGCCTGCACCTCGGGATGATCGATGCAGAGGAAAGCGGCACCGTAGAAGGGAACATTCTCGACGAACTCGACGAACGCGTCCTTGATCTTTTCAAAGCTCCCATAATGATCGAGATGCTCGGGATCGATATTGGTGACGATTGCATAGGTGCCGTCGAGGCGGAGAAAGCTGCCGTCGCTCTCATCGGCTTCGACCACCATCCAGTCCGATGCGCCGAGGCGCGCGTTGGAGCCATAGCTGTTGATGATGCCACCGTTGATGACGGTCGGATCGACGCCGCCCGCGTCGAGTAGCGCCGCGACCAGCGATGTCGTCGTCGTCTTGCCATGGGTGCCGGCCACGGCGACGGTATTCTTGAGCCGCATGAGCTCGGCCAGCATTTCGGCGCGGCGAACGACCGGCACGCGCTTTTCGAGCGCCAGCTCGACCTCCGGATTGCCGCGCTTGATCGCGGTAGAGACCACCACCACCGCCGCGTCGCCAAGGTTTTCCGCCTTGTGGCCGATCATCACCTGGATGCCGCGCTTGCGCAGACCATCGATCACATAGCCTTCGGCGACGTCGCTGCCCTGCACCTTGTAGCCGAGATTGTGCATCACCTCGGCAATCCCCGACATGCCGATGCCGCCGATGCCGATAAAATGGATCGTGCCGATGTCGGTAGCGACGCCCTTCATGCGCTTTACTCCCCCTCCCTTTCAAGGGAGGGGCGAAGGGGTGGGTGCGCGCGTCCGCGCGCCAAATGACTCGTAGGCAAAAGAGCTTCAGGGGCATCGAGCCCATTCAACTCTACCCCACCCTTACATCCCTCCCCTGAAGGGGAAGGAGCGTTAAAGAAGATGCCGCTCACGCGTACGCTCCTTTCAGCCCGCCGACTTGGGGCTCAGTGTCGCCGATCGCATCCATCACGGGCGTGCGGCCGAGCAATTCGACCAGATCGGCGAGGCGTTCGGCAGCGTCGGGGCGGCCGACGTTCCGCGCGCAGCGAGCGGCATTGGTGAGGGCGACAGGATCAAGCGCGAGCTTCTGCATTTGTTTGGCGAGTTCGATGGGCGTGAACTGCGGCTGCTGAATTGAACGCGCCCCGCCTGCCTTCACCATCTCGCGCGCATTGGCGGTCTGGTGATCGTCGGTCGCCGAGGGATAGGGAATGAGGATGGCGGGGCGGCCCACGGTCGTGAGCTCGGCGACCGTCGACGCCCCCGAGCGCGCGATCACCAGATGCGCCCAGCCCAGCCGCGCGGGCATGTCGGCGATATAGGTCGAAAGATCGGCCGGAATGCCGAGCGCGGCGTAGCGGCCGCGGACATTCTCGATATCCTCCGGGCGGCATTGCTGCGTCACCTGGAGCCGGCGACGGAAGGTCAGCGGAAGCAGACCGAGCGCTTCCGGCACGACTTCGGACAGGACCGAGGCGCCCTGGCTGCCGCCCGTTACGAGGATGCGGAAGATGCCGTCCGGCAGCAGCGTCGGATAAGGCATGTCCCGTAGCAGCCGGATCTCCTCGCGCACCGGATTGCCGACCAGCGTGACCTTCTCCTCATAGCGCGATTTGAGCCGTTCGACTTCCGGATAGGCGGTCGCGATGGCCGTCACGCGGCGGGCAAGGAAACGGTTGGTGCGGCCGAGCACGGCATTCTGCTCGTGGATTACGGTCGGGATCTTGACCGAGAGCGCCGCCAGCAGCGCGGGCAGCGCCGGATAGCCGCCGAAGCCGACCACGGCAGTCGGCAGGAAGCTATCGTAAAGGCGCTTGGCGCGCTCGCGCCCCTGCATGATCTCACGGCCGGCGCTGACCCAGCGGGTGACGCCGCCATCGAGCCGCCCGGCGGGGAGAATATGGGTCTGCACGCCTTCGAACAGGCCGGGGAAGCGCGCGCCGCGATCATCGGTGATTAGCGCGACATGATGGCCCCGGCGCAGCAGTTCCGCGCCCAGCGCATGCGCCGGGATCATGTGCCCGCCGGTGCCACCGGCGGCGAGGACAAAGTGGCGCTTGATCACTTCGCGCCCCATTTTACCACATAGGGCGATTGGGTGAGATATGGGTTTGAGCGCGTGAAGGCGAGCAGCAGCCCCATTCCCATCGCCAGCGCCAGCATCGACGAGCCGCCATAGCTGATGAAGGGCAAGGTCATCCCCTTGGAGGGCGCAAGCTGAACGTTGACCGCCATGTTGATCAACGCCTGAAGCCCGAACTGGGTGGCGAGCCCCGCCGAGGCGAGCAGCAGAAATTCATCCTCCTCGTGTAGCAGGCGGACGAATACGCGGATCACGATCGCGAGGTAAATGGCCGCAATCGCGATGCAGGAGATCAGGCCGAACTCCTCGCCGATCACCGAGAAGATATAGTCGGTGTGCGGCTCGGGCAGGCGGAATTTCATGGTCCCGCCGCCGGGGCCGGTGCCCAGCAGGCCGCCATTGGTCAGCGTCGCGAACGCCTTGTCGGTCTGATAGGTATCGCCTTCGGCGAACAGGAAATTGTTGATGCGCTCGTTCGCCACCGAATAGAAAAAATAGGCCGAGACCACCAGGCCCATCCCCGCGGCGCCGAGCCCGGCGAGCAGTCGCATCGAGAGGCCGCCCAGCGTCAGCAACGCGATCCAGACCGCAGCGAACATCACCGTCTGCCCGAAATCGGGCTGGCGCATCAGCAGGAAGGCGATCACGGCCAGGATCAGCCCGGTGATCGGCATGATCGGCAGCGAGCTATCCCGCGCGCGCAATGAGAGCAGCCACGCGATCAGCACCACGAACAACGGCTTGAGGAATTCGGACGGCTGGAATTCAAGAAAGCCGACGCCGATCCAGCGCTTGGCGCCGTTGACCTCGCTGCCGATCAGCGGGACCGAGACCAGCATGACGAAGAAAAAGGATGCGCCGCTGAGCGCCAGCCTGCGCGCAACCTCCTTGGGCAGCATCGAGACGAACAGCATGATCGGCAGCGCGATCGCGATCCAAGCCGCCTGCCGGTAGAAATAATAAAGCGGGCTCAGCTGATGCGCACCCTGCGAATAGCGAACGGCGGCCGCGGGCGACGCGGCGGCAACCGCGACCAGCCCGATCGAGATCAGCATCACGACAAGCAGCAACAGGACGCGATCGATCTCCCAGAACCAGGTGCCGAGCGCCGAGCGATCGGCACGGCCAAGACGCGGGTGGCCGGGCTTGCGCTTCTTGCGCTGCGGCTGCGGCAGCGCCGTCGCCATCACCTCGCTCATGCCAGCGCCTCCACTGCCGCGCGGAACGCCTCGCCCCGCGCCTCATAATCCTTGAACTGATCGAACGAGGCGCAAGCCGGCGAGAGCAGCACCACCTCGCCCGGCCGGGCGGCGGCGGCGGCATCGTTGACCGCACGCGGCAGCGTCTCGCTTTCAGTCACCGGCTTGCCCGCTGCCCGCAGCAGGCGCGCGAACAAGGGGCCTGCTTCCCCGATCGTATAGGCAGCGCGGACATGATCGAACATGGGCGCGCATTCGTCCAGATTGTCGCCTTTGGGAAGCCCCCCGAGGATCCAGTGGATCGCCGGATAGGAAGCGAGCGCGAAATAGGAGGAGGCGGGATTGGTCGCCTTGCTGTCATTGACGAACAGCACGCCGTTACGCTCGCGGACGCGCTCCATGCGATGGGGGAGGCCGGGGTACGTACGCAGGCCCTGCTCAATGATCGTTGGATCAACCTCGAGCCAAGTACAGGCATCATACGCGGCCGCCGCATTCTCGGCATTATGAGGCCCTTGCAGCGTAGGCCAATGTGCCTGCAATCCTCGCTCAATTTTGTTGATACCAAAATAATTGCCGCCTCTGCGCGTGTGCGGATCTGGAGCAAGCCCAGACATCACAACGCTCCAACCAACTAGCGCAGTATGTGGTGGAGACTGCATTTCAAAAAGCCGTAACTTTGAAGCCGCATAGGCTTCAAAGCCATCATAGCGGTCGAGATGGTCAGGCGTGATGTTGAGCAGCACCGCCACATCGCAATCGAGCGAGCGGGTCAGATCGATCTGGTAGCTCGAAAGCTCGAGCACATAGACGCCGCCTGCGGGCAGCGGCTCCTGCCCGAGAATCGGCAGGCCGATATTGCCGCCCAGCGTCGTAGGAATGCCCGCCATCTTGATGATGTGATGAATGAGCGCCGTCGTCGTCGACTTACCATTGGTGCCGGTGATGCCCACGACCTTGTGCGGCGGCAGCGATGCGCGCGCCTGTGCGAAAAGCTCGATATCGCCAATGACGGGAACATTGGCGGCCTTGCCCCGCGCGGCGATCGGATGCTTGTTGAGCGGCAGCCCCGGAGTGACGACGATCGCATCGAAACCGGCCAGATCGATTTCGAGCGGGTTGGCGAGAGATAGCCTTAAGCCCTCTCCCCCCGGGAGAGGGTTGGGTGAGGGTATCTCAGTTGTGAGCTTGGACGCACCGGCTTCAGCGTCGCTCCCCCTCACCCCAACCCTCTCCCCGTAGGGGAGAGGGAGTAAATTAGCGCGCGCTTCTTCCCTGTCGTCCCAAGCTACCACCCCGGCGCCGCTTGCGAGCAGCGCTTGGACCGTCGCAAGGCCGGAGCGGGCGAGCCCCAGCACGGCGTAGCGCTTTCCGAAAAAGGCGGGGCTGGTGATCACCGCAGCTTCAGCGTCGAAAGGCCGGCCAGCGCGAGCACGAAGGCGATGATCCAGAAGCGGATCACCACCGTCGGTTCGGACCAGCCCAGCTGCTCGAAATGATGATGGATCGGCGCCATCTTGAAGATCCGCTTGCCGGTGCGCTTGTAGAAGAAGACCTGCAGGATCACCGACACCGTTTCGAGCACGAACAGCCCGCCGATGATCACCAGCACGATTTCGTGATGCGAGACCACCGCAATCGCGCCGAGCGCGCCGCCCAGCGCGAGGCTGCCGGTGTCACCCATGAACACGGCGGCGGGCGGCGCGTTGAACCAGAGGAAGGCAAGGCCGCCGCCGATGATCGCCGAGCAGAGGATGGTGACGTCGCCCGCGCCCGGAACATGCGGAATGCCAAGATAGGTCGCGAACTTCGCGTTGCCGACCAAATAGGTGATGATCAGGAATGCCACCGAGGCGATCACCACCGGCATGGTGGCGAGGCCATCGAGGCCGTCGGTCAGGTTCACCGCATTGCCGAAGCCTGTGATCACGAACGCCGCGAAGAGGATGTAAGCCGGCCCAAGATTGATGACCGGGCCATTATAGAAGGGCAGGTAGAGATTGTGCGGGCCGCCATCGAGGATGATCCAGGCAGCGACCCCCGCAATCATGAATTCGAGCAGGAGGCGGACCCTGCCCGAAATCCCCTTGTGGCTGCGCTTGGTAACCTTGTCATAATCGTCGAGAAATCCGATCGCGCCGAAGCCGAGCGTCACCATCAGGCAGGCCCAGGTGAAGCGGTTGCTGAGGTCCATCCACAGCAGCATTGCGAGCGTGACCGAGGTCAGGATCATCAGCCCGCCCATGGTGGGCGTGCCGACCTTCTTGAGATGACTTTGCGGGCCGTCGTCGCGGATCGGCTGCCCCTTGCCCTGGCGCACGCGTAGCCAGCCGATAAACTTCGGCCCGATCAGCAATCCTATCAACAGAGCCGTCGCAACTGCGCCGCCGGCCCGGAAGCTGATATAGCGGATCAGGTTGAGAAGGCCGGGAAAGCCAAGCTGCTCGGCGATCACATAGAGCATGCGGATTTCCCATGGGCCAGCCGGCCCGCGGCGGCCTCACGCACGAGACCGGACAGGCCAATCGCGTTGGAACCCTTCACGAGCACCACATCGCCAGGTGCGGCGATCTCCTCGAGCGCTTTCAGCGCGCCCGCGCTGTCCGGCACATGCCGCAAATCAAGCTCACCATGAAGGCGGTGCGCCAGCGCAGCCATTTCGCGCCCCACCAAAATCGCAGCATCGACATGCGCTTCGAGTACGGGCTCGGCGAGATCGGCATGATAGCGTGCCGATTGCGTGCCCAGTTCGCGCATCTCGCCGAGCACGGCGATGCGGCGATCGCATTTCTCGCGACCGAGCTGTTTGAGTGTCGCCGTCATCGAAGCCGGATTGGCATTATAGCTTTCGTCGATCAGCAGGATTTCACCGCCCTCCACCTCAGCCTTCACGCGGGCGCCGCGTCCCGCAAGCTCCTTCATGTCGGAAAGCGCCACCGCGGCAGCAGCGAGATCAGCCCCCACCGCCTGCACTGCCGCCAGCACGGCCAGGCCGTTCGAGACCCAGTGCGCGCCGGACTGGCCGATGGTGAAGGTGAGTTCGGCCTTGGGAAGGCGGATGCTGACCAGCGTGCCGCCGGTTTCGAGCGGAATCTCCTCATGGACCCGCACGTCGGCGCCCGCCTTGCGGCCGAACGTCACGATGCGCTCGGCATAGGGCTTGGCGGCAGCGATCAGACGATCGCGATGGGGGCTGTCCTCCGGAATGATGGCGGCGCCGCCCGGCTCCAGACCCTTGAAGATTTCCCCCTTGGCGTCGGCGATAGCAGCTTCGTCGGCGAAATAGGCGGCATGCGCGGGCGCGATCGCGGTGACGATCGCGACATGCGGGCGAACCATCGAGGTGAGATGAGTCAGCTCGCCCGCATGGTTCATGCCCATTTCGAAAATGCCGTAGCGGGCGGCGGCTGGCATGCGGGCAAGGCTAAGCGGCACGCCGGTGTGATTATTATAGCTTTTGACCGAGCGATGCGCCTCGCCGGGCGCTGTCCTATCGAGCGCGGCCCAAAGCGCTTCCTTGGTGCCGGTCTTACCGACCGAGCCGGTGACGCCGACGATCTTCGCCGCGGTGCGGGCGCGGGCAGCGTGGCCGAGCGCGTTCAAAGCCGCCATCGTATCGGCAACGCGGACATGCGGCTGCTCGATAGAATGGCTGACGATCGCGCCCGCCGCACCATTGTCGAACGCGCCGGCGATGAAGCGATGCCCGTCAGTCGCCTCGCCCTTGAGCGCGATGAACAGATCGCCCGGGCCGACCTCGCGCGAGTCGAATGTTACACCATCGGCACAAAATGCTCCTTGCACCTCGCCATCGACAGCCTCGGCGATTGCAAATGCGGTCCAGAGACTCATGCCGCGCACTCCCGCGCGACGGTGACGTCGTCGAACGGCAGTACCTTGTCGCCGACGATCTGGCCCTGCTCATGTCCCTTGCCGGCGAGCAGGACGATATCGCCCGAGCGCGCTTCGCCGATGGCGGCGGCGATGGCTTCGCGGCGACCGCCAATCTCGGTAGCGGAGGGCGCGCCGGCGAGCACATCCTTGCGGATCGCGGCGGCATCCTCGCTGCGGGGATTATCGTCAGTCACGATCACGCGATCCGAAAGCTCGGCCGCCACCGCACCCATTTCCGGGCGCTTGCCGCGATCGCGGTCGCCGCCCGCGCCGAAGACGGTGATGAGGCGGCCGGTCGCGTGCGGACGAAGCGCCTCGATCGCGGCGCGCAGCCCGTCGGGGGTATGCGCGTAATCGACATAGATCGGTGCGCCCGCCTTGCTGATCGCGGCGCGCTCGAGGCGGCCGCGCACCGGCTGGACGCGGGAGAGATTTTCCAGCGTCTGCCCGATCGCGCCGCCCGTCGCGCAAACGAGCGCGGCGGCGGTAAGCGCATTGGCGGTCTGATAGGCGCCGATCAGCGGGAGCTTGACCTGGAAGCTTTTGCCTTCGGCTTCGATCGTCAACGTCTGGCCTAGCTGGGTTGGCTCGCGCTTCACGAGCTTCAGCGTTTCGCCCTTCGTGCCGACGGTGAACAGCCTGACGCCGCGTTCGCTGGCCAGTTCCGCCACGCGCGCCGAAGCGCCGTCGTCCATCCACACGACCGCCGCGCCGTCCTCGTCAATGACTTCGGTGAACAGCCGGAGCTTAGCCTCAAGATACGCCTCCATCGTGCCGTGATAATCGAGATGATCGCGGCTGAGATTGGTGAAGGCTCCGGCGCGAACCGGCAGCCCCTCGGTACGATATTGCGAAAGGCCGTGGCTCGAAGCTTCGAACGCGGCGTGTGTGACGCCCTCGCGTGCGAGGCCGGCCATGTTCGAAAGGAAGGTGACAATATCCGGGGTCGTGAGGCCGGTCGAAATCTGATCGTCAGCCGTGGTGACGCCGAGCGTGCCGATCGAGGCGGCATGATGCCCAGCCATGCGCCAGAGCTGGCGCGTCAGTTCGACGGTCGAGGTTTTGCCATTGGTGCCGGTAACGGCGACGACCGTTTGGGGAAAAGGGGCGAAGAACTTGGCCGCGAGACGCGCGAAGGCGCGCCTGGGCTCCGCATCCGCGATATGAACCGCCCCCTGCACCGTCGCTTCCGGCCGGGCCACGACCGCGACCGCACCCGCCCCGATCGCGTCAGCGATGAAATCCTCGCCGTTGAAGCGACTGCCCTTGAATGCGCCGAACACGGTGCCGCGCGCAACCTTACGATGATCGATCGCGAATCCGCTGACTTCCGTTGTTGAATCTGTGTTCGTCAATTGGCCCAACCGCATTAATCATGGTCCCCCTTGGGGTTCCAGACGGTTCCCTGAAGGTCTGCCAGATCGACATCGCGCGTCTCGTCGGGGATAATCCCGAGCAACGGCCCGATCCGCGACACGATCTTGCCCACGATCGGGGCCGAGACCATGCCGGCGGTGGCATAGCCCCCGGTTTCGCGGGTGCCATGAGGCTCGTCCAGCATTGCGAGCACCACATAGCGCGGCGCATCCATCGGGAACACCCCCGCGAAGGTAGAAACCAGGGCGTTGCGCTTGTAGCCGCCGCCTTCCGGCTTTTCGGCAGTACCGGTCTTGCCGCCGATGCGGAAGCCGGAAACATTGGCTTTCTTGCCGGTGCCCTGGATCACCACCATCCGCATAAGCTGCCGCATGCGCGCGCTGGTGGCCGGAGAGATGACGCGGCGCCCGGCCGGGAGATGGTTGGGATCGCGCATCAGCAAGGTCGCCGGCCGCCAGACGCCACCATTGGCGATCGCTGCATAGGCGCTTGCCAGATGCAGCGGCGTGACCGCAATGCCATGGCCGTAAGCCGTGGTCATGGTGGTGACGCGGGCCCAATATTTCGGCCAGAGCGGCGTGCCTCGCGCGCCAAGCTCGATATCGACCGGCTTGTCGAAGCCAAGCTTCCGGAACATCGCCTGCTGCCGCTCGGCGCCGATCTCGTCGGCAATTCGGGCGGTGGCGATGTTGCTGGAATAGACCAAGGTTTCGGGCACATCGAGGAAGCGGCGCTGCGGATGATCATCATGAATGGTGAAGCGGCCGATGTGAAGCGGCTCGGTCGCGTCATAGCGTTTGTTCATCGAGGTGATCACGCCATTTTCGATTCCGTTCGCCATGGTGATGATCTTGAAGGTCGAGCCCAGTTCGTAGACGTTGAGCGTGGCCTTGTTGACCAGATCCTGGAGCGGGACGTGCGCTGGCGCATTGGGATCGAATTCGGGCAGCGAGGCCATGGCGATGACCTCGCCGCTATGCACGTCAAGCACGATGCCGGTCGCGCCGATTGCGCTGAACTCGGTCATTGCCGCGGCGAGTTCGCTTTCCATCGCGGCCTGGACGCGGCTGTCGATGGAAAGACGGGCAGGCAGGCTGCGCCGCGCTGGATCAGCGAGCTTGTCGTTGAGCGCAAGCTCCATGCCCGAAACCGCTTTGCCATCCTGATCGGCCCAGCCGATGATGTGCGAGGCAAGGCTGCCCTGCGGATAATAGCGGCGCGGCTCACGCTCGAACACGATGCCCGGCTCGCCGATCGCATTCACTCGCTGAATCAGCTCGGGCATGGCGTTGTGGCGAAGATAGAAGAATTTCCGGTTCGAATGCAGGATAGCGCTATATTCCGCCTCGCTCCGCTCCGGCATGAGGGTGGCGAGCTGCGCAGCAATCAGATCGCGATCGCCGATGATCTTGTTGGGGTGAACCCCAATCTTCCATGCGTCGATCGTGCCCGCCAGCACCACGCCGTTGCGGTCCTGAATATCCGCGCGCGGCGGTATCAGGCCTTCGGCAGTGTTGGCCGCACCGGAAGAATCGGCGAAAATCGTCAGATAGGTCAGGCGCAAGCCGATCGCTGAGGTGACGCCGACGAACATCAGCATGACGACCATGAGGCGAAAATGAACCTGCGCTACGCTTTGCTCGCGCTGGTTGCCGATACGCTGGCGGGAAGGACGGGCAACGACTGCGGTCACTGGTCTCCCGCGCTCCCGCGCTTCTCGCGCTGGGCTGCCGTTTGCAGGTCGCTCAAAAGACTGTCGTCAAGCAACGCGGCCTGGCGAAGGCCGTTCGCGGGCGTTTCCCCGGCTGGCGCCACATAATTCGCATGACGCAGCATCGGTTGCGCCATGGGAGCAGGCGCGGACGCCGAAACAGGAATGATCTGCGGCTTCGCCGGCGCGGCGACCTCGGCCGGCGCCGACACCTCCTCGATCTTCGGAGCAGGCGCGGCCGGCGCCTCGAACCGGGCGAGCTGGACCTCACCGTGCAGATACTGGCTGGCGGCGGGCGCCGAAAGCGCAAGCACCTGGCTGTTCCACTGCTCCAGCACCGGCATGCGGCTACGCGTGCCAAGCTCCGTCTGGAGCTTGCGGATATCGATCTTGGCCATGACGATCTGGCGGTCGAGTTGTTCGGCGGCAGTCCGCTCACTCGCCACCCGCTGCGACACCATATAGCAGCCCAACGCCGCGGCAGCGACATAGCCGACCAGGCTTACCGAACGAAAACGCGTACTCATCATGGCCTTGTGCCCTTCACAGCAGAAGCAACTGGCGCGGCGGCGGTGCGCCGTGCCGATCTCAATGTCGCCGACCGCGCGCGCGGATTGCGCACGACCTCGCCTTGGCCGGCCTTCACCGGCTTGGCGACCGCCTCAAATGTCGGCTGCGGGGCGGAGACGCGCGTATCAGGGCGATGGCGCGACCCGGAGGGAAGCGCCCCGCTGCGCACGCGCAGGAAATTCTTGACGATCCGATCCTCTAACGAATGGAAGGTGACGACCGAAAGCCGGCCGCCCGCGCCAAGCACACGCTCCGCCGCATCAAGCCCTTCGTTGAGTTCGTCGAGCTCGCGATTGAGGTGGATGCGGATGGCCTGGAAGGTGCGGGTGGCTGGGTCCTTCTTGTCGCCGGGGCGGTGGCCAAGCGCCTTGCGTACCACCGCAGCCAGCTCGCTCGTGCGCGCGATCGGGCGAGCGGCGACGATCGCCTTCGCAACCCGGCGCGCGCGCGGTTCCTCGCCCAGAGTGTAGAGGACGTCGGCAATCTCTTCCTCATCAGCGTCATTGACGAAGTCCGCCGCCGTCATGCCGGATTGCGCCATGCGCATGTCGAGCGGGCCGTCGGCCTGGAACGAGAAGCCGCGATCGGCGCGATCGAGCTGCATCGAAGAGACGCCGATATCAAGCACGACCCCGTCGACCGCATCGATGCCGCGTTCGGCCAGCGCCTCGTCCATTTCCGAGAAGCAACGCTGCACAAGCGTCAGCCGCCCGCCGCTTTCGGCGACCAGCGCTGCCCCCTCCGCGATCGCATCCGGATCGCGATCGAAAGCGATCACGCGCTCAGCGCCGGACGCCAGGATCGCGCGGCTGTAGCCGCCTGCGCCGAACGTGCCGTCGACATGGATCTCACCGGGGCGAATGGCGAGCGAGTCGATCACCTCCTCGAGCAGCACGGGGATATGGCGCGCTTCGGTCTGGGCTGCCGGGCTCATAAGCGGCCCTCCCGTTCGGCGATCAGCTCCTCGGCGAACTCGCGGACATCGGGGCGATCCGCGCAGTTGAGGGCGATTTCGGGGCTCCAGATCTCGAACGTCTCGCCGGTACCGAGGAACATGGCAGCGTCAGCGATCGCGGCACGGCGGCGCAAACCCGGCGGGAGGATGATTCGCCCGCTGCCGTCGATGGCGATTTCCTCAGTGCTGCCGAACAGCGTGCCGGCATGCGCGAAGCGGGCGTCGGCGGGGCGCCCGGCGGCGATATCCGCGTCCTGCTTGGCGCGCATGTCACGATAGGCGAGCGCAAGATAGCTCTTCTCGAACCCGCGCATGCACTGATCGCGCTCGTGGCGGGCGAGCATCAGCGTCTTGGCGTCGGGGGTGCGAGCGGTAATGATCTTGCGAATCGGGGCAGGCACCGAAACGCGACCTTTCGCGTCCACGGTGTTCAGCCATTTGCCAGTGAAGAATTCGAATAATTCCACTGTCCGCCCCTTTGGGGCGCTCGGCCACCGTTCCCCGCCTGTCTCCTATTAGCCCCCGACAGACATCCTCCGGCTGCTTCGCGCCAAGCATTGAAATACCAGTGACCTTATGCCTCAGCAATGCCTAATCATGCCTTAATATGGGTTTTTACTGCCATTTTGTGGAAAACGCTGGTCCCGCCATGCCTTGTCATGCCGATTCAGGTTCAGCTGGAGCCCGGAAACGCGCACAAAACCGCCCGTCGGATTGCGATGGGCGGTCGAGATAAGCCTGTGGATAAATCTGGTGGAAACCTGCTGGCGCAGGTCTGCCCGAAAGTTAGCAGAGCCCCGCCTCAAGCAGCTTTGTCGATGCGGGTCCCGATTATGCAGACGCCCAGGCGAACGGCAACGGCGCCTCCCGGAAGGCGAAGCGATCGAGATGGCGCGCAACCGCCCCCTGCAACGCCTCGAGCTGCGCAGCCTCGCTCGCTTCGATTCGGCATTCCAATTGCTGCGGGCCGGCAACAAACGTCACTATGCCATCGCCTTGCCAATTCGCACCCCGCGCGTCGCGGGGAAACACGACCCTGCCTTGCTCGGGTGTAAACTCGACCGCGAGATTATGACTCCAATGCTTGCAGAGCTGCTGAAGATATTTGCTGCCTTGCGCTGTCGGCACGATTGCGATGCTGGCGACAGTCATGACAGCCGCTCGATCTTTTGCGCGGCCTCGTCGATTATCGCGGCGACGGCATGCAGGGTCTCCGCATCGCCCTCTTCGGCGAGCCGGTGATGAAGCACCGTCCGCAAGTTCATCATGGCCCGGCGGACCGGGCCGCCGCGCGTGCGCTCCCGCATCGATCCCAGCTCGGCGAGCCGCGCCATCAGCGCCTCGACCGCCTTGGCGTTTTCAGCAAGATGCGCCTTGCCGGCCTCGGTTATCGCAAAGACCTTGCGGGTGCCGCCCGTCTGTTCATCGATCTGCTCCATATCGGCCAGCATCGTCAAAGTGGGGTAGACCACGCCGGGGCTCGGCGCATAGGCGCCGCCGGTGCGCTCCTCGATCTCGCGGATCAAGTCATAGCCGTGGCGAGGCGATTCCTCGATCAGCTTGAGCAGCACGAGCCGGAGTTCACCGCCGTCGAACATACGCCGGCGGCCGCGTGGCGCCTCATCGTCTGCCATCCAAGGGTTCTGAAACGCACCCCGCTGGCGCGCGCCGTGGCGAGACCCGAAATGGCGCCCGCGATGATGATTGAAAAACATTCATAATCCTTCTTGAAACATCTTCGATGCATTTAAGATATATCTTTATATCAAAAACGCGAGCTCCTTATTTACGGTGCTTCGTGGGCATCGTGTCGCGCCACGATCTGCTGCAAGCGCGTCGTGCTGGCATGAGGCTGGAGCGGGAGCGCAGCCGCTAGCGAAGACCGCTGCGACGACGGGTCCAGGGTCTTGCGTTCGCTATTGGAACCGGCCGATATGAGCGAGGTTTGCGTAACGAAAAGCTCCGAAGCAGCTCTGACGGAGGCATTGATGTTGGATGTTGCCAAAGCGCCTGAACGCCCCGCGCGACGGGACCTTCTGGGCCTTGCCGGGGCGGCCGCGCTGGGCACGACGGTCTTGCTCGCCGGTTGCAAGCGGCCGGGATCGGGTTCGGAAGCTGATGATGGCAAGGTCACTGCCAACGAAGATCTGATGCGCGAGCACGGCGTTCTGCGCAGAATCCTGATACTCTACCGCGAAGTCGCGGCCAGGCTTCAGGTCTCCGCGGACGAGGTCGACGCCGGCGCGATAAACGACGCCACCCGTTTGTTCCAGGATTTCGGCGAGCGCTATCATGAGCAACTGCTCGAGGAGCAGCACATCTTTCCAATCCTCCGCAAGGCTGGAGCCGACAGCGCGAATTTGGTCGACATATTGCTTTCCCAGCACCAGCGCGGGCGCGCCATCACCAGCTTCGTGCTGGATCGCACAAAAGGAGGAAAGGTCGCGGCGACGGACGCAGGAAAGCTCCACGACTCCCTGCTTTCCTTTGCGCGCATGTATGAAGCGCACGCCGCGCGCGAGGACACGATGATCTTCCCGGCTTTCAAGGCCGCCGTCGGCCAAAACGCCTATCGTGAGCTCGGCGAGCAGTTCGAGGATATCGAGCATAGGCAATTTGGCGGCGACGGCTTCGATATCGCACTCGCCAAGATGAGTTCGATTGAAGCGCGGTTGGGGCTCGACAATCTCGCTCGGTTCACCGCCCCGGCCCCTCAAATCGGATGAACTGCGCCCCTGTCGCTAGGGGATTAGCGCGCTTATATTCCGCCCATGGCAGATCTCTTCGCCGAACCCGCCGCGCCTGAAGCGCTGACGGACGAGCCTCCCGCAGGTCCGCTCGCGGATCGGCTGCGCCCGCGGCGCCTTGAAGATGTCGTCGGCCAGGAGCATCTGACCGGCGCGGAGGGCGCGATCGGGCGGATGGTGGCGGCAGGCAAGCTCGCCTCGATCATCCTGTGGGGGCCGCCCGGCACCGGCAAGACGACGATCGCACGACTGCTCGCCGATGCCGTGGGCCTGCGTTTCGTTGCCATCTCGGCGGTCTTCTCGGGCGTGGCGGATCTCAAAAAGGTGTTCGCCGAGGCGCGCGAATATGCCCGGATCGGCAAGCAGACGCTCCTGTTCGTGGACGAGATCCACCGCTTCAATCGCGCCCAACAGGACGGCTTCCTGCCCTATGTGGAGGATGGCACGGTCGTGCTGGTCGGCGCCACCACCGAAAATCCCTCGTTCGAGCTGAACGCCGCGCTGCTCTCCCGCGCCCAGGTGCTGATCCTCAACCGGCTCGACAGCCGCGCGCTGGGCTTGTTGCTCGAACGCGCCGAGATAGCGATGGGCCGCGCCTTGCCGCTGACGCCGGAGGCGCGCGAAGCGCTGATCGCTTCGGCCGACGGCGACGGCCGCTTCCTGCTCAACCAGGCCGAGACCCTGTTTTCGATTGAAATCCCCCAAGCGCTCGATCCGGCCGGGCTGGCGGCGTTGCTGCACCGCCGCGTCGCGGTCTACGACAAGGATCGCGAGGGCCATTACAATCTCATCTCCGCGCTTCACAAAAGCCTGCGCGGCTCCGATCCGCAGGCCGCGCTTTATTATCTCGCGCGCATGCTGGTCGCGGGCGAGGAACCGCTTTACGTGATCCGGCGGCTGGTCCGCTTCGCCTCGGAGGATGTCGGGCTTGCCGATCCGCAAGCGCTCGTCCAGTGCCTCGCCGCCAAGGATGCCTATGATTTTCTGGGATCGCCCGAAGGCGAGCTGGCGATCGTGCAGGCCTGCCTATATTTGGCCACCGCACCCAAATCGAATGCAGCCTATGTAGCGCAGAAAGCAGCGTGGCGATCGGCGAAGGAAACCGGATCGCTGATGCCGCCCAAGAATATCCTCAACGCGCCGACGCGGCTGATGAAGGATATCGGCTACGGCAAAAATTACGCCTATGATCATGATACCGACGAGGCCTTCTCAGGCGACAATTATTGGCCCGAAGAGATGGCGCCGCAGCATTTCTACGCCCCCTCCCCGCGCGGCTTCGAGGCCAAGATCGCCGAACGCCTGGCGCACTGGGAGAAATTGAGGACGGAGCGTGACGCCGATCACGGCTGAGCGTTTCACCCGCTTCGCCGTTGCCGATTGGTCGGGCGCCAAGGGCAGCCGCCATCCCGGCATCGCCATCGCCGAGTGCGGCATCGGTGATGCCGCGCCCAAACTGGTGCCGCCGCCAGGCACCCACTGGTCGCGCGAGGCGGTGCTGCACTGGCTCGCGGCGCGCACCGACGACCTGCTGATCGGCTTCGATTTCAGTTTCGCACCGCCCTTCGTCGCGCGTGGCGCCTATTTGCCGGGCGATGCGACCGCCTCCGACGCGGCCACCTTTCATGCCTATGTCGACGGGCTGTGCGACGATCCTGATCTTGGCGCGGCCTCCCTGCTCGAACACCATCACCGCCGCCATTTTTATCTCGGCGCTGCCGACGGGCGAAAAGCCGACTTCATGCACCTGCGCGCCTGCGAAGCGCATTACAATGCTGGCGGCGGCGGCAAGCCCTCTACTGTCTATGACGCAATCGGCGCAGCCCAGGTCGCAAAGGCGAGCTTCGCGGGAATGCGCCTGCTCAGCCGCCTGCGCGCCGCGGGAATCACGATCTGGCCGCTCGACGAGGTGCCCGAGCGAGGGCCGGTCGTCGTCGAAATCTATGCCCAGATCGCCGCCCGCAGCGCCGGCTTGCGGAAGGGGCTGAGCAAGATCCGCGACGCCGCGGCGCTTGACGTCGCGCTCGCGAGGTTTGGATCACAGCCGCACGAGCCGCTTGCCCGCTATACCGATCACGCCACCGATGCTATCCTGACCGCCGCCTGGCTGCGCGCCAGCGCGGTACGGCCGGAACTCTGGGCGCCCCCTCCCCTCACCGCCGAAATCGCACGCACCGAAGGTTGGACTTTCGGCGTAATTTGAAGCAAAGGACCCCGCGCGCGCCGAGTTAGCTCAGCTGGTAGAGCAACCGCCTTGTAAGCGGTAGGTCGTCGGTTCGAGTCCGACACTCGGCACCAGCCATTCCAAAAATCTTTCGGTTTGAAGCCACCATGGCCGTAGGCGCCGCAAAGCCCGCAGTTCTGCGCCTGTTGGTGCCACTCGATATCGCGCTGGCTGCCGTGAGACTGCTGCAAGCGAGACTTCTCGGCAAAATCTGACGCCCGTCTCAGGCGCGCATTTCTTGGCAGCCCGGCCATTTGCTGATGGAAAAAGAAGAAGCGCATCGACACCAAGGGGCGTGAGGCGCTGGATGGTTCGGCTCAGGCGAAGCCGAGCAGCTTGCGCTGGTCCTGCCACCGCATCGGAAGCTGCGCTTCAAGCAAGCGAGCTGCGGTGAGGTGAACTGGCTGCGTCCCTTCGACGCATGCCATCACGATATCGGGTGCGAGCATCGCCACCCGCAGCAGCTTGTAGAAGCGGTTCCGACACCGGGAGTGCTGCTTGACCAGCGCGCGGATCGATATGTCCGGACTGTCGAGCATGAGCTGATAGGTGGCACGCGCTTCCACCAGCAAATTGATGAGGGCGGGGTCCCGGAACGCATCTGCACGCCCGTGGTGGTCGGCGATGATCAACTTGATGTCATTCCCGCGCCGGGCCTTGATAGCACTAGCGCGAAGAGTAATCGGCGGGTACGCACCTTCGTCGGCTTCGATCTTAGTACCTAAAGATGCTGCAACTGAGCTACCTGCTACAACAACTTCAACATGATCTGCGCCAAGGCGTACCGAAACATCAAGTTCGTTCATGATCGCTCGCTTTTCTGCCGAGTCTTCGAGGCGCCGGAGCAGCAGCCGGGATTGGATAAGTGCTGCATTCAGGATGGCAGAGTCGCTCGATCCTACAATCGAGACGATCTGCCTCCGGTCGCCCAGCATGGTCTTCAGTAGACTGACAACTGCCGTTTCCACCTCGATCGCTGGGATGCGCCAGGGCGTCGGATCGCCGGTTGTGCAATCATCCGCCGGGGTCACATAATAGCGATAGCGCTTGCCGCTCTTGACCGCGTGGCTTGGCGACATCCTCCGGCCCTCACCATCATGGATCCTGCCAGCCAGCAGGCTGGGATGAACGCTGTTGCTGCCACGCTGGCGCTCGACCCGCTGGCGGGACATAGTCTCCTGAACGGCGTCCCACAGCTCCTGGGCCACGATTGCATCATGCTGGCCTGGATAGGCGGTTCCGCGATGCGTGATCTCCCCTAGGTACAGCCGGTTGTTGAGCAGGTGGAAAAGCGAACCGCGGGCAAAGATGTTGCCGCCACGCGAGCCAGCTCGCTTGGTCCGATATCCGGTAGCTCGCAGCTCTTCTATGAGGAGTCGGCCCGACCCTAAAGCGGCGTAGCGCCTGAAGACATGGCGGACCTGCTCGGCTTCGACCTCGTTCACGATCAGCTTGCGATCTTTGATATCATACCCCAGCGGAATGGTCCCGCCCATCCACATACCCTTGGCCTTGGATGCCGCGAACTTGTCGCGGATGCGCTCGCCGGTGACTTCGCGTTCGAACTGTGCGAACGAGAGCAGCACGTTGAGCGTAAGCCTGCCCATGCTGGTGGTCGTGTTGAACGACTGGGTGACCGAAACGAACGAAGCCTCACGCTTGTCGAGCACCTCGACGATCTTGGCGAAGTCAGAAAGTGCCCGGGTCAGACGGTCGACCTTATAGACGACAATGACATCGACGCGCCCCGCTTCGACATCAGCCAACAGCCGCTTGAGCGCTGGCCGTTCCATGTTGCCGCCGGAATGTCCGCCATCATCATAGCTATCTGGAGTGAGCGTCCAGCCCTCGTGGCGCTGCGACCGAACATAGGCTTCGCAAGCCTCGCGCTGGGCATCAAGGCTATTGAAGCTTTGGTCCAGCCCCTCCTCAGTGGATTTGCGCGTATAGATTGCGCAGCGGACCATCTTCATTCGCTCGGCGCGCTCGGAAGCCCTAGCCATCGGCACCCTTGCCGGTCAGGCCGAAGAAGCGCGGGCCGGACCAGGCGGTGCCGGTGACCTCGCGCGCAATGGCCGATAGCGAGTTCCAGCGGCGGCCTTCGTACTCCAAACCATCTTCGGTCACCAGCACCGAGATATTGCGGCCATTCCAGCTTCGCAGCAGGCGCGTGCCCGGCCGCAATGCTGCAGTGCCCTTTCCCGCCGCTGCCTTCAGCGCACGCGTGGCATTGCCGACGAGCCGGCGATCGGCCTGTTCCTGCAGATGATGCCCGATGGCATGGCGCATCAGCTCAGGACCGAGGCGAGGACATGGCAGCTGCAACAGCCGCTGCCACTCCTTGTTGAGCTGCGCCGGCGACATCGTCGCCAGCGCAGCCAATCGGTCTTCCAGCTTCGTCATGATCAGGCTGCTGCCTGGATGCGATAGAGGCTCAAGCCGTCCACCTTGCTGGCGGTGATGACATGGCCCTTCTTGCGCAGGCCGGTCAGCGCCGCCCGTGTGGTGTGTGGCAGCCATCCGGTCGCGTCCACGAGCTGCAGAAGCGTGGCCCCCTCTTCACGCTTGAGCATCTCGATCAGCAGCGCCTGCTTGGTTGACGGCGCCGCTTGAACCGGGTCCGGCTCAGCTTCGGAAGACTCTGTTTCCGATTGCGGCTTTTTGCCCTCGGCCTGGGCAACCGCGGCTCGGCCCGCATCGGTAATGACAGCAGCGATCTCGCGCTCGCCGTCGGTGCGCCAGACGCTGCCCTCATCTGCGGCATCCGCTTCTTCAGCGAGCCCGCGCTTGATCAGCGTGTTGATCGCGCGGGTGAGGCCCGCACGATTTACCCCGATGCTGGTGGAGGGTGGCAGGATGCTGCCCTTGCTCCGCTTGGCGGCAATCGCCAGCAGGACATAATGAAGGTTGCTGAGCTTGGTCATGTGGGAGTCTCCTCGTCGGGAGCAGCGCCATTGCCGTCTCCCACCACCCACAGCCCCGCCAGTTACCCGGTCGGGGGCGGCAGCCAGCTTCCTGCCGGCTGCGACTTACATGGCAAGCAATGCTCTCGTTGCGGCAACAGTCCAGTCGAATGTCGAAGCCTCAGTTCAGAAAGGAAAAGAGCCGCGCAAGGATCACGTCTGTGAGTCAGGCGTCGGTGAGATCCGATCGTCACCCAGTTCGGACATGATCATAGCAGCGAGCGCCTCTTCGGCGCGCGTGCGCAGGCTCGAGTCCTTTGCACCAAGATCACTTCTGATCCATTCCGGAAGACGATTAAGCAGATTGGTCAGGCTGGATCGATTGCGTTCATCCGCCCATCATCATGAGGCGATCGAAGTCTGCAACAGAAATATGGCCCGCAAGCGCCGCAAAACGGAAAGATGGATATGGACTTCGTCCCTACCTCACACCTCATGTCGTCTGACTGGAGGCGGATATGGACAACGACTTGCTGGATCTAGCGAACCGGCTCTGCACCGTCGCCGGCATGATCATGGAGGACAGCAGCTCGATCGCGGTCCGATTGCCCAGATCTCCACCGGATAGAGAGCGCCAAATCGACACTGTCGCTCTCGCCGGCGAAGATATCAGCGCACTCATGGCCGCTGCAAAGGTCCTCGTCCGCCTCGGATAACGTCTGATACGTGTCTCATGTTGATCGCATTTTCATAGATCGCCGATTTGCCAAAAGCGAACATCGATCGATCTCAGGCGGAACGACTACAATGTTGGACAGTCCGGAATGTCTCCTTTGTTCGGTGGAAATCGCAAAACCGCCGTTCGCGGGTAAGCATCTCAAATGTCGCCGTCCTAATTCTTGACCGCAACCCCGCTAAACCGGGACGCGGTCGATCCCTAGCACCAGTCGATGTGCCCGTGTCGAACGAAGAAGTGGCTCCGGCAGCCCGATTGTCGCCAGACCGACGGGAAGACCGTCGGCCGGCCAGAGGGGCTCTCCAGCGACCATCGCGGCCGCCGGTCCCCCATGAAGCGCAGCTGGATCGTTTCGCCGCAGCCGCAGGGGCAGAGCATGAAACCGAAGGCCGGACCGTGCGCGTGCCGCGTGACGTAGAGGCGGTGCGGCCGTAGCGTCTGCGGGCGTTCGGCGGCTTCGACGATCCAGATCGATCGCCGAAACCATTTCCGAACTTCAAGTTTAGGTCGAACCGCCCACCACCGCCGCGCCCAGGCCTTGATCGCGCGGATCATGCTGCGCGCTCCATTCGCGGCGACATCAGCAAGGGAGAGCTATCACCCCGACCCACGAAATTGGCCAGTTCGGTATCGGCGGGGCCGTCGGGGCGGAGGGCGATCCTGCCGTGGGTGAAGAGAAGCTTCTGGAGCGCGAAATTGCCGTTGGGCGCGGTGCGGAAAGGGTGGAGCCTCGCCAGCATCTCGTTGACAGCAGCGGCCGCGACGGCGGTGTTGATGCTGATCACCGCGGGACGATCGACGCTGACCCCGTGGATATATCCGCGACGGACCTGGTCCTGGTAGAAATCCGGATCGGTCCTTTTCAGATACTCGGCATAAAGTTCGGCGTCGGAATAGACGCCCCTCGACTTCAAGCTCGAGCCGCCGGGCTGGAGATAATGCACGCCCGCCGAAATGCTCGAAACGCCGCCGCTGCCGTCCGCATCGAGACGGACGCCCATGTCGATATAGGGCAGGGTGTAGAAGGTCGCGATGCGGTTAAGTGCATCGCGGCCCTCGACGGAATCGACGCATCCAAAGGCGAAGTCGCACGTACTCAGCATCGCGATTCCTTCCGGGGTGTCTATCCGATCGTCGAGAATCTCGACGATGGTACCCAGGCCCATCGCTTCGATGTGCGCCTTCATCATCCGCGCCTTGTTCAGCTTCGCTTTCACATGAGCGCGCCGGGCACCCCAGATGCGGTTGAGGTTCTTGGCCTCGACCATATCGGGATCGATCAGGATCAGACGGCCAACACCAAGCCTGGCCAGCATTTCGGCGGTGGGGCTACCCGTGCCGGAAATACCGACGATGGCGATGGTCAGGGTCGAGAGCAGGTTGATCGTGCGATCGCCGAATGCCTGCCGGTGCCGCACGTCAAAGTCCTTGGCGCCCATCGCCGCTTCGATGATCGGCCAGATACGGACCTCGTCGCCAATAACCGAAACTCGGTCAATCACGGCGCGCTCGGCGCTGCCGTCCATCCGCCGGCCGAAGATCTCGCCATCGGGCAGCATGACCGCGCTCAGATGCTCGCCGGCAACCTTGAAGCCGACGGCGCTGAATAGCTCCTGGTCCGAGGCATCATCGAGGGCAGAGAATTGCCGGTATCCACCGGGATGGGAATGGATCTTGAAGACGGCGAGACCCTCTGCTTTTGCCCGTGCAAGGAGATCACGCAGGCGCCGCGTCGGCCACTGGATCGAGTCGGTGAGACGCTGACATTCCTCGTGCGGGATTTCGACGATCTCGTGGACGGTGAGAAGTTCGCGTCCCGGCGAGGAGCCGCGGCCGCAGAGGCCGACGGCAATGGCCTCCAAACCAGAGCCATCGAAGAGGTGGTCATGGAGGCGATGATGCTGAGCCACGGTCATGCGAAAAATGTTCATGAGGGATCCTTCAACGCTTGCGGAATTCATGTTTCAGCCAGCCGCGGATGCGCCGCAGATGGGTCGAAAGCGTATCGACGCCGGGCCGCCAGGAATAATGGCGGGACCATTGCTGATAGGCTTTGCCGTCGATCGTGAGGCTGCTCAGATTGTTGATGATCTTACCGTCCGCGCGAGAGAGCGCCGGCAAGAAGTAGGCCATGTCGAGGATGCCGGGCGGGTAAGTGTCGATCCTGACCGCGACCGTTGCCTTCTCGACATTATAGCCTGGCGGGATCGGGTGCTGGTGGACGAGTATCCAGCGGACATTGCCCTGTTTGACGGCTTCCCAAGGAAGCCCGAGCGCATCAAGCGCTCGGACATCCTCAGGACCGAGGGCGAATTCCCGGCGCATTGGGCTCAGCCCTCCTTCTCGTCGAGCGGGAAGGATTCGAAGACTTCGATGCCGCACTCGCCGAGGTCGGTCTTGTCGTCGAGCTCCAGCGAGACGTAGTGGCCGCCGTAGACCCGCTTTTCGAGTTCGTAGCGGTCGACCGGCGTCTTGCCGGCACGCTCGAGCAGCTGACGCGCTGTTACGAAGCGCTGATCGAACACATATTTATCGTGGTCGATCCTCACCTTGTAGCGGTGAGCAGGTGGAGGCGGTCGGTTCTCGCGCCCGCATTCCTCGATGTCGACGATGTCGACAGTGATGACATCGTGGCCGTGCTGATGCTCGACCTTCACATCGACGTCGACGTCGGCACGGTTGTTGATGATGACGACATCGTCGTCGGGGCGGCGCGGGGAAGAAGGAGAGTCCATTTAACACCTCTTAATTCGACGGATCGGGTGACCCGCTACGTGCTAAATCGACGAAGCGACGCTAAATGTCAAGCGCACTTAGATGCGCTTGCTGAATTTAGCATGGGCTGATATCGTAGGTAAGCCAGATGGCTAGAATCGGGTGATTTATGACCAACGAAGGGAAGACAGATGAAGAAGGAACCGAAATTGGAAGGGTACTCAAGGAGATACGCAAATCGCGCGGCTTCTCGCTGAGGGACGTTGAGCGGTCTACCGACGGCAAGGTCTCGAACGGCTATCTCAGTCAGCTAGAGAATGGTGGGATCGACAAGCCCTCAGCAATCATGCTCCATCGCTTAGCGGGCGCCTATGCGGTGGACTATCACGAGATCATGCGCCGGGCGGGTTACGTCACTGACAGCGACGCACCGCTCAACCGGGTGGCCACTTCGATCTTGGGCGAGCTGACCTCGGATGAGGAAGATCAGCTTCTCCAGTATCTGACGTTCATCCGGAGCCAGAAAAAATGATGAAGGCGGACGATTTGACCGTCTGTGCGGAACAGCGTGTCGAGGTTCGCGAATCTGCCCTACGCGCCTTGAACGAAGCAGCTGCGTTTGGCGTCTTTCCGACGCCGGTCGACGAAATCATGCGCGCCGCGAAGGTCGAAATCGTCCCGATGATCATCGACGAGGGATATCTCGCCCGGCTTCGCCGAAAGGCGGAACAAGCCGGGCGAGCACTCCTCAGCGCGATCACCAAGGTTTGGGGCGTATTCGATCCCAATGCCCGCATCGCTTTCATCGACCCGGACACCCCCAAGGAAAAGCTTCCCTTCCTCAAGCTTCATGAAGGTGGGCATGCCCTGCTTCCGTGGCAGAGCATCTTCGGGCTTTTCGAGGATTGCCGGAAGACGCTGGACCCTGACATCAAGGCTCAGTTCGAGCGCGAGGCAAATGTCTTCGCGTCGGACGTCTTGTTTCAGCTGGACCAGTTTCGCTTCGATGCCGCCGATCTGGAATTCGGCATCAATGCGCCGCTGAAACTGGCCAAGCGTTACGGGGCCTCGGTCTATTCGACCGCGCGGCGCTATGTTTCGACGAGCGACCGAATTTGCGCGGTGATCATCCTGAATCCTGCGGAGCTGCATCCCGATATCGGCGTGCTTTCGATGTTGCGGCGGGTGGTGGTTTCGCCGTCGTTCGAGGCACATTTCGGTAGGTTCGCCTGGCCGGAATGGGTTCTGCCGCGGGATCCGCTCGGCAAATTGATCCCCTATAATCGCATGACGAAGGCGAGGAGCTTGAGCATGCGCGACGGGAATGGGGAAATGCAGGAGTTCGTCGCGGAGGCGTTTCGCACGCCGCACCAAACGATCATTCTGCTCCATGCGACAATGACTCTGAATCGCACAATCATTCTGCCGGCGCAGCAGGTTCTCTTATAATGGATTTCCAGATCCTGGGATATCTGATCCGCGCAGAATGCGATGAATTCAATGCCTATGCCGCCTCGATGAACCTCAACTCCAGTGCCGTCGCCAACCTCCTCATCCTGCGAGAGCTTCGGCTTCACCGGCTTTCTCAGCTGGAGCATTATCAGCGGAACCATCCGCGTTCGAAGTGCGCGAAAATCGTTGGGCATCAGTCCAACGACCGCACCAAGCGCGCGTTCACCGCCCACGCGGAAAGCTGTGGCCTCAAACCGACGGCAGCTGCAGAGCGGCTCTTCCGCGCCGAGCTTCAGGAGCGATGGTTGGAACATTGCGTCCAGCAGCGGGTTTGACCCTGCGCACGTTTGACTCAGGATGAGTCATAGGTTAGTCATTCAGAAATAGCGTTGCCGACACTGTTTCTCGGGCTATTGCACGAGTACGATCTTACGATCGGCCGGCACAAAAAGGGGAAGCATCGCATGCGAGTTCTCGCTCACGCACCCTCGAAATTCGCTCTTACCGAATTGACCCTCCGCTCCCTTGTGGAACTGGAGCGCGCCAAAGCCGGGATGGATTTCGAAGGCGATGTGCTAGGCGAACTCTCCAATGCTTTGCTGGAAACGTCGGGGCCGGAAGACAATACCGGCCCCTTCCGTTTCGTCGAACCCGGCTATTATGAGCCCTATGAGAGGCTCACGCGCCATTCCGGCACGGGCCAGGCATCTCACGTGGACCGCATCCAATCCTATATAAAGGATGTCAGCGATCAGCTTTCTAAGGTGGCGCTCGGCGAAGCCGCCCTTGCGTCGAACTTGCTGCAGGTTTGTGTCTCGCTGCATCAAGAACTCATCCAAGAGATAACGGCGGAGGATATGCTTGTCGTCAACGAATGGCCCGGCGCCGAAGGTGCTCAGGCTCGCGTCGGCACGGCGTAGAGTCCGCGCCTTTCTCGACCAGATTGCCGAGCTCGAAGGGGCGGATTTTCCGCATGCCGACGGCCGGGAGGCGCTGGCGCTCATCAAAGAGCAATTCCTGATCCGAAAAAGGTCGCTGTCCCGATTGCCACCCACTGTGGACGATAAGACCGTGGATGAGATTTGCACGGATACCGGCATATTCGTCTCTCGATACACCGACGTGCTCGGCTTCATCCTTCGATCGACGAATGTGCGTAACGCCTTCGAAGTGCACTTTCCGCTTAAACGGCTCATTCAGAAAACGATCACGCCAGACGCCAAGCTAGTGATGTCGTCGGAGTGGAAGTTCGTCCCCTTCACCTACCCGATGAATCTCGAACTTCTCGACATGTTCGTCCTGGTAGGAGGGCCGGCGCCCGAGTCCGGCAATCTCCTGATCGTCCCGCTGGCAGGGCACGAAATTGGCCATTCTGCCTGGCGGAGTAATCGGATTGGCAGATCGATCCAGCCGGCGCTGACGGCAGCCGTCGACACCGCGATCAACAGCCGAGCCGGTGATCGCGACCGACTGTTGGCTGAGATCAGCAAGATCGGTCACGATCTCTCTTGGCTTCAAAACGTGTGCCTGTCCTCCGCCCTGCAGCAGCTCGAGGAGCTGTTCTGCGACATGTTCGGGCTCTATTCGTTTGGGCACGCCTATCTTTACGCCTACGAATATTTTCTGGCGCCAGGATCGCAGTCGCGAGACATCGCCTATCCAGCGAGCCGGGCACGCGTCGAATATCTTCGTAACGGCGCGCAGACGCTCGGCCTGGAAGTCCCCGACGGCTTGTTCGAGCCTTGGCAGGACTCACTCCCCAAGCCTGGGACCGCGGGGGACATTCTGAGCTTCGCAGACGCCGCCGTTGCCGAGGTATTTCCCGCCGTCCGAGATCTGACATTCGATTTGCTGAGAAATTGCCAGATCCCGATGGCGGCGCCCGAGGCGATCGAGCGGGTAAAACAGGCACTCAGCAACCGGGTGCCTGACGGAGAAGGGGCCAAGCTCTCGGAGATCGTCACTGCAGGGTGGCTCTATCTGCGCGAGAAGGGTGGCCTGTCACTGGACGAAGACGAGCCGGAGCACCTTATGCTGAACGAGCTGATGCTGAAGACAGTCGAGGTTTCGGAATTCCTGTTGCGGGTCGAGCATGCTTAGCGCTCCGGAGATCATCGAAGCGCTGGCGCTGGAGCCCGGCGCGGACGACAAATTGACGGTGGTGCCCTGGCCCGATCGGGACGCCATTGAGAAACGCGGTGCAACGTCGATCGATCTTCGGCTGGGACGCTGGTTTCGATCCTTCAAACAGACTCGGACCAAATCGGTGGCATTGGCGGGCGGGGCGGCACAACCCAATCGAGGGGTACGAGAAACCTCACCCACGAAGCAGCACTTCGTCCCGTTCGGGGAGAGCTACGTCCTCCATCCTGGCCGCTTCGTGCTTGGAGCGACGCTCGAATGGCTTCATCTTCCCAGATGTCTTTCGGGTTATGTGACGGGGAAATCGTCGCTGGGAAGGCATGGTCTCGTCATCGAGACTGCCGCCGGTATCCATCCTCTATTTTCGGGCTGTCTCACGCTTGAACTCGCTAACGTTGGCGAGGTGCCGCTCGAGATTTATCCAGGCATGCCGGTTTGTCAGATTTTCCTTCACCGGACTCAGCCCAGCAAGGCGGATGACCTCGGCCAATTTTCAGGACGGCGTAAACCCCTTTTGAGCGCGCCGCGGATTGATCCGATTTTTGAGAGGCTCAGGGAAAATCCGGGCAAGGCCGTCGACGAGAAAAAGCCCAAGAGCCAAGGATCCCCTGCGGCCGCCTGACGGAGCGACAGCGCACCCGAAACGTCTTCTGCCGGAACTCGGGCCTCGCCGCCAGCGGGCATCTGACCTGACGGGTTTTCAGTAATGAGCACCGTATGCGTGCTGAACGTCCGTCGGCTTTCGGCGGAGCGAGTGGTGACCAGCGAACGGCCGCTTTGTCGGCGCAAACGGATGCACATGGTAAAGAAGCGTTGCCCCACGAACGCGCCGCGCTGGTCGGTCATCTTTCGGAGCATGCGGCGTTCGGCATAGCGGACCCCCCGCCGATCTACGTCGAGATACCGTAAAAGCCGCTATAGGAGGTGCTTTACGATCACACGGGACTCACAACAACAATGCCGGCCAAAAGCGCATCCCTGCAGATCATAGCGGACAATGAGGCGCTCGCGGAGCTCGAACTGTCTTGGAATACGGCGAAATTCACGTCGGAGGACGGTCTCGGCCCGATGGCAACGCTGCACCAGGCGGGAGACGCGCTCGTAGCGGTCGGGCGGGTCTACGATGACGGTCCGGAGATCATCGGCAGCGGGGTGATGGTCGGCCCCGGCCTGCTCCTGACCGCGACGCACGTCCTCGACGAGTTTCCGAAGAGCAGCCCGCCTCCGCTTTTTATGACCTTCCTCGAAAGCGGTATGCGCGCCTGGCTGCCTAAGGATGTCACGACGGTGAGCGGCTCTAGCGAATTCGGCCATGACCGTAAGGTGGTGTCAGATATCTCGCTCGTCGGCTGCACGCTAAACTCGGATGCGCTGGCGCACCGTCCCCTGATGCTCGCACCGATGCAGGTTACATTGCCGCTCATCGGCGAGCGGCTCTGGGCCTTCGGCTTCCGCCATGGCGGGATCAAAGCGGGCGCGGCCCTCCTCACCCCGCTCGTCTCGTCCGGGCTCGTGACGGCCGCCTTCCCGCGAGGGCGCGGAGAACGGCTGGCATCATCGTGCATCGAGGTCGATATGGATGTGCGCGGCGGCATGAGCGGGGGCGCTGTTGTCAATTCGGACGGCTATCTTGTCGGGATCGTCTCCGCCTCGGTTTCGGACGGCGGCCCGACCTATGTCACGCTAATCTGGGAAGCCTTGCGGATGCGGGTCAAAGGCTCGGTCCCGAAGCTGCAGAAAGTACCCCAGATCAGCCTGATCGGCGCCCGCGGCGAGGGTCTCGTGAAGCTGAAGGGGAATTTCCACCGCGACCCCTTCGGCGATATCAAGCTCAGCTTGTCGGCGGATGAGGGTCAACTCATGGTCGCGTCGTTGACCGACACGCAGCGCGCCGAGATGCGTCAGAACGCGCTCGATAGCGACGAACTCGAGGCGTTTCTCGAAGATTGGGGGCCCGAGATGGAAGATGTGACCGGTGAGGCGGCGCTGCGGTCGCTGGCGGGCATCTCGCTTCCTAAGATGCGCGAATTTCTTGAGGGCTCGGCCATCCCGCCCCCCTGTCTCGACGCTATCGAGGCTTTTTCGGTCGAGGATTTCGAAGGTGTCGAAGAGCTTGATGTCACAAAAAGCGACGCGATGGAGGATGGCTCGATCGAGTTCGCCTTCACGATCGACGTCCGCTCCCTCATCTGGACCGTCGATGTCAGCAGGGAAGCGTTCGCCGCACTGGAAGAGGATTTTCTTCGCGCCTTCTTTAATGTTCGCGAAGAGAATGGCGTGATGCGCATGGAGACGATCCAGCGCCGCTACTTTAAGGGGCACGTGGTCTTCGGCCGTGAGGCGGAGCGCTTCGGCAATCCTGTGATCAAGCTCAGCGCGCTCCGCCCACCCCGGCGATAGTGCCCTTTGCTCCGCTACGAGCTACATGAACGAGTGGCTGCTTTTAGGGCACTTACTTGGTGGCCTGAACGTCTGAAAAGTCGGCGAAAGCGAACCTCTAAGGTCACCAAAATCGGAGGCGAGACCATAAAGTCGAATTTTCCTCGGCGCGCAATTATGTCTTTTTCTTCGCGTTATGCATGCTAGGTGTTCGCAGAGCGCGGGGGTGAATGATGGCAGGCGAATCAAAACAGGATAATGAATCAGTAAAGACCTCTAATACGGGTAGAACATGGCCTGACTTGATACATGCAGCTCCCAAATGGTTATTGGGTGTTGCACTATTGCTATTCGCTTTTGTCCTAACTTATTCCATATTTTGGGCAAGACACCGATATAGCCTGGGCTTTCTCGGAAACTTTGGCCCTGAGAATTCAGTTGCCCTGACAGGCGGACCGCTTCCGAATGGTACAGTGCTTGCTTGGGACCCCGTGATCCGCGACGCGAAGGGGGGCGACAGTGGTCGCCGCCCACTTCCACAGGGGTGGATCCTATGTGGAGATCAACCGTCAACGCCCAACTTGGATGGCCGATTCCTTATGGGAGCTTCGTCAATTAGAACCGCAGGAGAAATGGGCGGTCTGAAAGATATTTCTGCAGGGGGTCAGCACAAGCATACAGCGAATGTTGAACCTAGAAGGGCCTTCGATACCGTTTGCAATGGTAAATGTGCGATACCGGCCGTGCAAGGGGCGGTGACGATTGATGCCGCCGGCGAACACACGCACGGTGAAAATCGACCACCCTTTTATTCGGTAGTTCTCCTCTGCATGGCACCCGATGCAGCAAATGGGGCTAGCCCGCCTCCCTGATCGTGCTGGAGCCTAAAAAAATTGGCTTCAAAGCCTGACGTTGTCCAACATCAGCAATCCGCGAAAGTTCGCTAAGAGCGGGGAGCGCTCATGTCGGCTTGTGACGACTTCAAGCCATTCGCAAATGCCCGTGAATGTATGGCCGGTTCCAAGGAGTTCGATTGTGCTCGCGAACGACGGCTATGTCGGCGACACTTGCCACTCCGCCCGCGCGATGCTCAGTCTGTTCCATGAACAAATGGTAGGTTTCGGCCGTCGAAACCACTGAACGCAACGTCCGGCATCGGCGATCGAGATAGCACCCCACCTCTAATTCGGCTGACCTAAGTACCCACGCCTTCGAGCGCCCATCGGCGCGCGAGATCCATATCGGTGAAATAGCCCTGTTTGCTGCGGTCAACAC
>JGI24034J26672_10000041_pt1 | contig 69886 bp, 45 predicted proteins | sample KBSSwiS2withPhiX_FD_26672 | JGI IMG/M metagenome (IMG submission 26672)
TATCAAAACAACGTGAACACTCTGAACGCAGATCCCAATAATCTGCGCCACCTGATCTTCATCTTTATCTATTCGACTGAGTATCGCGGTCGATTCGGACCTCCATAAGAGCCAGCCCGTGCGTTTGTAGTGTTGGCGAGTAGTGAGCATTTCGGTAACAAGGAGTTTCAAAGTGAAGCAATCCCCCGTCTTCTCTCGCACCAGTCCCCGACTGATTGTTTTGGCTGCCCTCCTGATGGCGTCGTTGGCATTAGTCTCAAGCCGCGTCACGCAAGCCCACAGATCTCTTTCAATTGTCGTCGCAGCGCCGACGGACGAACCGGTGCCAATGGCCGGATCTACGTCCACAGTTAACTCACTTGGCGATGCTGCCGACACGAGCGTTGGTAACGGGCTTTGTGACAGTGATTCCGGAACTCCTGGTGATCAGTGCACTTTGCGTGCGGCAATTCAGGAAGCTAACGCGGTCTTCGGAGATGACACGATTAACATTTCTGTGACGGGAGTGATCAATCTCACCGGAGCGCTGCCAAACATCAGTAGCAACATAACAATTACGGGCCCGGGTTCGGCCTCGCTTACAGTGCGACGAGACACCGGCGGAATCTATCGAATCTTCACCATCAATAGCGGCACGATATCTATTTCCGGAATGACGATCAGCAACGGCCGGACAGCCGATGGCGTACTCGGTACCGGAAACAATGTTGGGCCGTCCGGAGGTGGAATTCTGCAAAGCAGTGGCTCGCTAACACTGACGGATGTCGTGCTGACGGGAAATACAACCGGCAAAGGCTACGACGATTTGAGTTCGGGCGGCAGCCTTGGCGGTTTTGGTGGCTTTGGCGGAGGCATCGATGTGACCGGGACGCTCGTCATGACAAATTGCGTCGTTAGTAACAACACGACCGGCAACGGCGGGCAGGGGGGATCTGGAGGATCAGGTGGCCGCGGTGCAGGAATTTTCACTGAGGCCAATGCCCAGGTGACGCTTCAGAACGTCACGATTACTGGGAATGTCACTGGCACCGGCGGCGGTCCTACCACCGGCCAGAGCGGTTATGGCGCCGGCATTTGGAGCGGCGGGAGCGGTTTCCAAGCGACTGCTACCTTGAATATGACGAACGTCACGATCTCGAATAATTCCACAGCCGATGCTAACGATACTACTGGCTCAGGAGCTGGTCTATACGTTATTGCAGGTACCGCGACACTGAACAACTGTACCGTCTCCAACAACCATACAGGCAATTCCTCGAGGCCGATTCGCGGCGCCGGTCGAGGGGCCGGCATCTTCAACAACGGCACAATGAGAATCCTCGCCAGTACTATCAGCGGAAATAGCACGGGAAATGGTGACTCGTCCGGCGACTCCAACGTTGGCGGCGGCATAGACAATAACTTTATCCTCACCATGATCGACAGCACTGTAAGCGGAAATAGTACCGGCCATGGTTCGAGTTACGGCGGCGGCATTTACAGCAGCAACCTACTTAATTTGATTAACTGCACCGTTACTGGAAATATTGATAGCGACAGAAACATCCACGGAATTGCCGCCAGCAATCAGGTAAATATTAGGAATTCCATCATTGCACGAAACGGCCCCGGCGGGGCGGGCCCCGACATGGACGCTACATGGTTCGCTCCTACGCTTAATTCCCAAGGGCATAACCTAATCGGCAATCCGGGAGCTCTTACGGGATTCAATGCTCCCGGAGATCAGGTGGGCGCCGATCCTCTGCTTGGTCCGCTTGCCGACAACGGTGGAACGACATTTACACACGCGCTGTTGCCGGGCAGTCCCGCGCTCGACGCGGGAGACAATTGCGTCACGGAGGTGACGCATTGTGGTGATTCGAACATTCCCCAAATCATCACTGATCAGCGCGGCAGTGGTTTCAGCCGCATCGTGGACGGGCCTGATCCCGGCGCGATTGCCACTGTCGATATCGGCGCATACGAGAAGCAAGCGGTCTTTCCAAACCTGGCAGATGCAACAACCAACGAAGACACGCAGCTGAAGATAGCATTCGACCTCGACGATATTGCATCCGTGACTTCCGTAACCGCTACGTCGAGTAACTCAACATTAGTACCGAACAACGCAGCGAACATCGACGTGACGGTTGCTGCTTCGACGGCCATCTTGACGATCAATCCGGCCGCTAACTTGTCAGGCAACACAAACATCACGGTCACCGTCAATCGAACTGGCGGCAGTGCCAATACGACTTTCGCTTTGACTGTTGTTGGTGTGAACGACGCGCCTTCATTCACAAAAGGTGCAGACCAGTCGGTTAACGAAAACGCCGGTGCACAGACAGTCAACAATTGGGCGACTAATATTTTGGCGGGGCCGGCCGATGAAGCAGGACAAACTCTCACGTTTCAGGTCGTAAGTGACAGCAACCCGGGCCTGTTTTCTGCCACTCCAGCGATCAGTTCCACCGGGGTTCTAACTTACACAGCGGCGACCGGCGCAAGCGGGACCGCCGCTATCGTAATTGCTCTGAAGGACAATGGCGGAACAACTAATGGCGGCAACGACACTTCACCGACGCAGACCTTCAATATCAATGTATTGGAAGGCGGCGCCTTGCAATTGAACTTCAGCTATTTCGTGTCTGAGGGTGGCGCTAACGCAGTTATCACCGTGTCGCGCGTGAGCGGTTCGTCCGGCGAAGCGCGTATCGATTATGCGAGCAGCAGCGGCACGGCGACGGCCAATCAGGATTACACACCGGTGTCCGGAACATTGATCTTTCCCAATGGCACGATCAGCCAAAACTTTTCGGTTCCGATTCTCAACGACACCTTCGATGAGAACGACGAGACAGTCAGTATTACGTTAAGTAACCCCGCGGGAACTGGCAGCCTGGGAAGCCCCTCGACGGCAACGCTAACGATCCAAGACGATGATCCGCGGCCGACGCTTTCCATTAACGACGTGCAACTACCCGAGGGGAACAGCGGAACGACGAACTTCGTGTTTACCGCAACGCTGACGGGACAAACCTCGCTGCAGGTGGTGACCAACTATCAGACTTCCACGAACACCGCGAACTTTACGGATTTTCAGCCAGTGGGCGGCCAACTGATTTTCGCTCCGGGCGAGACCAGCAAGACGATCACTGTGCCGGTTCTTGGTGATACGACTAACGAGCCGAGTGAAACCTTTTTCCTTGACCTTGTCGGCGCTACCAACGCCAACCTGATCAAGTTGAGAGGCGTGGGCACCATCGTCAATGACGATAATCCGCGGATCCAATTCAGCTCGTCCACCTTTTCGCCGAACGAAGGCGACGGCAGCGCGACCATTACACTCACTCGAACTGGTGATCCGAGTATTTCACTGACGGTCAAGTTTGCCACGAGCGACACATCGGGATTGGCAAACTGTGGCACGGTAAGCGGTGTCGCTTCCGAGCGGTGCGACTATGTAACCAGTATCGGCAGCGTAACCTTTGCCTCAGGCGAGACGGCCAAAACTTTAACGATCCCTTTGATCGATGATGCCCTCGTAGAGGGTAATGAAAACTTCACCGTTAGTTTAACCGGTATCAGCGCGGGACAAATAGGAATACCGTCGACTGCCACCGTCACCATTCTCGACAACGATAGCGCGCCGGCAACAGCCAACCCAATCGACGGCGTAGATTTCTTCGTCCGCCAACAGTACCTGGACATTCTCGGGCGACAACCGGATCAAACGGGTTTCCAAAACTGGGTGACCACTCTGTCGGGTTGTCCCAACGGAGGATTTGGCGAGCCGCCAACTTCGAATTGCGATCGTTTGCACGTCGCCGCAGGATTCTTCCAGTCGGATGAATTTCTCAACCGTGGCTATTGGGCTTTCCGTTTCTACATGGTGAGCTTCAACCAGCGGCCGACTTACGCGCAGTTCATTCCCGACATGAGCCAGGTTGGTGGACCGAAGTCACCGGCCGAAGAAGAAGCCAGCAAAGTCGCGTTTGCCGACGCATTTGTACAGCGACCTGCCTTTCTCGCGGCTTACGGCAGCTTGAATGGACAATCGTTAGCAAACGCTCTGCTGCAAACTGCGGGATTGCCGGCGGGGTCGTACAATGCGGGCGCTCAGACGAATGGCGCGATTCTGCGCGGCATTGCTGAAAGCAAGTCTTCGCTGGACAAGTTTCTAACAGAAGGAACCGTCTCAATCCTTTACTTCGGATTCCAGCGGCGCGACCCGGACACGATTGGTTATCAAAACAACGTGAACACGCTCAACGCAGATCCCAATAATCTGCGCCACCTGATCTTTATTTTTATCTACTCGACTGAGTATCGGGGACGATTTGGGCCAACGTAATCTTAATATCGCCGCACACCTGGTACGGCAGTCGCTGTTCTCGAGTGGTTGCTTACAAGCGTATCTACACACGAACGCGCAGAACTTTAATTGCTGACATGCGCAAACGCCCCCAATTTGTCGCCGCTTTAACCTTCGCAGCGGTCGCAGCCTCTCTGGCGTTTGGCGCAAATCCGGCACGGCCCTTTGCTCAACTATTTCACGCCTTGTGGCAAGTCCCTGATGAAGTAAACGGAAAAATTGAGCCAGGGGCGCACAGCCCCGTGATCTTGGGTCCCGATTTAGGTGGTGCAAATCCCAAACAACGAGCGCAGTTCACTCTCTACCGCAATGCCGAAGGCGAAGTTGTTTGTCGCGCTGCGACGGACGAAGAGGTGCGACAGAGAGAACGCGAAACCAAAAGACTTGGTTTGCGCCCGATTAATCATCCGGAACTCTTTTCGATAGACGGCACGAAAAAGGAAACGGCTCTTGGTACGGGACTAATCATTATTTTGAGAGCGACCCAGCAGCTCCAGCAAAATCAGGCGGCGGTGAATGCCTTCAACCGCGCGGCGCAGAATTGGGAAACACTGGTGATGTCGCCCGTAACGATTTATATCGACGTTGACTTCGGCCTGACCTTCTTTGGACAGACATATCCGGGCGGAGTGCTCGGCGCTACCAGCGCGCCAGCTGGTGCGTATCCTTATGAATCCGTGCGTGCGAATATGAACGCCGAAGCGGCGGGTGAAGGCAATCCTGTGAAGCAAGCGATCTTCAATGCGCTGCCTGCCACGACAGTGACATCAGATTTAGGGTCTTCGAGTTCGACTGTTGTTTCGAATGCGACAGCTCGTGCCGTTGGACTCTTACCTGCGACCGCAGCATCCGCCGACCCGGCGGCAAAGATTGGATTCAACTCAAGTTTCAGTTTTGACTTCGATCCGAATGACGGGATTACATCTAATCAAATTGATTTCGACGCCGTTGCCACTCACGAGATTGGTCACGCTCTCGGATTACATTCCGAAGCAGGATTCAACTTGCCACGTCCGGCCGTCTGGGACCTCTATCGTTTTCGTACCGGCACAACGAACAGCACATTTACAAATGCGCAACGCATTCTTACGATCGGCGGTTCACCTAATTCGCTACAGTATTTCTTTGTGCCCGACAATGCTGAATTGGGACTTTCAACCGGCGGACCGAACGGCTCGACGTTAAACGGCGGAGACGGTTGGCAATCGAGTCACTGGAAACATGTGACAGGTTGCAGTGGCTATATTGGAATCATGGATCCGGCAATCCCTTCCGGTTGTCGCCGAACGATTAATGCCAACGACCTTCTCGCGATTTCTGTTTTTGGCTATAACCTAACGAACAACGCTCCGCCGCCTGCACCGCCAGTGCCGCCACCGCCGCCGGCCAATGACAACTTCGCGAACGCGCAAACGATCAGTGGCTGCTCGGGAAGCGTAACCGGTACCAGTTTTGGCGCCACGAGTGAACCGGGAGAGCTGAGTCACGATCCCGCCGATTCGTTCTCGCTAAGTCCAAATCATACTGTGTGGTACCAGTGGCAGCCGCCTTCTTCGGGCTCGACAACAATCACCACGGCCGGTAGCGAGTTCGACACCATTCTGGCGGTTTACACAGGAAGCAGCATCGGATCGCTGACGCGAATCATATCCAACGACGACGCACAATCAGGGACGCTGACGAGCTCGGTAACCTTCACCGCCAACGCGGGGACAACTTATAAGGTCGTGATTGACGGCTGGGGCGGTGACTCCGGCGGCATTAAACTTAACTGGTTCGGCTGCGCTGTGCCCACGCCTACCCCGACTCCGACCGCGACAGTTTCGCCTACGCCACCCAGTTGTCCGACCGTCTTAGCATTCAACGACCCTAGTGACGAACCAGACGCGAATCCGGGCAATGGTGTATGTGCTACCGCGGCGGGGTTTTGTACTCTACGCGCCGCAATTCAGGAATCAAATGCGCTAACATCCTGCGGCCTGATAACAATCAGCTATAGCGGTGCCGGAAGTCCCGTCATTCTTAAAACCGCCCTCCCGGAGATAAATCACAATGTGACAATTGACGGACCTGGCGCTGATCAACTGATCGTGCAACGAAGTACGGCACCCGGAACGCCCGCTTTTGGAATATTCGCAATCGCTGCTGGCAAAACGGTAACCCTGTCGAACATGACAATTTCCAATGGTGTCGGAAACCCCGGCGGTGGAGTTCGCAATCAGGGAAATCTGACAATGACGCGTTGTAATATTTACGGTAACACGGTTGTCGGAGGGCAAGTCGGAGCAGGTATATACAGCAACGGAACTGTCACGCTCAATAGTTGCGAGATCGGCGGAGTAGGTCCGGGCCAAGCTAATACCGCTGGTGCGGGTGCAGGATATTACGGAGCATCGCTCACGATGAATTACGGTTCCGTGGTTGGCAATGCAGGCGACGGACTGACCCTGACCAACGGACCAAATCAACTGACCGGTGTGACTGTGAGCAATAACCATGGATTGCTTGATGGCGGCGGGCTGGAGCTTTGGTCGTTTGGGTCGACCACAATCGTCGAGTGTTTGATTGCCAACAACAGCGCCATTCGCCATGGAGGCGGAATTTACGGCGGGAATCTAACCGTTATCAACAGTACGATTTCGGGCAACCGAAGTGGTGGAGAAGGTGGTGGCATCCGTGGTGGTGGAACGCTGACTAACGTGACAATCACTAACAATCGATCAGATTCCGATGACACCGGCAACGAATCCGGGGGCGGAATTGCCGGGTTTTCCACGCTAAGAAACTCAATTGTCGGCGGGAACTTTCGGGGGACAGGTATCACACCTGATGACATAGCTGGATCGGCTAACTCAACGAGCTCCTTCAATTTGATCGGATTCGGCGGCTCAGGCGGTTTAATAAACGGAACGAACAACAATCATGTGGGCGTTAATGTCCTGGGCCTCGGACCGCTGGCGGATAATGGAGGCCGCAGCATGACGCACGCGCTGCTGGCGGACAGTCCGGCCGTCAATGCCGGTAGCAATACGCTCGCTGTGGATCAGAACGGCAACGCCCTCGCGAACGATCAACGGGGCATCGGATTTAGCCGTCTGGTAAACAGCACAGTCGATATCGGCGCTTTCGAAATACAGTTGCCACCGCCCGGGCCGACGCCCACGCCAACGCCAACACCAACTCCGACGCCGCCATTGGGTCCGTGCTCGAGCACGTTGACGGTCAATAGCAACGCCGACACAAGTGATGCCGCGGCCGGTGATGGTGTCTGCGCGACGGTGGGAGGCGTATGTACTTTGCGTGCGGCAATCGAGGAAGCCAACGCAAATCCGGCTTGCACCACAATTAACATTAATTTTAGTGGCGTTCAGAGTCCTATCAGTTTGACAACAGCTCTACCCGACATCCTTCACAACGTCAATATAAATGGCCCTGGGGCAAGCGCTCTGACAGTGCAGCGTAGCCCATCAATCAACGTCGCTCTTTTCCGGGTCTTTGCGGTCAAGTCGTCAACTACGGTAGCGATCGCCGGTCTGACGATTTCAAATGGAAATGCGACAACGGGTAGCTTTATTCCGATTGGTGGAGGCATTCTCAACTTTGGGAATTTGACGGTGAACGCGTCTATCATCTCTGGAAATACGGCCTTCAACGGTGGTGGCATTCACAACGGAGGCACTCTGACGCTCAATGACAGCATCATTAGCGGGAATAACGGAGCGGGCATCTACAATCACCTGGTTAGCGACGATCCCAACCACGCGGGAGTTGTCAGCAGCCTTACGATAAACAACAGTATCCTTTCCAGCAATATTGGCAGTGCTGTGGTGAATGACGCGTCGTTAGGATCGGTTTCAATTTGCGTCATTAACGACACCGCGATATCCGGAAATACTAATACTTACGACACGGGCGGCGTTGTGAATCGCGCCGGTGATTTCGGCAGTGCGGCAACATTAACGATCAACAGAAGCACCGTCTCTGGTAACCGGTCTGATGACTTCACCGGCGGGATTTCGAATAGCGTGTTTGGCGACGCAAGGGGGACAATAAACCTTATCAACAGCACCGTCTCAGGAAACTATTCCGGCGGCGCGACGGCTGGCGGGATTTATCAATCCAGTAGTGATCCATCCGCGGTAGCGCGGTTGCGCATCGTGAACAGCACAATTTTTCAGAACACGACTAGCAACATCTACGGCGCCGGCGGAGTTCGTAGCATTATTTACAACGGCAGCAGCAGTATTCTCACCATGGCTAACACAATCGTGGCGGGCAATTTAGTCACCCCGCAGGGATGGCCGCTCGATGTATCCGCGGCAGTTGACTTTGCAAGTTCGTTCAACCTGATCGGAAACGGATCGACGATGTTCGGGATCACCAACGGCATCAATGGGAATCAAATCGGCACGGCCCAGGCGCCTATCGACCCCTTACTGGGGCCGCTGGCAAACAATGGCGGTCTGACCATGACTCACGCACTACTAAGCAATAGCCCGGCTATCAACGCCGCCAGCAACGCGAACGCTGTCGATCAGAACGCCAGTTCATTAGCTACCGACCAGCGGGGTCTTACTCGAATCGTTAACGGCACGGTAGACGTCGGAGCTTTCGAATTCGGCGCCGCACCGCAGTTATTCATGGATGCAACCAATCACGTCATCGCAATTGACTCAGTGACGTTCGTCCGTGATCCATTCTCAGTTGCTGGCTTGCACAACTTCAGTTCCGATCAACGGACCCGGATAATGATCTTTACTTCGAATTTAGGATTGAATCAGCCGACCGGTGAACTTGGCGTTACCGCAGGCGGCGTTCCTCTTACAGTGGAAGGCGTCGGAACGTTGTCGGGAGTTCCGAATACTTCTTACATCATCGTGAAACTCGATCCATTGCTCACCGGGAATGTTCAATTGAGTGTGACTTTCAAAGGGGCTACCAGCAACGCGGGCATTCTCAGCGTTACCCCGTGACTGTCAAAGACAGATCTCTACCAGCAGAGATGCTTTCGCAATTTGGAAGTGCAGAAAACTCGGTTAGAGAGTTGCTCTGCGCGCGCTAGTCTTAGGCCGCCAACTTTCCAGTCGGCGCATAATAATCCAACACCGCATCCAGCCGATCGAAGTCGATTGGTTTGAGCAGGAAGTCATCGCAGCCTTCAGCGATGGCAGTGTTGCGACACTTCTCGGGATCCTGGCCGGTAATGATCACAATCGGGACGTTCTCGAGCTTCGCGTTCTGTCGCAAACGATGAATCACCCCGAGGCCGTTCAGCCTGGGCAGTTGCAGATCGAGCAGGATCAAATCCAATTCTTCAGTCTCGGCAGCTTCGATTGCCTGCTTGCCGTCCCACGCTTCGATCACGCGATAACCTTTGCGCGTCAAAACGGTGCGCAGCAGAAACGAAGTCTCGTCGTTGTCTTCTACGACCAGCACGCTCGGACGTCGTTGCGCGAAAACTGCCGGCGTCCACGTGTGCTCGACGCCAAAACGGTTTGGTGTGTATTGGGGAAACGGGGAGACGGAATTGCCCGGGCGACGCGTGCCACCCAAAGATCCAGTATTCGTTGGATATTCAAATTTCATTGTTCTGCGAAGCGTCGCATCTCGACGCCATCCTCCCCTCTGCGCTAATTAGGGGTGGCATTCTAGCCCTGACGCACGGCTTTCGTGATGCGGAAAACGTAAAGACTTCTACACGAGATTGTGTCGTAGTTTTTAAGTCTTTAAGAATGAGCACGGTGAGGAGATTCGAAACCGGGAAGCGCTTTCCTGGCAAGGTGTAAGCCGGCGAACTTAAGAAATAACTGAGACCGTTTATTTCGAAAGCAACGCGCCGCATACTTGCACGTATCGAACAAGCGGCGATCATTTTGCGTAGAAATATCTTGACACGATCGCTATTGATAATTTATACAAGACGATTCGCGCGAACGACTGATCGCGCACTGTGAGAGAAAAATTTCAATGCTGAAGAGCAGAACATACAAAGAACATACGATGAAATGGCAGCCGTGCGCCGCCATGCACCCAGTCGTCTGTTCGTTAGGCATGGGCTCATCGGCAGTCAATATTTTTGGCGGCAGACTCGGACAAGAAACGTCCATAGATAGCCGTAATATCAAGATTTAATTCAGCGGGAGCGGCCTCCCGCTCCCAAATCTCAACGCAAAATCAAGAGAATTGAAGGAGCGGGCAGCTTCCCTGGGAGGCTTAAAGCCCGCTCTTTTAGTTTTTTGACAATCGAAGTACCTATTTGCGAGAGATGAAGGCAGGGAGCCTTCAATGGATGACGATCTCGGTCCTTTGCGAGAGTCCGCGAGATCGCCATCTCAGGAGAAGTGTGTCTCGAAGTGTGCTAGCACCCCACGCGCGTTGCGCGCGCGGGGACCCCGCTGTTCGCGACATTGTTCTCTCTGCCTTCATCTATTTTTTAGCATGAAATGAATTTGAGATCGAAATTCGAGAGTTTGATTCGTCACCAGTGAATTCTTCATCTGGAATTGAAATCTGGAATCTGGAATTGAAATCTGGAATCTGGAATCTGGAATTGAAATCTGGAATCTGGAATCTGGAATCTGGAATTTGAAATCTGAGATTCATCTGCAGTGTGGCTCAGCAGCAAAACACTCTCCCTCGAAATCGAGCGGACTTGCTTGTCCTTCGTAGGCGCTCGCCGGTTGAGATGGAACAACTTATCTAACGGGGCGAGTCCTACCACGTGCACCAAGAATTTCTTCTGGGGCGTAGGCTAACTGGCAAACCGTCGGATTCCAGACCCGACTTTCTCGGTTCAAATCCGAGCGTCCCAGCCAATTTTATTCGGAAGGCGGCGCGCGGTGGCGCGCAACTGGTCTTGAAAACCAGGCCGAGCATTACGTCTCGAGGGTTCGACTCCTTCGCCTTCCGCCAAGTCATGTCCGACAAACTTCAGTTTGTCATTTTCCCTACCAAGTTCTTTTTTCGTTTCAGCGACAAGCTAAAGCATGTCGGACAGTCTGCGGAGGCGTCGCCTAACTGGTATGGCAGTGGCCCGCTAAGCCACCACGCATTGCGCGTGCAGGTTCAACTCCTGTCGCCTCCGCCAAAACATTGCCAATTTTCGATTGGTGATTGTCGATTGATTCCCTTATCAAACAATACTCAGCCCGCGCACGAAACCAATCGTCAATCGGCAATTGGCAATCGACAATGTTTCGGGACCTGTAGCTCAGCGGAATGAGAGCGCGACCGTGCGAAGGTCGAGGTCGCACGTTCAAATCGTGCCAGGTCCACCAATCGCCAGTCCAATGTCCAGCGTCTCGAGTCAAAAGTCTCATTGCCGACATCAACTTTGGACCTTGGACTTGCGACTTTGGACTAGTTTGCCGGCGTAGCCCAATCGGGAGGAGGCGCTAGTCTTAGAAACTAGACAGTGTGGGTTCGAATCCCTCCGCCGGTACCAAAACAACGTAACGCAAACCGTTAGTTTGCGACCGCAAGCTAACAGCTTGCGCTACGACGCGCGTGTAGCCCAATTGGAAGAGGCGGCTGATTTAAGACCAGCTTTGTGAGAGGCGCGAATCTCTCCACGCGCACCAAACAATCACGGGGATGAACGCGAATGGAAAGCGGACTGATTTTCAATCAGTTGATTTGCGAGTTCGAGTCTCGTCATCCCCGCCACACACATTTGCAATTGCCAATTGCCGATTGGCAAATCGCGACTCCGAACTCTGGTCAATCGGCAATCCAAATCTCAAATCGCAAATGTTTTTGGGGGCATAGCCTCAATGAGAATAACCATCGTGAGGTGGCCAAAGCAGAAGCATCCTACATGCCTGCGCCGGCAACGGTTCATCTATGCAAGCCTGCTCGGCACCGCAAGGTGCCCTTCACTGGACCAAACCGGTGGAGGTAACGATGAAGCTGGCGTAGTGGAAAGAACGCTTGCCGATGTGCCCGCAAGGGAACACAGGTAAGCGGAGAGCAGCGGGTGGTGCCGGCCTCACTACAAAACCAACCAGTCAATCTGTATGAGAAAGGGTAGCGCCATCTGTCCAAGATTTTCGCAATCGAGGGCTCGGGCGCAGTTTGAACGGTCAGCGGCAAAGTCAAAACTTGACGCCGGTCGTGAAGAACTTCTGAGTAGTTCGCGAAACGAAAAGAACGCGGCGTGTTGTATTGCGTGATCCAAAAGATGGCGCAGCAACCGAGGCAGCACGTCACAGTAGGTTGCACATCGTGCGTATAGCTCAGTGGTAGAGCATCTGCCTTTTCAAGCAGAGGGTCGCGGGTTCAACTCCCGTTATTCATGCCAAACGCAAAGTCTGCCTCGGTCATGTGCCAAAGTCATCTAATGCTCGAGACGTAAGTCAATCGAGCCTGACGTAGCCCGCAAGGCGAAGTCAGTTTGTGTCTACATTCTCGTAACGGGCTAGCGCCCGTGAATGGCCCGCAAGGTCAACGAAGATGAAAGCACAGAGTGAGCACATGAATGACAGGTCGATGGCCAGACCTTAAAAAACGGCGATGACGACAGCGTACCAGGCTACCGCGAGGGGCTTGGTGGATGTCGAGCGAAAGAGTGGATGCAAACCACTCAATAATGCTCGAAGCGCTGTTATCAGGCGATGTAATCTCAGTCGCTTCTTATTAAAAGCAAGGATGAAGTCGGAAGGACGAAGGATGAATCAACGAAGCTGCGATCAGGTTTCATTCATCCTTCCGCCTTCGTCATTCATCCTTCATTCTTACTTTTGCTGTGGCCTTGGTGTAATCGGTTAACACGCTGCACTGTGAATGCAGAGATGACGGTTCGACTCCGCAGGTCACCCCAGATCATTGCCGATTTGTGATTGCGGTTGAGTCCCAATCAAACCACAAAATCGGCAATCGGCAATTGGCAATCGCAAATGTCTGGAACTGTGGCCGAGAGGTGAGGCACCTGATTGTCGATCAGGCCGATGACGGTTCGAGTCCGTTCAGTTCCGCCATATCAGACGCCTTCGCCCACTCAATCAATAACTTCCTGGCGTAGCACAACGGTAGTGCGGCAGGCTTATACCCTGTGAGCTCCGGATTAGAGCGTGATCCAGGTTCGAATCCTGGCGCCAGGACCACATGCGTCAGTAGCTAAATTGGATCAAGGCACCTGCCTCTTAAGCAGGGGATTGTGAGTTCGAATCTCATCTGGCGCACCAGAATCGGTAAGCAGTGAGTCGTAAGCAGTGAGCAGTAAAACCAAAACGGGGTGTGGTGTAACGCCAGCATCCGAGTCCTGGGCACTCGTGGTGACAGTTCGATTCTGTCCTCCCCGACCAAAGGCATTGCCGATTTCCGATTGCCAATTGCCAATTGGCCTCTTTCACGGTGAACCAATCGGCAATATTTTCGGCTCCTGTAGCTCAAGTGGAAGAGCGCGACGCTTCGAACCGGGGTCCCCGGCGCGGCAGCCGCGCTGGGGTGGTCGTACGTCGAGGCTGCGGGTTCAAGTCCTGCCAGGAGTTCCAATGTAACCCAAACTGCTAGTTTGCGATTGTTTCTCTCTCACCCCACAACCAACGCGACTGGAGCGCAAGCGTCCCGCTTGGAGTCTTTGGTGAGCTAATCTCAGCGAGCAAGCGAGGACGCTTGCGCTCCAGTCAAGGGCGGATCACTTTTCGAAATTGAATTCTGATCCTCACCCCAATATCCAAAGCGCCGTCGTCGTCCCAACAAGTCGGGACTTGCCGGCGCACTCCAAAACGCGGAAGTGTCGGTAGCTGGAAACCTGCGAGTCTTCCAAACTCGAATCGAGAGTTCGAATCTCTCCTTCCGCTCCAAAAATGTCCGACAAACTTCAGTTTGTCGCAGTGGACAAGCTGAAGCTTGTCCGACACCAGGCGCGCGTGTAGCCAAGAGGCCAGGCGCCGGATTGCAACTCCGGACACGTGAGTTCAAATCTCACCGCGCGCTCCAATTTCTGTCCAAAGTCTAACGTCCAAAGTCCAAAGTCGGATTCTTAGCCAAACCAGACTTTGGACCTGGGACTTTGGACATTGGACCAACCTAAAAGAAAGGAGGTGCCGGGTATGGCACTCAACGGCAGAGTTCTATTGCTTAACCAAACTTACGAGCCGCTCGGCACCGTCAGTGTCGCGCGCGCAATCATCATGACCTTCAAGAACACGGTCTTCGTCGAAGAGCTCGACGGCGATCGCGTGCTGCGTTCGGCGCATGATGAATGGCCTGTGCCGTCGGTAATACGCCGGCGCACTTACATCAACATTCGCCAGCGCCGCGAGCGGTCGGGCATGAAGCGCCTGCGCATTTACATGCGCGACAAGTTCCGCTGCCAGTACTGCGGTGAAAAGAAGGGCGCGGCCGAGCTCACGCTCGATCACATCCTGCCGCGCTCGCGTGGCGGCGATAACTCGCCGGTGAATATCGTCTCGGCTTGCATCAAGTGCAACAACCGGAAGGCTAACCGCACTCCGGAAGAAGCACGCATGCCTCTGCTCACTTCGCAGACGGCGCTGCGCGTGAAGCTCGAACGCGTGGTGCTTTGTCACTATGCAGAGGCGCGGGCCGAATGGCGCAAGTACCTGTTCATGGACATGTACGATGATCGTGAAGCGATGGACAAGGTGCAGCGTGAAAGACAGGTCGGGTAATCCGGCTCACGCAACTAACAAAACCTCTCAGGTTGGGAAGGGCGGCTTGCCCCTGCTGATTTCCTTTATTCAATATAGTTTGTCCTCGCCCAGCGAGCGGGGGTAAACCACCCTTCCTGACCTGAGAGTCACTTAACCTTGAGAGATTTCGCCGAAGCGTCTCAAGTAGGCGATCCAAAATCGGAAATCGGCAATGCCTTCGGTCGGATAGCTGAGACGGATTAGCGCGGGTCTGAAAAACCCGAAAGGTTGGTTCGATTCCAACTCCGACCACCAAACCAATTAGCCGCAGATACACGCGGATTTACACGGATAAGAAAAAGCAGAAAGAGCGGCGAAACCTTTCCGTGTTTGCTTTATCTTCAGATCCGTTTTTATCCGCGTTCATCCGCGGCCAATTTACCTGCCCGAGTAGCTCAAATGATGGAGCGCTGGTCCTACAAACCAGAGGTTGAAGGTTTGAGTCCTTCCTTGGGCACCAGGATTCAAGGAAAAAGGCAAAAGTAAAAAGGAAAAGTCGGCTCGCATGAACGATTCTTTTTGCCTTTTAACTTTTTCCTTTTGACTTAGCATTTCGGGGCGTGACTCATCTCGGCAGAACGGTGACTGACTGGGATCGTGAGTTCCAAGAGGCGGTGACGGCCTCACGCCCCGACCAACTATGGACCTGTAGCTCAGTGGAATCAGAGCATCTGCCTTCTAAGCAGAGGGTCGCAGGTTCGAGTCCTGCCAGGTTCACCATTGCGGAGTAGCTCAAGCTGGAAAGAGCGTTCGCTCATAAACGGGAGGGTGCGGGTTCGAATCCCGCCTCCGCGACCAATTTCGGGGCTATGGTCTAACGGGATGATGCCTGCCTTGCAAGCAGGATGTAGAGGTTCGATTCCTCTTAGCTCCACCAAATTGCGGCGTAGCTCAAATGGATAACAGAGCGTTCGTCTTGTAAACGAGAAGATGCGAGTTCGACTCTCGCCGCCGCAGCCAGCTTTCGCAGTTTCGGGTTACGAGTTTTGAGTTTCGAGTTAGTACAGAATTGACTCGTAACTCGAAACTCCAAACTCGAAACCTTTTCTTGTGGCGTAGCCAAGTTGGTAAGGCACCGGATTGTTAATCCGGCTATCGAAGGTTCGAATCCTTCCGCCACAGCCAATACTTAGTCCAAAGTCCACCGTCCCAAGTCCAAGGTCAAAGCCCAACACAAATAACTTTGGACATTGGACTTGAGACTCTGGACTGCGTCTGCTGACCCGGAGCTCGAGTGACAGAGCGGCGGCCTTTTAAGCCGTGAGGTGCGGGTTTGAGCCCCGTCGGGTCAACCAATTCATTGCCAATTGTCGATTGACGATTGCCAATTTGATTCGTGAGCAGAGAGAAGTTGTTCAATTGGCAGTCGGCAATCGCAAATCGGCAATGCCTTCGCGGTGTAGCTCAACGGCCAGAGCACTTGATCGATAATCGGGCGACGAAGGTTCGATTCCTCCCACCGCGACCAGGGTCATTATCAATTTTGGATTGCCAATTGCCGATTGGCAGGAAGCCGAGCGTCATGTGCTTTTCAGTCGGCAATCAACAATTGGCAATCGGCAATGCCTTGCGGGATGGTGTAACCGGCAACACGTCGGGCTTTGAACTCGAAGATGAAGGTTCGACTCCTTCTCCCGCAGCCAATCTTCGAATCGTGCCGCTTAGCACAAAGTGTTTATAGAACTCAATTGGAAAAATGTTGAAGCGCCTTTAGGTGTGGCATATCCCGCTCTGAATGGAGCGGATCCAATTCAGATCAGGATTCTATAAATATGTCGCTCCTAAGCGGAGCGAAAACATCACTCGAAAAGGTACTTCGATTCATTTGGATTAACAGGACATTTCTATTTGGAGGTGAACGAAGATGAAGCTAGCAGAAGCACTAATTCTACGCGCTGATTGCCAGAAGCGAATCGCCCAACTGAAGGCGAGACTGCTTGCGAACGCGAAGGTCCAGGAAGGCGATAAGCCGGCGGAAACTCCGCAGGAACTGATCGCTGAACTGAATCGCGTTTCAGCGGAGCTGCTTGATCTGATCAAGCGCATCAACAAAACGAATTCGGCGACGGCATTTGCCGGACGCGGAACGATCTCGGATGCGCTGGCAGACCGCGATGTGCTGGCGCTACAGCGCGCCGCTTACGCCGAACTGGCGCAGACAGCCGCGATTTCTCACGGCCGTCTCACACGCTCGGAGGTGAAGTACGTCTCAACCATTAAGGTTGCCGAGATCCAGAAGCGCGCTGACGAGCTGGCCAAGAATTACCGCGAACTCGACGCGCGTATTCAGGAACTTAACTGGCAGACTGAGCTGACCTGAGATTTATCTCGGATCGTCATTACCTGCTGGGACTCGCGGCTCTGGGTCTCAGCTCTATCCGATCGATGCAGACGGTAGCCGGAGGGAGATAGAAGCGAGCACAACCCGCCAACTGGGAAAGTTGGGTTTGCGCATTTGCGCCTTCATGGTGATGCGAGGGGCCGCAGACGGGGTTCGAATCCCTATGACAACTTCCGCCCAGCAAAGTCACAAGGGTAAGGGGTAATGAGCAATGTAACTACCGCGTGCTGATCTGTTTCATCCGGTGAGGGTGGGTTAGGGGCAACTGCACCGACGAGAAAGGAGGTGATCGCAATCTACAAAGCAGAGCTTATTCGAGCGTCTGCTTTCCTGGCGGTGCCGGAGCACCGCGAGGCAAGCGCGACGCGCGCTCCCGCAACTTTAGCTTGCGGGTCTTCAGTTATGGGCATAGAAGATTTCATCAAGGATGCTCTCTACAAGCCAAACGACTACATCGCGTACCACATTGGCCGCGAGTTGGCGGAGCTGCATTCTGGAAAGACCATCATCGAAGGCGACACCGGGTCGTTTGACCTGGAGGCATTCGCCCGCGCTGAGAAATGCTCGATCGTCCACGAGACCTCACTCTTCAATCACATCAAAACTGAATGGATCGGACCCGGCAAGACTCCACGCCGCTACATTGAGAATTCATGGCTCAACGTGCTGTGGAAGGGCCGCCTGTTCGATGTGGTCCTGGTGACGTTTTCTCAAGGTGGCTGCTATGCGAATCGACATTTCTGGATCGTCGCGGACGATCAAACGTTGGCAGAGGAATTTTTCGCCGCGGTCTGCGAATGGTCATCCGAAGTTCGGGCTGAGATTCTGATTTTTCACGAAGGCGAGTGGGCGAAAGACAAAGAGCTATACAACTCGATCAAGGCCTCAACCTTTGACAACCTGATCTTACGGCATGGGCTGAAAGAGGAAATTCAGCGTGAATTTGTTCAATTCTTTGCGTCGCGCGCAGTTTACGAACAGCACGGGATTCCATGGAAGCGTGGCGCGGTCTTCACCGGGCCGCCGGGAAATGGAAAGACTCACACGGTCAAAGCTTTGGTAAATCACCTGGCGAAGCCATGTCTATATGTGAAGGCGTTCAAGAGTGAATATGAGAGCGATCAGGAGAATATCCGGCGCGTTTTCAAGCGAGCGCGAATGACGTCGCCCTGCCTGCTGGTGCTTGAGGATCTCGATTCAATGGTCGATGAAAAAAGCCGATCCTTCTTTCTGAACGAGCTGGACGGTTTTGCGGCGAATAGTGGAATTGTGGTCGTGGCCACCACCAATCATCCGGAAAAACTCGATCCCGCGATTCTGGATCGGCCCAGCCGTTTTGATCGAAAGTATCAATTCGATTTGCCGGCAGCAGTGGAACGCTCGGCTTACGTTGCTCACTGGAACGAACAACTGCAACCCCAGTTACGGCTTTCGGTGAAGGGGGTCAACGAGGTCGTCAGCGCGACCGACGGATTCTCGTTTGCGTATCTCAAAGAGCTCTTTCTGTCGTCGATGATGCGATGGGCGACGCAGGAAAACGTTTCAATGGATCGGTTGATGTTGGAGGAGGCTGCCCGGCTGCGCAGTCAGATTGCTGGGCACGCAAGCGCACAGGCTGCCAAGGCCTAAAAACCATTTGTATCAGATTGTGAAGACGATCAGGGAATGCGTGATGGCGGAGGGGACAGGAGTCGAACCTGCATAGCCTATGGTTGAGACTAAATCCTTATTCTTATTGTGCCAGAATTGCTAAGTTGTCCATGCGCTTTCACGGTGATGGTACACGTGCCCACAGCAAGATTATCGGGCAGCCGAAAGATCACCTGGGCAAAGTTGACGTTGGGAACCAGCCGCACATCCTCCGCTGCAATGTCGTAGGTTTGATTATTGCCGTCGATGAGATTCACGACGACCGAAGAGGCCGGCTCGCCTGGCGCCAGTTGGAGATTCTTCACAAACAGAATGACTCTCGTGTTTCGATCGGGTCCTAAATTCAGCAAGTCAGCTCCGTTCACAACGGGGAACGAGTCTCTTGTGAACAATACCGAATCGAGCGCGGACGCTTGACCTGAACCAGATTCATCTAAAACTAGCTGGAGCGTGCCGCTGTCGATCGCTGATTGGAAAACTACAAGCCGCGTTGAGGCTGGTGCGACGACGAATCCATCACCGGCGCCCAAGCCCGGCAACGGAAAGAGGTTTTGCTCGGTCGGGGCCCTTACTGCTGCCCCTAGAGTGCCCGTCCATACGCTCACGCCGCTCGCCGCATCGACCGCGTAAAGTTTGCCGCTCGTAGAACCAATGTATACGTAGTCGTTGTCAACGATGGGCGCTGAGCTGAGAGTCCCATCACCTGTAAAAGACCACAGTATCGCACCTGAAACCACATCACGTGCTTCTAGCGTCGTACCGGAAAGAAAAAATCCCTTTGAACCATTAAACGCTGGGGCTGGACCCGCGGAGAAGCTGCCAAGAACTGCGCCGCTTTGGGCATCCAACATCAAGTTCCCAGTTATGTTGTCGCGTGCATATAGATGTCCGCCAAAGAGTACGGATGTTTTTCCTCCTCCTCCCTCACATGTTCCACCGTGAGACCAGATCTGATTTCCCGTTTGTGGGTCAAAATCGTAGGCGTTATTGCAGACGTAGTTAACATACACGCCATTCGATGAGACGGCTGGCGAACTGAAGTCTCCATTTTGCACACCCCGAGGTTTACTCCACAAGACACTGCCGTTCTGCTCGGATACGGCGAACACAGTACCGCCATCACCGGCCCCCGCCGTGTAAACGATACCTCCCAGAGCGGTCGGTGGTGAGCTAAAAATATAGGCGTAACCGGTCGCAATCGACTTTGACCAGAGCACCGTTCCAGATGCCGCATCGAATGCCCACATATTTCCGTCTTCGCTTAACGCGAAAACACGTCCATTCTCATAAGCGATGCCTGACCATGGATAGTTTGAAGGGTTTGCGGTGAGTTTTGTCCCCCACAAAATTGCGCCGGTGTTTTCATCCAGCGCATACAGTTGAGTACTCAAGGGATTGTCACTTCCTACCGTGACGAAGATTTGTCCTCCGACGATTAGGGGATACGAAATATTCGCACCGAGATCCCGAGACCAACGTTGGACCAGAGGCGGCGTAACCTGATCGGTTTGCGCGCCTGTGTGTGCCGGATCGATCTGATAGGAAACCGTTGAAGCGCCTGGCGTGGGCATCGGTAGCGGATTTGGAGTTGGCGTCGGAGTTGGCGTCGGCGTAGGAGTTGGCGTCGGTGTAGGCGTCGGTGTGGGCGTCGGAGTTGGCGTTGGTGAATTGTTGTGCTCGAATGCTACCAGCAAGTTTGAAGCTGGGACTACAATCAGTCCGTCACCGGCCCCAAGTCCGGGACAAACCACGGGGTTCCTCTCGTTAGGTGGTTGCACGGCCGCTCCCACCTTTCCGATCCAGACATTCGAGCCTGTTGTGGCATCGAGCGCATAGAGATTGCCGCTCGTCGATCCGATATAGACGTAGCCATTATCGACGATCGGCGCGGAACTAAGAGAGCCATCACCAGGGAACACCCATAAAAGCGCTCCCGTAGTAACGTCGCGACCTTCAAGGTTCGTTCCGTTTAGAAAATATCCCGTCGATCCACTGAATGCAGGCGCAGCACTCGCAGAGAATGTGCCCAGGCTATTCCCCGCGGCTGAATCAAGGATCAGGTTTTGTGAGATAAAGTCGCGATAATACAACCTCCCGCCAAAAACCACGGGCGTCCGTCCGCCCCCACCTTCGCATCCCGAATTATAATGCCAGATCTGGTTTCCGTTCTGGGGATCGAAGTCATAGATTTGACCGCACACATAAGAGACATACACGCCCGTGGGAGTAACCGCGGGGGAACTGTTATCTCCGTTCTCTACAAACTTCGTCCACAAGACCGTCCCGTCTTGCTCGGAGACAGCGTACATCGTGCCAGCTGTTCCGGCTCCTGCCGTATAGACAATACCGCCGAGGGCTGTAGGTGGTGAGGTGAACGCGTATTGCCCTGCAAGCTGTTTCGACCAAACCACAGCACCGGATGTCGCGTCGAAGGCACGCAATACACCGTCATAGTTCAACGCGAAAACGCGTCCATTCTCATAAGCTATGCCTCCGAAGTTGTAGGTTCCGCCCAAGTCGATCGGACCCCATAAAATCGCGCCGGTTGTCTCATCAAGCGCGTAAAGCTTTGTTCCATAAAAACAGGTCTGACCAACGCACCCTGGATTCTGGACAGCGACAAAGATCCTACCGTTAACGATGAGAGGATAAGAAACTGCACCACCCAAATCCCTCGACCATCGCGCGATTAATGGTGGAGTAATCGCATCGGCCTGTGATCCTGAGTGAGTCGGATCAATTTGATAGGCGACCGATTTAGCCGTAGAAGCCAACGGGGGGCCTTGTCTATTCGGAGCACTCGATGACGCGGAGCCATGGCTGTAGCTGATGATTGTTCCGAACAGTGCGACAACTCCGATAGTGAGGTATGCAGCAAGTCTGAGAGTAGCTCGCAGCTTCGAAGTCAATTGCTCATCTCCTGGCAGAGTGCTTTGAACTAGGATGGCGGAGGGGACAGGAGTCGAACCTGCATAGCCTTTCGGCCGGCGGTTTTCAAGACCGCTGCAATACCATTATGCGACCCCTCCGCGGCTCCTACGAATATACCGTAGAGAATTGGGAAAGCGGAAGGCAGAAAGCGGAAAGCAGGAGGCAGTAGGCAGGAGGCAGGAATAAACACAAACCGGTAACAAGAAACGCCAAACACATAGCACAAACAAACAGCACCAAGCACGAAGCATCAAACAGGCAGTCCTTCGTCCCCGATCCGAATTGACAGTGATGCAGCCGTGTAGTAGCTTGCGATTACGCGCTTATGCGACAAATTGCCTTCGCAATTCATTCCTCAACATCCCTGAAAACATCAAGGTCAATTAAGGAGATTGTCGTAGTCACTTGAAGCAAATCGAGCTTCCACCCAGAGGCCTGGAAACGCTCTTCGGCGTTCACGACCAGAACATAAAGTATCTCGAGTCTTTGCTCGACGTTCAGATCAACGGCCGCGGACACAACGTCAGCGTGGACGGCGATCCGAAAGACGTCGAGACAGTCGAGCAGATCCTGCAGGACTTCTCCACGCTGTTTTCTGAAGGCCGGCAATTCACTGACAAAGAGATGCGCGAAGCGTTTGCGCAGATAGCCGAAGACCGCGCCTATAGCTTGCGTGATTACTTCACCCGCTCGCGTTTCAGTCCCGCGGGAAAGAAACAGGTGGCGCCAAAGTCAGCTATGCAACGGCGCTATGTCGAAGCGATTCAGCAGAAAGACATTGTGTTCGGCATCGGCCCGGCCGGCACCGGCAAAACTTATCTGGGTGTGGCCATGGCCGTGCAGGCGTTGATGCAGAAGCAAGTGAATCGCATCGTGCTGGCGCGGCCGGCGGTGGAAGCCGGAGAGAAACTCGGATTTCTGCCTGGCGATTTGCAGGAGAAAGTAGATCCGTACTTGCGGCCGCTCTACGACGCGCTGTTCGATCTAGTCGATTACGAACGCGTGACCCGTTTGCTGGAGAAACGTGTGATTGAGATTGCGCCGCTGGCGTTCATGCGCGGACGGACACTGTCGGACGCGTTCGTGATTCTGGATGAAGCGCAGAACACGACCAGCGAACAGATGAAGATGTTTCTGACGCGCATCGGATTCGGATCGAAGGCGGTAATCACCGGTGACGTGACGCAAATCGATTTACCGACCGGCAAACGCAGCGGCCTGGTGGAAGCCGAACGCGTACTCGCGAACATCGAAGGCATCGAGTTCGTCTACTTCAGCGAGAAAGATGTGGTACGGCACAAACTCGTGCAGATGATCATCAAGGCGTACGAGTCGCACACGAAGAAGATCGAGATGTAATTTGGAGTGCGCCGCTTGACTAGAGCGCAAGCGTCTCGCTTGCTTTCTGAGTAGAACCATCACGACCTCAGCAAGCGAGACGCTTGCGCTCCAGTCACCGTCGCAGCTCCGCTCACGTGCTCCAAAATGGTAATCGAGATTCTCGATCGGCAACGACGGCACCGCGTCAACTCGACGGAATGGCGCAAATTTGCCGAGCGAGCATTGAAAGCCGTGGGCGAAAATTGCGGAGACGCGACAATAATTTTCGTCTCTGACGCCCCCATTAAGAAACTAAATCGTCAATTTCGCGGCAAGAATTACGCGACCGACGTACTGTCTTTTCCGGCGCAGCACGAACGTTTTGAGAAGGAACTGAAAACTAATCTCGGCGAAGTGGTGATTTCTTTGGATCGCGCTGCCGCACAAGCGAAAGAGAATGGACTGACGTTCACGAATGAAGTGGAGCAACTAATCCTGCACGGGTTGCTGCATTTGTGCGGCTATGATCATGAAACCGACAAAGGCGAAATGAACGGTTTGGAGCTGAAACTCCGAAGAAAATTGGGCATTTAAGCGAGTTTTGTCTATTTACGATTCACCATTTACCATTTAGCAGCTCTATGGGAATTGCATTAGTAGTCAGCGTTCTCCTGCTGCTGGCGCTGACATTTCTGGCCACGGTCGACATGGCGTTCAGCCAGTTAAGCGACGTTGGACTGCGACGGCTCGCGGCGGAAGCCGAAGAACATCCTAACGCGCGGTACACGCCGCTGCTGAAAGAGATTCTCGCGAACCGCGCACGATTCAGTTTGACGTTGTCGGCGGCGATTCAGATCCTGCTGGTCGCTTTTACAGTTCTTGTTACCTTCGTTTCCATCCGCTGGTCATCGCGCGGGGCAGTTGGATTGATTGTCGCACTGCTCGCCGGACTTGTTCTGGCTGGCGTCTTTCGTCAGTTCATCCCACGTTTTCTTTCACTGCGCAATCCCGAAGGAAAGTTGCTGCGGCTTTTGCCGATCGTGTCACCGTTCTATCGCGGGCTGGCGTTTGCAGCTGAGCCCTGGCATCGCAAGTTCGATCGAATGCGCGACGAAGACCTCGAGGAAGAAATCGACGAAGAGGACGAAGAAGACGCCGGTGACGACATTGAAGCGCTCATCGACGTCGGTGAGGCGGAAGGCATCATCGAAGAAGAAGAGCGCGAGTTGATTCAATCGGCGATCGAGTTCGGAGATACGCGCGTTGGTGAAGTCATGACGCCGCGTACTGAAATAGTGGCGTTGCCGAACACCGCGACCGTGCGACAGGCGCGCGACGCGATGATTGAATCGCGCCACTCACGGCTGCCCGTCTATCGCGATCAAATCGACAACATCGAAGGCATCGTCTACGTGCGCGATTTGCTCCCGTCGCTGTCACTCGGGAAAGCCGATGCTCCAATCACGTCGTTCATTCGGCACGTGTATTTTGTGCCGGAAACCAAACCGGTGGCCAAGCAGTTGCAGGAAATGCAGAAGGCGCGGACCTACATGTCGATCGTGATCGACGAATATGGTGGGATTGCGGGTTTGGTGACGGTCGAAGACATCCTCGAAGAAATCGTCGGCGAAATTGAAGACGAAGACATCAGCGGTGAAGAATCGAAGGACATTGTGCCCGCGGACGACGGCGGGTACGAAGTCCTGGGCAGCACTGAGATTGGAAAAATCGAGCGGCTATTCGATATGGAAATTGAAGCGGATGATTTCACGACCATTGCGGGCCTGGTGATCGCGGAAAAGGGAAGCCTCCCGCGTGAAGGTGAGCACATGACTTTTCGCGGTCTTCAGGTTGAAGTGCTTCAGGCCGATGAAAAACGGATCGGTCGATTGAAAGTGAAAAGGTTGCCTGCACCTTCAGCGGCGGCTGGTAGTTGATTTCACATCGTTCGATCTTCAAATCATCATCTTTTTACGTTGACAACAAATCGTTACTCGCCGACTATCGTTCTTCACGGTTCAATCACCCGTTAACTCAAACCGTTGGCCAAGAAGCAAAGTAAATTTCTGCGCGGACGTCGCATCGATCCGCAGCCAATCACGAAAGCAACGAAGCTCGTCGAGCTCGTCGACAACACCTTCGTCGCTTACAACGCCGCGCGTTTACGCGAAGCCTGCCAACTCTTCACCGACAAGATGCTCGAGCCCGACGTGACCGTTGGGGTTACGTTAACCGGCGCGCTGACGCCCGCAGGTTTAGGCATGTCGGCGTTGATTCCTCTGATTCAGGCAGGCTTCATCGATTGGATTATTTCGACCGGCGCGAATTTTTATCACGATACGCACTTTGGACTTGGGTTGGCGATGCATCAGGGCAATGCTCAGACTTCTGACATCGTACTGCGCGACGAAGAGGTCGTGAGGATTTACGACATCTTTTTCGATTATTCGGTTTTGCTCGATACCGACGCCTTTTTCCGCCGGATGATCGAAGCGCCCGAGTTTCAAAAGCCGATGTCGACGGCTGAGTTTCACTATCGCGCCGGCCGTTACGTCCGCGAGCGCGAGCGCAAGCTTGGCATCAAGAACAAGTCGATTCTGGCGGCCGCGCACGAACACGCTGTGCCGCTTTACACTTCGTCACCGGGAGATTCTTCAATCGGCATGAACGTCGCGGCGAAAGCGCTGCAAGGCAACAAACTCTCGTTTGATCCTTCATTGGACGTGAACGAGACGGCGGCAATCGTTTTGGCGGCGAAACGCGGATTGATTAGGGATGACGAGACTCACAGTGGAGCGGACGCGCATCTCGCGAGCGCGAGTGGCCGCGGCGCACGACTGAAGGGCGAGTCCAAAACTCGGAAACCAAGTAAGGGCCGTTCGGCAATCTTGATTCTGGGCGGTGGTTCACCCAAGAACTTTGCCTTGCAGACTGAGCCGCAGATTCAGGAAGTACTGGGCATCGACGAGCGCGGTCACGATTATTTTCTGCAAGTCACCGACGCGCGACCTGACACTGGCGGATTATCGGGCGCGACGCCGGGCGAGGCTGTGTCATGGGGTAAAGTGGATCCTGATCGTTTGCCGGACGCGGTTGTGTGCTATCTGGATTCAACCGTCGCGCTACCAATTCTCACCGCATACGCGTTGGCAAAGCACGAACCGCGGCCGCCGCGTCGGCTGTACGATCGACGTGAAGAGTTCATGGATCTGCTGGTGAAGGAATATAAAAAATCGAGAAGGCGATAAGCGTCAGAAGCCCGACCGCGAGGGAGGGCAAGATACGAGATGCGTTTCATAAAACAGTGAGTGCGTTCACAGTTGCCGTCCCTTGTGGTCCGCTGCTGACACCCACAGAATCGTCATGGGAATTTCAGGTAAACCAGTAAAACGAAGCTACTACAATTGTTCGAGCTGCCCCGCGTATTGCTGCGCGGTGTACGAGCGTGTGAAAGTCACGCCGCGCGACATAAAACGGTTGGCGCGACATTTTGCCGTTGATTATGCGACCGCTGAGAAGCGTTTTACGACGACGTGGGAAGGCGAACAGATTCTGCGGCGAAAAAAGGATCCGATTTTCGGTGAAGCGTGTAAGTTCCTCGATCCACAGACGCGCCGCTGTACAATTTATAATGCGCGACCGCTGACGTGTCGTGAGTTTCCGGCGCGCGAACGCTGCGCTTACTACGACCTGTTGGTGTTCGAGCGGAGCCAGCAGAACGACCCCACGGTTTTGCCGTTGGTGCAAATCACATTTCGCAACGGCGATGACTGATAGAAATTGAGCCTCCCGAACGGTCGGGCTACCCGAGGGACACGATGGAACAACTTCTTTCCAAATTAATCGGTCGCGAAATTGACGTCGTTTGTTCCGGCGCCGCGAGTCTGCGCGGTGAGTGCATCGGCGTCAATGACGGAGTCTTGCAACTCAAGGATCAAGAAGGCGAGACGTGCTACATCGCGATCGACAAAATTGTTGCCGTGTGGGAGAAAAAGGAGAGAGATCGGCACCCCGGATTTGTGTTCAAGAGCTGAGTTACAGAACCGCGAACAGTAGTGAGCGGGATAAAGATTCAACTTGAATTGATATTTTCCTGTTGACTCTATGTCTCGCTCGCCACTGCTCGTGGTTCTGTGGCAAAAAAAGCCGCCGCGAAATAATCGCGACGGCTTTTTTTATTCTCCTGAGCGTTTCTGACGCGTGCTTATTTCGGTCCGCCTTCGTCACTAATGGCGATGACCTCAGCTGGTTTCACTTTCTTATCCACCGGCTTCTCAGCGGGCAGTGACAATCCTTCGAGTGGTACGCGCCGAAATCCGTCAATTCGCGCCAGCCAGTAATCATTAAACGGCGAGTACATCACGCCGCCGTGACGCGCTGAGTGATAGAAACCTTTCTCGTCAACGACGATGCCGACATGCGCCAGGCCGCTGAAGAAAACCATATTTCCGAACTTGAATTCGTCGCCCTTCGCAGGCGCGCTGAATGTCGCCCAATAAGAACGCGCTGGTCCGCGCTGAAAATCAATGCCGATGTCCTGGAACGCGCGCCACACGAGTCCGGAGCAGTCGAATGTATTCGGACCCGTAGTGTTCCAGTGATACGTGGCGCCGACATGCGATTCAAGCGCAGTTAGCAGTTGACTATGAAACTGCGTCTCGAGCGCAAGCGTACTCGGCAACTTCGCGGCGCTGTTAATCGCACTTTCCGTTTTCGCAGAAGCGGCTTCGCGAACCTTCGGCGTGACTGCAACGGTTTTCTTGACGGCGTAACGCGGACGATTGTCGGTGTCGTTTGTTTGGGCGGCGATGCTCGCGGTCAGCGATAACGCAAAGCCGAGAATCAGAAAGCGGGGGAATAGTCTTGGCACACTCAAGGGGAACCACTCGTCTCCTTCAAATTATTTCGGGGCCTTGCTGCTCAGGTGTGGGGTTGTTGAGCAACTGCGATTCTAACGATTAAAGAAATCATCGACAACACGCAATGTGACTGTTTTGTGACCGGAATGAATTCACTTAGAAGAAGATCGTCAGCGCGCGTCGAAGTGATCATGATCACGTTGTAGTCGATTCGATGAAACAAAGAATCTTTTCTGCTGCGCGCGTCGAGGCGCCCGCATCTCCGAGCTTTTCTGTAACGCTTCGCAGCTCGGCCCGCAATGACGCGTTGCGCTGCGGATCCAACAAATCCACCAGCTCTTTCGCCATTCGTTCGCCGTTGCAATCATGCTGCATCAATTCAGTTGCGACTGTGCGGCCGGCGATCAAATTCACCAGACCGTAATTGTCGACATTGATCAAGCTGCCGAGCACGTGCCAATTAGTCGATGATTCTTTATAGACGATCACCATCGGTGTACCGAGCAGCGCTGCTTCCAAAGTCGCTGTCCCGCTCGCAATGGCCGCTGCGTCCGAGGCTGCGAGCGCTTCGCGAGTTTCGTGATGAACCAAACGAAGATTCGCCGGAGATGAATTTCGCGCAGAAATGATCTGTTGCGCTTCTTTCAAGTCACGATTCGGTGCAATGACGAGAACGAATTGAACGTCAGAGCGTTGCTTTGAAATGTCCGCGGCGGCGTCGAGCATGGGCGGGAGAATGCGCTGAAGTTCTTTGTGGCGACTGCCGGGCAGCAGGCTGATAATTGGCCGATGCGGATCCAGTTCATGGCGGCGGCAAAACTCTTCGCGACCATATGCCGCAGCTACGTTTCCCGCGAGTGGGTGACCGACGTATTCAACGTGTGTCATTCCTCGGGTCTCGTACCATTGCTTTTCAAACGGCAGAATTGAGAGCAGTAAGTCAACGTCACGGCGAATGCTGCGCGCGCGGTACGAGCGCCAGGCCCATAGCTGAGGACTGATGTAATAAATGACGCGCTGTTGACGACGGTGAAGCCAGCGCGCTACACGCAGATTGAAGTCGGGCCAGTCGATGAGAATGACCGCCTCAGGTTTTCGGTCAGCGACGGCAGCTTTCAGCCTTCGATATGCGTCGAGGAATTTCGGTAGCGCGCTCGCAATTTCCCACAAACCAAGGATCGACAGTCTGTCCGTGTCCACAATTGAATCCACGCCCGCGGCGCGCATGCGTGCACCCGTACCGCCGAAGAATTCAAAATGGACATCGGGCGCGGCTGCGCGCAAGGCGTTTACGAGACTCGCGCCATGCGCATCACCGGAAGCTTCGCCGGCGATGATCATCAGGCGGAGAGATTTCATTTTCCATTTGTCATTTGACATTTATCATTCAATCATCGGGGGCGACTTTGAGTCGATGTAATGCCGCATGAGTGCTTCAGACAGAATGCATTTCAATCAGATGAGCAAATGAAAAATGCCAAATGACGAATGGAAAATGAATTCGCTTGCGCGTCGGCGACTCGCTTGTTACGCATTGCGCGCGCATGTTAGCATCGGCGCGCTTGCTTAGTGAAAGTGCGAAAGTCAACGTGCGCGCGACCCACATCTCCACGACAACGCGCGCCGTTTTTATTTGCCTTTGCATCCTCATCGCCGTTAACTGCGCCCGCGCCCAACAGACAAACCCGGTCGATCGCAAAGTCGAAAATCCGATCACTGATATTCCAAACGTAAATCCGCTGCACCAGGATCAACCGATCCGCCCAACATCGACGGCCCAACAATCCGGCGCCCAAGCGACGGACGTTCTCGACGTCGGGTGCAACAAAGAGACTGGTTCGGGTCCCAAGGAAGCGCGTGTGACCATCTGCGAAGGTAACGTTGACGCGCGCATCGGCACCTATCGGTTGCAGGCAGACAAAGTGACGATCTATGACGCGACCAACATGGTGATCGCCGACGGCAACGTCGTTTTCGATCAGGGCGATCAGCAGCGCATCACCGGCAGTCACGCCGAATGGAATTATCAGAAGAAGACAGGCTTTTTCGAAAACTCGACCGGCTACACGAATCAGACGCAGGACGGCACCCGCATGTATTTCACGGCCGATCGCGTTGAACGAATTAATCTGACGACGATTATCGTTTACAACGGCCAGATTACCGCGTGTGAAGAGGAAGTCCCGAAGTGGAGCTTTCGCGCCAAGAAAGTCACGATCAAAACCGGCGATCGCGTGCGCATCCATTCGGCTTCGTTTCGCATTAAGAAAGTGCCGATTCTGTACACGCCCTACGCATCGCTTTCTTTGAAGCATCGCGATCGCGCTTCGGGTTTTCTGACGCCGACGTTCAGCTCATCAGGCGAGAAAGGTTTCCGCATCTCTGAAGCTTACTATCTGACGCTCGGCCGCTCGGCGGATTTCACTTTGCGCGGTGACTTATATTCCCAGCGCGGCTATGGCATCGGCGGCGATTTGCGCACGCGGGCAAACTCTCGATCGTTTTTCAATCTCGGTTTCTTCATCGTGAAAGATCGAGTGCTTGGCCACAAAGCTGACGCGCAGCATCCGGATCAGGGTGGCTCAAGTTTTTACATCGACTCAGTCCATTATTTCCCGAACGGCTTCCTGGCCGCGGCCGACGTTAACATCACCTCGAACCTGGCATTTCGGCAGGTATTCTCCGATTCAATTCAGCAGGCAATTTCTCCGGAAGAGCGCTCGCAGATTTTTATCAATAAGAGCTATCACGCCTACAGCTTCAACTTTCGGATGAATTCGCAGGCAACATCGCTCCAAAACTCGCAGATTCGCATTCGTGAGTTGCCCAGCGTGACTTTCGATCGGCGGCCGTCGATCGTGCGATGGCTTAGCAAGCTGCCGGCGTATCTCTCGTGGGAGGCTGGCGTCGAAGGCGTCAGTCGCAAAGAGACCGCGCCGGATCCGGCGTTGTTTCGTTTGGAAGCCGGACGCGACCCAATTTTCACACCGTCAATAGTGCAACGCTTCGATTTTCATCCGGTGGTGTCGGTGCCATTCAGTTTTGACGGATGGTCGTTGACGGCGACGGGCGGTTTGCGAACGACCTACTACTCTAATTCAATTGACGCGGTTACAAAGTTGGTTTCGTCGCGCGACATCGTGCGTGGGTACGGAGAATTCGAGCTTGATTTGCGGCCGCCGGCCCTTGCTCGTAATTTTCGTCACGGCGATGGCTCTGTGCGGTTCAGGCATGTGATTGAGCCGTACATCATCTATCGCCGTATTGCGGGCATCGATAATTTCGATCGAGTCATTCGTTTCGATTACGTCGATGCGATCGCCGATACGAACGAAATCGAGTATGGACTTACCAATCGTTTCTTTACCCGGCGATCGACAGAAAGTGTCGGGCCGAAAGCCGCGCGCCTGACGCGCGCTAAAGATTCTCTAGCCACGCAGCCTTACGAAGCGCTGACTATAACGATTCGCGGTAAATACTTTTTCGATCCTTATTTCGGCGGCGCCTTGATTCCGGGCCAGCGCAACCAGTTCTATCCGATCGATACGTTTTCCGCGTTCACATACGGCGCCGTGCCACGCCGATTCTCGCCACTAAATATTGATATTCGGTATCGGCCGACGCAGCACTTGTTTGCGGATTATCGCGGCGACATCGATACGCGCGGCGGCGGCCTGCGGGCCATGGCGGCAACGGCCGGATATACCCGCGCGAATTTGTGGGAAGCTTTCGCTACTTTTTATTACACCCGCGCGGTTGAGTTGGTGCCGGCCCTTCGCAAGTATGCCAATCCGCTCGGACAGGAGCCCGGCACGCTGAGAGGATCGCAATGGAGTCCTTCGATCTTCCTCGGTAATCGTGAACACGGGTTGTTCGGGGGCATTTCGATGTTCTTCGATTTTCAGAAACATCCGTTCGCGGGAAACCGCGCGCTCATTAGCTCCACCGCGACGGTTGGATATACATGGCGATGCTGCGCCATCACCGGACAGTACTACACGTTCAACGTCGGCCTGCGTGATGAGAACCGCGTCGTCTTTGCGTTTCGGCTCAACGGAATCGGGACATTCGGTACCGAGAAGATTGGCCAGGGATTCCGGTAACGGCAACCAGCATCTGCATTTTCGCGTCAAACGGCCGTCTGATATGCGCGGATGGCGTGCTTGCGATGCTTAAGCCTAACCATTACAATGTCGGACTCTGACCGCGCGAAAAGTATGCGGTTTCTATATTTTCGCTCAATCCCCAGGTGAGCAAGCAGATTATTCATTGGTGTCTTAATGTTTAGACTCATATTCGCGTTTTTGTGTGCGGCGGCCGCTTCGATGCTGATTGCAGGTGCGATCGGATCCGCGCAAAGCACATCCAGCTCCACTCCCGATACCTTTTTGGCGCAAGTAACGAACGTAAGCGGAAACGCGTTTGCGACGGACATATCTGCGAACGGCCGCTTCGTTGTGTTTGAATCAACGGCCGACGCGGCGACGCTCAAGCCGGATCAAACGACCCGAGCGCCGAATAATACAGACGGCAACACTGAGATTTTTCTTTACGATTACGCGCAGCGCAGAATCTTCCAGCTTACCGACACCCGAAGTGTTTTGAATCCGACGCCGACTCCGTCGCCAACGCCGACTCCGAGCCCAAGTCCGAGCCCCAGCCCATCGCCGAGCCCGTCACCCACAGCGAGCCCCTCGCCCACGGCTAGTCCGACGCCGACGCCGGTCCCCTTCAGCAATGTCAAAATCGATATCGAGAACAAGCGGCCGATGATTAGCGCCGACCCGGTACTCTCGGGAGGTTCGCGCACGTACACCATCGTGTTCAGCTCGAACGCGCCGGTAACGCCGAAGTCGTTCGACGGTATTGACCCCGGCGCGCCGACGAACACGGACATGAACACGGAGCTTTGGACGTATCAGTTCACGGTTCCTGAAGTGGCCGATTTGTCTCAGGGGGCCGACATCCCATTTCAGGATTTGAGCACCGGACCGTTTACGCGCATCACAAACACGCCGGCCAGCCGGCCTCCGATCGCCGGTTCGACTACGACGGCGCCATTTGTGGCAGACGACAATCGCGACGCGACGATTAGCGATGATGGTGCGGTGATCGCATTTTCATCGACGCGCGATCTTGTGACGGGTGGCAACGTTGATGCAGGAGCACCTGCGCCCGATCCTGAGATTTTTACGTTCACGCGGGGCACAGGTGTGTTCACCCAGATCACGAACACAAAGAGTTCGTCGAATGTTTTTGTGCCCGGGACGTTCAACGATTATCCAACGATCGGCGGAGTCGGCGGGCTTTATGCAATCGCATTTTATTCGAATGCAGACCTCACGCCCTCGGCGAATCCTAATAATTCAGATTTGAACGCGGAGGTCTACCTCGTGTCGTTCGACGGCGCCGCCGCCAGCGGTTTGAAACAAGTCACGCGCACGAAAGATCCGGTTGATGCAACGTCCGGAACGATCTTGAAACCGGCGAACAATTTTCCCTTTGGCAGGCGGATCAGCCGCGACGGCAGATACATCGCGCTTGAATCGATTGCGACGGATCCGAAAGCGAATGCCGCCGTCAATAATTTTCTGGTGACGTTTGTGTACGATGCGGTGAGCGACACGTTCGCGCAAGTTGGACCACGTGCCTTGGCCACTCCCGGGGACATTATTCATTACCCGACTTTTACCGATTACGACCCTGGCAGCACAACACCGAAGACAATTATTTTCACTTCGGCGTTGAACTTTAAGTCTGACGGCAGTTTCCCCACGACAGATCAGGACAGCACCGGACTAAACCCCGGACGCGTGTCGCAGATTTTTGCGACGAAGCTGCCGGCAGTTGCTACTGGACCATTCATCCGATTAACGAACATTACCGGCACCTTAGTTCTGGCGCCGATAAACTCGTTGCCAAGCAATTCAAGTCGCCGCATTGCCTTTTCGATGGGCGGAGCCGAATTGGGTGGTGGCAATCCAGAATTCGGCGCGGAAGTTTTCTACAATCTTGTGCCGCCGATTACGACTGAATCCACTGCAACGATTTCGTTGTTCACGGGGGCTAGTCTGATTCCCGTCGCGCCCGCGTCGCCAACCCCCACGGGAAGTCCGACGCCCAGCCCGAGTCCGACCGGCAGTCCCACCGGTCCTCTGATTGCGCCGGGTCTGGCAGCGGGAGAGCTTTCGGTGCTCAATGCAACGGCGTCTCTCGCACCATCCTCCACCACAACGGCGAACGCCTCGGAAACACAATTCGGGCCACCGCTGCCAATTGAGTTGAAGGGTGTATCGGTCGCAATTCGCGGCGCCGCGGCCGGCATGTATTCAGTCAGTTCGACGGCGATTCAATTCGTGGTGCCTATCGGATTGACCGCCGGAACATATCCGTTGGTCATCAACAACAACGGCACCGTGATTCGCGGCAACATCACGATAGTGCCGGCGCAGCCCGACATCTTTACCGATCCCGCGGTCATGGGACCCGGCGGTCGAGCAATGGTGTGCAACGCGACAGGTGAAGCAGATCCGCTAACGCTTGGTTCCTGCATTGTCCAGTCGTCGTACAACGTCACGACGCCGAACAGTAGTGGTAGTCCGGTGCCCACCGTGCTTCGTCTTTCAGTTACCGGGATGCGCGCCGTCGTCGCTGGTTCGGCAAGTGTAATTGTCGGAACCACAAGTTTTGTTCCTAACAAGATTACCCATTCCTATCAGCCCGGGTTCGACTTTGTCTATTTCACTTTGACCTCCACGATGGATCGCGGCGATCTTCCCGTCGTCGTCAAGGTCGGTTCGGCAACCAGCCGGCCGACACCGGGTGACACGCCGCCGCGCATTACTATTAATCCTTAAACATTGATTCTTTCGGACGAAGGCCCGCGCAACTCGCGCGGGCTTTTTGTTTCTGTGGCTGGCTCCTGGCTTGCGCAAACTATCAGTTTGCGTTTACATGAACAGGCCATGACCACCGCGCTCCGCGTTGAGAATATTTCCAAGCAATATCGCATTTATGCGACTCCGGCGGACCGTCTAAAAGAGTCCCTGACGCGCGGGCGGATGAAGCGGCACAAAGAGTTTTGGGCGCTCAAAGACATCTCGTTTGAAATCGAGAAGGGGACTACGACCGGCATCATCGGCCCCAATGGCAGCGGCAAATCCACCCTGTTGCAAGTCATCACCGGCACGCTCGAGCCGACGCACGGCGATGTGTACTACGACGGCCGAATCGCCGCGCTCCTGGAATTAGGCGCGGGCTTTAATCCGGAATTTACCGGACTCGAAAATTGCTATCTGAATGCATCGCTGCTGGGCTTCTCGCGTCGTGAAACTGAAGTGCTGCTTCCTGAAATCGAGCGGTTCGCGGAAATTGGCCAATTCATTCATCAACCCGTCAAGACTTACTCGAGCGGTATGTACGTACGGCTGGCGTTCTCGATCGCCATCAGCGCGTCGCCCGACATTTTAATCGTTGATGAAGCCCTGGCGGTTGGCGATGCGATCTTCCAACACCGCTGCATGCGCCGCATCAAACAGATGCAGGAAAGCGGCGTGACCATCTTCTTTGTGTCCCACGATCCGAATGCGATTCGCGCGCTATGTTCGCGAGCGATTCTCCTGAATGGCGGTCAGATGATCGCGGACGGCGATCCGCCGGACGTTTTGAATCGTTATCAGAAAATCATAATGGCGCGCGAACACGCATTCGCAGGTGAAGTCGCTGAAACTAGCGAAGAGTCTTTCGCGGATGATATGCAGTTGCAAGAGTTGCCGACGCAGGAAGAAGAGCTGATTGCGCCGGCGCCGATTTTTCGCCATGGCGATGGCACGGCCCGGGTACTGTCAGTCGGGTTATTTGATTCGTCGCGACAACACGTCGAGTTTGTAGAATCCGGTGAGCCGGTGACGGTGCGTCTGCACGTTGCCTTCGAAAAGGACTTCGCAGAGCCGGTCTTTGGATTTCTTATTCGGAATCGTCACGGCGTCAATATTTATGGAACCAATACGGAAATCCAGGGACTCTCGTTTGGTGAAGTGAAGCGCGGCGAAGTTGTCGAGATCACATTTCGTTTCGAATGTTGGCTGGCGCCGGACTCGTATTCAATCACGGCGGCAGCGCACAGCCTGGACGCAATCAGTTTTGATTGGCTGGATGGCGCTTTGTTCTTTCGCGTGATCAGCGGCACAAAGATGGAAGGCGTGATCAATCTCAAGGCGACCGCGGCGGCGCGGCGCTCAACGGCGCCGGCCACGCGAGACCATGAATTGACACAGGTTCTGCAAGCAGGATAATTACGCTTTTGGAGCTGAGGTGATTACAGAAGTCTCTCAAACTGAATCGTCGCCGGACGGAATTGATCTGGCCGAATTGATGGATCGCATCCGCGCGCGCGCTGAACAGCGGCGCGCTAATTCGCTCATCGACACCGCGGCGATTCTCTACCGTCTGTTGAATACCAATGGGGCGGGTGGGAATGGGCTCGCCGCAGCCGGCGAATTCCCGCTTGAGCCGGAGTTTCAAACCAAAGATTCCTATGACGTTGCTGACTTCGTGGGCTTCAACGATCGGACGTTTGTGCGGAATGCCTATCGCGGCATTCTGAAGCGCGAGCCTGATGACGCAGGCTACGTACAATTTTTGACTGCGCTTCGCTCGGGTCGCTTGAACAAGATCGACATACTGGGAAAACTCCGGTTCTCGCCTGAAGGCAACAAACAAGACGTGCCCATCTCGGGCTTAAAGAGCCGCGCGCGATTGCGACAACTCTATCGTGTGCCGGTAATCGGCTATGTGGCAGAGTTGGCTGTGAGCCTCTGCCGATTACCGCGCCTCATCCGCAATCACCGTCAGCTCGAAGCGCATGTGGCGGCGCAAGACGAGCGACTGGCCGGTTACCTGAGTGAAGCAACGGCGCGCCTGGCGCAGCATATCGATCAAAAAGTGTTCGAACTTCGTGACGCTCAGCGACAGATTGCTGAGTTGAATCAACAACAGATCAAGGCGCTGATTCGAGAACAACGCGAACTGATCGAGGACCAGAATCGGCTGAAGCAGAACATCACAAACTTTCAGGCACACACGGAAAGTCAGGTTGCGGCGCTCAAGCTAACAGACGAAATTCAACTGGAGAAACGTCAGGAGCTGGAAGAATTTGTCGCGCAGGAAGTTGTGCAGAAGCTGCAACGGACCCGAGCGGAGCTGGTGATTCAGGAACGACGGCTAATGATGCTGCTGGAAGGCCGCTCGCCCTTGGCAATGGACAAATCCAGCAACTCACAATCAATCGATTCTGCGGATCACCTGATGGATTTGCTTTATCTGTCGCTTGAAGATCAGTTTCGCGGAACGCGCTCCGACATCAAGGATGCGCTGCACGTGTATTTACCGATTCTCAATACGGCAAACATTCGCGACGGCATTCTCGACGTGGGATGCGGGCGAGGTGAATGGCTCGAGTTGCTGAAAGAAGAGGGACTCGCCGCTTCAGGGATCGACATGAATCGTCTCGCGGTCGAAGAATGTGTCCGGCAGCAGCTCGACGTGCACCAGGCTGAGGCGATTGGCTATCTGCAAACGTTACCCGACGCTTCACTCAAGTGCGTCACGGCATTTCACGTGGCCGAGCATCTGCCGCTGCAAACGCTGGTGCAGTTTTTGGATGAAAGTCTGAGAACGCTGCGAACCGACGGAGTGCTGATCATTGAAACGCCCAATCCGGAAAACTTCATCGTGGGAAGTTGTAATTTCTATTTTGATCCGACGCACCGCAACCCGCTGCCGCAACTCACCATGCGCTGCATTTTGGAGTCGAGAGGTTTTGGCCGGCTGGAAACGATCGAACTGCGTCCCATGATCGCGGAAAAGATCAAAGGAGATGACGAGCTCACCAGACGCTTCAACCAATATTTTTACGGCCCGATGGACTACGCAATCGTAGCCCGCAAGGTTTAGTCCCCGCGACGCGCGAAACTCTCGGCGCAGCCTGACCCAAACACGACGATGGCGCGAATTTCGATTTTGACTCCGACGCTGGTTGCCTCAGATGCAGTCGGGAATGATGTCTTGGGCATGCACCGCCTGTTGACGCGCCGGGGTCATGAAGTTCAACTGTTCGCAGAAGACTGGAGTGCGGACGGTTTAGGAGTGCGCTACGCTGCACACGCGCGACCATTTGCCGAGAGCCCGGACGACATTCTGATTTATCACCATTCGATCGGCTGGGAGTTGGGCGCTGATCTTCTGCAGAGCAGCGCTTGCCGCACGATCATCAAATACCACAACGTCACACCGGCTGAGTTCTTCGACGGGTTTAGTTCCCACCATCGGCAGTTGTGTGAGTTGGGTCGCACCCAATTAGCCTCAATTGCGCGCGCGCATCACACGGTCTATCTCGCGGCTTCCGCCTACAACAAGAGCGAACTTCTCGCGGCGGGCGCCGATCCATCGCGAACCTTCGTCGCGCCGCCGTTCAATCAAGCTGAGAACCTCGCGGTCGTGACGCCTGACCTGGACGTGCTCGACAAATACAGCGATGGAAAGACAAATCTGTTGATGGTAGGCAGCGTGCGCCCGAACAAAGGACACGCATCGCTGATAGAAGCGTTTGCTCAGTACTATTACGATTTCAACTGTTACTCACGGCTTTTAATAGTCGGGGCTGAAGACGAAAAACTCAACGGCTATTCGAAAGCGCTGAGAGACTTGGCGGAACTTCTACATTTAGAGGGCGCGATTGTTTTCACCGGCGAAGTGTCGGTGAACGCTTTGAAGGCGTACTACCTGGCGTCCGATGTTTTTGTGATTGCCAGCGAGCACGAGGGTTTCTGCGTACCATTGGTCGAGGCGATGGCGATGAAGTTGCCGATCGTTGGTTACAGTACGCCGGCGATTGCCGAGACGGTCGGCGATTGCGGCGTGCTCTGGGACAAGATCGACCCTACGCTCCTGGCGGAATCGATTAACACACTGGTTGAAGATGAGAGTGAAATCGCCGCGCTCACCCACGGTGGGCGTCAACGTTACGAGACGATGTTTTCTGACGCCTCCCTCGATAACGAATTTCTGCGGGCGTCGGCCGCAGCGGGTTTAGCTCTTTAGAAAGTATGTCGAGAATTGCAATTCTGAGTCCGAGTCTCTCTACCGGCGATGCCGTCACCAATGATGTGCTGGGGATGTACGACACGCTCGCGGAACAAGACAATGTTGTCCGCGTGTTTGCGGAAACGCACAATCTCACCAGTTATCGGGTGTCGTCCTCGTCGAAGCTCGATCGGTTTTTGACCGCACCGGACGACGTGCTGATTTATCATCATGCCCGCGGATGGCCCCCGGGGCTGGATATACTGCAACACCTGAGGTGTCGCAAAGTCATTAAGTATCATAACGTGACTCCCGCACGGTTCTTTTCCGGCTTCAGCAGCAGCGATCAAGTGCTCTGTGAGACCGGTCGGGAAGAAGTAAGCGCCGTGGTGAATGCAGGTTGTGATCTATATCTCGCCGATTCCGCTTTCAACATGAACGAGTTGATTGACTTGGGTGCCGAACCGGCAAAGTGTTTTGTCGTTCCTCCATTCCATCATGCGGATCGGTTGGCGAAGACAGTCGCCGACGATTCAATTCTCAACAAGTTCAAAGATGGCAAAGCGAATCTCCTGACCGTTGGACGAGTAGTCCCGAATAAAGGTCACCTGGGTTTGTTGGAAGCGTTCGCAGCCTTTTACTTTAATTACAACCGCAACGCGCGCTTGATTATCGTGGGCAAAGGAGGCGAAGGGTTGTCTCCCTACGCAAAGCTTCTTTATCAGGCAGTTCAGGCTTTGGGATTGGGTGGCGCGGTGGTTTTTACCGGGGAAGCTACCGATGCGGAACTCACGGCTTATTATGAGCTGGCCGATGCGTTTGTAACCACCAGTGAGCACGAAGGATTCTGTGTGCCGCTAATCGAAGCGATGGCGATGCAACTGCCGATTAGCGCGTATGCCTCGACTGCAATTCCTGAGACGATCGAAGATGCCGGAATCCTTTGGCAAGAACGCGATCCATTTTTGATGGCTGAATCGATCTTTACGATTCTGAATGAGCGCGAGCTGCAAACTGCGTTGGGCTTAAGGGGACGGCGCAGGTACGAGACCCATTTCGCGCCGGAAAGAATCGCTTACCGCTTCATGGCGGCTATGTCGAACCTGCAATGAAGAAGGTTGCTATCGTTGTCCAACGGTCTCATGAGACCGTAATTGGTGGGTCGGAATCGCTCGCCCGGCACTACGCTACGCTGCTGCAAAGGAACTATCAGGTCGATTTGCTGACGACGACGGCCGTCGAAACAAGAAACTGGGCGAATGTCCTGCCGGCGGGGCCAGAGAAGAAGAACGGCTTTAACATCATCCGCTTTCCCGTTACGCATGGTCGTGCCGAGTACTGGGGACGGTTACATCAGCGCCTGGCAACCGGGTTTGATCCGTTTACACCGGGTCGACACAGAGGATCGGCGCAAAAGCTTTTTCTGAAATGGACCCTGCCGATGCAGGAAGAATTCATCAGAACCCAAGGCCCTCATTCAGAGCCGTTGAATGAATACCTCCGGCACAACTGGAGTGATTACCAAGCCATCATCTTCGTTACTTATTTGTATCCGACCACCTACTTCGGACTTCACGAGATGCCGCCCGGTAACGCGCTGTTCGCGCCGACTCTGCACGATGAACTGCCTGCTTACTTATCTGCCTACAAACACGCGGCCCAACGTGCGCGTGAGTTGTTGTGGCTGACAGAAGCTGAACAGCGCGTAGGCCGGAAGCTCTGGGGTGAGTTGCCGGGTCGCGTAGTCGGCATGGCAATCGATACACGTCCGCGCGAGCCGATGACGAGCTCGGTTCCGTATCTTTTGTATTGCGGCCGGGTCGACCCCAATAAAGGGTGTCCGGAAATGTTCGAGTTCTATTTCAAATACAAGCGCGCCACGCGATCGAAATTGCGTCTCGTGATTACCGGCAGTGCTGACATTGAAATTCCGCCGCATCCGGATATCGAGTTTCGAGGATTTGTGCCATCTGAGGAAAAGTTTCGTCTCATGGCGGGAGCGAGTGCGTATCTATCGCCTTCCGCGAACGAGAGCTTTAGCATCGTTACCCTCGAAGCTATGGGCCAGGGCACACCGGTGTTGGCCAGCGGGCGTTCTGAGGTCCTGATTGATCATCTTAACAATAGCGGCGCCGGCCGGATTTATCATGACTACGATTCATTCGCGGAAAACCTTAGCTCGTTGCTGAAACGAAATGGTAGCCGCCGCGAGATGGGCGAAGCGGGCCGAGCATACGTCACAAAAAACTATGATGCTGATCGCATAAGTGAAGCGCTGGCGGCGGCGGTCGAAGCGAAGCCGACCAGAAAATTTACGCGGTTGACGCGCGAGCGATTCGAGACAAGATTCGCTGCCTGCCTGCGTTCCTGCGCATGGCGCGAACATCCGCTCTACAGTTCCTTCACACAGTATGACGGCGAGTACTATGTGGCGCGACGCGCGGCTTTCGTTCACAAATACCGATGTTTTTATGCTATGTCACGAACCATTTCTCCGCGATCAATTATTGAATTAGGGACTGGCGGCGGCGCCGGCACTGACGCATATCTAAGCGCCAGCCCGGTCGCACGCTACACCGGGTTCGACGTGTTTATGCCCGGGTACAGGCCAGATGGGGCGCTTTGGGATCCTTACGAGACAACGAAACGTTTGCTTACCGATCGCGGATTCCCCAACTGGAATTTAGTAAAAGCCGACCTGCGCAGCGTCGAGGCATTGCCCGCGCAGGCTGAACTTGTAGTGGTTGACGCCGCGCACGACGTTGAGAACGAGTACGCCGACTTGCGTTTGGCCCTTACTGCCGATCCTGACTTCATTTTTATCGATGATGCCGACGGTGAGGCAAAGCCTGCGATCGAAAAGTTCTTGAGCGAGGACTTGAAGGGTCGCGTACAGTACACCGTGCCAATTCCGTATCTCGGTGGCGGACTGGTAATTAAGCTGCGAAAGTAATTACTGAAAAAAGCGCTGGCGATATTCGATCGAATTCACAAAGCCCGACGTGACCCGTCCCAAATCCTTAGTTGCAGCAAGTGATTTCACCCAACCTGCTAGACCGTCCACGTCAGCATCGCGCCGCAAGTATCCAAAATAGTGCAACGTCACGATTGCGCGATCCCCGAAGACGCTGGCGACTGCCGGGTCGTTCGCGACCTCCAAAAGCATCTGCCCGCGGGATTTCGGACTGCTTAGTAAAGACTGCCGCAATGCGTCAGCGGTCGAAGTGTGGGCGTTCGCCAACACGGCGTTCACATACTCGGCGTCAGAAAGCGCGGCATATCGATTTATGAGATCTGATCGGCTCAGAAAACGTTCGGCAAAAGTTGCTTTCCGCTGTGCTGGATCGTGCGCGCGAAATTCAGTTAAGTCCGCAACAAATTCCTGATAGGTTGGGGTTCGTCCCAGGGCGATCTGGTAAATCCGATAGATGAAAGAACCATCATCAGAGAAACCGCTATTGCGGAATACTTCGGCCGCAATCTGTCCCTTGCAGCTGCCGACGGATTTACACTGCTGAAATTCACTGACGTACGGCTTGATCTCATCCGCGCCCGGTTCGCTTCCCGCCAGGTCTCTGTATTGCTGGCGCACAAAAAACTCAGGATCATCGAGTGGACTCGGCGAGTGCGGATCGAATGCTTCGGCCTGGGGCCCAATCTCAAGACGACAGACTTTGCCTTTGACGCCTTCCGCATCAATCCATTTTTTGACGTTCGCTTCGTAGTTTGGATCGGTCACCGTATAAAGATCCCAGCCAGGCGGAAACTGACTGCTGGAAGCATTCAAAGTCGGAATTCCCGATCTGATCGAGATCAACATCGCGTCGTATTGATATTCGGCTGTATTGTGCTTTCCATTTCCCGGCGCGATGTAGAAGGCCGTGCAATCACTCGTTAATTTCGCGGCCATCGCGTTGAGATAAGCTTCTTCCGCTTTCTTCGAAAAGCCCGTGCCTATCACTTTCGGCACGCCGAATTGTTCAAAGACTCCGAGACAGGCAACGACTACGATCGCGGTGGTTAATGCGGTGCGATTTCGCTTGGAGTTTTGGTTACTCGCCCACTGAAGTCCGCGCTCGAGCAGAAACGCAAACACAATCGCCATCGGCAACGTCAGAAAAATCACGTAACGTGCTACCGCGCGAATCGCTTTTCCGCCCGGAAAATATCCATAGACCAAGAACCACAGCGAGTGTCCGTGATAACTGAAACCAATCAGAACAAAAAGAGTTGTTGCGATGGCCATTGCTGCGAGCAACGCGCCGGGGGCTGCCGACTGGCTTGAGTCACCTTTGTGAACACGCAATCGGCCAACAAGCCAAACAGTTGCGGCTACCCACACGAGTGTTGGGACGAGACCCAGCCCGACTCGCAATTCGTTCCACGTCGATGGTCGCGGGTCGGGAACCACGATGCGTGAGATCCATTTCCACAAATAATTGCCATCGCCCAACCAAAGAAACGCCCACCACGATGGAATCATCTGGCTCACGAAATCGTAGCGATACCATTGGCCAATCCGCAGCGCAGGAAGGTAACTCAGCACGAATAGCACGCCGCCGATCATCAGCACTGCGCCGGCCGGTAACGTCGCGCGCCAATGCTGACGTGCGAAGGAAACAATCCAACGGCGACTTGGAGTCAAAAGCAAAGCCGGTATGGCGAACCAGACTGTCCAGAAAACCAGGAACCACGAAAAATAAAAGGCCGTCGCTGCCTGGACAATGAAAAGGATCGCCGCCGCTGCCAACCAGCCACCAGCTTCGCGGTGCTTTAACTCCTCAGACTTGCGGACAAACAGAATGACGCACGAAAAAATCAGCGGCAGAAACAAGACGTACTGCAATTGCAGATGTTGTAACTGAAGGAACTTCGCGCTACTAAACGCAAAGAACATCGAGGCCGCACACGCGGGCAGTAGATTGAAATTCAGTACGTGCTTAAGAAGCAGATAACACGCGAGGTAATTCAGAAACGTCAACAGGATGATCACGATTTCCATCGACGAGAACATCCCGAATCCGAAGCACCGAGCGATTGAATAGGGAATCGCCAAGCCCACCAGAAAGTCTGAGTATGCGAGCGTGTGTTTGGTGGGATAAAAGATCGCCGGCGACATCAGGTCCGTTTTGCCGATGAGCCACTGATACCAGTGCTCGCAAAAATAGATGACGCCACGCATGTCGCCGCGATCACCGAAGACAGTGTCGAACCGCGACGTGAATTGGGCGAGGTGATATTGAATCGTTCCCGCGATGCCAAGAGCGATTGCAATACCCCAGTTTTGTGCGTGTTTTGTTCGCAGCAAGAGTTTGGAGGATCAGGTTCCGGCGTTGCTACTTCACCAGCGACCTGTCTTTTGCGGCCGGCCCGCCTGGCGGCCAGTGCACCAGAAAATAGAGTTGTCCGTCGACTTTGCCTCTCTGCTCAAGCGTCCCGCCCAGCTTCTGGATCTCATCCATGTAGACCTGCATCTGCGCGCTATCCTGGATCAAATACTGCTGTTCACCTCGATCCGCGACAAACTTGAAAAGCATTTCGCGTGTCGGCGCGTCGGTGAATTGAATCTTGAACGCCGGTTTGTGCGCATAGTACCAAAGACTCCCTGTGAGCAAGTCAGCCCAGATCCATGCCTTCTCATCGGCCAACTCAGCCGGGAGAGTTATGCGTGGATGGGCCAACGGACCGGCAGGAGCTTTGACTGGCGATCTGGTTATTAGAGTTCCGCGGGCAATAGCCACACCGGGAAACATCACGCCGATTAAAACGAGCGCGGCGACAATGCGCGGTTCGTCGGCGAAGCTGCTAATTCTTTTCTGAGTAACTTCAATAATCAGTGAACCGAAGGCGAGTAATACGACTGTCGTAACGATCGGCACGATCATGTAGTGAGCGCCTGTGACCGTATGAGTCAGAAAGAAAATCGCCGACAGCAACCACGCGATGAATGCCGCAACGGCCAGCCGTTTCCAGGAAAGCGTCTTGCTTTCATCTGATCGATTTACCCGAGGACGCATCAAGACAAATGCTGCGAAGCCAATCAGCGCCACGATCAGCGCCCAGTTGTCTTCTGTCGCCGGTCCGTCAAAGCCAAAGAAGTAAGACAGATTTGATTTGACGCTTGAGAATGTCGGTGCCGCCGCGTCCACGCTCGCGTATGTTGATAAGTACCAGGCTCCGGCGACATGCTGTTGGTTTACAAGAATCGGCAGAATGCCGACTGCGCCAATGGCGAGGCAAAAAATAACGGGCAGACTGTTCAGTCGAATCCGCCACGTATTCGGCCAAAGTAGAATGAGAAAGGCAGGAGCCAGCAGCACTGCCGGCAAACGAATCATCGTGCAGTAGCCTAGAAGCAAACCCGCCGTCAACGTCGCCCACCAAGCCAACCGATAGCGCGTCGTTTTTAATGAAGCTGCGATCAGAACCAGTAGGCATGTCAGCAACAGCGGTGCGAATGTCGCATTAATCGAAAAGCTCAACTGCCCGATGCGCCCAAGAATCGTGAACATCAGATAGATCGCGAGTGACACAAGTCCGATCGAGGCCCATGCTTTCTTCCAGCCGGCGAGTGCAATTGCAGCCAGGCCAACAAGCAGAATTACGGCAATCGTGATTTTGTTCAGTCGATAAAGCGCAGTGCCTTCAGGAAAGGCAGCCAAAGTTAATCCGGTGCCGGGAGGGTACTGAACCCCGACATGATCCGAAACGGGAAAGTAATGGTGCGCATGAGGCGCCACAAGTTCTTCCCAAGTCGGAACAGGAATGTTCTTCGATTTCATGAAATCGATTAACAGGCGCGTCTGATTCGACTCCAGTTGAAAATCCGGGAGTCTGCGATGACTAACTGAGTCGCGAATCTCCTCGGCCATGCGCAGGTAACCGAACGAATCACAGGCGTAGGCGAACTCTTCGGTGTTGAGCGCTTTGCGATAAGCGGTTTGTGCCGAGACCAGAATGACTGCGAGGTTCAGTGCCAACCACACGTAGAAGAGAGTGCTTTTCAGCTTTGGCGGCATTAGTTAATTATCGAGGACTTCGATTTTGTGTGCTACTCCCGTTTCAGACCCAGGATGCTTAGGAAAAAACTCGAGAACACTGTTTGAAGGCCGAGCATGATCAGAGTGATGGCGGGAATTACCAGACGCAGCGTCTGTCTTGGATCAAGATGACCGAAGAGATGTGCTCGCCATGAGCTCAGCGCATAAATCGAAATTCCCAGTCCGCCTATTAGCAGCATCACCCCGATGGTCAGACCGGTCTCGAGTCTAATGTAATCAAAAAGTTTATTGAGGCGCGGGTCTTCCGGAAGCAATCCCTGCGTGGTGGCGAAAATCTTGGTGAAAACGGCAAACACCACTGTTTGAAAACCGATGACGATCGCCATCGCTGCGTACAGCATCGTGTGCACATCGAAGGTCACACCGGCGATCGTTAGCGGACCAAAGAGCAAGCGACCAGCGATTACCGCACCGATGAGCATCAGTATCAGTCCCGGATAAAGAAACAGCCAACGCGGACTGTAAAGCAGCATGAAACGGAGGTGCCGCCAACCATCGCGCCAACTTCGCAAGTGGGGTTTGCGCGAGCGTCCTGCGGGTGAGAGCTTCGTTGGCACCTCTGCAATTCTTAGATCATGCAGCGTCGCCTTCACGACCATTTCGCTGGCGAACTCCATTCCCGTGGTGCGCAGGTCGAGGCTTTCCACCGCAGATTTTCGAAACCCGCGCAGGCCGCAATGAAAATCGCTGCACGGACTGCGAAAGAAAAGCTTGCCCGTTGCGGTTAAGACCGGATTGCCGACGTACTTGTGCAGAGGTGGCATCGCATTCCGCTCAATGCCGCCTTTGAACCGATTCCCCATTACCAGGTCGTAACCTTCGCGGAGCTTCGTCACAAATGGCTCGAGGTTCGCGAAGTCGTAGCTGTCATCGGCGTCGCCGACCACGATGTATTTGCCAAGCGCCGCCGCGATGCCGCCGCGAATTGCGCTGCCGTAGCCTTTGGTCGCGACCTGAACGACGCGGGCGCCCAAGCCGGTTGCGATCGCTTGGGAGCCGTCTGTGCTGCCATTATCAGCGACGACAATTTCACCGTTGATGCCCAATCGCTGCAGCGACTGCTGGGCCTTTAAAATACATTTCCCCAGCGTCTCGGCTTCGTTCAGGCAAGGCATGACCACCGATAATTCCAACGCGGAAGGGTCAGATTGCGTGTGAGCCGTGAATGAGCGGGCCTCAGAAGAAATTTCGTGATGCATCAAGTCAGTCTGAAGTCGCAAAGTTTGCTCAGTTGGTAAGGATTTCGCCCGAAAAATGATTACTCTTTGTCCAACTATTCGCCGTAATAAAGCGTCCTAAGAGGTGCTGGTCCGGCTGGTGACACAAGCTTCGATTTGTTGACCACTTTCGTCCAGAACAGCTATACTCCGATGAACATTTCGGGCCAGTCTCTCAGATCTACCCCGAATCAGGAGAACTTATGAAGAAGATCGGTATTGTACTTTCGATAACCTTCTTTGCGTGTGTTTGTGCGTTGGCTCAAAGCCCGCCGACGCTACGCATCGTCACGGAAACGCCGGGGCTGCCCTCCGAGCTGTTTTACGGCAATGTGAAGGTAAAGCCTGTGCGTTTACGACCCGGAACCAATCAACCGATCACGATCGATGATATCGATTTTCTGGTGCAACAACAATACATCGACTTCCTCGGTCGCTTTCCGGATCAGACCGGTTTTCAGAACTGGGTAAATACTGTCTCGGGATGTCCGAACGGCGGGTTCGGCGAGAACGACAATCCTAGCTGCGATCGAGTGCACATGTCAGCCGGCTTCTTTCAATCCAACGAATTCCTGGGACGCGGTTATTGGCTGATGCGTATGGGATACGTCGGTCTGAACCGCTCGATAACAGACACCACAAGTGGAAGAACGCAGCGTTCGTCCTTAAATTACGCCGAGTTCATTCCGGGACTCCAACAGATTGGCGGATCGAACTCTCCGGCTCAGGAAGAAGCCGCGAAGGTCGTCTACGCGAATGCCTTTGTGCAACGGTCGGATTTCCTGGCGCTATTTCCGAACAGCGATCCGAATGCGACCTACGTCAACAAGCTGGAGACGAATTCCGGCGTGACGTTACCTGCTCCTTTCAAACAGACGCAGGTTGATGGACTGAACGGTGGCACGCTGACGCGCGCGCAGGTCCTGCGAAATATTGCGGAGAGCAATGAGGTCTTCAACAAGTACATTCTGATCTCGTTCGTTGATATGGAATACAAAGGGTATCTGCGTCGCGATCCCGATACAGTTGGGTACAACAACTGGATTGATACGCTGAACGCGAATCCGAGCGACTTCCGCCACATGGTTTTCGGTTTTATCTATTCGACCGAGTACCGGTCCAGATTTTAAGGGGCCGAGTATCTTGGAATGACAATTAAGTTCCAGGCCGGCTTGTGAGAGTCGGCCTTTTGTTTGGACGGACTCCCTTGAATTTGCATCTAACACCTTTTCGGCAAACAGCTTTGTCTGCATTTCCTCACGGCGGTACGAAATAATGCACAAGTCAAAAAAATCCCCTGTTTTAAAACTCCTTGCGGCGTTCGCGCTGGCTGTAGCCAGTTTGGCGATGCTGTCGCCGGCATTCCACGTGTCAGCGGAACGCAAACCTTCGCAGCAACAGCCGATACAAGATCAGCACGGCATTAACGCGCCGGTTGAAAAAATCCGGCCCGTGTCCGTCACAATTGTCAATTTGAAAAAGATGGCGGCTGCCGCCAAGCGCACTGCCGAAAAGGGCTTGCCATCAAATCCGAGCGAACAGACACCGTCAGAAGTCGATATTCACCCGCCGCTGACCATTCCCGAAATCGATGATGGTTCGTCACAGGCGCCGTCGAGTTCTTCGGCTTCATCGTCATCGTCCGATATTGGCGGGCCGTTAATCCCATCGCCAGGTCCGGCAGCCAGTTTCCCGGCTCAATTTGACTCCGACGGATTCGGCGGTCATTTTATCCCACCAGATACGACTGGCGCGGTGAGCGCAAATCGGCTTTTTTCGACTCTAAATAACACCTATAGCGTGCAGGACAAGACCGGGAGTGTGCTTTCAAGAGTCACCATGACAAGTTTCTGGGCGCCATTGAATTCGGCGACCCCATCACCTACCGCGTCGCCCACTCCTTCACCGGTTTCGGGCGCTTTTGATCCGCGAATTCAGTACGATCCTTACAACCAACGATGGTTGATGGCCGCCGCTTCAAATGCTCCGACGAGTTCGACTCCGACCGCCGCCGATGGTGCGAGTGCCTCTATCCTCGTGGGAATCTCAACGACATCCGATCCGCAGGGATCTTTCCTGCTGTTCCGCTTCGTAATCGGTTGCGCCGGCGGTGCTCCAGGCTGCAACTCGGCAGGCGAGTGGGCCGACTTTCCGATGCTCGGCTTCAACAAGAATTGGGTTGTGGTGACCTGGAATCAATTTGGGACGACCAGCGGTGCCTTTGTAACGGGCAAGATGTTGATTATTGATTACCCGTCGCTGCGAGTGGGAACCGTCAACAGCATGATCTCCAGCAACGCAAGCAGCATAAACGGTTTCTGCATGCACCCGGCGACAACATATTCAGCTACCGAAGAGACGCTCTACGTTCCTGTCAATCGCAGCAACGCTTCCGGAACCTACGGTTTACATAAGATCACCGGAACACCCGGTGCGCCTGTAGTAACCATCGACACAAATGCGAAGTTTAGGCCTGGCGGCGGCTGGGTTCAGCAGGGCGGCGACATATTGCCGCAGACGTGTGTGGGCACGCCCGGAACGACTTGTCCGACTACGGTGCGCTCTATTGACTCAGTGGACCCATGGATCCGTTCGAACGTTGTATTTCGCAACGGCGCTATCTGGTATGCGCAGACGATTGGCCTACCGGTCGGTGGTCCTCTAACTCACACGGCAGTTCAATGGACGAAACTCGATCCGAACGGCACCTTTCTGGATGGCGGTCGCGTCGAGGATCCTTCCGCGACTGCGACGACCGGCGAGTGGTATGCGTATCCCTCGATTGCAGTGAACGCAAATAACGATGCGCTGCTTGGATTTTCGCAGTTTTCGGCGACCCACTTCGGGAACGCCGGATACGCTTTTCGTGCTGGAACGGACGCGGCGGGGACGATGCGCGATCCAATGATCATCAAGCAGGGCGAGGACTACTATTCGAAACAATTCAGCGGCACGCGGAACCGGTGGGGTGACTACAGCGAAACGGTTGTCGATCCTTCCAATGACAAAGACATGTGGACGATTCAGGAGTATGCCGGTTTGCGTCAAGGTGGCCTCGACCAAACGACCACAAATTTCAGTCGCTGGGGCACATGGTGGGCGAAGGTGACTGACATTGGTGGACCGCCACCGTCGCCGACCCCAACTCCTTCGCCAACTCCGACGCCGATTCCAATCCCGACGCCCCCGAACGACAACTTCGCTGACGCTATCTTCGTCAATGGTTGTTCCGGAACCGCGTACGGCACAAATGTGGGCGCCACTAAAGAAGCGGGCGAGCCCGATCAAATAACCGGTCATGACGGCGCTTCAGTATGGTACCAATGGACGGCACCGGCGTCGGGAAGTGCGACCATCACAACGCTAGGAAGCGACTATGACACCTTATTGGCTGTTTACACTGGCAGCGCATTAAACAACCTGACAGCCTGTGCAACTTGTAAGAACGATGATTTTGACTATCCAAATATCCTGCAGAGTTCCGTAACATTCAACGCGACCGCGGGAACCACTTACAAGATTGCCGTAGACGGTTATGACGCTGAGACCGGAAACATCGTGCTGAATTGGAGCGTGAATAATTGTGCGGCGCCCACTGGAATTCAATTCGATGTGCCGAACTATAACGTGAGCGAGTCGCAGTACTTCATGACGGTCAAGGTCACGCGCAACAACACCTCAGGCGCGGCCACCGTTAACTACGCGACTTCCGATACCGCTGGGCTGCAAAACTGTACAGTCGCAAATGGTCGAGGCTCAGAGCGTTGCGATTACGTAACTGCGGTCGGCACGCTTTCATTTGCGGCCGGCGAGTCAGCCAAGACCTTTGAGGTCTCAATGATTAATGACGTGCACGTCGAGGGGCCTGAAACTTTTACGATGACATTGAGCAGTCCCACCGGCGGCTCGTTGGGCGCGAACCCCACGGCGACAGTCACGATTATCGATAACGATGCGACCACCTCCACGCAGAATCCGATCGACGGTGTCGAGTTCTTTATCCGCCAGATGTATCGCGACATCTTGAACCGGCAACCGGACGGGACGGGTTTGCAAAATTGGATTAATACACTCGGGCCGTGCCCCAATGGTGGGTTTGGAGAGCCGCCTACATCCGATTGCGATCGGCTGCACGTGGCGGCCGGGTTCTTCCAGTCAGACGAATTCTTGAATCGCGGTTACTTTGTGTTCCGCTTCTATATGGTGGGATTTAATCAGCGTCCAACTTACGCGCAGTTCATTCCCGACATGGCCAGGGTGGGCGGACCGAAATCTCCATCGGAGGAAGAATCGAGCAAAGTCGCTTACTCGGATGCGTTCGTGCTGCGACCGGAATTCGTCGCGAAGTATCCAGGACTGCACGGGCAGGCGCTCGCAAATGCCCTGGTGGCAACGTCGGGATTACCCGCGTACACAGTGTCGGGAGGCGAAACCGACGGGCAAATTCTGCGTCACATCGCCGAGCGGCAAACGTCTCTGGATAAGTTCCTGACTGAGGGGACGGTGTCAATTCTGTATTTCGGTTTCCAACGACGTGATCCCGACGCGATTGGTTATCAGAACAACCTTGACACGTTAAATGCGAACCCGAATAACCTGCGCCACATGATCTTTATCTTTATTTACTCGACGGAATACCGGCAAAGGTTTGGCCCGTCCTAATGCGATGAGCCGGTCGCTCGTGCATCGAGTTCAAAGATCGAAGCTCACTGTTGTTCTTTGCGTCGCTTTCCTTTTCTTGGGCGGCGTGATCGGCATACGTCGATCCGCCGCCGCCCACAACGATTCCCAAAATACCGATAACAAAGCTTTCGTCATTCGCATGATGAACGGCCACGCTGCCTGCCGTGCTGCGACAGCAGGCGAAGCTCGCGCGACTTTGCCCGGGGCGAACAATCGTGGCGTGCCGGTTGCGCAAGTCGCCGGCGAACAGCGCGCGCTCGCGCCTGGCGAAAGTGCGCCGAACGCTTTGACGATTCAGCTGAATGCGTTATCGCAGTTGCAGAGTGATTCCAATCGCAACACTGTCATTGCGGCTTTTCAACGCGCGGCTATGACCTGGTCAGCGCGCATCAAAACTCCCGTCACGATCACCATTAACATTGATTATGGCTTCAACATGCCTGATGGCACTCCGTTCGACGCCGACGTTGTTGGCTCGACAAGTTCAGGCGCAGTATCGGTGGACTATGCGAACGCGCGCGCGAATCTGATTGCCACAGCCGCGAGTCAGGGCGAGTCGGCAATTTACAACTCTCTGCCTGCAGATTCAGTACCTGTAAATGCCGGGATTGGATCGGCCGTGGAGGTCCCGCGTTCGATCGGCCAGGCGCTTGGATTCGTGCCCCTCGACGCGAACACACCCGTGGCAACAATCTCTTTCAACAAGAGCTTTTCGTTCGACTTCAATCCTGACAACGGCATCAACAGCACCAGTCTGGATTTCGTCGGCACGGCCACGCACGAAATTGGCCACGCGCTGGGATTCATTTCGAATGCCGGCGGCGGTAGCGGTGTACCGGTGACGACTTGGGATCTGTTTCGCTTTCGTTCGGGTACGACGCCGAATACTTTTCCAACTGCGCAACGCATCATGACGACGGGTGGGACGCAGGTCTACTACACGACGCAAAGTTTTTTCTTGAGTGGCGGTAATACGACTGAGTTGCGCCTGTCTACCGGCGGCCCGGATGGCGACGCCGGCGACGGCAATCAATCAAGTCACTGGAAGGATGACGACCTCACTGGCCAATACATCGGCGTCATGGATCCCACGATTGATCTCGGCGAGCACATGTTGACGACGGAAAACGATTTTTCTGCGCTCGAAACGTTTGGTTGGAACCTGGTTGGTTCAGTCGCGCCACCGGCGCCGCCCCCGCCGGATGACAACGACAACTTTGACAGTGCGCGCGTACTCGTCGGATGCGTTGGCAGCGTCGCCGGAAAGAATCTGAACGCGACACGCGAAGCGGGCGAGCCAAATCATGCGCCTGACAACAATGGAGGCACTCACTCAGTTTGGTATCAGTGGCAAGCGCCCAGCAGCGGCAGCGTCAGTATCACGACCGCGGGTAGCGCTTACGATACGGTGCTCGCGGTCTACACCGGCACAACCGTCAATGGCTTAACTTTAATTGCGCGCAATGACGACATTCCGGACGTTTCCGGCCAACCACATCAGGTGACCAGCGCAGTTACGATTTCTGCATTGGCCGGCACGACATATCGCATTGCAGTGGATGGCTACAACAACGGCGGCGATGGCGGCGACATGGGACCGCTGAAACTCAATTGGACACAAAGCAGTTGCACCGAACCGGCGCGCGCACTTGTGACGGAGGAAGGCGTCAACCGGATAGCGGCTTTTGATTCAGTGACTTTCGTGCGGGGCCCGTTTCGGGTGACCGATGATTTCAACTTCAGCGCCGATCATCGCGCGCGAATTACTTTTTTCTTGTTTGGTTTGGGATTGACGACAGCAGACGCTTCGTTAGTCACAGTCCAGGCCGCTGGATTGAATCTGCCGGTTGAGAATGTTGGCCCGTTTACCGCGCCCGGACTGAGCGCGACTTATGTGATTGTCAGGCTGCCCGATAACTTGCCACCGGGCAATTGGCCTCTGAATGTCACAGTTCGCGGAGTTCCCACCAGTAACAACCCCACGTTAGGGATTTCCGGTTCTTAAGAAGCGGCACGGGCGTCCCGCCCGTGAAAACCACGCGCAAGATGCGCGTGCCACCTGTGAACCAGTAACCGAGGATGTCTGAGTAGTTGAATGCGTGCTCTGCGCCGGAATTTAAGGGATGATCGTCAGCGTCGCGCCGTTACTCGTAATTCCGTTTCGCCTTACCATCAGTTGCAGATCGCCCGTCGGCATTCCCGGCACCAACCGCACCACAATGTAGGAAGCGCTCAGCCCGCTTACTCCGGTGACGTCTCCAACGGCTTCGACGGGCAAATCAATTCCCGATGCTTGCACCGACAGTGACGATGTTTGCGGAATCGGTGGCGATGTCATTCCGAGTGGCGAAGTAAAAATTACTATTCGCGTCGCCTGATCGCCGGTGAAGAAATAGTTGCGCGTAATTCTGAATGGACCCCGCAGCCAGGTAACGGAGTCAACTGCGGCCGCGTTGTTTGTTCCCAACTCGAGCAGGATAAAGGGAGCGGGCTCGACGATGTTCAGAGTTCCAGTCGAGCTGCCCTGATAGTTCGTGTCATTGATGACAGCCGAAACTGCATACGCGCCTACGTTTGTCGGCGACGAAACAGGATTGCCGTTTTGACTGTAGGTAATGTTGACTGTAAGTCCCGGCGGAGCAGTTGAAGCGGTGGCAAACTTCGCTGAGCCATCGAAAGTCTGCGTCAAATTACTCAGCGCAATGGTGGCAGTTGCTTTCTGTGCAGTGACACCTTCAGTCAGCTGCGATGCTGCGTTGTAATTCGGGTCGCCAGCTTGATCATACTTAACCGTGCAAGTTCCGGTTGCGCTCGTAATTGTAAAAGTCGCTCCACTGTTAGTGCAGGATCCCGAACTCGAATACGAAACCGCAAGCGCGGAACTCGCTGATGCGGCCACCGTGAATTGTGAATTGTAAGCGGCAGTCACGGGCGCATGAGTGTTGATGGTAATGGTCTGATTCGCTTTTTGCGCCGTCACCGACTCAGTCACCTGGCTCGCAGCGTTGTAATTCCCGTCCCCCGCCTGATCGTATTTCACGGTACAAGCGGTCGTTCCACTCGTCATGGTGAAAGTCGCGCCGGTATTCGTGCAGCCGCCTGAACTTGAGTACGCGATTGCCAATCCGGAACTGGATGTCGCGGCGACCGTGAACTGAGAGTTGTAAGCCGCATTGATCGGCGCATGGGTATTCACCGTGATCGTTTGGTTCGCCTTTTGGGCTGTTACCATCTCAATGATCTGGCCCGCGGCGTTGAAATTCGAATTGCCTGCCTGGTTGAAGATCACGTTGCAAGTGCCGGTACCACTCGTCATCGTGAAAGTTGCGCCAGTGTTGGTGCACGAGCCGGAACTTGTGTAGGTCACCGCTAAACCGGAACTCGCTGAGGCGGCAACGGTGAATTGCGAATTGTATGCAGCATTCGCGGGCGCGTGAGTGTTCACTGTGATCGTTTGGTTCGCCTTATTAACGGTTAACGTTCCGGTCTGGCTGGTCGCTGCGTAACTCGAGTCGCCTGCGAAACTTGCTCCAACCGCGTTCGGATAACTGCCGCCGTTGATGCCGGCAAGACTGACTGGCGAAAGCGTGGCAATTCCGGATGCGTCTGTCGTCGGACAAGTCACACCCGTGGCGCCGCCGCAGACAGCCGCGCCGTTCAGCGTGAAGCTGATCGTTTTATTCGCCACCGGCTGGTCGTTCGAGTAAAGAATTGCTGAGAGCGTCGCAGTGCCGCCGTACGTTCCACTGCCTTGAACGCTTAAAAAGCTAGTAGCAGCCGGCGTTGGCGTGGGCGTCGGAGTTGGCGTTGGAGTCGGCGTTCCGCATGCCCCTGGCGGTGCACTGCTTGGCGTTAGAAGAAAAGCGTGCGCGACGCCGGACAAAGTGCCATATCCAACTATTTGCCCGCTGTCGTTTATTGATTGTGCGTATTGCAGGACCCAGTTTGGGTCGGCCGGAGATACCAAGGTGTTCAGGTCCTTGATTTCTGATGCGCTGTACAGACCGTCGCAATCGTCGTCATGCCAAATAACTGCGTGCCTGGCGCCGAAGGATGTTAACTCCGAGTTCCCGACAATCTGGTGGCTCGCGTTGATGTCGTATGCTTCGCTCGCCACATTCGTTCCGCCCGGGAGCACCCCCAAATCCCTCATCCCGTTCGCGTCAAACCAAATAAAAGCGTGATAGGGTCGGTTCGCCGAAGGTGGGTTGGTCACTGTTTGGCTGAAGCCTACGACGTAATTATCTTCTGAGATGGCACGAGCAACACTTTGCAGGCTCGAATCGCTCAAGGTGCCAAGATCGATATAAGTGCCGTTCATGCGCGCGAACGCGTGTCCCTGCGCGGTTGAGCCTACAACGTTCCCCGCGTTATTGATCGCAAACCCGTAGAATGGATTGACTCCGGTTGTCCCGTTTAGGTTTTGCAGAGTTGAGCCATCCCATTCGAACGCAACACCACCGAGGCCTGAGCCATCATCAACGACGCCAACTGCATGGCCGCCATCGTTCAGACCGAATGCTACCGAGGTGATGTTAGAAACAAAGGTAAACTCATTCGAATCGAAATCTCCGTCATTGTCGAGGTCAGTCCAAATGAAGGCACGCTGGACCCCGGTGTCAGAATAACCAACGACCGAATGCGCGGAGTTAACAGCGTATGCGTTGCCCGTGCCGTTGGTCGTTGGCGTGAGATCGACGTTCGTCGAAGTTCCATGTTTGCGAAAGAACGGATGGTTGAAACTCCCGCCGGCGGGCAAATACGTACCGACAATGTCCCCGGCGTTGTTTATCGCGTAACTCGGATTGCCGACGTTGCCAACCGGACCGAGGTCCGTCAGCGTGTAGGTGGTCCCGGATTGTGCCGTACTGCGCAGGTTCGCAATAAAACCTACGATCCCGGTCGCTAATATGCAGATGACTATCCAGCGCGACATCTTAGAACTACGCTTCAATGATGATTTCACTTGAATAACCGATGGGACAAATCAGGAATTCCTGGCCGGCTCACCTCACCCAGCGGCCGCTCACCGGCGCGAGGCAATCAGAAGAGCAGATACGAAAAGAGACTTTAATTGTGGTCGCAAAACAAGTCAACTCGCCAATTGGTAGTGGTGCAGTTTGAGTTCGTGGCACGCGCATCTTGCGCGTGGTTTTCACGGGCGGGACGCCCGTGCCACTTTATAAACTGAACTCGTACCCAACTGCTCGGAATTAGTGGAAGCGTCACGCAAGAAGTTCTTCGTAAACTCCGAATGTAAGCTCCGCGGTTTTGTGCCAGGAAAAATGTTTTGCGTGCTGCTTGCCGTTCTTCGCCAAACGCTCGCGGGCAGATTCATTCTCGAGTAATCCTATGATTGCTTGCGAGAGTGCAACGTCGTCGTGCGGATCGACGAGCAGCGCGTTGTCGTTCAGCGTTTCTTCATGCGCTGGAATGCGACTGGCAATCACAGGTGCGCCACATGCCATGGCTTCCAATGGTGGCAAGCCAAAACCCTCGTACAGCGACGGGTAAACGAAAAGTTTGCATAAAGAGTAAAGCGCGCGCAGGTCTTCATCATTAAGGTAGCCCGTCAATCGTAGTCGATCGCCAAAATCATTTGCAGTGGCCGCCTCAGAGAATTCCTCGATCAGCCAACCTTCGGCACCGGCAATCACGAGCTGAGGCCGAAGGGGCGTTTCTTTCAAGATGCGCGCAAAAGCTCTTAGCAGCATTTTCAGGTTCTTGCGCGGCTCGATCGTGCCAACGAAAAGAATGAAGTCGTCCTCAATCTCAAGACGACCGCGTACCGCCACGGCTTCATCGGATTCGACGGGAAAGAAATTCTTTCGCGGCGCTTCATGGGTAACTGTGATGCGGGTCGGATCGATTTTGAATTGCGTGGCTAATTCGTTTTTGACGGCCTCAGTCGGAGTGATAACGCGCGACGCGGTCCGCAGCATGATCGGAAGACGCCGGCGCGCTCGCCCAGCCATTCGCGTATCGTGCGTTTCCGGATGCGTAAATACTGAAAGATCGTGCACCGTTATCACGTTCCGCCGCCGGTTCCAAAGCGGCACTTCGTAGTTTGTGCCGTGAAAGAGATCCAGCTGTGCTTTCCGGACATAGCGCGGCAGGCCCACCGCCCACCATCTGCGGTTCAAGCCGTTCATCTTCACGGAAACAGTCCGGAGGTTCGGCCGGCACGCGATCTCCTGGCTGATCTCTTCCGGGAACGGGTAAGGTGAAATCAGTTCAAACGAATGCTCAGGCTGCAGTGCGGCCAGAGCTTTGGCGAGCTCAAGCGTGTAATGGCCAACGCCGGTCTTTGGCTTAATCAGAGCAAATCCATCAAGTCCGATGCGCATTGGTTACCGTCCCGGTCCGGTCACGGGCAGTCGCCACAGACGATATCACTGCCCACGAAATTTATGCAGACAGTCTCTGCCAAAGCCGTGCTAGAATTCCGCCCGCTCTCCGGCGCCCGGTCACCTCTTCCAGGGACTCCAGATGTACGGCAGAACATCCGCACCGGTTCTTATTTCAATTGCGCTAATTGTCGCAATACTTCCGATTGCAGCGGGGGCTTCTACACTCGAGCCGGCCGGTTATGGCGGTCATCGTTGGCTGCGGAATCCGATCATTGTCTCCCTTTCAAGCTCGCTAGATTCGTTACCGTCGAACATCAAACCGGGAAGCGACGTGCGGGCCGCTGTGCGGCATGCGTTGCAAAGCTGGTCCGATGCTGCCGGCATTCAGTTTCTCGAGACGAATTCGACGAACGAGAAAATTAGCCCGGCGAACGATGGCGATGGCGTCAACCTGATCACAATCTCACCCAGCAACGCGGCAGAATTTGCGCAATCGGACACCCCCGCGCGCACGCGAGTCTTCTTTGATTCAGGCGGCGCGATCGTGGAAGCTGACATCGCTTTGAATCCCGCAGTGCAGTTTTCCGACGATAGCACATTTGGAACGTACGACTTGGAATCGACGTTCGCTCACGAGGTCGGCCATTTGATCGGGCTGCCGCATTCAGGAGTGATCGGCGCGACCATGCAGCCGCGACAGGCAAAGAATGGCGTGTACGGTCTGCCTGCATTCACTCAGAGAAGTTTGTCCGCCGACGATATCGCCGGGGCTCGCGCGCTGTACGGAGAACAATCGTCATATTCATCTATCTCGGGACGATTGACGACGAACACGGCGGGGCGCGCGCGATCTATTTTCGGCGCTCAGATGTTCGCCGAAGATGTGGCGACGGGCAATGTCGTCGGCAGCAGCGTGAGTTCAACCTCCGGGGCCTATCGAGTTGATGGCCTAGCTGCCGGCGTCTATCGCGTCTTCGCGCAACCACTGGAAGGCGGCGTCGAACCTAATGAAATCGCGGGAGCAAACGGGCTTACGCAAACGACGCCTTTATTCCGTAGTTTCGTTGCGTCGAATACATCGCCGTCTCAGTCGGTGAACGTGAACGCCAACTCTTCAGTGAAGTTGAGCTTTTTCGTTTTTCCGCGGACGCCGACATTGACGCCGCGATTCGTTGGCATGAATGGAGAACTCTCAACCGCACCGTTGCCGCTGCGAGCCGGCGAGACATTCACTATCTATGTAGCTGGTGAAGGCGTTGACGAGCTAGCGTGGGAGGGCATTTCGATCAGTTCGCCACTTATTAATGTCGTGCCGGGCTCACTGCGCGAAGCAAAGTTCGACACGGTCTTTCCGACAATCAGTTTCGATATCACTGTCGCTCGTAGTATTCAGTTCGGCGACTACTCGATTCGTTTGCAAACGACGAAAGGCGAACTTGCGTTCTTGCCCGGCGCGATCACCATCGAAAAATAGTGCTTGCGAGCTTTCAGGTAGTCGTACTGCAACTGAGAAAGTTGCTTAATTCGATCATTCCACTGATTCCCGCGTTCACCGACTCTTGCGAGAGCGAACCGAAACAATCTCAGAATTCGAGTTGCTGATAATCAAGGACTTTCTTGACGCGAATACCTGTGAACGGATCGTCGATGAAGTGCGTCAATCGCCTGGCGGCGCGGCGTCAACTTATGGCAAGGGCGAGAGAACGGTTGATGAACGAGTTCGTCGCACCAGCCGTGTCTCAGCATCGGCCGACACCGTTCGTGGTGTAATTCGACGGCTCGAAGAATGTCGTCCGATCGTAGAGCGGCACTTTTCTGTAGAGCTTGGCGAGTGCGAGGAACCGCAATTTCTTTGTTATCGAACGGGAGATTTTTTTGTTGCCCATCAAGACGGAAATACTGGACTGATTAATCTCGAAAGCGATCGCACGCGCCGCGTTTCAGTTTCGATATTTCTCAATCAGCAGTCCGCGAACCAGGAGAACAACCGCTATTGTGGTGGCTCTCTGGTATTTTCCGACTGGCGTGCGAGCGCGCGTCATGAACTATGCGGTGAGGCAGGCATGCTCGTGGCATTTCGTGCGGAGACTACGCACGAAGTGACACCGGTAACTTACGGAGAGCGGTATGCGATTGTGAGCTGGTATGGGCGGAAAGAACCAGCAAAGTAATCCGATTTAAGACGCTTCTTTATGGGGCAACTACGCCAAATCACCGATGCCTTATTGCTATCAGACGATCAATCGGTGCTCGATGATGCCGTCCTAAGGCTTCATGCTTTACTTTCGGCGATCTCAGGCTTGGTTAACGACGCCACAGATTGTTCCGACAACTCCAATATCCTCTTACCAAATGGCGAAGCTATCTCTCCGAGAGATGCTGCGCGGTGTATCCTTGACTCTGCCCGAACTTCGAAATTCTTGCGCGGGATATATGCTGGCTTACTAGAGGCCCAACGGCGTTTCCCTCACTGCCCAATTGAAATACTCTACGCCGGGTGTGGGCCATTTGCCCCTCTGGCTATTCCTTTGACCACACGATTCAAGGCTGACCAGATACAATTCACACTGCTCGACGTCCACGCCCGATCGATAGAGTGCGCACAACAGCTTTTTGGGACCTTCGGGCTGCGGGACTACGTCCGCGAATTTATACAATGCGACGCTGCTTCGTATGTTCATGCTCGCCCGCTCCATATGGTTATCACCGAAAGCATGCAGCAGGCGCTGACGAAAGAGCCACAAGTAGCGATCACGCTCAACCTGGCCCCTCAACTAGACCCGGGTGGTATCTTCATTCCTGAGCGCGTCACCATCGATGCTTACCTCTCCGACCCTCGCAAAGAGTTCGTGCCAGCGAGCCGCGGCCGCGATGACTCCAGGGTAAAGCTCGGCAGAATATTTGAACTGACGCGCGAAAAAGCAGCTGGACTTGCTGCGATGAGCGACAAGAAAGGGCGCCTTGCAGAAGAGTATCTGCCGGCATCCACCATTAATCTGCCGGATGAAATCCCTGAGGGCTTAGGATTAATGTTGTTAACAACCATTACTGTTTTTGAAAAAACAAGGCTCGATGAATATGAATCCGGGCTGACGAACCCTTTCTGGCTTCATGACTTCAGCGGTGCAAAGGGTGGAGACCGAATAGAGTTCCAGTACTGTCTCAAAGGCGACCTTGGATTCAAATGGCAGCGTCCGGATAGCTCCGTCTAACAACTCTTTGGACCAACGGGAGCGTAATGCAGTGATAGAGTTGCTCCTTGAAGCTCTGATGTTCTAATCGTCGGTTCGCTCGAATATGGTCTCATACAGACTCAGTCCTTACGCGCGCTTCATTGAAAGCAAACTGATTGCTGACGCGACGCAACATGCCGTCTTTCATCAACTCTCCGGCCAATTAGTCGAGCCGTTTGAACCGGTCCTGGCACTGCTGTTAGCGGCTAGATCCGGAACCGAAATCTCGCCCAGTGAAGATGAACTAAACGCACTGGGGCAGACCGGCGTCCAAATTCGCGAGCTGATCGATAAGCAGCTTCTGATTCCGACGGATCGTGATCCCTTGCAACCGTTTCTCAATCAGTTCGTGGTTCGGCCCATACAAAGTCCCGCGGTTGGCTACCTTAATGCGGCAAGTGAGTTTGTGGTCGCTCGTACGTCGATGAGGCAGTTTGAGTACTCGCCAAACAGAAATCAAAGGCCCCGGGTGATCGAAGAGATCTTGCCGGCAGACGCAGCGAGAATTTTTCTGATGGCCGATGGCACGCAAACCCTGGGAGAAATCTTCATCAACCTTACGGGTGACGAAAAAAACAGCTTGTTAGAGCAAAGCTCGTTTCGCGAGACCATCAACTTTCTCACTCATCCGGAACGGCAACTGATTAAGTTTTCGGATACGCGCGACAATCTTGACGATCCCTTCAAGCCCTGCAACATGGCGCCCCGAAATCTTTATCATGTCGCGAAATGGCCTTCTGAACCAGCGAGTGGCGAAGCGCATCACCTCGATTTTCATCGACAAGGAATTGAGGATGCATTGTGGGAATTCGATTTCGTCGAACCGACAATAAATCACGCCCTTCGTTTTCCCAGTGAAGCCCTCGGAGGATACGAATACGGCGCGCGCTTCTGTCTGGCAGCGCTTAAGACGGAAGTGGTTTCATCTTTTGGCGCCGCGAGTGAATTCTCAGTGCTGGAAGTAGGTGGCGGGACCGGATCATTTGCGCGGGCATTCATAGATCAAGCAAATAAATTAGAGGCTTCTGGGACTGGCCCTTCACTCTCTTACAACATTCTGGAACTCTCGCCGGCACTGGCTCGCCAACAACGAGAGCTGCTCGCGCAACATGGCTTTGCCATCGATCATTTCGAGCAGGATGCAACCAGCTTCAATCTGGCAGGTCGAAAATTCGACTTAATTGTAGCCAACGAGGTCATTGCTGATTTTCCGGTTGCCAAAGTCCGGCGCGTAGTGAACGCTGGAGAAAAAGAAAAGTGGGAAGGCGAGGGCGCGCGTTATCTCGAAAAGTACGATCTCGATGAGCCCGGCGCGCCTGACTCGTTCATTGTGAACAGCGGCGTCTTCGATTTCCTCGAAAGAGCGCGCGAACACCTGTTGCCTGGCGGGGCAATTATTATGTCAGAGTACGGAAGTGGAGAAGGCTATCCGGGGCAGGCCCATATTCTTAACCACGAGGAATTTTCGATTAATTTTCGCCATGTCAAAACATGCGCTCGTAAAATCGGACTCGACTGCCGTCTGGTTAGCTTGAGGGATTTCCTGGAAGTTGACGATGACGTGTTGATGCTCAGCGGAATGACCGAGCACATTCATGTTCTAAACCACGTTCTGGGATCGCATCACAAGCCGCTTCCTTTTGCGGCAATCTCGAAAACGGAGTTTGAAGCGCGGCTGGGTGACTTGCCGGCAAAGATTGGTTTAATGGGTTTCTCGTTTTCGCCATTGCGCGCCAATTTCCATTACGGGCCCGATCTAGACAAATTCATCGTAGCTGTCATAAAAAGCATCTGACATTCGCAAGCAACTGCCGGTAAGCTATTGTTACGGTTAACGAAAAATTATCTTGTAATTATGTAAACGTCGGTATATATTCCGCGCTCGCGAAAAGTCTTGCTGTCCATTCTCGCGCAAAAAATGCTGGGTTAGCCGGGGATTTTTGAGAAATTCCAGGAGGGCTTAGAGGAATGTCAACATCGCGTCGAAGATTCTTGAAGACGGGGACAATGGGATTACTCTTTGTCGGTATCCCGGCAACGCTGTCTAAGGTTGGACTTGCCGGTGTGGTCTCGGGGAGCAAATTCTCGCACGCAAATCGGCAAGGCTTGCTCGCCTTCACCAGAGACGCCTTTACTCCATACCTAAATACCACTTTTCGCGTTGCTACTGATTCAGGGACGACAAGCCTGAAACTGATCGCAACCACCGATTTAAAGCGTTCCCTGCTTTCCTCGCGGATTGCGGGCAAGGAAAGCTTTTCGCTGTTGTTTGAACGCAGCGCCAGCAAGGCTTTCACCCAGGACACGTATGTTGTCGAACACGGGGCGCTGGGCAAGTTCTCGTTATTCCTGGTGCCCGTAGGTAGTGAATCGGGCGAGCATTACGAAGCAATTTTTACCCGGTTATAGATCCGGGCTGATCTTTCTAAACCATGGCCTTTTCACTACGTGCGCGCGGCGCCGATGACGAAGAGTTCTTACTCAAGGTCTATAGCAGTACTCGCGCTGAAGAGATGGCGATGTTGCCCTGGGACGAATCACAGAAACGAGCGTTTCTGGAGATGCAGTTCAAGGCGCAAAACGAATCTTATCAGCAGGAGTTTCCAGGTGCAGAGCACTCGGTAATCCTGGACGACGATATTCCGGCAGGACGAATCATCATCGATCGCGGTGCGGAGCGGATTCTTTTAGTTGATATTGCTTTATTGCCGGAGCATCGAGGCCGCGGGATTGGCGGCGAGTTAATCGCCGGGTTGAAGGATGAGGCCGAGAAAGCGGCCAAACCTCTCTGGCTCGACGTGGAGAACTTCAATCCGGTTCGTTTTTTCTACGAGCGAATCGGGTTTCGGAAAATTGACGAGGCGGGAATCTATTGGCGCCTTGAGTGGCGCCCGAATTCACTGGCCACCACGGGATGATCGAAGCGACGTTCAAACCAATATTATCCGATTTGGATCCGTTGATTATCAGCGCGCCGACGATCCGGTCCGGGACTACTTTACTGCAACGCCTGTTGTGTTCGTCGAGCAAGGCTCTGATTTACGGAGAGCTTTGCGCCCAGGACTTCGAATTCTTTTTGAACCTTTATGCGGTCAAGTCGCAGCAATATCAGACTCGAAGTCATGAAGTCACGGCGGCGCTCGAAACCGTTTTAGCGGGTAGCGCGAACGATTGGATTCCTACGCTGATGCCCGATCTTTCAGGTTATCTCGAAGCGTTGTGCCGCGGAGCATTTTCAGGGATGAGTTATTGCCGTGATTATGCGAAGTCCGTCGGGAGGCCCGTGTGGGGATTCAAATATCCAGGATGGAATCCGGCAATGATCGGTTTGCTGCGAGCAATCATGCCGCAAGCGCGTTTCGTCTTTATTCATCGTGAGCTGAAGGACTGTCTGAAGTCAGCTAAAGCGCACAGCAAGGCTTTTGGTTCGGCGTTCGGTAAGACGGAAGTCGAACAGTTTTGCCGGTCGTGGGCCGGGAATCGCCAATATATGTTGAGTCTTGAAGGCGACCCGAACGTCCTTTCTGTGCAGTTCGAGAAGCTCCTGAGCGAGCCACAGCAATCGTTGAAGCGATTAGCTGAATTCACTGGTGTTGAAGACATCGATCCGAATGTTCTGAAACGCAAAGTCAATGCGTGGCAAAGTTCTGTCTTTATCACGCCGGTGAAAGACGGATACTCGGCGCCGGATGAACTCGATGAATTCGATTGGCAAGTTGTTAACGCCGTGCAATCGCCGGCAGTCGTGCCGGCAGCTGTTTGCTGACCACCACGAGCGTAATGAGCGGACAGCCTGAGCACGCGGCGTTTGTTGAAAACATGGGATCGAAGTTCCGTTTGCGGCTCGAAGGCTCCGACTCAGCCGAGTTGGAGTTGGTAGAAGTATCCGAGCAGCAGAAGGGAGCGCATCAGGAGATGTTTTCCATAGTCTTTCGGTGCCCTTCTGAGACGGTATGGCCCCAGGGGATTTACCACCTCGCGCACGAACGAATGGGTGAGCTCGATTTATTTCTGGTGCCGATTAACAAAGACGCGGAAGGGGTCTATTACGAAGCGGTCTTTAATCGGATGTTTTGAAGCTCAGCCTACCGGCTGAGCAGTGAAAAGAACGAGAGGAGAGACTATGAGTAGTCCTTATATTGGTGAAATTCGAATGTTTGCTGGGAACTTTGCCCCTAATGGCTGGATGCTTTGTGAGGGACAATTACTCCCAATTTCCGAATACGACACTCTGTTTAACCTAATTGGCACTACTTACGGTGGTGATGGGCAGGAGACATTTGCGCTGCCGAATTTAGCCAGCCGGTTGCCGATGCATGCGGGTTCAAACTTCCAGCTCGGGCAGTCGGGTGGGACAGAGAGTGTTACGCTAACTACGCAACAGATCCCGTCGCACACCCACATACCCCAATGCAGTGACGCGAACGGAACGGCCACTTCGCCGGCAAACGCTGTTTGGGCTGCGAATACTGACGCCTTTCCATATGCAGCCGCTATAACGGCCGACACTATGTTGCCCACTTCGATGGGTCCGAGTGGAGGCAGTCAGCCACACGACAATATGGTGCCGTTTCTGTGCATCAATTTCATCATCTCGTTGTTTGGGATTTTTCCGTCCCAAAACTAAGCCCGGCGGCGCGCTCACTGCGTAACGACCGATTGAAGGAGGACTAAGATGGGCACAGCGTTTATTGGAGAAATCAAAATCATCAGTTGGAACTTTGCGCCGAAGGGTTGGGCTTTTTGTAATGGGCAGCTCTTGCCCATAAACCAGAACCAGGCGCTCTTTTCGCTGTTTGGCACAACGTACGGCGGCGATGGCCGGACAAACTTTGCGTTGCCGGATCTGCGAGCCAGGTTTCCTAACCACTTTGGCAATGGTTTTACTCTGGGGGAGAAGGGCGGTGAAACAGCTCACACGCTAAATATTTCTGAATTGCCCCAACACACCCATACACCGCAGGGCGGTGCGGCGGCTAACAGCAAGACTCCCGCCGCTTCGACGTGGTCGGATTGGGGCAAGACAATCTATGCCGCCAGTCCTAACGGCGCGATGTTGAATACGATTCTCAACCCCGTCGGCGGCAGTCAGCCACATGAGAATATGTCACCGTACCTGGTGCTCAACTTTATTGTCTGTCTTTCGGGAGTATTCCCGAGCCAGAACTAGGAGGCCCTATGTCATCACCATTTGTAGCAGAAATTAGAATTTTTGGGTTTAATTTTCCGCCCAAGGGCTGGGCGTTTTGCAACGGCCAGCTCATGCCAATCTCGCAAAATACGGCTCTGTTTTCGCTGCTGGGAACCACTTATGGCGGCGATGGAAAGTCGACCTTTGCGTTGCCTAATCTTCAGGGTGCTGGGCCGATGCAAGCCGGACAAGGCCCGGGATTGTCACTGCGTGACTTGGGCGAGATGGGTGGAGAGCAATTCGTCACGTTGCTTCAAAGTGAAATGCCGTTCCATACCCACGTGGTGAATTGCGCGAATGGCCCGTCAACCCAGAACAGCCCGGTGGGCGGCGTATGGGCAAAGATCGGCGTTATACGCCAGGAGCAGACTGTTTACACAACGACTCAGGCTGGAGGGGCACCGATGAGCCCGTTCGCGACAAGTGTTGCAGGTAGCAGTCAGCCGCACAACAACATGATGCCTTATCTGACTTTGAATTTTTGCATCGCGTTGCAGGGAGTCTTTCCCGCAAGGCCATAGCGCTAAGGCGGGACATTTTCGAGCTTACCATTCGGTCGGAAGGTAACCACCTTCGAGCGTTACTGGGATCTCTGGAAAAGAAGAGCAACAGAGAACGTCAAGACAGCGGCGGAGAGAGGAGTTTTTCCTAAAATGCGATACCCCAAGACTCAGCTAAGCAAAACAAAAGGCGCTCGCAGCAAGACTTTGTTGCTCGTCACGTTTGCGTCGCTGGCGCTGGCCGGCATTGTGACGGCCGGGTTGATTCGCCCGGTCGAATCGAAAAGCGGCAGCAAGCCCTCCGCCGGCCTTGACGGTTTTGCCAGAAGAGCCAGAGAGATTGCCAGACGAAGAGTAAATGCTCCCGCGGAAAACCAGTTGAGTATCGCCAAAGAGGGTTTTGCTCCCTCAAGCCCAATGTTCATCAGTATTACCGTTGACCGCACCGACGATGATGCTAGCGTGGCTGCCTCTTTGTGTACTGTCGCGCCAAACGATTGCAGTTTACGTGGTGCGATTGCCTTCGCCAACGCGGTTTCCGGAACCACGATTAACATCCCCGCCGGCACTTACCAATTGACGATCGACGGCGCTTCTGAGACTGGCTTCTGCACGGACGCGTCAATTGGGGACCTTGATATTGCGGGGGACAACACGACTATCGTCGGCGCCGGTGCGGCGACGACTATTATTCAACAAACGCGGCCCAACGATCGCGTTTTCTGCGTGGATCAGAACCTGGTGGGCAACTTCACCTTCAGCATTTCCGGTGTAACGATCACGGGTGGTCACGACACCTTTGGCGTCGGTGGAGGCGGCATTGTTTCCGGCGGCACAGGTGACGTCACTAACATTCAAGACTGCATCATTTCCGGGAATACGGTTTCCGGGGCCGGCTCGCCGGTTGGCGGTGGCGTTGGCAATGGCGCAGGTAGCCTGAGCATAAGCGGCACCACCTTTAATGGAAACACTTCAGTCGGTAGTGGCGGCGGTGTTTATTTTAGCGGCCTTACGGGCGGCACATTGCAGTTGTCCAACAGCACCTTCACCAATAACACTTCGAGTGGCGGAAATGCCGGCGGCTTGTTGGCGACGCAAGGTTCAACCTACACGGTAACTGGCAGCTCGTTTACCGGTAACCAAAGTTTGGGATCGAATGGTCAGGGCGGCGCGATCTTTAACGAGAGTGGCATGATGTCCGTTACCACCAGTTCGATCTCGGGTAATTCCGTCGCCTCGGGAACGGGCAAAGGCGGTGGCATTGCCAACAGCAATACCGGAAATCTGACTGCTAACTTCAATCGCATTGCCGGCAATACCGCGAATGCGGGCAGTGGTGTGTCCAATGGCGGCACGGCCAACGTGAACGATAACTGGTGGGGATGCAATGACGGTCCCGGGTCGGGCTCCGGTTGCAGTAGTGCGGCAAACAATCTTTTCGGAGCCAGCGCAGCGAGCTGGTTGCAGTTAAGACATGTCGCGAGTCCCAACTCGATTTGCGCGAGCAGCAGTTCGACATTGACCGCTGACATCAAAGGCCGAAACGTAGGTTCGGCTCTAACAACTGAGTTAAATGGTTTGCCGGCATTTCCAGTGCCGCCGGCCACAATATTCAGTAACGCCGTCAACGGTTCGCTCTCTGGTGCCAGCACGCAGTTTGTCAATGGAGTTGCCACCGCTACCTTCACCGCCAGCGGCGGTAGTTCCGGCAGCGCTGACGCGACTGCTGACAGTCAAACCGTCACTGCGTCAGTAACTATTAGTACAAATACAACTTCGGCTCTAACTAATCAGGCAGTTTGCGCAGGCGGCACGGCCACCTTCAGCACTACGGCATCAGGCCCCGGCCCAATCACGTTCGTCTGGAAGAAGGGAACGACCGTACTGAATAACGGTGACCTTGGTGGCCGCGTGACTATTGTGAGTGGAGCGACGTCAAGCACGCTGAGTATTAGTAACGTGCAGGCAAGTGACGCAGACACCTACACAGTTGAGGCGACCGGCTCGTGCAATACGGCGACGCAAAGCGCGACGTTGACGGTGAACACTCCGACGACGACGACCGATCCACCGGATCAAACCGTGTGTCAGGGTGCGATGGCAACCTTCTCGACGACGGCTGGCGGCACCGGTCCGTTTAGTTATGCGTGGACGCTGGACGGCAACCCGACCGGCGGCAATAGTTCGAGTGTCACCATTGACACGAGCAGCCTGAGCGGGAATCACACGGTATCGGTGACCACCACTGGCGCATGCGGCAGTGCTTCGCAAAGCGCGACGTTGACAGTTAACACTCCGACGACGACCACTGATCCGCCGGATCAGACCGTATGCCAGGGTGCGATGGCAACCTTCTCAACGACGGCTGGCGGCACCGGTCCGTTCAGTTATGCCTGGACGCTGGATGGCAACCCGACCGGCGGCAATAGTTCGAGTGTCACCATCGACACGAGCAGCCT
>JGI24034J26672_10000044_pt1 | contig 66994 bp, 72 predicted proteins | sample KBSSwiS2withPhiX_FD_26672 | JGI IMG/M metagenome (IMG submission 26672)
CGAAGGGTTTCGGGCGAGACATGCCGAAACAAGCGAACCGCCACGGATTAAAGTGCCGCCGCCTCTCGTTACCAGTCTGAACAATCAGGGCGGGAGTGAATCTATGCGCGTATCGATCGTCACCATCGCGATCGCGGCAAGTGCGCCGGCAATGGCCGTAAACCCAATTGGAGATCAGCCTTCAGCGGCTCGTCCGGTGTTGTCAAAACCGGCGGTCGAAATCTCGACTGGCTTCGAATATCAGAAAGGCAAATATGGCACTGGCCAGAAGGTCGAGACAATCTCGATACCCACCAGCGTCCACGTCACAACCGGCCGGTTCCAGTTCAGCGCCACATTACCCTACGTGCGGATCGATGCGCCGGGGAATGTCGTCGGGGGAGGAGGAGGTGTCTTCGGCCTGCCGATCCTCATCGATCCCAATCAGCCCGCAACACGCACCCGTCGTGAAGGCTTGGGTGATTTGAAGCTGGGTGCGGCCTACACGGTGCCGAGCACCATCGTCGATCTCAGTCTGCTTGGCCAGGTCAAGCTGCCAACCGCCTCGAAGGCCGGCAATCTCGGCACCGGTGAGACCGATTATTCGGTCGGGGCCGAACTTTCCAAGCGCCTCGGCGGCGTAATCCCCTTTATCGGCGTCAGCTACACCATTCCGGGCGATCCGAAGGGCTATGACCTGCGCAACGGCCTCTCGCTGCGAGGTGGCATCGCGACCATGTTGTCCCCGCGGGTGCGCGGCTATATTTCCTACGGCCAATCCCGAAGCACGAGCCGTCTCCTCACCAACGAAAAGCAGGTATCGACCGGTATCAACGCGGGGCTTTCGAACCGGCTGTCGCTTGGTGTTTTCGGCACTGCAGGGCTGTCCCAAGGATCGCCGGACATGGGCGCGGGCGTTCAACTCGGCATGAGGATCTTTTGAAGCAGGAGATTGGTATCGGTCGTAGTTCCTGGCACAAAGCTGCGGTGGGGCGTGCCTCTCGGCTAGCGTGATTATGAGGGTCGGCTGCGCCCCAGATCAGCCTAAGACCGAAGCCTGCTACTCCAGGGCGTTTCTAAAGTTCGAACCGTCGCCCAACCACTCTATCGCGGCGGTTCGAGACCCGTCTGAACGACCGCTAACGGGTAGGGCGCGAGGTTGTTCGAATGGCAGCTATGTCGGCGAACGCGGAATCTAAGAGAGCCGACTGCCTTACAACAGCCGGCACTCCCATCGCCGCTCAGGGCTTCAGTGCTGCCTCGAGATGGCCTAGCGCGCCAAGCTGCTCCAGGAGGACAGAGGCAGCGTTGTAGCAATGAAAGGATGTCACCTTACCGTCCTTCAAATGGAAGACGTCGCAGCAGGGAACATCGATCCGCTTGCCGGTCGGAGCAAGTGTCCCGCCAGGCAGGCGCAGATCGCCCATGTGGGTACCTTGGAGCGCGAGTTCGACGACAATGACATCGTCGCTCGCCACATATATGTCGAACAGCTCACGGTGCATGTCGGGGAAGGCCGAAGCGTAGGCATCTACCGGAATGCCGATTTCCTGCCCGTAGTACTTCCGGCCTGCCGGCACATCATAGAAATAGCCGTCTTCGGCAAACAGGGAGACAAATTCCGCGGTGTTGCGATTGGCCCCTTCGGCTACGGCGTAAAGCTTACGAATGATGGTTTCGTTGGTTTGCATGATGTTGGTTCGCTTTCGAGGGGGAGCCGGCAATCGCCGGCTCGCTGGTGAGATCAGATCTGGACCTGGCCGCCATCGACGAAGAGCTCGACTCCGTTGACGAAGCTGGCGTCATCCGAGGCGAGAAAGAGCACCGCCTTGGCGATCTCCTCGGGTTGGCCGATACGGCCTGCCGGGATCAGGCTCGCAAGATAGTCTTTCGTGCCTGACGCCTGATCGCCCCCACCGAAAAGGTGATTGAGCCCGGCCGTCTCTGTCACGCCCGGGCTGATCGCATTGACCCGAATGCGCCGGTCCTTGAGGTCGAGGATCCAATTCCGTGCGAAGCTGCGCACCGCAGCCTTGGTCGCCGAATATACGCTGAACGCCGGCGTGCCCGAAACGCTCGTCGTCGAGGCGGTAAGGATGACCGAGGCGCCGTCGCGCAGCAGCGGAAGTGCTTTCTGCACGGTGAAGAGTACGCCTTTGACATTGGTATCGAATGTCTGCTCGTAGTGCGTCTCGGTAATCGCGCCGAGAGGCGACAGTTCGCCACCGCCGGCATTGGCGAAGACCACGTCGATTTGCGCGTGGCGCTGCTGGATGCTGTCGTATAGCCGGTCAATGTCAGCAAGCTGTGCCATGTCGCCGCGCACGCCGGTGACCTGTCCACCAATCGTCTTCACCGCGGCATCGAGTGCATCCTGGCGGCGACCGGTGATGAAGACCGCGGCACCTTCATCCGCGAAAGCCTTGGCGGTTGCGAGACCGATCCCGCTTGTACCGCCAGTTACCACGACCACCTTGTTCTCGAACCTGTTACTCATCGTATTTCTCCAAGCTTTGGCAGAGCGCCTTTGCCAGTTCGAAATGCCGGTAGAACGATGATGCGTGTAGTCGGCAAATCTGCCACTTAGCGTTCCACTGGAGGAACGCTGATGCGCACTGACCTGAATGACCTTGCCTACTTCGCCGAAGTGGTGACGCATGGCGGTTTCGCCGCCGCCGGACGGGCCCTTCGCATGCCGAAATCCAAGCTCAGTCGACGCGTGGCAGCGCTGGAGGAGAGACTGGGGTTGCGGCTGATCGAGCGGTCCAGCCGGCGCTTTCGTGTGACCGACACGGGCCAGGCGTTTTATGAGCGTTGCCGCGCGATGATCACCGAAGCCGAACAGGCCGAGGCACTGGTCCTGCAGGCGACGACAGCACCTCATGGCCGCATCCGTTTCAGTTGTCCGACCGGCATGATCGAACCGCTATCCGGGTTGGTCTCTTCGTTTCTGGCCCGCTTTCCGAAGGTTCGTCTCGAACTCGTAGCCACGGATCGCGCGGTTGATCTCATCGAGGAGCGGATCGACCTCGCTCTGCGTGTTCGCGCCGAGCTTACCAGCGATGCTGCGCTGACAATGCGGTCGCTGGGCATCTCGACACGGATCCTGGTCGCCAGCCCCCAGCTCGCCAACGAGGTTGTCTCAGTCGACGAGTTACCCTTGCTGCCTGCTCTGGCGACGAGCGATACCGCCGACTTTGTCGATTGGCATCTCGAAGAGGTTAACGAGGGCGGTCAAACACGAGTGGTCCGGATCGAGCCGCGTATGGGTTGCGGTGACATGTTGGCTGTAAGAAACGCTGCCATCGATGGCATTGGCATCGCCCTGCTGCCCGACCATGTCGCCCGCGCGGCCTTGTCAGACGGACGCCTGGTGCGAATTCTGCCGGGCTGGCGCGGTCAGCGTGGCATCGTGCATCTCGTTTTCACCACACGGCGCGGCCTCCCACCAACGGTCCGAGCGTTGATCGACCATCTCGCTTCCGGGTTTCCTTCTGAAATCATCACGCGCTGACTTTCCGGGCCAACACGGGTCGTTTAGCAAAATTTTGCCGCCCAATGAGCAACTGAATGAACGGCTGCTTTGAGGGAGCCCAGAAGACCACCCGAACGACGGCAGTCGCAGCGAATGCTGCCCTGCTTTAGAGAGGACGGGAAGGACCCGTTTCTGGTCCGCCCTTGAAATCTACCAGTCCGCACCGGCCCCATAAGAGACTTTCCGTATCGACAATATTATCATGCTCGAAGGAAGCAAGAAGCTTGAAAGGCAATTTTTCGGCCTTTGAGCATAATGCTGAGCGGCCCGCCGAGCAGTCCATTATATGCTCCGCCACAACATGTATCCGGCCACGCAGAAAATCAGAACGGCGAAGACGGAATTGAGCGTTCCTTTTGAAGCGGACAGCCGCTTGGAAAAATTGGCGCCGATAAACCCGCCGATGATGCCGCCGCCGATGAAGCATGCCGCCAGCAACCAATCGACCAGGCCGGAGAAGGCATAGTTCAAAGCCGTGGTGAGCCCGAATGCCGTGACGGCAACCAGCGACGATCCCACGGCATAGGCCATCGGCATGCCGGTCGACGCCATCAGGCCCGGTACAATCAGGAAACCGCCGCCTATGCCGAAGAAGCCGGAGAAAAGGCCTGTCAGGCTGCCGAACGCGATCACCCTTGGCGCGTTCTGGATCTGGCACTGGATATCTGGATTTCCAGAGACGTTGCGATGACGCAGCATGAGTACCCCAACGACCACCATCAGCAGCGCGAAAAGAAAAAGCAGCTTTTGTCCATCGACAGCCTTGCCCAATGTGGATCCGGCATAAGCGCCGACGACGCCTGCAAACGCATACATGCCGGCGCAGCGCCATTTTACTGTATGCGCCCTGGCGTGGGGCAGCAGCCCGGTTGCGGCGTTTACCGCGACGGCAAATGCGCTCGTGCCGATGGCTAGATGGGCGTTTCGCAAGCCGACGAAATAGACCATTAGCGGAACGGCCAGGATCGAACCGCCGCCGCCGACCAGCCCAAGGACGAAGCCTACCAATACTCCAGATATTCCGCCCAGGGCATATTGAATGGGCGTAAGCACGGATCAATTCGCACGGGGCAAGGCGCGCTCAAGCAACATACCGGCGAGCATTGCTGCGATGAAGATGCCCGCACCTGTCGGCGCGAGTGAAAGGCCGGCCACCGCCGGACCGGGGCAAAGACCACCAATACCCCAACCAATGCCGAACAATATGGCGCCGATCGCTAGTCGGCCATCAAGCTTGGTCGTGTCAGGCAAATTGAAATGCGCGTCCGCAAAAGGCTTCCGGAGCCGCTTCTGTATCGCCCAGGCAAGTGCCATTGGAACAATCGCTCCGGTCATCACGAACGCCAACGTCGGATCCCATTTGCCCAGGATGTCGAGGAAGCCTCGGACACGCCGCGGGTCGACCATGCCCGACCAAGTCAAGCCGATGCCGAACAGACATCCAGCCAGCAGCGCGATGGCCGCCCGCTTCACAGCAATCCGCCGAGGCGCATTGCTGCAACTGTGACAAAGCCGCTCGCCATGAAGAGCATCGTCGCGATGATCGAACGCCGCGAGAGGCGTGATAGTCCGCAAACGCCGTGGCCGCTTGTGCAGCCGGACCCAAGCCGCGTGCCCAAGCCTACCAATAGGCCGGCGGCAACGAGCAGCGCCGGGGAGAGCGGATAATGTACAGCCGTGCCGCTGGTGATCTGGGTGGTCAGGAAAGAGCCGAGCGGGAGACCCAGCACAAAAGCTATCGCCACGCTGCGTGGTGCGCCGCCGCTGGCAATGCCGGTAGCCCGCGCAGTCAGGCCGCTAACGCCCGCGATCCGGCCCAAAGCCAACAGCATGATCGCGGCGGCGATGCCGATGATCAGGCCACCGACGAAGCCATTAACCGGTTGCGCATCAGGGAATGGGGCAATCATACGGCGTTCAGCGGAATCTTGAGATAGGCGATGCCATTGTCCTCCGGCGCCGGCATGTGCCCCGCTCTTATATTGACCTGCACCGAAGGCAGGATCAGGCGGGGCATGGCGAGCGTCCTGTCGCGCCGTTCCCGCATGGCGACGAATTCCTCCTCGCCAATGCCCTCATGGATATGCACGTTGTGCGCTCGCTGTTCCCCGACCGTGGTCTCATAGCGATAGTCGGCGCGGCCTTCGGGCAGATAGTCGTGGCACATGAACAGCCGCGTCTCTGGCGGAAATGCGAGAATGCGCCTCGCCGAACGATAAAGGAGCCGCGCATCCCCACCGGGGAAATCGGCCCGCGCGGTGCCATAATCGGGCATGAACAGCGTATCACCGACGAAGACCGCATCGCTCACGGCATAAGCGACGCAGGCAGGTGTATGGCCTGGCACATGCAGTACCGACATTTCCAGATTGCCGATTTGAAAGCACTCGCCGTCGGCAAACAGCTTGTCGAAATCCGATCCGTCGCGTGGGAACTCGTTACCAAGATTGAACAGCTTTCCGAATGTCTGCTGCACAGTGACGATGTGCAGTCCGATCGCGATCTGCCCTCCCAATTGCTTCTGCAAATAGGACGCGGCGGAGAGATGATCCGCATGGGCGTGGGTTTCCAGCTGCCAGTGAACGTTCAGCTGATGCTTCTTGACGTATGCAATGATTCTGTCCGCAGCTGAGGTCGAAGTCCGTCCCGACACGGGATCATAATCCAGAAGGCTGTCGATGATCGCTGCGCATTGCGTTGCGGGATCGTGGACGACGTAGGAAAAGGTGAAAGTGGCGCTATCGAAAAATGGTTCGATAACGGGTTCGTCAGCATCTGTGTTGCTCAGTGCAGCGTCGCTCACGAGACACACCTTCATATTCCCAAATATAAGACGTTATTCTAGGTCCTCGCGAGATTGGTTCGGATACGTATTGTTCCTATTTATCGGTTCGCGCGGGGATGCTGGGTTACCAGCCGCCGTTGGCATGGAGCGAGAGGTTTATAAGCGGCTGATCTCGACATCCTCTTCCTTCAGGCCAGGTAGTTCGGCCGTCAGACGATTAGCCTTCTCGTCTTCGACCATTCGAGCACAGGCTCTGGAAGAGGGGCGCGATTCCCGAAATTGAAAAATGCCCCGCCCGGGCCGGCCGAAATCATCGAACAGCCGGTCGATCTCCGAACGCAGCCGATCGGTTCGGTCAATGGCAATAGACCCCGGTCAAATCTCGCGCTTAATTAGCTTCGCCGACTCTTTTGAACGATCGAGAAAATGATCAGGGAAAAGGCTGCAAGTCGGAGCAAATAAAGCGGGCTACGTTCTTCAACAGGAATTTGAACAATCACGAGCAGGGCTTGATGGATCCCCAACAACGAAAACGCGATAGCGAAGGCCAGGAAGAGCCCATCCCGTGTTGCCCGCCAAAAACGCGCGAAAAAAAGACTTGCTACCAAGAAACCCATCGCAACTGCGCCTGAGAGGAATGAATATAGCGTCATCATCAATCATCCAGGTCCCATATAAACCCGAACAGCAGTACTGAAACACCCGCTAGAGCGGCAATTTGTCGCCAAAGCTGGAGATCAACTTGCGGGAATACCAAGATGTCGAGGATAACCAGCAGGTTGTTGATGGCTAGGAAGACGAAACAAAGCGCGCTCCAAAACAGCAGTCGTGTCCGTGTGCCGATATAGCTTCGAGACAGGAGAAAGGCGCACATGACGCTGGTCGCAAAACAAAGGATATAAACCGCGACTGGGAAAAATGCGTTCATCGCATCAGTCTTTCTGCCATCGGAAGGCGTCAGCAAAAGCCGAAAGGCTACTATGCACGCCGGTGATGATGAGCCGCCGCACGGCGTCAGGGCTACGCGAGTACATCTCTTCAGCCTGCTCGACGAGCAGTTGAAGCGCAGCCGACGCGGGTCGATACTGCACGCGCCCCTGATCGTCTACAATCGCCAAGCCTGCCGTGACAAGAACGGTGCGACTCTGCGTCACGATCAGTTCACTTCCACGTAGGTCAGCCACGAGCTCCGCCGAGGTCCAAGCGCGATCTGCATTCCTTTTGAGGTGGAGCAGCAACTCCAGCGACCATACACTACGGAACGAAGTCCGTATGAAATCGACAATTTCCTGTTCTAACGCCATGTCTGGCAGCTGGTCTCCCCACGGCATCCTTGTAGCTCCGAGGAAAGTTCGCGCAACCCAGGAGGCGCGTCGCTGATGGCTTTTTGATCCTGTTCTCGGACAAGGCGAAAATGGAACGAATGGTCGAGACAAACTGTCCGGTGCCGTCTAAGCCGCTGCCACTGTTGACCTGCCCGCTGCGAGTTAATTTCATGTCGTCCATGTTAGTTCGTGCTCTGGCACGCCAACGGCATTACCTTCGATCCAGCGAGGCAGCGATCGTCTTACTCGCCGTGGCCATTGGGTTAGCCGCTGGGCTGTTCATGCTGATTCAATCGGGCGCTGCCCACATGATGCAACGGCTCTTTTATGGGACGGATGTGGAACGATTGAGTGCGCTGAAGACCATCGATCCTTATCGATTGATTATCCTTCCCACAGGCGGTCTGCTTCTGTTCATGCTCTCATTTGCGACGCGTACACGCAAGCGGGTGCCGATCGACGTGGTTGAGGCGAATGCGCTCCATGGCGGGCTGATCCCGATGAAGGACAACCTTCTCGTTTCCGCGCAAACGCTGATCTCCAATGGCGTAGGCGCCTCTGTCGGACTCGAGGCCGCGTATGCGCAAATGGGTGGCGGCTTTGCATCAACTGTTGGCCAGATGTTCAAGCTCCGGCGGAATGACTTGCGAATTCTGGTTGGCGCCGGAGCCGGGGCCGCAGTTGGCGCCGCTTTCAACGCGCCGCTCACGGGCGCATTTTACGCGTTCGAGATTGTCATTGGTGCCTACACACCGGCAGCGATCGCGCCAGTTGCGGCAGCGTGCCTTGCCGCCGCCATTCTTGTGCGGTCGGCAGGCTATCCCTCATATGAGATTGCGCTACCCGGCACTCATGCGATCACAACGCCTGATTATCTACTCTATGCAGCTCTGGGCTTCGTCTGTGCCGTGGTCGGTATCATGCTCATGCAGACGGTGACGTGGATCGAGCTGGGCCTCCGCAGATCACCCATTCCCGACCGGCTCCGGCCGATCATTGGTGGCTCCTTGCTCATCCCTCTGGCGTGGCTTTCACCGCAAGCCATGTCAGGCGGTCACGGGGCCCTGCATCAAGATCTTGCAATCCCGCTTTCGCTTGGTTTCCTCGCGACCATATTCCTCATAAAAATCGCTGCATCAGCTATATCGCTGGGGTTCGGATTTCGGGGCGGTCTATTTTTCGCATCGCTGTTTTTGGGCTCGCTCGTTGGCCAGGCATATGCACTCCTGATCGGACATTTTCCCGCCCTCCCGCCAATCGATCCGGTCGACTCGGCCCTTGTCGGCATGGCAGCCATGGCTGTAGCCGTGATTGGTGGTCCGATGACCATGTCGCTGTTGGTGCTTGAGAGCACACATGACTTTGCCCTGACAGGAACTGCCATCACGGCGGCTCTGTGCGCCAGCACATTCGTTAGGGAGACGTTTGGTTTCTCCTTCTCAACATGGCGGCTTCATACAAGAGGAGAAACCATCCGCAGCGCGCGGGATGTAGGGTGGGTAAAAAGTTTGACCGCAGGACGCATGATGCGCCGATCGCCTCAAACGGTGGCTGCCTCCACGTCAATCGCTGAATTTCGTCGCCGTTTTCCTCTTGGATCAGTGGATCTCGTCGTTCTCACCAAAGATCATGAGATCTACGCTGGATTACTACCCACAGCTCTTGCCCATACGCTTGATCTCGACACGACCGCGCCTGTGGGGCCAATAGCCCGGCTGCCTGAGCGGGCGCTCAGCCCGGAGCAGGACGTAGCGACCGTAATGCGCATGTTTGATGAGAATGAAGCGGACGATCTGGCGGTCGTCGATGAAACTGGAAAAATACTAGGAACAGTGTCTGAAAAATATGTCAGACGAAGATATGCCGAGGAGATCGAAAAGACGCATCGCGAGCTATTTGGCGAGGATTGAGGGTGCCTGATCCTGCTTCCCCCAGATCACTGAAGCCATTGCTGCGCATCATGGGGACGGGTCTAGGCGCCTTCGCGATTGCGCTTGTCGGGGCTTTGATCGGTGCCAATCTATGGCCCCGCGTTATTAAGATCGAACAGCGCGTCGTTACCCCGGCCATTCAAGCTGTCCATGTTCCGCGCGGCATCGAGTCGTTCCCGGATTTGATAGCATCTGCATGTCCTGCAATAGTAGCTATTGATGCGCCCACTTCGGAACATAACCTCCCGCTCGGGGGAAAAACCAAGAGCAGTGAAAGCAGAAAACATTATGTGCCAGGATTTCTCATCTCGGCTGACGGTTATCTGCTAACGAGCATTCAGCGACCATCTGCGTCCGATTCAATTCACATCTTGTTGAACGATCATCGCATTCTCGACGGAAAATGGATTGGAAGGGACGGTATAACCGGATTGGCGGTACTGAAGATCCAAGGGGGCGATCTTCCTTACTTGCAATTTGCCGACACGGACATGCCGCACGTCGGCCAGTGGGCAATAGCGCTAGCCGCTCCCAACGGCACGGGTTGCATCGCGGCCCCGGAAATGATTGGCGCAGATTTCGTCGCCCGAGGTGAGAAAGGGGCGATGCTCATTCACACGGCGTCCCCTCTCGATCAGGAATTCGACGGCGGTCCGCTGCTCGGGCAGGACGGCCGGGTCTTGGCCGTGGCGGCCTTCCGCTTCGATCAAACCAAACATGAACGTAAGGCACTCCTGGCAAGCAATACGGCGTCTCGGATGGCAACTGCTTTGATTCGCGGTGATTATGCTACGGCGCCAACGACAACCTTTGGTTTTGCAGTTCAGGACCTGTCGCCGACTTCAGCCGCTCGCATTGGTGCGGTTGATGACCAAGGCGCGATTATATCACTGGTCGAACCTGCTTCTCCCGCCAGCAGAGCCGGATTGGAAGCAGGCGATATCATCCGCTCGATCGATGGGTCGCCGGTAGGTAGCGCGTCCGAATTGATGAGGGCGTTCGACAAACCCAACTCGAAGCACGCGTTGGGCATTGAACGCCAAAGCAACAACTCAACAATTGTTGTGCAAACCTCGTAATCATTATCGGAGTTCAACGAGGCCGAGCGATATTTACGACCTACCCAAACCGGCCAGTCACATAATCGCGGGTTTGCTGCGCGCGCGGGTTCGAGAAAAGCTCGGCGGTGGGGCCGAATTCGATCATCCGGCCCAGATACATGAACCCGGTATAATCCGAGATGCGGGCGGCCTGCTGGAGATTGTGCGTCACGATCACGATCGTGAAATCGCGCTTGAGTTCCATCAGCGTATCCTCGAGCTTCGCCGACGAGATCGGATCGAGCGCGGATGCGGGCTCATCGAGCAGCAGGACCTCCGGTTCGACCGCGATGCCGCGCGCAACGCAAAGGCGCTGCTGCTGCCCGCCCGAGAGGCCAAGGCCGGAGCTGTGGAGCTTGTCCTTGACCTCTTCCCACAGCGCGGCGCGTTTAAGCGCCTTGTAAACGATCTCGTCCATCGCCGCCTTCGATTTGCGCTGGTAGAGGCGAACGCCGAACGCGACATTGTCATAGATCGACATGGGAAAAGGGGTCGGCTTCTGGAATACCATGCCGACCCGTGCGCGCAGCCGGGCAAGATCGGTGCCTGAGCGCATGACATTTTCTTCGTCGATCGGCTGCTCGCCCTGGCCGGTCTCGACCACCAGTGAGACGCGCTCGCGCAATCTTTGAAGGCTCTTGCGATCGGTCAGCACGTCCTCGCCATCGAGCAGGATCCGGCCGATCGCGTGCTGGCCAGGATATAGATCGTAGATCCTGTTGAGCGCGCGCAGCAGCGTCGACTTTCCACAGCCCGAAGGGCCGATCAGCGCGGTGATCTTGTTGCGCTCCACGGGAAGATCGACGCCGAACAGTGATTGATGCTTGCCGTAGAAGAAGTCGAGCTTGCGCGCCTCAAGCGCGAGATTGTCCCGCGCGGGCCAGGTCATCATCGTATCCTGCTCGGGTTTGGCGAGAATGGCGGTCATGCGCGGCGGGTCTCCCGGGCGAGGACGCGCCCAACGATGTTGATGGACAATACGGCGCAGGCGATCAGCAACGCGCCCGCCCAGGCCAGCCGGCGCCAGTCATCATAAGCGGAGAGTGCGAACTGGAAGATCGTGGTCGGCAGGCTGGCCATCGGGTGGCTCATGTCGGTCGAGAAGAACTGGTTGCCGAGCGAGGTGAACAGCAAGGGCGCGGTTTCGCCGCTGATGCGCGCAAAACCCAGCAATCCGCCCGTTACCAGCCCGGCGCGTGCGGACTTCCACATGATCTTGCGGATCACGAAGGACTTTGAGGCGCCGAGCGCCATCCCGGCCTCCCGCAGTGCCCCCGATTGGAGGTTTAGAATATCTTCCGTGGTCCGGGTCACGATCGGCGTCGCTAGAAACGCCAGCGCGACTGCGCCCGCCCAGCCCGAAAAGCCATGAAACGGCCGAACCAGAAGCTCATAAACGAACAGGCCGACAAGAATCGACGGGGCCGAGAGCAGCACGTCGTTGAGGAAACGCACGACATGGCCGTAAAGCGTATTTCCGCCATATTCGGCCAGCCAGGTGCCCGCGAGCACGCCGACGACCAGCGCGAATATCATCGCCCATGCGCACATGAAAATCGAGCCAACGATCGCGTTTGATAGCCCCCCCACCGAGCCTGGAGCCGGCTGGGTCATCGTAAAGACCTTGAGATCGAGGCCACCGAAACCCTGTTGTACCAGCGACCAGAGGATGAGGATCAGTGCCACCAGCGCGATGAGGGTTGCAAGGCCGCAGGCTACAACGAAGGCGCCGTTGAGGAACTGACGGAACATCATGCGATCGAACATGGCCGCCTCCCTAATATTTCTGGCTGCTGAGCAAGGCGCGGGCTACCGCCAGCACCGAGAAGGTGATCAGGAACAGCACCAGCCCCAGTGCGATGAGTGCGGCCGTGTGCATTTCGCCGGTCGCCTCGGTGAATTCGTTCGCGATCGTCGAGGCGATGGTGGAACCGGAGGCGAACGCCGAATCCGGGAAGGCATGCGAATTGCCTATAATGAACGTGACGGCCATAGTCTCGCCAAGTGCCCGGCCGAGGCCGAGCATCACCACGCCGACCATGCCGCGCCTTACATAGGGGATGATGATCGAACGGATCACCTCGAACGGCGTGCAGCCGAGGCCATAGGCGGCCTCGCGCACCTGCGGCGGTACTGTCAAGAACAGCTCGCGGAACACCGCCGCCATATAAGGCAGGATCATGATCGCGAGGATGAGCGACGCCGTGAAGATATTCGCGCCATTCGGGACGCCAGAAAAAAGCTTGTCCTGCCAGGAGCCGGGCTCCGCATTCATGATCAGCGGAAGCTGCACATGCTCGGCAAACCAGGGGGCCAGCACGAACAGGCCCCACATGCCATAAACGATAGAGGGGATGCCGGCGAGCAGCTCGACCGCGATCGCGACCGGACGGGCAATTTGCCGGGGACAGAACTCAACGAGAAACACCGACACGCCGACCGCCAGCGGCAATGCGATCGCCAGCGATACGAACGAGGTGATGAGCGTGCCCACGATAGGGCCGGCAGCGCCATAGACCTCCGTGACCGGATTCCATTCGCTCGATGTTAAAAAGCCGAAGCCGAACTTAGCGAAGGCCGGCCAACCGCCGATTGCGAGGCTGATCACCACGCCCGCGAGTGCCGCCATCAGCAGCGTCGCCGCCGCGAAGCAGGCGGCGTGGAACAGCATGTCACCCGTGCGCCGGCCAGGATAGATGCGAGGGGATGTGCTCATGGCACACGAAAATGCGACAGGGGCAGGAGCATTGAAATGCCCCTGCCCCCCGTTCAACGCGAGGGGATTACTACTCAACGCGACACATAGACCGGCTTCCCGCCAGCCTTGACGTTCATGACCCATTGCTTTCGGACAAGCGCCTTCACCGTAGCGGGCAGCGGCACATAATCCAGGCTGGCTGCGGCGGCGTCGCCATTTTTATAGGCCCAATCGAAGAATTTGAGCACGCCCTCGCCGGCTGCCGCATTATCCTGATTCTTGTAGACGAGGATGAACGTCGCGCCCGTAATCGGCCAGCTGTTCGGCCCCGGTTGGTTCAGAAGCAGCAGATAGTTGCCGGGCGCCTTTGTCCAGTCCGCGCCAGCCGCTGCGGCCGCAAAATTTGCGGCGGTGGGCGCCGGGAATTTGCCCGCGCGATTTTGCAGCAGGGCGTAGGTGGCGTTGTTCTGCTTGGCATAGGCATATTCGACATAGCCGATTGACCCGACCGTCTGCTTCACGAAGGCCGACACGCCGTCATTGCCCTTGCCGCCGAGGCCGAGCGGCCAGTTCACCGAGTCGCTCGCGCCGACCTTCTCCGCCCAAACCTTGTTCGCCTGCGTCAGATAAGAGGTGAACAGGAAGCTGGTGCCTGACCCATCCGAGCGGTGGACTACGGTTATCGGCAGATTGGGAAGCTTCAGGCCGGGATTGAGCTTCGCCAGATAAGGATCGCTCCATTTGGTAAGCTGTCCCAGGAAGATCGCGGCAAGCGCGCCCTGGTTGAGCTTGAGCTGGCCCGCCTTGATGCCAGGCAGGTTCACGACCGGCACGATGCCGCCCATTACGGTGGGGAACTGATAAAGGCCCGCACTGTCGAGCTCCTCGGGCTTCAAGGGTTTGTCGGACGCGCCGAAATCGACCGTCTTGGCCTTGATCTGCTTGATGCCGCCGCCGGAACCGATGGCTTGATAGTTCAAGCCGACTCCCGTGCTGGCCTTATAGGCCTCGGCCCATTTGGAATAGACCGGCGCCGGGAAAGTCGCTCCCGCACCGGAAATGTCTGCTGCCATCGCGTGACTGGCAAAAGAGAGAGCCGCACTCAGGGCGACCGCGAGCATTTTCTTCATGGGTATCTCCAGACGCCGGATATGAGCCCCCCCGGCGAGTCCCACCTAGTAAGCTCAAATTACACTAATGTGACAGCCCAGCGTTCTGCTGACCTCGAATTAACATCTTGAGGTGTAGCTGGATATTCTCTGCTATGTACGATGTATCGTTTATTACCTGATATTTATCAGACTTTCTGCGCAAACGAACCCGTTCAATATCGCCCAGCGCGTGCCAATGTTCGTAATCTGAAGTTACATATAACTGTCATAAACATCATCTAACCGACCTCTGCCGCCACAGCGTCGGCTTTTGAAGGGGTTAAAAATGGCAAGAAAATTTTCCCTGCTTCTCGGAGCGGGATTGGGCGCGGTTGTGCTTGGCTGTTCTGCTGTTCCGGCGGCGGCAAAGCCGATCAAGCATCGCGCAAAGACTGCCCATGTGGCGCACAACAGCGAAGTCGAGGAACTCAAGGCACAGGTTCAGGCATTGACTGCTCGCCTCGATGCGCAGGACGCGGCGCAGCGTGATGCGGCTGCTCAACTTCAAGCCGCTCAGGCCGCCGCCGCCGCCGCGCAGCAACAAGCCGCTGCAGCCCAGGCCACAGCCGAGAGCCAGGCCAAGGCCTTGCCCGACGAGGTCAAGACGCAGATGGCTTCATGGAAGCCGAAGGGTGGCTGGTGGGATGATACCACCATCAGTGGCCGTGCCTATTTCAACATAAGCTCGATCGATCAGAAGACCAACGGGGTGAAGTCCACATCCAACGGCTTCGGTTACAACATCAAGCGCTTCTATTTTGGAGTCGATCACAAATTCAGCGACGTCTTCTCGGCCAACCTCACCACGGATATCAGCAACGTCGTCGGCCAGACCTCAAACGCCAACTTCAACTCGGCGGCCACGCCGGGCCTCGTTGGTCGCGGCCTTTATATCAAGAAGGCTTATCTGCAGGCGAAGATCAATCCCGCGCTCATCATCCGCGTGGGTTCAGCTGACTTACCCTGGGTTCCTTATGCCGAAGGCATCTATGGCTATCGGCATATCGAAAACACGCTGATTGACCGCATCAGCTTCGGCACTTCGGCAGATTGGGGCGTACACGTCCTCGGTGACATCGCCGACGGCTTGTTCTCCTACCAGATCTCCGTCGTCGATGGCGGCGGCTATCGCAATGTGAAGGTCACCAAAACGGTCGACGTCGAAGGCCGCGCTTCGCTCAATTATAAGGGCATCCAGGCGGCGGTCGGGGGTTATGTCGGCAAGCTTGGCAACGATGTGCAGGGCACGACGACCTTCAATACCGCGAAGCGTGTCAACGCTCTGCTTGCTTACAAAACCAAGCTATTCACGATCGGTGGCGAATATTTTTACGCCAAGGATTTCAACAACAACGGCGTCAATTACATAACGACGAATACCGAAGACAAGGCCAATGGCTTCTCGGCGTTCGGCTCGGTCAATTTCGCGCCGAAGTGGAGCGCGTTCGGTCGCTACGACTGGATCAAGCCGCGCAAGGATACGCTCCCTACGCTGAAGGATCAGTATTTCAACGTCGGCGTACAGTTCAGCCCGGCGAAAATTGTTGACCTCGCGCTGGTCTACAAGCGCGACAAGGCCGAGAATGGCACGATCGCTACCAGCAACGGCACAATCGGCGGTTCGGTCGACGGCACCTACGATGAAGTTGGCCTGTTCGGCCAGTTCCGGTTCTAATGATGCCGGCCCGGATTCTCTTCGCTGATCGCGAGAAGTCCGCCATTTCGCGCGCTATAGGCGTGGGAAGCCGGGCCGGGTTGGACCTGCAATGGACAGGCCCCTCGGGCTTGCCGACTGCGATTTTGGAGACGCGGCCCGAGGCAATCGTTGTTGGTCAGCTCAATGAAAATCAGTGTCGTGTGGACCTTTGCCGGGACATCCGGGCTGTCAAGCTTGATCAACGCCCGGCGCTGATCGTAGCCGTGCCACTGTCCGCCACCCTCACGCGCGTCAAATGCCTCGAAGCAGGCGCTGACAGCGTGATTGAAATGCCTTGGGTGCCTGGGCAGCTCGCCGAACGTCTGCATACGTTGACCCGAAGCCGTGAGATCGACGATGGCGTCCTTCAAAGCGGCGCTATAGAAATGCGAACGGAGGAACTCAAGGTTCTGGCGGCCGGCCGCGCAATTTCCCTTAGTCCGTCGACGTTCCAGTTGCTGCGCATCTTCATCGAGCGCCGTGGCGAGATCATGTCGCGCAACGAACTGCTGCTCAGACTTTTTGGACCGTCACAATCGATGCACCTTCGCGCCATTGACTCGGCGGTTCGGCGACTGCGCGGGGCAATGGCTTGCGTCGGTCTGGCGCATGCGATCGTGACCGTTCGCTCTGCCGGCTATATGCTCGTCGCTTGAACGTTGAATTTTTGCCGTCCCGTTTGACTGCCTGTTTTGATCGGCGATCCTGTTGTAGAGGCTCAATCGAGACAGAAACGGGGAACTCACTGAAGCGCGCATGGCTGACAAACCGCCACCCTTCACAGCCTTGCGTGCCATCGAAGCTGCCGTCCGGCATCGCAGCTACACCTGGGCCGCCAAGGAATTGGCGATCACGCACAGCGCGATCAGCCAATCGATCAAACGGTTTGAAGCCGAGCTGGGGACGAAACTGTTTTCGCGCAAGGGCGGGGCAATGGAGCCATCGCCCGCCGCTTTGCAATTGGCACAAGCCTATGCTGATGCCGCCGCCGTGGTCAGCCAGTCGATCGTCAAGCTGGCCGCCGCGCCCCAGCCGACCAATATTACTGTATTGATCCCGCCAGCATTCGGGCGACTGTGGTTGTCTCCCAGATTGCCGCGCCTAATCGAGTTCATGGCGGACATCACCGTTGATCTCCGTACAAATTTTGCTGAGGCGGACGCTTTCGAAGCCAGCGATCTCGTCATTACGATCGGACCGCCGAAAGGGCGGCACCTTTCAGTCGAGCGGCTCGGGGAGATCATGCTGACGCCAGCATGTTCCCAGACCTTTGCTGCACGCTACAATATCCGTGGTGCGTCGGATTGTGGACAAGTGCCACTCATCGAGGATCGATCCATGCCTTGGTCAATCTGGTTCGATCAAATGAAATCCCAGAGTCTCCCAGACCGGCGACAGCGCTATGACGATCTGTCAATGGTTCTCGATGCTGCCGCGCGTGGAGAGGGGCTTGCATTGGTGCCGCGCCTGCTGGCGCGATCGTGGCTGACTTCGGGAGTGTTGGTGGCGCCGGTATCCGATCATGTGGCACATCCTGATCATCTCTTTGCCGCCTGGCAGGGTCATAACGGTGCGATGCCACATGTTTCACGCTGCATGGATTGGCTGCGCAGCGAATTAGGACAGGCTCAGTGAAGCAGGCCCGAAGATATTTGGGCGGAGGACGTATTCCCAGTCAGTGGGGGCAGCGCGATTAGCGGGAACGACAGGATGAACTGGAGCTTTTGTCCTTCGATAGTGGCCGAGAACTGGCCACACAACTGACGCGTTGTCGCTTCGACTATCCTCCTAGAGAAGTCATCGAGCAGACGCTTACCGACGTGCCGCGTAAGGACGCTCTCCACCATAAGGCAGCAATCGACAACGGCATTTTCGCATGCGACGACAAGCTTCACCTCTTGCGGCCATTCGATCAACGTGGCCCTGAAGCATTCCGAGAGGATTGTTGCCACGGAGGTCGCTTGTTCGGCCCCCAACGACAGAGAAACGCCACTGACTAGAGGTATGAGATCGGCGCGGCCAGCCGCAGTTGCCGTGGCACGCAGCAACTGATCGGCGAGGCCAGGAAGATCAACGAGCTTCTGTTCAGACCCTTCCAAGTCGCGGTGGGCCCGGGAGACGGCAAGGGTGCTTTGGGAAACCTCAGTCAATGCGTTGCGGTATGCGGCGTCGACTCCCTCGTTAGCCCGTTGCTGAAGCAACGCCGAGACAAGTTGGAGATGATTGGTTGTCCGTTCGCTGAATTCGCGGAAAAGGTTGGCGTTGCCTTCAGCCAGCAATTCCGCGCGGCGGTGCTCGATGCGGTAGCGTTCCAGCGCTCGCTTCATACCAGTGATAAAGTAGATATCGACGGTGGAAGTCAGGCAGAAAAAACCCATGGATGTAAGTGCTTCGACGTTAAGCTTCCACGCAAAGGATGGAGCCGCGAACGCCCAGTATGCGACCAAAGCTGACAATGCGGCAGCGAAGATCGCTGGTCCGGCACTCGCGAAATAGGCTGTTAGGACCACCGCGAGATAAAAAGCAGAGAAAATGAAACCTGAGGACGTAAAGAGGGGATCAAGTGCATAGCGTACTAAACATGCAACCAGCACGGTGCCGAGAGCCAGAGCATAGAACTGAACTCCGGCGCCACTGCCGCCGTCTTCCCCTTCGAGATCGCTCTGCGGGGTGTTAGGTTTAGCCATGGTCTTCATCGGAGCCTGCGCGCTGAGCTGTAGCCGCTTTATGAAGCTTCCGTGACATTTCCATGACGCCCAAAAGGCGAATCTGATGGCGGAGGCCATTTCGGAATTGCGCCGCGAGATTGATCAAGCGCATACGTTCTATCAGTGGAGACGGTCGACTGGGAGAAACGCTATCAATCGCTCCGAATTTAAATCCTTTTTGTTGTTCAGCAGCCTGCTGGGGTCCGCGCTTGCGTTTATTACGGCAGCTATGAACACTCAGTCGCGGCCATTGTCGATAACCCTCGGCGGCCTTGCGGCGGTGATCATTGTTGGTAGCTTCATTTGTATTGTTCGCGATTGATCGACGGCCCCGTTTTCCCAGTAATGCGGCGTACATTCCAAAACGTCAGCCAGGTTTGAAGTGCAGCCGATTGTTTCGATAGATCGATCGCCTCAGCTCCGAGCGCACCAGCATCCAGGCATTACCACGAGCCTGAGATTGCGCCAGCCACGTTCAATGCCGCTCAGATAATTGTGTCACTTTGCGCATATCGGCAGGCTTGGACGATTACCATGTTAACTATATTCATCGATCCAGTAGCCTATGCGTCTGACATTAGGCAGGTTTCATCCGCTTATACTGCGCATGCGCTTCACCTGCACGAGACGCATTTTCATCATAGGAGCGGTTTTGGAGCTTGGCCTTGTACCTCTCGGGCATGACGTCGTTGATGAGGTCGAAGATGAACTGCTCGGAGATCCATTCGGATAGGAGCCGGTCTCGCATCTTCTCGCTCCGTGACCGCTTGTAGGCATCGGCGAGGAAGTTGACCTCGGCCTGAGCCTCGTCGCGCCGCTGAAGCCGCTCGTCCCATTTCACCTTCTCGCGTTCGTCGAGTGGGCCTTCGGTAGTGACCCTGCCAGAGCGCATATCGATAATGATATCATCGGGGTTGGGGAGTGGGGTCGGAACCGGGAGGCCGGCGCGCTTGCAACGCTCGATCTCGGCGGTCCATTTCTGTTTATATTCGAACGCATTCTCCATCATCGTGGTGCGTTCGGTGGACAGGCGGTTCTCAACCGTGCGCACGATATCGGCAAGCGCCTTCTGCGACAGGCGACTTCCCTTCATCGCCGATAGCGCCAATGCCCGCATGGCTGCCTGGATGGCGGGCAACTCGATGGTGGTGTCGCCGTCGCGGATCTTGACCGGGCGATAGGCTTCTTCGAGAATCAGCCGGTCAGTCGGCTGCTCGGCAGGATCGAAGCTGACCTTGGGCCTGTTCTGGGATCCCTTGGGCCGCCCCCTCGGATTGCCGGATCTGCCCTTCTCGAACCGATGACGTACAGGCGGCTTGCGATAGCCGACATCATAGCCGGAAGCTGCCGGCAGAGTTCTGTTGCCATCACCCTCGCTCATTCCGCGGCCTCGGGAATGACGCCCAGCCGCTCATCGGCAACATCTTCGAACGACAGGCCCGAGCTTACCAGCGTGGCGCGCTTGCCGGTAAGGAGTTCCCAGCGGCGAACGATGGTGTCGCAATAGACCGGGTCATATTCGAGCAGGCGGGCTGCGCGCCCGGTCTTCTCTGCCGCAATTAGCGTGCTGCCAGATCCACCGAACCCGTCGAGGATGATCTCGCCACGATGCGAGCAGTCACGTATTGCATCTGCCACGAGCGCCACCGGCTTTACGGTCGGGTGCATCGCAAGCTCATCGGCGCGGGCAGCACCGATCGAACTGATTCCGGCATAATCCCAGACATTGGTGCGATAGCGCCCGGTGTCACCCAGCCCAAAGCTGTTGGTGTGCTCGGCCGTGCCCTGCTTGAACACGAAGATCAGCTCGTGCTTCGAGCGATAGAAGGAGCCCATGCCACCATTGGTCTTGTTCCAGACCACCAGGTTCTTCAACTCGGTGAACGAGGCCTGCCCGGCGGCTAGCAGCTCGCCCATATGGCGCCAGTCCATGCAGATGAAAGCGATTGCACCATCGCGCATATGGAGTGCCATATTACCCAGCGTCTCGCCGAGAAAGCTCGTGAACTGCGCCTGGCTCATCTCGCCCGACGCAAAAGCGAACTCGCGATGCCTGATCTTTCCCAAGCCGCAGACATTACCGTCGATCGCCACGTTGTAGGGCGGATCGGTGAACACGAGGTCGGCCTTCTCCTTGTTCATGAGCATGGCCATATGCTCGTAGCTGCGGGTGTCGCCGCATAGGAGACGGTGGCGCCCGAGCAGCCACAGATCGCCCTGGCGGGTCACCGGGTCGCCCTTGACCACCGGCACTTGATCTTCCGGCACATCACCCGCATCCGGGTCAGCATCGGTGGCTTCATCAATGATGATGTCAGCCTCGGCAATGCTGAACCCGGTCAGCTCAAGATCGAACTCCATGTCGATCAGTCCCTGCAGCTCGATCGCCAGCACATCGCGGTCCCAGCCGGCGTTAAGCGCCAACTTGTTGTCCGCCAGCACATAGGCGCGACGTTCGGCCTCCGACAGATGCGACAGCGCAAGGGTCGGTACCGTCTTCCATCCGAGTAGCTTGGCCGCTTCGACCCGGCCATGGCCCGCGATGATCTCGCCGCTGTCAGACACCAGCACCGGGTTGGTGAACCCGAACCGTTCGATCGAGGAGGCGATCTGCTTGATCTGCTTCTTCGAGTGCGTCCGCGCATTGCGAGCATAGGCTTTGAGCGACCCTAGCTCATGTTCCACGATCATCATTGCGACCCCCAGCCAACTGCCGACATCGTATAACTATATTGAACGGTTGCTTTTGTCAATCGCAGGCGTATGAAGTCGTATATTCCAGTTGAACGAAGGCGAGGCAGCAACCATGGCGCTCGGCGCACGGCTCCGCGAGCTGCGGGTTCGGAAAAATCTGTCGCTTCAGGATGTGGCCGACGCCGTTGGCGCCTCGAAGGCACACATCTGGAACCTGGAAAAGGGAGCCTCGGACAATCCTTCGATGGAGCTGCTTGTCGGCTTGGCTGATCTCTTCAAGGTCGGCGTCGCTGACCTGGTCGGCGAGGACCCATCGTCCGCAAATGAAGACCCGGCGCTGGTCGCGCTCTACCGCAATCTCAAGCAGCTCGACGGGCGCGACCTGGAGACCATTCGCGTGCTGACCGAACAGCTCAAGAAGGCCAGGAAGGCCGCCGATTGAAGCTCTCGCGGATCGATCTCGATGGCGCGGGCTCACCAATGGCGCTGGTGACGCGGATCCTAACGCTCGAACCCGATCTGCCTGTTCCCGTGCCGATCGAGGCTTTGTGCGAACGGCTCGACATCATCAGCATTGAGGAATTCGAGACCGAGGGGTTTGAAGCAGCCCTAGTCACCGACGTCAACAAGTCCGCCGGCGCCATCCTAGTCGCCAAAGGCCGCTCACGCCAGCGCAAGCGCTATTCGATCGGGCATGAGCTCGGGCATTTTCTGATTCCGACCCATGTTCCCGGACCGGACGGAAAGATCCTGTGCTCGCAAGCGGACTTCCTGCGGCTGGACGCAAAAGACCAGGATCAGCGCAAGCGAATGGAGGCGCAGGCGAATCAGTTCGCGGCACTGCTGCTGATGCCGCCACACGTGTTGCGATCCGAGTTGGCTAAGGCTGGGATTCCTGATCTTGCGAAGTTCGCAAAACTGGCCGACCTGCTCGAGGTCAGCAAGCAGGCGCTTGCTCGGCAATATGTCACCTACCACCGTGAGGCCGTAGCCATCGTTCAGGTTCGTGACGGCAAGATCGTCGGCAGCTACCGCGATCCGAAGAAATTCCCCTGGATTGACGTTGCGCGCAATCAACAAGTTCCAAAGGGGTCGAGCTACCACGGCGTTGGCCCGCGTTCCGGTTCGATCTCCGACAGTGTCGAATGCCTGCCGGAGCTTTGGCTTTCAGCCGATGGTGCCAGAAAGGTCGGCGCCATGACCGAGCAACTTCTCTGGCAACAAGATGGCTACGCCATGATCATGCTTCACGCCGACATGATCGACGACGAGGAAGACGACACGCCTGACTACCGGCAGGATGCGCGCTGGCGCCGATAGCTGCCTGTGCCTTTAGCTCACTGTTACATATAGCACCCATTCCCTGATCGCGGACAAAATGTTCCCTGTTCATGCGGAACGAATTCCCTGTTTTGGCACCAGGGAAATTATCGCGAGACTCGCAGAAAACCGACGCATTTTTGAGGCTTTCAGCCAGTCAGGCGAGTTTGAAAATGATATTTTCCCTGTAAATTCCCATTTAACAGGGAATATCAGGGAGAGACCAGTTCGCTCTGGACTGCATCGCGCACCAGGATTTCCGCCATTTTTTCGCCTGCCCGTCCGATCACCTGCATATTTAGGTGCTCCCTGGGTGCTCCGCTGACAGACACAGGATACCCTTACCGCCTTGTGGACGCGCCAATGAGCTTGTGGCTGCGGCGCAAGCTTCAACCGCCTGCAAACACTGACAACGCCCGAACGGCCCTATCGCCAACATAGCTCACGTGAACTACGTTGGTTCGCCATGAGCGTGGATGATCGCGAACTATGGGCGTGCGCCCTTCAGATGGAGCGCCGACACGAAAAGGATGCGCCGCGTTTCGTGGCCGAGCGAATTGGCGCTTTAGCGGTCGCCGGGGATCAACCTGGCGTTGCTACATGGAAGGCGATCGCTCAGCGACTGGATCAACTCCGTCGGGGCGTTACCTTCAGTAAGCAAGAAAATGGGCGCCGAACCTAAGCCCGGCGCCGCGGCCCGACAGGGCGGTACAAGGAAGTGCAGCATGCGAGGGTTCGCGGTGGTGTGCTGCACGGCCAGTGTCGCGGCTTTGCTTTAAGCATCCACGCAGGAGCATGGTTGCATGACGCTTAAAGGCTGTATGGGCTTACAATGGCCCTACGGTTAACGTCGCCATCAGACTTCGTAAAGGCGACACGGCTACATGCGCAGGCGGGCTGTCCTGTCGTGTACCGTCAGCTCACGAGCCGGGAGGTCGCTTCGGGGCCTCCCGCCTCGATCGTTTTAACGCCTAAGTTGACCGGCTTTGAACCAACATTCGATCCCACTTTTCGACTGAGATGCTTTCCAGATATTCCTGCTGCATCTCGGCCGTAAGCACCTCGATCATCTGGCATCCTTCAATCCAGTTTCGATAACGTGAAATGTGCCGCCACTTGGTTACAGGTCTTTGCTGGCCAGCCTTCCCGTTGAGCGATTGACTGGACCTCGTCAACCTCCAGCACGGTAGCGAATGCCGAGCGGCCCAATCACAGGAGGCGTTGTATGACCGGCTGGATCCGGAACGCGAGCCTCGCAAAGGTGCAGATTAACTTCCCGGCATTTAGCATCCCGTTCAGCGGGAATGACGTCGTATGGCCACGCGGGGCTGCGCGACACCGTCCTTTCCCAGCACCAAACTCGTCAGTCAGCGGCTGACACTGGAGGCGCTTGACTTAAGATTCGGCCTAACCGGATCGTGATTTGAGTAGACGCCCGTTGACACCATTTGAGCTCGGGAGGGGAACGACGCCAGTCTGCTCTAACCCATTGAATCTAGATACTCGGTCAACATCCTGATATTCGGAAAACATGGACAGCAGCAAATCTGTTCGGTTCAACGAGCTTCAGCGGGACGTAATCACCAGCTGGGCGCATGCTCGCAAGATTTCACGTGCCGAAGCCATTCGCCAGCTGGTCGAACGGGGCGTGTTCGCTCAACGTTAGGAGGGGGTCGGACCCCTTTGGAAACCAAACCCTTGCCCTCGCCTGCGCGGGCGAGGACCAAGCATTCTAGCGTGGACTGGTGAATACTGGCTTCAGCCGTGGACTCCAAAATTTGCTAAAGCTGAGATGGCCGCTATTGGGACTTTCCTGCCGTTCTAGGGCGATAGGTCGAACGGCGGCTATAGTCAGGAGCCGACATTCAGCGGAGACTGATCGGCATCCCAGAATGACAGAAAGTGGGCCGTCTTCTGCCTGTCGGATTCCAGCGACGCATTGCAATAAAGGGGCCCTTCAGGTCCCATCAATAGCGCGGCAGTTAGCGCCGACATAGCAGTCGTTCGAGGCCACGAAACGCATCCCTGAAAGCTGCTGTCTATGCAGATTCCGAATTGTGAAGACGGGCCCAAAGCGAACATCAGCTTTCAGGCGGATCAGTCAATAAACGGGCATAGGATGCGGCACACATTGATGCGTGCTTTCAGCGCATGCCGTTCTACGGTCAATTCGACGTCAAACAATTGCGAGCCCCCGGGCGCGCATCAGCGCTTGGCCATCAGGGCGACGGCCACGGAATGCCATAAAAGATTCCATAGGATCTCGGATATCACCCTTTGCCAGTATCTCTTCGCGGAAGCGCCGCGCCAGGATTGCGTCGAAAATATCTCCACCCTCCACGAATGCTTCGAAGGCGTCGGCGTCGAGCACTTCCGACCACAGATAGCTGTAATAGGCGCTTGCATAGCCGCCATCAAAAACGTGGGTGAAATACGGAAGCCGATGGCGCAGTCCGATCGTGTCGGGCATTCCAAGCCTGCCGAGCTCGGTTTCCACGAATGCTTTCGGATCGGCGCCCCGAGCTGACGCTGAATGCAATGCGAGATCGATCAAGGCGCAAGACACCAACTCGGCCGTGGCAAAGCCCTGTCCATAGGATTCCGCACCCCGAACGCCGTCAGTCAGATCAGTGGAAACGCCCAGGCTGCCAAGAACGTCACGGCTGACGATCCAGTTTTCCATGAACTTGCTTGGAAACTCCACAAAATCACGCGCGACCGACGTTCCGGAAAGGCTCGGATATGTGACGTCGGACAGCAGCCCATGCAGGGCATGACCAAATTCGTGAAATAGCGTTCTTGCCTCGTCCAGCGATAGTTTTGTGGACGCCGTGTCAGGGGGAGGGGCAGATGCGAAGTTCGCAACTAAGTACACGATCGGGCGGACATCTCCATCCAGCTTTTCCTGCACCCTGAGACTCCCCATCCAGGCACCGCCATGCTTTTCAGGGCGGGCAAGATAGTCGGTGAACAGCAAGCCCACCGCCGAATTATCTGCTGCTTTGACCTCCCAAGCCCAGACGTCGGGGTGATAGGCGATAATATCGCCACGATGCGCAAAGCGGAGACCATAAAGCCGACTGGCGACTTCGAACGCGGCCCTGCGCACGGCATCGAGTCGCAGATGTTCCTTGAGCGCCACGCCATCCAAGGCATAGCGATCCCTCCGCACGCGTTCGGCGTAAAAACGCCAATCCCACGGCGCCAGCACGAAGCTTTCCCCGTCGCTCTTTATCAGGGCCTGAAGTTCGGCGGCTTCCTCGGCAGCGCGTACCTTCGCTGGCTCCCAAAGCTGCATGAGCAAGGCGCGCGCCGCTTCGGGCGTTCGTGCCATGCTGTCGTCCAACTGGTAAGCCGCATAGTCAGAGTAACCGAGCAGACGAGCCCGTTCGTCTCGAAGTTCAAGCGTTTCCGCAATGATCGGCCAATTATTCCGTTCGCCCCCATCGCAGCGGTTGGTAAAGGCTCGCCATAGTCGCTCCCGCAGATCCCGCCTTTGCGAAAAGGCGAGGAAGGACTCATAGTCAGTGCGGTCGAGCGTGATGTGGTAACGCCCGCCATCGCCCGCGGCCTTGGCCCGAGATGCCGCCGCATCGCGCAACGATTGAGGAAGCCCATCGAGATCGTGCTCGTCGAGCACCATAGTCCAGCCGGTAGTTTCGGCGAGGACATTTTGCCCGAACTGCACCGATAGCTCGGCTAACCGTGCATCGATCTCAGCGAACCGCTTCTTAGCGACGGGATCCAAGCCTGCTCCGCCGCGAACGAAGCCTTTGTAGCTATTTTCAACCAGCCGCTTTTGTTCGTCGGTCAGGTTTGCGTCCTCGGACCCCGCATGCACGGCGGCGATCCGGGCAAATAGTTTTTCATCATGGCTGATCGCGGTGCCGTGGGCGCTGAGGAGCGCTGACATTTCAGCTTCAATCGCGCGAATTGGCTCGATTGAATGCGCCGATGCGAGCGTCCAGAAGAGACGCCTTACCCGGGCGAGCGCTTCGCCAGATCGTTCCATCGCGGCGAGGGTATTTTCCAAGCTGGCGGGTGCAGTGCACTCGCCAATCGCAGAAAGCTCCTGCTTGTGATTTGCAATCGCGGTTTTCAGAGCGGGAACGAAATCCTCCGGCCTGACCCTTGCGAAGGGTGGTGCACCAAGCGGGCCGTTCCATTCTTGGAGCAAGGGATTTGCAAAGTCACTCAACCGACTGAACCTCTTCGGTATGAACCTGGAACGATGTCAGCTTGGCAGGACCAAACGCCGTCGTCAGCGCAGTATCAGTCGCGTCCCGCCCGCGCGCCATCAGGATACGGCCAATGCGTGGCCGATTGTGCCGGGCGTCATAGGTGTACCATTCGCCATCGACATAAACGTCGAACCAGGCTGAAAAATCCATTGGCGCATCGACCGGCGGAATGCCGATATCGCCGAGATAGCCGGTACAGTAGCGCGCCGGGATATTCATGCAGCGGCACAGGGTGATCGCGAGATGCGCGAAATCACGGCATACCCCGACCTGTTCCTGATAGGCGTTCCAGGCGGTCTTGTCCGGCCTCGCATGCTCGTAGCCGAAGGTAACATGATTATGGACGAAGTTCATGATTGCTTCGACTCGATCTCGCGCGGACGCGATATGCCCGAACTCGGCCCAGGCAACGTCCATCAATCGGTCAGTTTCACAATAGCGGCTTCCCAGTAAAAAAATAAGGATGTCATCTGGCAGCAGTTCGACCGGCGTGGGTGGAACATCGGGTGCGCGGACGTCCTCCAGCCCGCTATCCTCAACCACGAAGTCAGCGGCCAACGTAACCCCTCCGACCGGTACGGTAAGCCTGGTGCAAATGTTTCCGAATGCATCCTCATAATTATAGATCGGAATGTCGGGAGATGGCTCGATGCGTTGCGGAGTCTTCAGATCCGTATGGCGCGAAGGATGGATGCTCAACATCGCTAGCATCGCCGTGGCAAGCTCCGCTTCGAAGCGTATCTCATATCCGGCCCGAATTAGCATTAGCGTGGCTTTCTGGTTCTGCCGGCGATGCGGCTGTTGATGGCTCCCCCCATAGGAAATGCTTCCTTGTCGTTTTGCTCGGCGAGGCGAACGTCGACCTCAACGTCCATGCCGACATAGCTGGCGGGAAACCCGCTCCACGTCCCCGAAAGTGGTAAGGCCTGATACGGGTCCCTTGCCACCGCGACGCGGACGAGGCCGCGATTGCCGATAATGCCGTTGGTCGGATCGAATTCGACCCAGCCCGATCCCGGTAAGAATATACGCACCCAGGCATGGGTATTGCCGCCGCCGACGCGACCCTCGGCACGCGACGGGTTGTAGACGTATCCCGAGACGAACCGCGCCGCGAAGCCTAGCGCGCGGACGGCCTCAATCATCAGGACCGCAAAGTCGCGACAGGTACCGCGCCGTCTGGCGAGCGTTTCGATGGGGGTCTGAGTACCCTTCTCGTGACGCGGCACATAAGTGAAATCACGCTTGATGGACGTCGCCATCTCGGTGAGCATCGCGACTGTTTCCGTGGCACCATCGTCCCGTACGAACGCGCGTGCCCAGTTATCGACCACCCGCGCGACATCGAGATGCTGTCGCTCGATGGAGCGCAGCAGATCGGGCATATCTTCCGAGGAATAGGTGAACGGAAACAGCCGTGCATAATCCTCCACGTCGATCTCGGCATCGTCGAGCGGCGCGTGATCAAGCTGCACCTCGCTTGCGACGCGCAATGCCTTGGCACGCTTGTCGAATAACGCGATTGCGACTGAGTTGCCGAACACGTCATGGAGCCATCTTAGTTCCGATGGCTCTGGCGCGATATCGAGCTGTGCACTGATCAGGCGTTGGTCGAAGCTTTCGCGCGGTCGCATCATGATCCGATGCTCGCCGAAAGAAACCGGTTGTCGATATGTGTATTCCGTGATGTGGCGGATCGTAAGCAGTGGCATGGAAGGCTTTCATTATGACGACGCCGGGTGGCGCCTCACTGCTCGATCAGGACGAGCCTGAGCCCGTTGTAGCCTTTAACTCGGGGGGAAGCTCCCCGTTCCTCATTCTTGGCGATCATGCCGGAAATGCCATCCCGCGCAGGCTGGGCACCCTGGGACTTTCAACCGAGGACCGCGAACGGCACATCGCTTGGGATATTGGTGTCAGGGGTCTTGGCGAGCTCCTGGCGACAACATTGAATGCAGCATTTCTCCATCAGCACTATTCGCGACTCGTAATCGACTGCAATCGAGATCCCGCGTCAGCAGATGCAATTCCAGAAGTGTCCGATGGCAGCCCCATTCCAGGCAACACGAACTTGGTAGAAATGGCTCGGACCGAACGGATCGCAGCCATACATGAGCCTTATCATGCCAGGATTGCAGCTGAACTGGCCATGCGCAGTCAATTCAACCGGCCCACTATCCTGATCGCGTTGCACAGCTTCACTCCGAGAATGGCTCAAATCGAACGACCCTGGCATGTGGGCGTGTTATATTCTGGCGGAAACACGCGGTTCGCGACCGCGCTCCTGGAAAGGCTTTTCACCGAATCTGACATTATCGTTGGCGACAACGAGCCCTATCAGATGGACGAAACCGATTACACCATACCCCGCCACGCCTTCGCAGACAGCCTCCCGTATGTGGAAATGGAAATTTGCCAGGACCTGATCGCGAAAACTGCCGGACAGCACGTATGGAATAGCCGATTGAGCTCCGCGCTCGAAATCGCACGGTCCTGCTTTTCGCTTTAATGCTCAGCCGAAAACATGCGCTGTCATTTGCGCCCAAGAACGCTACTCTGGAAGATCACGGCCAGACCGACTCTCAAGATTGCGGCGCCCGGGTAATCACCCTCCAAGAAAGGCTCGGCCATGTTGATCCGCGCGGGTTACGACATTCATTTCACCACACCACAGCGCGTGCCGATGCTGGCGAACCTCAGTGTGCATGCCTCACGCAACAAGGATTTGCGCACGGCGCAGCGGATCTTCACGCAGCCGGACGTGCCGCTCTACGATTATATCGACAGCTTCGGAAACATCTGCACGCGGCTCACGATACCCGAAGGTGGCATTGCGATCTCGTGCGGTTTCGTAATCGAGGATCCATTCGAACCTGATCTCGTCGTGCCGGACGCCTGTCAGGTGCCGCTTGAGGAACTTCCAGACGATGTGCTGCTCTACCTGCTCGGCAGTCGCTATTGCGAAACAGATCGGCTTTCGGAGTTTGCCTGGGGAATGTTCGGTGGCGTCGCACCCGGCTGGACCCTGGTTCAGGCGATCGTGACATATGTGCATGAACGGATCCGGTTCGACTATATGACGGCTCGTCCGACCAAGACAGCCTGGGATGTTTATCAGGAACAGGTCGGAGTTTGCCGCGATTACGCCCATCTAGCGATTGCGCTATGCCGGTGCATGAACATCCCCGCACGTTACTGCACAGGCTATATGGGCGACATGGATCTTCCTGCGCTGGTAGGCGACATGGATTTTTCAGCGTGGTTCGAAGCGTATCTGGACGGCCATTGGTACACGTTCGACGCCCGTCACAATCGCCCGCGTCGTGGACGCATACTGATGGCTCGCGGCCGGGATGCCGCAGATGCCGCCCTGACCAATGCCTTCGGGCCAGCGACGTTGTCCCGCTTTGATGTCTACACCGATGAAAACAGGTTGGCGGCGCCTTCCTTCTAGGCCGTAGACTCATAAGCGCGAAGCCACAGTCGCATTGAGGCGAGTTGGACCATGGCGAGGAAGTTGGCGGCGAGCTTGTCGTAGCGTGTGGCAACGCGGCGGAAGTGCTTCAGCTTGGAGAAGAACCGCTCGATCAGGTTGCGCTCGCGGTAGAGCCGTTTGCTGAAGCAGGGCTTCCACTTGCGGTTGCTCTTCGGCGCGATGTTGGGCGTGGCGCCCTGATTCTGGATCAGCTCGCGAATGCGGTCGGCGTCGTAGGGCCTTGTCCGCCAACACGATGGTGCGCGGGCCGAGATGGTCGAGCAGCGCATCTGCGATCTGGCCGTCGTGCGTCTGTCCTGCCGTCAGGCCGAGCCGGATCGGGAGCCCCTGCGCGTCCACGACGACGTGGATCTTGGTCGTGAGGCCGCCGCGTGATCGACCGAGACAGTGATCTGCACCCCCCTTTTTGCCGTCGCGGCCTGCTGGTGGGCGCGAACGGAGGTGCTGTCGATCATCTGGATGTCGCCGTCATGCGCGGCGGTGATGGCGTCCATCAGCCGGTCCCACTCGCCCGCCTTTCGCCATCGGACGAAGCGGTTGTAGCAGGTGGTGCGCGGGCCATAGCGCTCGGGCAGGTCGCGCCATGGCGCCCCTGAGCGCAATACCCAGAAGATGCCGTTCAGCACGCGGCGGTCGTCCACGCGCGGCACGCCTCGCGGCTTGTTGGGTAGCAGCGGCTCGATTACGCGCCATTCGAAGTCGGTCAGATCATATCGGCTCATGCTGAGGCCGAATCAGTTCTCGCGGAAACAGGCAAGACCTTATCGTTGCCACGTCTTCAATGCCGCGCAATACAACCGTATCGCTTTCGGAGAATGGTATGAGCGCGTCGGCTTGCATCGCATATGTTGGCATCCGTTTTGAGGTGGCCCGGATGAAATCGAGGCTCTTGAGAACCGGGAAGATAACCGACAAAAATCGGCGCGGAGTGCTGGTCTGACCTCCTATTGGAGCAATTTCGGTGGCGAAGACGAGCGCTACATTTTGTTTATCGGAACCCAAATCGGCATTCTCGGGCCGGAGAACACTTCCTCTGTTCAACTCCTCGACCAAGACCTGATCGCGATCCTGTCCGACGTAAGCGCAAAGCTCAAAGCCGCAGGGATCAAGGGCCGCGCCAGTCTGCATTTGGAATGGCTAGACGCGTAATACCAACTGGACCCGTTTATGAGTTCACGGCCTAGTTACAGGCTTGCGCATTGCAGCTCGCGCTAAAACACTGATTAAGTGCATTCCCCTGCTACTGACGTTCAAACACAACAAAGTCGTATTGCGCCGACATTGCTGCCCTTCCCGGCTTCGAACGTGCTTATCAAAAGCGGTCTTACATTCAGCTCCGCATCGACGAATTGAAATGACCGAGCTTTGGGACATTGCTGCCATTCACCGTCCTTCCATCCTACGACAACTTTCGGCGGGTACCGGTCGTTTAGGTCATGAACAGCGCCCCGCCGTAGCATGGGCTTGCGCGGTTATCGTGAGCCGCGGCGCCGATCGCGGGCAAAGATGCCTCTCATGGCGAGATGTTCATGGTCCGAATCAGCAATGAGCCGAATCTCGAAGTCGGCGGTATGGACGTCCAGCTCATTATCTTTGGAATCTGTCGAACGGTATATCATCAAAATACCGCTTGGGATTTTCAACCAGCATGATGTCCACTTCTTCGTCGCTAAACCCGTACGCCTGGAGCATGGGCGCGATTTTGCGGGTAAAGGTTAGCGGTGAGTGGGCGACGACTCCGGGCAGGCCGCGACTACAGACAAGGCTGTCATGCGATACGATCACTTGCCGCACCGCCCCGGTGCGCAGGATCGCTACGAGCGATGCCAGCCGGTCCTCATCGGTTGCATAGTCATAGGACCCGAAACGGTCGAACCCGATATACGTCCCTTCATCGACAATGCGTTTGTGATAGGCATGATCCCGCGATCCGCAGCAATGACCAATAATGATGCGGTGTGAAGGCACGCCGAAGCTTTTCAGTATAGCCGCCTGTTCGTCACCGAGAACCGCGTCGGTGTGCGTCGTTATTGGAGCGTCGGTCTCATTGGAGGCGATCGCCGCCGCCTCGAGGACCGCGCGTTCGTAGGGGGTTATAACGCCGATCCCGGTCGCGACCTTGATTACCCCGGCGCGTAGTCCCGTATCCCCGACACCTTCGGTCAGTTCCGCAACGAATAGCTCGGCCAGCCGGAGGTGCATGTCGGGATCGAACGTCTGCCGCAGACGCCAATAAGGCGCGCCTAATTCGGCATTGTACAGGCCGGTCGCGACGATGATATTGAAGCCCGTCCTGGCCGCAACTTCGGCGGCGATGGTGACGTCGCGCCCGAGATCCATCGGGCAGGGGTCGAGCATGCTGGAGAAGCCGCCCGAGCGCATCTCCTCGATCCGGTCCACGCATTTTGCGATGAGTTCCCTCCGTTCAGGCGATGCCGATAGTGGCTCCGTTTCCCATCCGGTCAGCCCGGCCACCAGATGCTCATGCATCAAGGTTCGACCAAGTTCGCCAGAATCGATGGTCCCATTGACTGTCTGGATCATATCCCTGGTCCTTTACGGCCCTTAGAAGCGAAAGGAGGTCCTGAGTTGAACCGTGCGCGGCATCGCCGCGAACCCCAGTTGATCGGAGTGGATGCCGCCCGGGGTTCCCGTGCCGCTGCCGGTGTTTGGTCCGTCTACGACGCCGGTGACGTAGAAACGATTGGTGAGGTTGCGGCCTATAAGCGCGATTTCCCAGCTTGCATCGGACGGGCCGAAACGAAGCACGCCATCGAGCTGGACGTAGCGGGCCTGCCGGGATTGCGGCGCCCCAAATCCTGAACTGAGATAGGCGCCACTGTAGCGCGCCGAGACGTTGAAGCCCATGTCGAGCTTGGTCGTGATGGCGACGCTATAATCGATACCCAGACTTCCGACCCACTTAGGCGCCATCGACAGCGGCACGCCGTTCAGGTTCTGGCGGGTGAAACCGCCTGAGCCGCCGTTCTGCGAGGCCTCGAACTGGAGGCGGCATCCCTCGATAACGGTTTGCCCGCCATAGCAAGGGCCGATGAAGTTATCGTACTGCGCGCGATTATAGCCTACCGAACCGCTGACGGTGAGCCCGGAAAGCTCCCGCGGCCGGAACTGGAAGTCCCCTTCCAGACCCTTGGTTCGCACATTCGCCGGCAATGTTTGGTAGGCGAAGATCACGGAGTTGATGAAGTCGACTTGGAAGTTCGAATATTTGTAGGCATAGCCGGTGAGGCCGAGCTGAAGCTGCCCGTCCCCCACCGTGACCCGCGTGCCAGCTTCAAACCCCCGGGCACGCTCGGGACCGAAAATGAAGTCAGCGGTGGGATTGGGCGACAGCGCGGAGTTGATGGCGCTGTTCGAGAAGCCGCCCGATTTATAGCCCTCACGGTAAGCGGCATAGAACATTAGATTTTGTGTCGGACGAAACCGTACGGTGATGTCTGGCGACACGTCGTTGAATGTTTGATCCGCCGAAATCACCCCTAGCCCGTCGGGCGAATTGGGCGACCGGAAGAAGCCCAGCGCAGGATTAACGTAATATTGCACGAAACTGCTCTTCTTGGTCTCATGCGTGTAGCGGGCGCCCGCGGTGAGCTGGAGTTGTGAAAAGATGTCCCAGATCAGCTGGCCGTAGGCGGCGAGTGTTTCGCCGTTGGTATGCGATGCCTTGGCATAAGCCAAATATCTGTTCTCGGCAGACGCGGCGCTGTTGCTCAGGCCAGCGAAGATGACCGGCTGCTCGAACGTCCTGCGGGAATTCTGATAATATAGGCCGACAAGGGCATTGAGCGGCCCGGCGAAGGTCGTCGTCGCGCGCAGCTCCGATGAATAGGCGCGCCAGGTGCTGTTCTCGGTCGCCCAGACGTTGGCCGCTCCCGCCTCGCTCTGGAAATCGCAGTCGCACGCGAAGCGGTTATTGTTCCACTGATAATTGCCGACAAATTCAAAGGTGACGTCAGAGGGGGCGTAGCGCGCGTTGAGGGTGCTGGAGACGGATCGGTAACGATTGTAAAGGCGGCCATCGTCGCGTGCAAAACGAAGGTTTTCCGCGATGTCAGCGGGAATCTCGTTTTGGTGCGACACGAAGGACCTAGTGCATCGGACCTGTGGGTTCAATGCGCTGGAACCGCTCGGGCAATTGAAGGCGACATAGTTCCACGACGAATTATTGGTATCGTTGCTCGTTCCCGATGTTTTCCACGTGAACGTCAGGTCATCCTGGGGCGCCCAGCGAAGAGTAATCCGGCCAAGCAGTTCCCGCTCCTGCGGCTGATTTTCAGCAGGCACCCCCGCAATATGGTTTTCCGCCGGAAGCGCGAAGTTGGCCGCGTCGACAGTGGGATAAGGCTGCGGAGTGGAGACGTTGCGAAAATAGCCCTGATACATCTTGGAACCGCGAACGGCGACCCGCACGCCAAGCGTGTCGGTCAGCGGTGTGGAGGCGATCGCGTCACCCTGGATCTGGTGGGATGCGAACTCATAGCCGGCACTCATGCGAAATTCCGGACGGTTTCCTGGATCGGCTGTAACGATCGAGATTACCCCCGCGGTCGCATTCTTGCCGAAGAACAGCGCCTGAGGCCCACGCAGTATTTCGATCCGCGAAAGGTCGAAGAATCCCTCTTGGATGATGCGGCCCTGCCCGTAATAAGAGTTGTCGACGACCACCGCTACCGACTGCTCGATTCCGATCGAACTCCAAGATGAGCCCACGCCTCTCAGCGTGATCTGTGTGCCCGAACCATTCGACGCGCGACCGATGCTGAGGTTCGGCGTAATGGCGGCGACTTTCTCCAGGCTAGATAGGTCAGCTCGTCGGATCTGCTCGCTGGAAATAGCGGTCACTGCGACGGGCACATCCTTTAGGGCTTCCTCGCGCCGGCGCGCGGTGACGATGATGTCCGCGCCGACGCGCGACGGCGCCGCATCTGCCGATGTCGGCTCTACCTCGCCCTTAGGCGCGATGCTTTCTTGAGCCCGCGCCTGGGCCGCGAGAACCATGGCGAGCGTGATCGCCAATCCGCCGCATACAAATTTGCTGTTCATTTCGCCCCCTCCCAATAAAGCTTATCGCTTTATGTCGTATAAAGATGTTACTTGTAAGTATTTCTAGACTTTTTCATTTAAGATAATCTTTGTTGTTCGTTTACTCTTGAACGACACCTTTATATGACAATGGGGAAATTATGTAAATATCTGAAACTAAACAATTTTACCATAATCAAGCTTTATAAACCTGCCTGAACATTGGACTGTGCAATTTCAAAAATGCTGTGAAATTCAGGATTTGAGTTAAAAACGGCGACGCCCTTTCGGCTGAAGCGCCGGTATTCATAAATCAACTTTATAGCTGCCACGGACTATGCCATCGTCATGGCAAGCCTGGACTCGCCGGATAGGTTCGCGCACATGTTGATGCGGCGCCGGAATAGGGTTCGGAAGATCGGGAGAGGTCAGGATGCTTCGCACGCTAGAGGATAACCTCGCTTGCTTCGCAGAGATTGCCCGGTCCGGGTCATTTACAGCGGCCGCAAGGCAGTTGGGCATCAGCCAGCCCGCGGTCAGTGTCCGGATGCGGGAGTTCGAGAAGGGCTGCGGCCTTGTCCTGCTGGAGCGCACTACGCGCGCCGTGACCCTTACGCCCGCGGGCTGCGCCCTGCTGCCGCTTGCCGTGAGCTTTCTTGAGAAGGCTGCCAACGTGCAGACGATGATCGAGGCGTTGAGCAGTCAAGTACATGTCTCCATTCGCGTCGATACGGCGGGCATTCTGGATCAAGTCCGCTGGGCGATTATCGAGCGGATCGAGCGCCGCTATGCCAATGTCGACTGGCTGTTCGAGGCGAGCTATTTCGCCGACGAAAAGGTGCGGAAAATCCTCGCCCACCTCGTTGACCTGGCAATCGTGTGGGACATGGAACCCCATCCGGATGTTCGGATGATCACCGTCTGTCGATCGCCGGCGGGATTGGCATTGCATCCCGACAGCCCGCTCGCCGCTAAGGAGGCCATCAGCGTGGATGATCTGACGGGTATGACGGTCGCCATGGCCCCCCGCGAGAACGCTCCCCAGCTTTATGACCACGCTGCAAGGATTTTGCGCTCGGCACGTGCAACGATAAAAGCCGCGCCCGACTATTCGCGCGAAGGACTGCTGATGATTCCGGCCATGACGGGCGTTCCAGCCGTGGTTTGCTCGGCTATCCTCACGTCCGCGGGCGGTGAGCCAGGAGTAGTATTCCGGCCCTTTGAGGATGGCTTATCGGTCCACTTTTACATCATCGGCCATCGAAATCCGCCGTCGCCGATGGTTGAAGCGATCTGGCTGGATCTCGAGGACCTGTTTCGGCAGCGTAAGCCCTCCTGACGGTCCGCGTCGGAGCGTTCCATCGGCAGCTTCTGGCAGGAGCAGACGTTCGCGGTGGCTGATCTGAACGACCGCCTCGGGTCGAGTCCGGACTGGCAGCTTCTGGCCATTTAATTCGCAAAAGGGCCGTTGATAGGAACCACAAAAGGAGTTCGAGCTTCTTCAGCAGCCGGAAGGCTTCGACGCGGGCTGGGCCTTAATCGAGCATCACCTTCGCGGTCACCGACAGTCCGGGCCGCAAGCTCATCAGCGGCACCTGACCCGGATCGAGGCGGATGCGCACGCCGATGCGCTGGACGATCTTGGTGAAATTGCCGGAGCCGGGCTCGAACGGCAGCAGCGTGAATTCGCTGCCTGATCCCGGCGCGAAGCTTTCAATCTCGCCGGTCAGGCTGCGGCCGCCTAGTGCATCAACGCTGATCTTGGCCTTTTGCCCGACCCGCATGCGGCGCGTCTGGGTTTCCTTGAAATTCGCGACGACATAGACCGAGGATTGCGGCACAAGCGTCAGCAATCGCGATCCCGGCTGCACATAATCGCCGATCTGGATCTGGCGGTTGCCGACGACCCCGTCCACAGGCGCAAGCACCACCGTGTGACGAAGATCCTGCTGCGCGAGATCGACTGCCGCGCGTGCTTTCAGCACAGCCGCATTGGCCCGAGCAAGCTGGGCTTGCAGCACCGGTCGGCGTGCCTGCGTGACCATTGCCTGCTCACCCGCCACGCCAAGATCGGCCTGCGCGCGCTCGCGCGCTGATCTGGCGCTGACCGCCTCCGAATTGACGCGCTCGACATCGCGCCGAGTCGCAAACCCTTGCGCCAGGAGCGCATTGAATCGCCGATTGTCGGCGTCGGCTCGCGCATATTCTGCATCCGCGGACGCAATCGACGTGCCGGCGGCCCGCACCTGCGCCGATGCCAGTCCTTCCTGCGCGTTGAGCGCATCCAGTTCGGCCCGTGCGGTCGCCACTTCGGCCTGCGCATCGGCCAATGCCGCGCGGGCAGACATTAGCCGCGCCTCATAATCCTCATCATCGATGCGAACCAACGGCTGCCCGGCGCGCACCCGCTGATTGTCTTTCACCAGCACCGCCGTCACGAGCCCGCCGACCTTGGGGGCCACTGAACTCGAATCCGCCTGCAGATAGGCATTGTCCGTGCTCTCGCTCGAAGATGGCATCGCCAGCCACAGCGCCCCGGCAAGGGCGATCAGGATCGCGAGCCCGGCGGCGATCAGCGGGTTGCGCGGGATGGTAAAGCGTTTCCGGGGGGCGGGAGCGGCCTGTGCAGGCAAAACGGCCGTCATCATCTCATCTGGAGCAAGACGCATCGATCTATCCTTCAGTTGCCGGCGCGATCCAGGCCGTAGCGTTGGCCCAGGGCCTTGCGCACATTTGCCAGGATCATATCCGATCGTTCACGGTCGCCGGTTGCGCGCGAGAGCGCGATCGCACCTACCATTTCGGAAAGCATCGAGGCCGCCTCAACCGCCGGCTCGGCCACACCTAGCCCGCCCAACGCGTTTTCCAACCGCCCGAACAGGGTTTCAATGCCGGCACTGAAGCGCGGGCGGCCCGCTGCATCGCCCCGCGCGAAATCGCCCGACAGCGCCGGAAGGGGACAGCCGCGATCGCGCCCATCGCGATGCGCGGGCGACAGATAGAAATCGAGATAGGCCCGCAACGCTTCTCGCGAATCCGCACTGGCGATGATCGGCTCGCTGCGCTCCTTCGCCGCGCGGAACATCTCTTCCAACGCCGCCTCGATCAACGCGTCCTTCGATTTGAAATGCGCATAAAAGCCGCCGTGCGTCAGGCCGACCTGGGCCATAATCCCTGCCACCGCGACGCCGTCGGGCCCCTTGGCCCGAATCTCCCGCGCCGCCGCTTGCAGCAGTTGCTCCCGAGTCTTCGCCTTATGATCGCTCGCATACCGCACTTGCCGATCTCCTTTATATGATGCATATAATATAAAAAAACAGCAAAGGCAAGACCGATGGCGATGCATCCGATTTCCGCTTCATCCGAGAGGCCGATCAATCCGGCGGAGTTCAGTAACCAACGAAAATATCTGATTTTCGCGGTGATGGCGTTTGGTCAGTTCATGGCGCTGATCGATATCCAGATCGTCGCAGCCTCGCTCAACGAGGTGCAGGCAGGCCTCTCCGCCAGCCCGGACGAGATCAGCTGGGTGCAGACAGCCTATCTGATGGCCGAGCTGGTGATGATTCCGTTCTCCGCCTTCCTGACCCAGGCGCTTTCCACGCGTTGGGTATTTGCGCTGTCTGCCGGCCTGTTCACGCTTTCCAGCATCCTCTGCGGCGCGGCGTGGAGCATTGGCTCAATGATCGTGTTCCGCGCCATCCAGGGCTTCGTCGGCGGGGCAATGGTGCCGACCGTATTCGCCACCGGCTATGCGCTGTTCAGCGGCAAGCAGCGTGCGATGATCCCCGCGATCCTCGGCATGGTATCCGTGCTGGCGCCGACACTCGGCCCCACCGTCGGCGGCTGGATCACCGATGCCTTCGGCTGGCGCTGGATCTTTTACATCAATGTTGTCCCGGGCGCGGTGGTGGCCGTCCTGACGATTCTGCTGATCCGGGTCGATCGCCCCAACGTCGAGATGCTGCGCCGAATCGATTGGGTGCATCTGGTTTCGATGGCAGCGTTCCTCGCGGGACTGGAATATGTGCTGGAGGAAGGGCCGCGCAATGACTGGTTCGGCGATCCGGCCATCACGCTGTCGGCGTGGCTTTCACTGGTGGCATTCGGCCTGTTCCTCGAACGCTCGTTCCGGTCCGAAGGACCAATCGTCCGGCTGAGCCCCTTCAGCAAGCCGACCTTCGCGATCGCCTGCATCTTCAATCTGGTGATCGGTTTCGGTATTTATTCCGGCACCTATCTTGTGCCCGTCTTTCTCGGTCAGGTGAGGGGATATAATGCTTCGGAAATCGGAACGACGGTGTTCATCGCCGGGATCGCGCAGCTGCTCGGTGTGCCGCTCGCTGCCGGCCTGTCGCAACGTGTCGATCCTCGCATCACCATCACGTTCGGGCTGAGCCTTTTTGCAACGGGCCTTTATCTGTTCAGCTTCATGACGCCCGACTGGGGATTTTCAGCGCTGTTCTGGCCGCAGGTCGTGCGCAGCTTCGCGATCATGCTTTGCATCGTGCCCTCGGTGGGTCTTGCGCTCGGCAGCTTTGAGGGTCCCGAGTTGCGCTACGCCTCCGGTCTGTTCAATCTGATGCGCAATCTGGGCGGCGCCATCGGCATCGCCGTGGTCAATACCTGGCTCCAGGACATGACGCGGCTGCACGCGCTGCGGCTCAGCGAGGCGCTGGGTAGATCCCCACAAGCCGCGCTGGATCTGCTGACCGGCCTATCCCGGCATTTGGGGCGGCTCACGCCTGATCTCGATCATGCCCAGCTTATGGCGGAAGCGCTGATGAAGCAGGTAGTGGGCCGTGAAGCACTCACGCTCGCGTTCGACGATGTGTTCCGTCTGATGGCCTATGTGTTTGTAGCCGCGCTCGTGATGGTACCGCTATGCCGTCCGCCGCGAGGAATGACGTCACCCCCCGACGCACATTAGTCAGTATTAGGGCCAATTGCTCTTTGGGCGGGGGCGCAGAATCTGTCGTTCGATTATGTTAGCTGACGCCTGCGCATCGCAATTCGTCGGTCTTGCCGAAGCGAGATCCCTCAAAAGGTCAGCGAGCGGTTCCCGAACGCCGAAATGGGATACACCCCTGTCAACATGTGACGGATGTTTGATGACCAGTTTGCCTCACTAAAAACTGGAGCAATAGATGGCGCGAGGTAGCAGATATGCATCAGCTCATAAGTCCTTGCGCCAGATAAGCGCCGGATAAATCGAAAAAATATGAATCCCTATCATGAAGAAATCATGTAGTGTAAAATGGTTATTCAATCAAACACTCGGAGTCATGCTACATAATTTATTAACACGAACGGATATTTGTCGTCGCAAGATTCTCAAAAATTATGTCCATATGAGTAGGTCTCCCGGGGAAAAACGTTCCAGAATCGAACCGAGTTAAGGTCTAATTTATCCTATGCGGTTATGACACCTTTACGCGCAGAAGTTATGAAATATCGGGGTGGTACGCTGGGGTAATATGGTGCTGCGTCTACAAAACCTTATACTTGAAATGGTTGCGAAGGGCGAAACCATTGAATCTACTGCAGATCGTCTTTGTCGCGAGGTGGAGGGTCTACAACCCGACGTTATCTGTTCCGTACTCAGCGTGGATCGGAGCGGGCTCCTTCACCCCTTGGCAGCACCCAGTTTGCCGCAGGCGTACTCGGCCGCGCTCGACGGTATAAATATTGGGCCGAATGTGGGGTCATGTGGCAGCGCGGCCTACCTTCGCACGCCGGTCGCCGTCATTGATATAGAGCGTGATCCACGATGGGAGAACTTCAAAGGCCTTGCACTACCGCTCGGCCTGAAGGCTTGCTGGTCAAGCCCGATTTGCAACGCGAAAGGCGATGTCCTTGGCACCTTCGCGTTCTATTACCGCGAGCAGCGCGGACCAACGGAATTCGAGCAAGAGGTGGTAGCGACATGCGTCCATCTGTGCACGCTCGCTTTGGAGCGGCATGAGCGCGTGGTGGAGCGGGAGCGCCAAGCCAATATCGATACGCTCACTGGATTGGGCAACCGCGCCTGCTTCAACCGGTCTTTAGCCGCTCTGCCGTGCACCACGCCTGGAGCCTGGGCATTGTTGGTGATCGACCTCGACAACCTCAAAACCGTTAACGATACATTCGGCCACCACGTTGGAGACCTTCTGATTCAGCAGGCGGCGTCCCGTATGGCTGCTGCAGCGGCGCCGGATGGAGTCTTTCGCCTCGGCGGTGACGAATTCGCCGTCATCGTACAAAACCCGGAAGCGCTTCGGGAAATCGAAACGACTGCCAACGCTCTGATTGAGGCCATCGTCGTACCCGCAGAATGTGACGGCCATTTGATCCATCCCAAAGCCACCGTGGGCGGCGCGGTGCTTTCGCGGGAAGATCATATTGCAGAGAGCGTTCGGCAGAATGCGGATTTCGCGCTTTACCACGCGAAGGAAACCGGCCGTGGTGGGTTTGTGCGCTATTGGCCCGGCATCGGCACGGCGATTACCCACCGGCTCAAGGCTATTCAAAGAGTAGGCGCTGCCCTCAAAGAGGACCGCATAGACGCCTATTACCAGCCGATCGTCCGGTTGGACACACGCGAGATCGTCGGCATGGAGGCACTCTGCCGGCTGTCGGAAGACGACGGGATCATTTCGGCAGCCGACTTTTGCGAGGCCACGTCTGACGCGCATATCGCGTTTGGCATCACTGAGCGAATGTTAGCCCGTGTGGTGGGGGACATGCGTGTCTGGCTGGACATGGGTCTTCCCCTAGCTCGTGTCAGCCTCAATGTCTCCTCGTCCGATTTTTATCGCGGCAAGCTCGACGAGCAACTCACCTCCGCGTTCGCCCGTGAAAACGTGTCCTTAGAACATCTGATGCTGGAAGTGACCGAGGACGTCTGCATAGGTCAGCGAGATGATGTGGCTGCGCGTCAGATTAAAGCCATGCGCGCCAAGGGCCTGTTGGTCGCGCTCGACGATTTCGGGACAGGCTTTGCCTCGCTGACGCATCTGCTGACGTTCCCCGTCGATATGATCAAGATCGATAAGTCCTTTATCAATCGGCTTGCACCCGGCAACCCGAGTAGCGCTATCGTCAGAGGACTCTTGGACATTGCGAGGGCGATGAATATCTCAGTGGTGGCCGAAGGTGTCGAAACGGAAGTTCAAGCCGCCCAATTGCGCGCCCTGGGATGTTCGTTGGGGCAGGGCTTCCTGTTTTCCCGAGCCGTCGATCGAGACGCGTTCACTCAAATGCTCCGACAGGATTTGTTATCGCTTCGCCGCGCGATGTGAATTAGCCGTTTCCGCCGACTTTGCGGTCGTACATTCACACTTCCTCACGACGAAAACAGCCAGCGGCATGGTCGTTGACGATGCCGACCGCTTGCATCCAGGCATAGACAATCGTTGGCCCGACGAATTTGAAGCCTCGCCGCTTCATCTCCTTCGAGATCGGGACCTCCCGCCTCGACTTTGTCGCGATGAACATTAGATCGCCTCTAACGTTTATCCGCTATGAGCGACTATAACGAGCTATCACTACCCGGGGCGGCAAGCGGCGTGGCGCGCGACAAGCCAGAGGTATGGAACGCGTTTGAGCAACTTGGCGCCGCCGTGACCGATGCAGGGCCATTGGACGATCGGAGCCGGCGGTTAGTGCATCTGGCACTGGCTATTGGGGGCGATTCCGAAGGCGCCACGCATTCGCATTGCCGAAGGGCGCTTGAAGAGAGTTTCACGCCCGAGGAACTGGAGCATGTCGCCTATCTGGCAATCACTACGCTTGGTTGGCCGCGGGCGATACGGGCCCTTACTTGGATACGTGACGTCACTAATGGCCACCAAGAACAGTGAGCACATCCGCGCTGGCAATTGACTTACAAATTAGTCCCGGTGCTGATGTCGGGTGAGTGTCTAGCATATGCAGACCAGCACGAAAACGCTATGATCGCCCAATAGCAGATGGGGGATGCCATGCGCTTCGAGATCCATCAGGAGGGCATCACCCGTCTCACGGGCCTGCGAAATGCGGGCGGAGATTGGCGATGGGAATTAATCGGCGACGATAATTTGGTGGTGGCAAGAGGCGAAGGTTTTCGGACGCGAGAGCATTGTCTCCGAACCGTGGCGATCCTTAAGACAGTTAGTGGCGACACTCCCGTGGTCGACCGGATTTGAAGAGGTGGATAGTCTCAAATCCACCCGCTCAGACTTGCTGAGCACGAAAACGCCGCGCCAGGTACTTCGAAAAGCCAAAAATCACGAAAGGCGCTCAGCGAGTCTTAGAATGGCTTTCGCCCGCCACTGCGACATCCGTTTCGAGGCGCTTGAGTTGACGCGCCTTGCGCTCGTGGAGCACCGCCGCTTCCCGCAAGCGCAGCGATAGGTCGTGGTCAGTGGTAGCCGCCGCCTTCAACCGAGCAGCCCGCGCAAGCTGAAGGTAATAGACGGAGTCGCGCGCAATAGGCTCCGCTTCCGGTCTCTCCTCCATCTCTCAAACGGATCATCACCGCACCGATTCTACAAGTTTCATCTGCGGCCATTTGGAATGGCCTTTGCACGACTGGGCTCAAAATGGCTCCGCGCTGAACGCCTTCCTCACCATTCGTAAACCCAACCGCTGCTAATCGATCCGCGGACTGGCCTGTCGTGTACCGTCAGCCCTCGGGCCGGGAGGCCGCTTCCGGGGCTTCCCGCCTCGATCTGCGCGGCTGACGCTGTACCTGTCCCAAACCGTGACAGTCTCATTCCGGCATATTGGAAAGAGCTTCAAGTATTGCTCGAATCGAAATGGAGAGTAGGTTCTGTGCCCGAAATAGAAATGATCCGGGGGAACAAGATGAAGCGTGTTATGAATGTAGCCGCCTTGCCTATTCCTGTAAGTGGCTGTGCAGCAAAGCAACATGCTCGCGTCGCTCCACTGACATGGGTGGAAGCAAGCGAATATACATCCTGGGATATCCGGATTGAGAAAGCCAAGATTCAGATCGCACCAGCCAACTATGCCGGCACGAGTTCCGCCTCGCGGCCAGCCATCACCAGCACCATGCCGCGTTGCCAGCATGGGACGTGATCCCAAGACTCCAAGCGAGGCCGTGGAATATCTCGCGCAAGCTTATGAGGAGTTCGGCTATAAGGCCGTAGCGATGGCGCTGCGGACGCATGGGCCCAATGCGGACAAGTTCAAGGTTGAGGTGAGAGCGATCGAACTGGCGATCGAACACACGCGAAGGGCCATGGACGGAGGGCGCTAATCATTCGCACCCCGCAGGACTGTCCCGGCACTTACTCCATTCAGTGCGCACGCGGCAGCAGGCACGGCACCCACCGCATCTAAGTTTCGGCAAGGCGCTGGCATCCAAATTGCGGGGATCATTCTGCATCATTGGCAGGTCGGCGAGTTTCTGATGGTCCAGCCCGAGATTGACGATCCGAGGCCGCGCGCCCCGAGGTTGGCCGGGCCCGCGCTCAGGCGGTCTTGATGAGGCTGGCCGCCCGCTCGGCGATCAGGATGGCGGTGGCGGCGGGGCCGCGGCGGGGGTTCGTGGGGCAGATCGACAGATCGACCACGCGCAAGCCATCCACCCCATGGACACGGCAGTGTTGGTCGACGACGGCCTCGGGATCAGTGGCTGGGCCCATGCGGCAGCTGCCGGTGGTATGGGCGTAAGGCGGGACGGCGGACTTGATCCATGTCGCCAGCGCCTCGTCACTGGACAACTGGGCATCGGTGGGGGTGAGGCGGCGTTTGACCAGCGGGCTGATGGCTGGGCCTTCCAGCATCCGGATGCCGATGCGGACGCATTCGATCAGGCGGGAGACGTCGCGCGGGTCCGAGAAGCTGTGGAAGTTGTATTCGGGCAGGACGTGTGGGTCTGGCGAGGTGAGCGTGGAGGTGCCGCGGCTGTATTCCGCCATCAACCGACAGGACAGCATCTGGGCAGCCATCGCCCGGCGCATGCGTAGCGCTCCGCGCAGGCCGAGGCGCAGGCCTGCCCGGACCAGCGCGACCAGGCCGCGCCAGCGATCACCCAGCGAGCGGGGGCCCAGCCCCTTGCCATCGCTCAGCATCTGCGACATCGGCATCGTGAGGCACAATATTTCCATATCGCCCGGGATGCCGGAACCGGCGGCGGTGTAATGCAGCGTGGCTTCGGCAAAGCCCGTGTCCGGGCCGACCTCGAAGGGGCGGCGGGGCAGGAAGGTGATGTCGACGCCGGGATGATCCTGGAAGTTCTGGCCGACGCCGGCAAGATCGCAGAGGACGGTGATGTCGTGCCGCTGGAGCTGGTCTGCGGGGCCGATGCCGGAGAGCATCAGGATGTGCGGCGTCTTGATTGCGCCGGCGGACAGGATCACCTCGCGGCCGTGGATCGTGCGGATCTGGCCATCCTGCTCGACCTCCACGCCAATGGCGCGGCGGCCGTCGAACAGCACGCGGCGCACGAAGCTGTCGCCGCGGATGGTGAGGTTGGCGCGGCCGCGGGCGGGGTTGAGATAGGCGATGGGGGTGCTGATCCGATCTCCGCCGATGGCGTTGCAAGGATTGGGGCCGACGCCGTTGATCGAGGTGGGAGCGTTCTTGTCATCGTCCCAGGGAAAGCCGAGCTCTGCGCACGCATCGCAGAACGCGCGCGAGATCGGCATCATTTCCGCCTTCGCGGGCCGGGTGATGGGCAGTGGGCCGTCCCTGCCGTGCAGGCTGCCCTGGAAATCGCGGTCATCCTCCATGGCGATGAGGAAGGGCAGTAACTTGTCCCACGACCATTCCGGATTGCCGCACGCCGCCCAGGCATCGAGATCGTCGCGGGCGGGCCACCAGTGGCCGGCGCCGTTGACCGTGCTGCCGCCGCCGATCACACGGCCACGGATGATGGGGACGGTGGCGGCATCGGTCCGCCCGAAGAAGCCCCAGCTATATGGGCTGCCCGGGGCCATCTGGGACATCGCGTTGATGCGGCGCAGCGGTGCGGGAAGGCTTTCGCGCGTGAGAAAGTCGGCACCGGCTTCGAGGAGCAGAACAGTCGTTTCCGGGTTTTCACTGAGCCGCGTGGCCAGAACCGTGCCGGCTGAACCGCCACCAACGACGATGTAGTCGAACATTTCCATCTTAGGCCCCCCAAGTGTGGCGATTCACTGCTGCGTCGCAACGGGCTGCCGTGCAGACGGTCAATTGCCGACGGGGGGGCGATTCGGACCTATCCGAGTGTAGGGCGCGCGCCGCGCCGGATTTGGCGGGCGGAAGACAAGCGCGGGAGTCGTCGCACGCGGGCACAGCCAACGGACTGCCCAGAGCGGCTTATGCGTAAGCCGATCTGGGTCTCGCATTGTCTAGCAGATTCGTCGGCTTAGCGACTCGTCGCCTGACGTAGCCAACTTGACCCGTTCGGCGGCAATGGCGTCATATACCCAGTCAGATGATGGGCATCGACTGACCGCCGTCGCACAGGATCGTCTCGCCCGTCACAAATCCCGAAAGCTCGGAGGACAGGAAAAGGCAAAGCGCCGACATATCCTCGACCCTGCCCGCCCGCCGCACCGGGATGTGATGGATCAGATTGTTGCGGAACGCATCATAGTCCATCCCTGCAGCGGCCGCATTTTCCCGCGTCCAAGCGCGGTTGCTCTCGGTATCGATATAGCCCGTGCCGATCGTGTTGATGGTGATGCCCTTGGAAGCCACTTCGTCAGCAATGGTCTTGGCAAGAGCGGAAGCGCCGACACGGGTTGCGTTGGCAAGGGCGTAGCCGAAATTCAGATTGTCGCGGACAAGCTGCTTCGCCGTTCCTGAACCGATCGTCACGATGCGGCCCCAACGCTGGGCTTCCATATGCGGAAGAACCACCCTGACCATGCGGGAAAAGCAAACCGCGACGAGGTGGTAGGCGGCCGTCAGCATCTGCTCATCGACGTCGGCAAAGCGGCCCGGTGGCGGGGTATCGCGATTATAGATGGCGATGTCAGGCTCGGCGAGGTCAGCCCTGGCCTTCGCCTGAATCTCGGCATAGCAGGAAAGGTCATCAAGGTCCGCCGAGATGCCGATCGCCCGAACGCCCAGGTCGCGAGCCTCGCTCACCGCGTCTTCGATGGGACCTTGGCTGCGCGCGACAACGATGACATTGGTGCCTTCGCTGGCAAAATCCCGCACGATCTGCCGGCCGATGCCTTTGCTGCCACCCAGGACCAAGGCGGTACGTCCCGAAATGCCTAGCTTCATATTTTGGCCCTTTCCATTTCACCGCTCTCCTGTTTTGTGGGCACGGTCTTGATCACCTGGCCATCCGTTGGCTTAACTCCGGCTTGTGGTCACAACCTGACGATCCAGATGCTTGGAGCCTGTAGCTCTTCCGAGGCACGAATTCGGTCGTCCATACCGCGACTAACAATGCTGAATCCGTGGAAGTGCATTGCCCATCTCGTGCTCATTCGTTATGAGTTGACTAGAACTACTTTGCCTGTTTGCTGCAAATTATCGAAATATTGTGCAGCTTCTTTGATGTTTTCAAGCTTGAAATTCTTGCCGACCATCGGTTTGAGCGCGCCTTTGCCGACCCCTTCGCGGATGAAGGCAATCGCACGTTCGTTCCGTTCCGGCTGGTCATCCAGCAGCATGGCATAGCCGAGGATCGACAGATTCTTGCCGATGAGCGGCATGACCGGCAGATTGACCGGCGTAAAATCCAAGATGCCATATAGCACGATGGTACCATATGGGCACATCAGCTCTGCAATCTCGCCGATGATCGGCCCCCCAATGGGATCGAAGGCGAAGCGGACGCCTTTGCCCATCGTTATCGATGCGACCCGCTCCGCGAGATTTTCTTCCTCGGTTACAACGACGTGGCTCGCGCCCATGCTTGCGATGGCTTCGGCCTTGCCCCTTGTTCTCGTGGTGGCAATGACATTGGCGCCTAGCATGGCAAGAATCTGAAATATCGGCGCACCAAGGCTGCTAGAGGCGGCAGTGACGAGAACCCAATCCCCCCGCTCAATTTTCACCAGCTCGATCAGCATGCCGTAAGCGGTCATGTAGCTTGACCACAGCGCGGCGGTTTCCACGTCGCTCAACGTCTCCGGGCTGCGAACGGCGAGCTTGGCAGGAATAGTGAAATATTCGCCATAGGCCCCGCAGGCATTGAGCGACATGATGGGCAATGTCGAAACGCGATCGCCGGGCGCGAACTCGGCGCCTTCGCCAGCACTTTCGACGATGCCCGCCGCCTCATAGCCAATTCGCGAGGGGAACTGGGGCTTGATCGGATGCCAGCCTTGCCGGAACATGGCCTCTGATCGGTTGAGCGCGAAGGCATTGATGCGAACCCGGATTTCGCCTGGACCGGGAGGCGGGACATCCACCTCCACCAGTTCCAGGACCTCCGGGCCTCCGAAATCTCTAAAGATTACTGCTTTGCTCGAAATGGAACCCAAGGGCCATCCTCCAATAGAGTTTCGATAGGCCTGGGTCCGGCCTGGTCCGGATGAAGCAGGCATGCGCCATCCCATCTCGTTCGCCCGTCGCTACGTTACGAAGCGTGACATGGTGGCCGCCGCTGCCACCAGTCTTCGGATAGGGCAGCCGATGAGGGGTGCAACACATGCTGCTTGAAATGGCGTTGAACGGGTTTTGAGGAGCCGGTTCATTCTTGACGCGATGACCGTCCGTGCCAATGAGCATTATCGCAATTTTCTGTGGGGCAAATAGACCCTAATCCTCATTTACCGGCCGATAGAACCGCGTTCATGACTTGACGAGTCCTGTAACGCAGGTCGCGGGCTCAAGCCCTACACTCCAATCCTTCCGATTGAACCAGGTTCGTCCGTGGGTGCCGCAAAGCGCCATGCCATCGGGGCGCGCACCCGCGCATTTACCGCGACTGCGCAACCAGCAGCGGGTAAGGGTTGATCGGGCGTCCTTGGTACCAGGCTTCGGATGGGTTCATCCGGTTGATCGCGAAATGAAGGTGTGGTGCGGCAGGGTCGGCGTTGCCGGTGGATCCGACCGCGCCCATCACCTGGCCGGCATGAACCTCCTGCTGCTCGGTAAGGCCCGGCCGGTAATGATCGAGATGCGCGTAATAATAGAGCCAGCGGCGATCGGGCGACCGCACGTAGATGGTCATGCCGCCGCGTTGGCTGAAAAACAGCTTTTCGACCGTTCCCGGAGCAGCCGCGATCACCGGCGTTCCCCGCGCGGCCATGATGTCGATCGCGTCATGAGGCCGTCCTGCGCCGCGCGCTTGCGTGAAGGTATCCACCAGATCCTCGCGGCGGACCCCCTCGACCGGCACCACCAGGCCCGCGCCTGCAACTTTGCGCGGGGCGGGCGACGGGGGCAGCTTGGCCTCGTCGGCCGGAACGAAGCGCACGCAATAATGCACGAAGAGAATGATCGCAGCGAAGAGGACAACCAGCCACCACCAGCGGCGCATCGCTATATTTATTCTTGGAAGATTGCCGGCACGCCCGGCTTCACCATTTGCGCCAGCTTGGCCGCATCCCAGTTGGTGAGCCGCACGCAACCATGGCTTTCGGCGCGGCCAATCGTGCTCGGCTCGCTCGTCCCGTGGATGCCGTAATGCGGCTTGGAAATATCAATCCACACCACGCCGACCGGGCCATTGGGCCCGGGCTTCAGCACCGCGGCCTTATCCTGGGCGCTCGCATCCCAGAATAGCTTGGGATTATAATGGAACTCGGGATTGCGGCTGACACCCTGGATCTTCCATTCGCCGATCGGCAGCGGATCATGCTCGCTTCCCATCGTTGCGGGAAATTGCGCGATCAACGTGTCATTGGCATCAAAGGCGCGCAATATGCCGTCTGACTTGTCAACCACGACTTTTGCTGCGGCAGGCTGGACCGCAGCAATCCCAAGTCGATCGAGCGTTTCGTTCCAGCCGCGTTCATCGGGCCCGAATTGGGCTTCATCCACATCGGGCACATTGGGCACGCGCAGCACAGCGCCGGCGCCGATCTTGGCATCTGCCGGATTGAGCGTCTTCAGGGTTTGCGGCGTGGTGTGAAAGCGCTCCGCCAGCGCCTCTGCGAGATTGCGGTACTGCAAGGACGGCAGCCGCGCCTGCGCCGAGGCGTCCTTGGGAATGTTGGGTGTGAACGGGCCTGCCGCAAAGCGCGCCGGAATGCGAACCAGACGCGTCGCCGGGATCGGCTGGCGATCCAGCGCCTGGCGGGTCGCATCATCGAGCTGCCCGGTCTGCGGTAATCCCCGCGCCATCTGGAAGCCGCGGATCGCCCCGGCATAATTTTTGCCATCGCGCCCGTCGATCACCCCCGGAGAAAAACCTAGTCGGTCAAGCTCCACCTGTGCCTGCAGCACGGCGCCTGCCTTGAAGGCATTATTCGCGGGGGCAGGAACATCCTCGAACCGCAACGAAGGAGCGGCTTGCGCGGCAGGCGCCGCTTGATCGGCGGCGGCCGCCTTGGCGGAATTTCCGTTGCTATTGCTGACAGCGATCTCGCCAGTTGCAAGCAACAGCATGGCTGGCAAAAACAGATGCGCTCTCAAACTCCTGATCCTTATCATTTTGATCTGTTTGAGAAACGGATGATCCAGGACAAGGTTCAATGTGCCCGCCAAAGCCACCGGCTGACCACGAATCGATGGCCGGCTAACCTCTGATTTACGATCCGGGCCTAAAAGGCGGGCAGCGTATCGAACAAGGTGTACCCATGGCCAATCCCGCCGAGCATAGGCCTGCAAACAGGTGGCAGCCCCGCGAACACCGGACGACCAGCATCTCGCTTGCGCAGATGACGGGCGATCGCACGCCAGGTCAGGGCATTATTGTCCGCAACGTTTCAGCGCAGGGCATCGGGGCCCGCGCACAGCAGCAGCCTCCGGCCGTCGGTGAGACGGTCGTTGTGATCAGTGACAAGCTTGGAGAGTTCAGCGCAGTCGTGAAATGGGTGCGCGGCGATCGCTTTGGACTGCATCTCGTAGAGCCGCTGAAGGCAAGCGACATCGATCGCCTTGACAGCGAATGGAGCGAAGCACGCCCCGGCTTTGCCGTCTGGAGTAACTGACCCCCCGCCGCGAGCACGCTTGGGCGGCTCGCTGCGAGAAAGGCCAACCCGCAGAAATCCCGGTCGGGCCGGGATTTCCGCAAGCTGAGGATCAGGACATGGGCTGCAGGTTCACCGCGGCATATTTGCCGCGCCGGTCAACCTCAAGCTCGAACTCGAGCCTGTCGCCTTCGTTGAGGTTGGTCATGCCCGCGCGCTCGACCGCCGAGATATGCACGAATGCATCGGGCTGCCCGTCATCACGCTGAATGAAGCCGAAGCCCTTCATCGCATTGAAGAACTTGACCGTGCCGCTTGCCTTCTCACCGGTGAGCTGCCGCTGCGGGCCGCCCCGCTCAGCGCCGCCGCCACGCTCGTTGCGCGGGGGGCCGCGATCTTCGACCGGAAGCGGCTCGCCCTCGATCTTGAGATCGGTCGCGGAGATGCGGCCACCGCGATCCACCAGCGTGAATTCAAGCGGCTGGCCTTCGGCGAGGCCGGTCAGCCCCGCTTGCTCGACAGCGGAGATGTGCACGAACACATCCTCACCGCCATCGTCACGGACGATGAAGCCGAAGCCCTTTTGTCCGTTGAAGAACTTTACGACGCCCTTGCCTTCGCCAATGACCTGAGCAGGCATTCCGCGCCCACCGCCACCGCCGCCGCCGCGGAAACCGCCGCCGCCACCAAAGCCGCCGCCACCGCCGCCGCCGAAGCGGTCGCCACCGCCGAAGCCGCCGCCACCGCCGCCGCCGAAGCGGTCACGGCCATATCCGCCGCCACCGCCGCCGAACTGGTCGCCGCCACCATATCCGCCGAAATTTTCGTCCCCGAAGCTGTCGCGCTTATCCCTGCCACCGCGCTGGCCGCGGCGCCCACGATCAAAACTCATGCCGTTCTAGTCTTCCAATATCGCCCCACTCCATCAAGACTCCCTGCCGGGCGCTGCACGCGAGTCCTCAATTTCAGGCAATCACAGATCGCCAAATTCGAATCATAAAGCAAAACGGGTGAAATCGCGAGAAGTTTTCCACAGGATTAACGACGACCTTCGCGATTGACCGTCTCACCGCATCGCGGCAAGAGCCGGAGCGCCATGAGCAATATCCTCAACGTCTTCATCGAACCCTCCAACTGGGCCGCGATTGCCGCACTGATCGCGATGGAGGTGGTTCTGGGGATCGACAATCTGATCTTCATATCGATCCTGACCAACAAGCTGCCCGAGGCAATGCGCGGCAATGCGCGGCGGATCGGCATCGGGCTCGCCCTGATCCTCCGGCTCACTCTGCTCAGCTTCGTCGCGTTCATTGTCACGCTCACGCGCCCGCTGTTCGAAGCGTTCGGCCATGGCTTCTCGTGGCGCGACCTGATCCTGATCGCGGGCGGCCTTTTTCTCGTCTGGAAGGCGACCAAAGAAATCCATCACAATGTCGATGCCGATCACGGCGAGGACATGTTCGAGAATGATAAGCCGAAGCTCGGCTTCGGATCGGCAATCGCCCAGATCATCTTGCTCGACCTCGTTTTCTCGATCGATTCGATCATCACCGCAGTCGGCATGACCGAGCATGTGCCGATCATGTTCGCGGCGGTGATCGTGGCGGTCGCGCTGATGCTGACCGCCGCGGGGCCGCTCTCAAGGTTCGTCGAGCACAATCCGACGGTGGTCATGCTCGCGCTCGCATTCCTGTTTCTGATCGGCATGACGCTGATCGCCGACGGGTTCGGCCACCATGTACCCAAGGGCTATATTTACGCGGCGATGGCATTTTCGGCGGTCGTGGAGGGATTGAATATCGTTGCCCGGAAACGGCGCCGCGGCGCGGGCCATTGAGCGGCGGCCATTCTGGTCCTATGCGAGCGGAATGACCGTTTATCTCCACGAAGAAGATTTGCCGGCGGACGCGCTCGGCCCGGGCGCCATCGCAATCGATACCGAAACCATGGGCCTTATTACGCCGCGCGACCGCCTGTGCGTCGTGCAGCTTTCCGACGGCGGCGGCAATGAGCATCTGGTGCGTTTCGCGCCCGGCAGCCGGTACGATGCGCCCAATCTCAAGGCGGTGCTTGCCGATCCAAATCGGCTCAAGCTCTATCATTTCGCGCGCTTCGATCTGGCCGCCATCCAGCATTATCTCGGCGTGGTGGCGGGGCCGGTCTATTGCACCAAGACCGCCTCGCGTCTGATCCGCACCTATACTGACCGCCACGGCTTGAAAGAGCTGGTGCGGGAGCTGCTCGGCGTCGAAATCTCCAAGCAGCAGCAAAGCTCGGACTGGGGCGCACCCGACCTTAGCGACGCGCAGAAAGACTATGCCGCCTCGGATGTGCGCTACCTTCACCAACTCAAGGAAAAGCTCGATGACCGGCTGAGCCGTGAAGGCCGCATGGCGCTTGCGCAGGCCTGCTTCGATTTCCTGCCCCACCGGGCCGCGCTCGACCTTGCCGGCTGGCCGGAGGTCGACATCTTCGCACATGTCTGAACTCGCCGATCTGGCGCGCAACGAACGGCGCCGCTGGGCAGCACCGGGCAGCAGCCACGACCGCATCATCGGTTGGGCGAAAAAGCTGCTGCCGATCGGGGTTGCCGGGCTGATCCTGGCGCTGGCGTTCGCTCCGCTAACAATGGGGCGGGACATCAGCTTCGTGCTTTCGAAGGATCGCGTCGCCATCGCCAAGGAAAGGCTGCGAGTTACCGCTGCGAAATATTCGGGTGAGGACAGCAAGGGCCAGCCGTTCCTGATCAACGCGGGCTCAGCCGTCCAGAGAAGCTCGGCGGATCCGGTGGTGAAGCTCAACAATCTCTCCGCCACGATCGAGCTTAAGGACGGGCCGGCTGCGATCGCTGCCTATCATGGCCGCTACGACATGGATAGCGAGCGCGTCGCGATTGACGGGCCGATCGTGTTCAAGACTGCCGATGGCTATCGCCTCGCGACGCGTGATGTCGGGATGGATCTCAAGACGCGCTCGCTCGCAAGTGCGGGCGATGTCGACGGCACGATGCCGCTCGGCACGTTTCGTGCCGACCATTTGAACGCCGATCTGAACCGCCGCATCGTGCGGCTCGCTGGCGGCGTGCGCTTGCATATCGTACAGGGCCAGTCCAGAGGAGCGCGATGATGCGCCGTTCCCCTTGCTTGCTGCTTTCAGCCGCTCTGGCGGGCCTCGCGATCGGGCCGGCGCACGGCCAGGATGCTGTCTCGGCGCTCAAGGGGCATAACAGCAAGGCGCCGGTCGATGTCGCGGCCGATCGCATCGAGCTGCAGGACCGTGCGGATCGCGCTGTCATGAGCGGCAATGTCGAGATGCGCCAGCAGGACATGACACTCAAGGCGCCGCGCGTCACCATTGCCTATAGCCGCACCGGAGGCACGCAGATCCAGCGGCTCGACGCAAGTGGCGGCGTTACCGTGACCAGCCCCTCGGAAACCGCGCGCGGCCAATATGCGATCTATGATTTTGACCGCAAGCTGATCACCATGCTCGGCAGCGTAACGCTCACCCGGGCCGGCTCCAACGTCAGCGGCAACCGGCTCGTGATCGATCTCAACAGCGGCCACGCGATCGTAGACGGCAGCGCCGCCGGCAGCGCGGCATCGGGATCAGGCGGCCGCGTCACCGGGCACTTCACCGTGCCTGATCGGAACCCCTGATCGGCTGATTTCGCTTTCGCACGCACGGCTTGGCGGTTAGGGCATGCACAAACCTTGCCAATTGGCCAGTGGGTAACGAGTCGCTAACCATCTTATGCGACGACGCTGAGGATCCATGGAGCAGAGCACCGTACAAAGCATATATGAGCGCGACTCAAGCGGGCATACCCTGATGCGGGGCCTTTCGGTCGTCTCCATCGCAAAAGCCTATGACAAGCGCCGCGTGCTTGCCGACGTGTCACTCGATGTCGCGCGCGGCGAGGTGGTCGGCTTGCTGGGGCCGAACGGCGCGGGAAAGACGACCTGCTTCTATTCGATCATGGGGCTGGCCAAGCCCGACGCGGGCCGCATCCTGCTCAACGGCGAAGATATCACCAATCTGCCCATGTATCGCCGCGCGATCTTGGGGCTTGGCTATTTGCCGCAGGAAACCTCGATCTTCCGCGGCCTCACGGTCGCGCAGAACATCGCGGCGGTGATCGAGCTGGTCGAGCCGGACGAGACGGTGCGCGCCGAACGGCTGGAGCGATTGCTGTCCGAATTCCATATCGAGCATCTTCGCAATGCACCCGCTTTGGCGCTTTCGGGCGGCGAGCGGCGCCGCTGTGAAATCGCGCGGGCGCTGGCGGCCGATCCTTCGATCATGCTACTTGACGAGCCCTTCGCCGGAATCGACCCGCTTTCGATCGCTGACATTCGCGGGTTGGTGCGCGAGCTCAAGAACCGCGACATCGGCGTGCTCATCACCGATCACAATGTTCGCGAGACGCTCGACATCGTCGATCGCGCCTGCATCATCTACGATGGCAAGGTCCTGTTCCAGGGCAGCCCCGCCGCCCTCGTCGCCGACGAGAATGTGCGCCGTCTCTATCTCGGCGAGGGTTTCTCGCTTTAGCGGGCCGATCGATCATGGCGCTCGGACCTCGCCTCGATCTTCGCCAGAGCCAGTCTCTGGTCATGACCCCCCAGCTTCAGCAGGCGATCAAGCTGCTGGCGCTGAGCAATCTGGAGATCGAAGGCTTCATCGCCGAGGAGATGGAGAAGAATCCACTTCTCGAGCAGGGTGCAAGCGACGGCGAGCGCGAAGCCGAGCCGGCGGACATCGGGGGCGACGATGTCGATGGCTTGGACCTGCCCGAGCCGGAAACCGCCGACCGGCTGATCGCGGCAGGCGACGCGGAAGGCGATTCGCCTCTCGATGTCGACTATCGGGCGGAAACCTTTCATCATGACTCGCCGTCCGACAGCGTCATCGACAATTTCGCGCGCGGCCTCGATGGCGGCGCTCCCGACGATGGGCCCGATTTCGAGAGCATCGCGGCAACGAGCCTGTCGCTTCATGAGCATCTCCTTGCGCAGGCGGGGGCGACATTCTCGGGCGAGCGGCTGGCGATCGCGCGCCATCTGATCGATCAGATCGACGAGGCCGGCTATTTCGTCGCGGGAATGCTCGACACAGCGCGGCGGCTGGAGGTTCCGCTCGCTGAGGTGGAAGTGGTGCTCGCGCAGATTCAGCGCTTCGACCCGGTCGGGATCGGCGCCCGTTCGCTAGCCGAGTGCCTGGCGCTCCAGGCTAGGGAGGTCGACCGCTACGATCCCGCGATGGCGCGGCTGATCGACAATCTCGACCTGCTCGCCAAGGGCGCGTTGCCACAGCTTCGCCGCATCTGCGGTGTAGACGCCGAGGATCTTGTCGACATGATCAGCGAGCTGCGCGCTTACGATCCCAAGCCGGGCCTGCGCTTCTCGACTCATGTCGTCCAGCCGGTGACACCTGACGTATTCGTGCGCCGCACCGCCGCCGGCTGGTCCGTCGAACTCAATTCAGCGACGTTGCCGCGGCTGCTGGTCAACCGCAGCTATTATGTCGAGCTCAGCAGCGGTCCCCAGGACCAGCGGAGCAAGGCGTGGTTGTCCGAATGTCTGGCCAGCGCCAACTGGCTCGTAAAGGCTCTCGATCAGCGCGCCCGCACGATCGTCAAGGTCGCCACCGAAATCGTCAAGCAGCAGGAAGGCTTCTTCCTTCACGGCGTGGCACATCTCAAGCCGCTTACATTGCGCATGGTCGCGGAGGTGATCAGCATGCACGAATCGACGATCAGCCGCGTGACCTCCAACAAATATCTCGCGTGCGAGCGTGGCGTTTACGAGCTCAAATATTTCTTCACCAGCGGCGTCGTCAGCACCGATGGCGAAGGCGTGTCGGCCGAAGCGGTCAAGAGCCATATCCGCGCTTTGATCGCCGCAGAAGGCGACGACATCCTCTCCGATGACAAGCTTGTCGAGCTGCTCCGCGACAAGGGTTTCGATCTGGCCCGGCGCACCGTCGCCAAATATCGCGAGGCGATCGGGCTTGGCTCTTCTGTCCAACGCCGCCGCCAGCGCGCCATGGGGGGACGGGCGGCATAGTATTCTCTATTGGTGTTACGCTTCGGACTGAGGGCAGGTCTTATATCCGGGAACGTTTAGAGCCGCTTGACCGCCCTTAATCCCCAAGCGAAACTCTCTGAAACGAGGTGAGGAAACGATCATGCAAGGCATGGGTGAAGGAGGCTGTCCCTTCGAGTTCAATTTCGATCCGGCGACATTCAAGCCGGGAGACATTGTCAGCTACCGCGTGACGGGCAGCTTGGCGGATTTTCCGTTCGTCGGCACCTTGCTTGAAGTGCATGACGATCATGTCATCATCGCGTCAGACGCCGATAGTCCAACTGATCGCATGCGCGGGACGCGTGAAAGCCATCCAATCGTGGAGGAATCCGAAATACATTAAGGCCACATCTAGCCTCGCCTTATAGCGATGGCAGCTTCTGTGGTTTGGAGCACCAGTTCGCGATCGCCTTCGAGGCCGCCCGCGTCTGCAAGGCTGCGAGATCGGCGATGGTGAAAGCCGAAGCCTTGTCGAAATCATCGAACTCGCTCCATAGGATCGGCGTCGCCACCGGGGCGCGTTCGCGCGCCCTGACCGCCCAGGGCATGATTGCGGTCGCCCCGCGCTGGTTGCGCAGCCAATCGAGGAAGATGCGCCCCTTACGCTCCACCTTCTTCATATTCGCCGTGAACATCTCGGGCTTCGCTTCGCTGAGCGCGAGCGCGAAGCGGTGGGCGAAATCCTTCACCGCGTCCCATTGCGCGGAGCGATCGAGCTGCACGACGACGTGGATCCCCTTCCCTCCCGACAGCATCGGATCGCTGTAAAGGCCCAGCGCCGCCAGTTCCTTCTTCACCACCAGTGCGGCTTGCTTGACGCCTTCGAAATCGACGCCCGGATCGGGATCGAGATCGAACACCATCCGGTCCGGACGCTCAATATCGTCGGCGAGCGATCCCCAGCCATGAAATTCGATCGCGCCCATCTGCACGCAGGCGAGCAGCCCCGCGCCTTCATCGACATAGAGATAGTCGGCCATGTCGCCGTCCTTCTCGCGCACCGGCACATGATGGACATGCTCGCCGAAGGTACCGGCGTCATGCTTCTGGAAGAAGCAATGCTTGGCCCGCCCTTGCGGACAGCGCACGAGGCTTACCGGACGGCCGCCCGCGAAGCGCAGGATCGGCTCTGCCATCGCCGCATAATAGGCCGCCAGCTCCCCCTTGGTGATCTTCGCCTCGGGGAAGATCACGCGATCGGGATTGCTGATGGTGACGCCGAATGGATCCTTATCGATCACGGGTTGGGGGCTTTCAGGATGAACCTCGTCGGCGGGCTTATCCTCGCGCAAACCCAGGAAACTCGGATGCCGCAGCACGCCGCCCTGCCCAAGCGGCGCGGTGGTCTCGGTATAGGCGATCTCGGCGACAAGCTTCGGCTCGAGCCAGTGCGCCCCACGCACCGCGGCGCGCGGCGCGTCGTCGACCGGCGCGGTCTTGCGCTCCAGCGGTTTCATCTTGGCCATCAGCTCATCGATCCGCCCCATGGTGAAGCCGGTGCCGGCCTTCCCCGCATAATGCAGCCTATCGCCCACCCATGTGCCCAGCAGCAGGGCCCGGAAACCGCGTTGCTTGTCGCTGGTGGTCCAGCCGATGATCACGAACTCTTGCCGGCAGATGCATTTGATCTTCAGCCAGCTCTGTACCCGCCGCCCGCGATAGGGAGCGTCGGCGCGTTTCGAAACCACGCCTTCATAGCCTTCGCGGCACAGCATCTCGAACAGCTTCTCGCCCTCGCCGACATGATCGGCATAATGGATCGGTTCGCTAACACCCTTGAGCACCGCCTCCAGCCGCTGCTTACGCTCGACATTGGAAAGGCTGGTCAGATCGTCCCCGTCCAATTCCAGCAGATCGAACGCAAAGAAGGCGAGCGGCGCGCTTCGGTCCTTCAAGCTTTCCTGCAGGATACGGAAACTGGGCTTCCCGTCCCGGTCGAGCGCTGCCACCTCCCCATCGATCAGGCACGGCGGGAGATCGAGCTTTTCCAACGCGTCCACGATCGGCGCGAACTTGTCAGACCAATCGAGCCCCGTCCGGGTAAACGCCCGCGCCCTGCCCCCACCGACTGCAATGAGGGTTCGATAGCCGTCATATTTGACTTCGTGCAGCCAGCCGGGGCCGGTAGGCACATGATCGACCAGCGTCGCGAGCTGAAGCGGACGGAAAGCCGGTGGTTTGCCGGTGCGCGTCGGCCTGCTTTTCCGATCCGGGCGGGACGGGGACGCCGCGTCGGGTTCCGGTGTTTGTGTCGACGCCTTCCTGGGCCCTCGTTTCGATGAGGATGACGAAGACGAAACCTCATCCTGATCATCCCTGTTCGAATGCCAGACCGACTTGCCGCCCTTACCCTGCGCGATATCGACCATGGACCGGCCGGAAATCACGCTCGTCACTTCGCGATCGACCAGATCGCCGCTTCCCCCGGCAAATTCGTCTTCAATCTTGCGCAGCAGCCAGTTTTCGCGCTTCTCACCCGGGCGCGCCTTCATCCGGATCAGCAGCCATTCCCCCTTCATTCGGTGGCCATGCAGGATGAAGTGAAGATGCCCCTGCGCCAACGTCTTGCGCGGATCCTTGCCGGCGATGGGTTCCCAGGTTCCGTCGTCCCACAGCATCACCGTTCCGCCGCCATATTCGCCTTCGGGAATGGTGCCTTCGAAATCGCCATAGGCGAGCGGATGATCCTCGGTGCGGACGGCGAGCCTTTTGTCTTCGGGATCGAGGCTGGGGCCTTTGGTCACTGCCCAGCTCTTGAGCACCCCGTCCAGCTCCAGCCGGAAATCATAATGCAGGCGGCTCGCATCGTGCTTTTGTACGATGAAGCGGTTTCCGTGCGCTCGCCCGATTGCACCCTTGGGCTCACGCGTTTTCTTAAAGTCGCGTTTGGCGTTGTAAGGGGCGAGAGGATCGCGCGTCGCCATCAGGCACGCTTCCTCGCGGCAGGCTTGCGCGCTGACGCGGTTTTGGTCGCGCTGGCCTTCGAAGCAGTTTTCGTAGAGCTTTTGGCAGAGGTTTTCGGCGCCGGCTTGCGATCATTCGCGGCGTCGCCCGGGCCGGGGCCAGGTCGGTCCAACGATTTCTTGAGCGCCGCCATCAGGTCGACGACATTGCTGCCGCGCGTGGGCTTCTCATCCTCCTCGGGCGTTTCGATCCGCGCGCCCTTGTTCTTGATCTTCTGCTCGATCAGGTCCTTGAGCGCATCGACATAGCGATTGTGAAAATCGCTTGCGTCGAACTCGCCCGACTTCTTGTCGATCAGGGTTGTAGCCAGATCGAGCAGATCCTCGTCGGGCTTGGCGTCGCCTATCGTGCGGAAATAGGATTGCGCCTTGTTGAGCTCGTCGTCGTAGCGCAGTGTCTCGAGCACCATGCCGCGCCCGCACGGCTTCAGGCTCACCACATATTCGCGCCCACGCATGGCGAGTTGGCCGATGCCGATCTTCTTCGATCGCCTGAGCGCCTCGCGCAGCACGATGAACGCCTCCTCCGCGAGATCGTCGGCCGGCACGACATAATAGGGCTTGTCGAAATAGATCGGATCGATGCTGTCGGCATCGACGAACTGGCTCAGATCCAGGGTCTTCTTGCTCTCGAGCTTGACGGCCTCGATCTCGTCCTCGTCGAGCAGGACATAATTGCCCTTTTTATATTCATAGCCCTTGATGATTTCGTCGCGGTCGACCGGGCCGATGCCCGGCACCACCTTCTCATATTGGACGCGCTTGCCCGAAGGCTCGTGGATCTGATGGAAAGCGATGGTCGCACCGCTGCGCGTGGCTGAATAGATCTCGACCGGAATCGAAACCAGGGCCAGCCTGATCTGCCCCTGCCAATATGCGCGCGCAGCCATCGTTCTGAAATCCTTTCGCCGCCGATTCAATCGACGGCGCGAACAACGGTTCCGCTCGGGACATGTTGCTGCGTGGACTTTTAGCGGCGGGAGCGCTTGGGGGGGTGGCGGCTCGTGCTTTCAAGCCCGGTGTCGAGCAAGATCTCCAATGCGGGGTTGCGATCGGGCGGCAATTCCATCAGCGCGAGCGGACGCCGATCGCGATCATTGCGCAGGGCCAGCCGGAGCGCCTCCGCCGCCTTGGCGCGATACATTGCCGCCAGTTCCAGGTGTGCGGCCCGCGCCGTTTCGCTGCTTGCTGCCTTCGCCAGCTTCATCTGCTTGCTGTGCCGATCGGCGAAATATTCGGGATCTTCCCGTAATCCTTCGCACATAGCATCGACGAGCAAGGCCGCGGCCTCCGGCTCCTGCATATTCTGTTGCCTGCGGATGATCGCGGCGAGCTCGCGCGCAACTCTTGAGCCAAAAAAACTGGTCATCTGATATGATCGTTCCCGTGCTGGACAAGACCGCCCAGACACCCCCTCTTTATGCTTGGAGCCGGAATGTGATCCGACGACTCAGCTCATCGTCTATTTTTTCTCAAACCTTTGTCGCCAATCAGGTTTGACCGACAATTAGCCATTGTCGTTCGCCATCAGTCCCGAAACATCCATGGGCGGCAGCCCCACTTGTGCCGCGCTCCTGCCGCAATCGCTTGGCAAGCGGCCGCCAAGCCGGATAAGGACCAGCCATGAGCACACGCGACGAAATCTTCAACCGGGTTGCCGCCCAGATCGAGCCCTTCAACAAGAAGAAGGCGGCGCTCGGCGATGCCACCAGCTTCGCCAAGGATCTCGAATGGGACAGCCTGACCGTGATGGATTTCGTTGCCGCGATCGAGGATGAGTTCGACATCATCATTACGATGAACATGCAGGCCGAGATCGAAACGGTGGGTCAGCTCGTCGACGCGGTAGCGAAGCTCCAGGGATGACTGACCTTCTTTCCAAATTCGATCCGCTCATTGCCGAACGCGAAGCGCTGCTCGATACCGGCGTGCGTGATCCGTTCGGGATCGTAATGGATCAGGTGTTGTCGCCCACCGAAGCGATCATCAAGGGCAAGAAGACGATCCTGCTCGGCACCTATAATTATATGGGCATGACCTTTGATCCCGACGTCGTAGCGGCGGGCAAGCGAGCGCTTGACGAATTCGGATCGGGCACGACCGGCAGCCGCGTCCTCAACGGCACCTATCAGGGCCACAGGGAATGCGAGGAGGCGCTGAAAGAATTTTACGGCATGGATCATGCCATCGTTTTTTCGACCGGCTATCAGGCCAATCTCGGCATGATTTCGACGCTGGCCGGCAAGGGCGAATATATCATCCTCGATGCCGACAGCCACGCCTCCATCTATGACGGCTGTTGGCTCGGCAATGCCGAGATCGTCCGCTTCCGTCACAACAGCGTTGAGGATCTCGACAAGCGGCTCGGGCGGCTTCCGGCCGAACCGGGCAAGCTGGTCGTGCTCGAAGGCGTCTATTCGATGTTCGGCGATATCGCGCCGCTGCCTGAAATGGTCGCCGTCGCCAGGAAGCATGGCGCGATGATCCTCTGTGACGAGGCGCACGGCATGGGCTTTTTCGGCCCCAACGGACGCGGCGTCTACGAAGAACTTGGTTGCGAAAACGACATGGATTTCGTCGTCGGGACTTTTTCCAAGTCGGTCGGCACCGTCGGCGGCTTCTGCGTTTCGAACCATCCCAAGTTCGAAGTGCTGCGGCTGGTCTGCCGCCCCTATGTCTTCACCGCCTCGCTGCCGCCGAGCGTTGTGGCGACGGCTGCCACCTCGATCCGCAAGCTCATGCACGCCGGCGAGAAGCGCGCGCATCTCTGGAAAAATTCAAAGCGGCTCCATCAGGGGCTGCGCGATCTCGGCTTCACGCTCGGCACCGAGACGGCGCAGTCCGCCATCATCGCCGTGATGCTGCCGGACATGGAAACCACCGTCAGAATGTGGCAGGCGCTGCTTGAGCTCGGCCTCTACGTCAACATGGCCCGCCCGCCTGCGACTCCGGCGGGAACTTTCCTGCTGCGCTGTTCGCTCTGTGCGGAGCATAGCGACGATCAGGTCGGCGAGATCCTGGGAATGTTCGAACAAGCCGGACGTGCGGTAGGCTGTATCGGGCGATAGCGGCGGGGAGGCGATGACAAAGGGTTCGATCCATGTCGGCATTGGCGGCTGGACCTACGAGCCCTGGCGCGGCACCTTCTATCCCGCGGGGCTGAAACACGCCGACGAACTGGAATATGCCTCGCGCCATGTGACGGCGATCGAGATCAACGGCACTTATTACCGCACCCAATCGCGCGACAGCTTCAAGAAATGGCGGGATACCGTGCCGCCGGGCTTCGCCTTCACGGTCAAGGCTTCCCGTTTTTGTACCAACCGCCGCGTCCTCGGCGACGCGAGAGAATCGATCGAAAGATTTCTTGGGCAAGGCCTCACGCTCTTGGGCGAGGCGCTGGGGCCGATCCTCTGGCAATTCATGCCGACCAAGCAGTTCGATCCGGACGATTTCGGCGCGTTCCTGAAGCAGCTGCCACCCGAGCAAGATGGCGTAAAACTGAGGCATGCCATCGAAGTACGACACGGCAGCTTCAAGGATCCTCGCTTCGTGGATCTTGCGCGTGAGCATGGCGTTGCGATCATCTTCGCCGATTCGCCTGAGTATCCGGCCATTGCCGATCTCACCGCCGATTTCGTCTACGCCAGGCTGATGGACGCGCAGGAGACCATCGATACCGGCTATTCGCCCGAAGCGCTCGATGGATGGGCGCGGATCGCCAGGGATTGGCAATCCGGCAAAGCGCCCGATGGCTTGCCCTATCTCTCGGACGCGAAGGCAGAGCGAACGCCGCGCCAGGTTTTCCTTTTCATGATCAACGGCGCAAAGGTGCGCGCGCCCGCTGCGGCACAGGCGTTGATCGAACGGCTGGGGGCATAGCGATGTTCGTCGCGGTCTATTGGTGGCGCGTGCATCCGGGCAAGGAGGAGCAGTTCCGCGAAGCCTGGCGGCGGGGCACCGAACTGATCACCAAAACCTACGGCAGCTACGGCTCACGATTGCATCAGGATCGTGACGGACGTTTCGTCGGCTATGCCGAATGGCCGGACGAGGCGACGTGGCAGAAAGCGTTCGACGCAAAAATGGTCTATGACGATCCCCAAGTCCGCGCCGCTTTTGTGGACGCCATTGCCGAGGCGCCGCACGAACCCGCCTTCACCATGTATGTGACTGACGATCTGTTGACCGCCCATCCCGGCGGCAAGCAACGTTAAGGTGTCTGATCGGCGGGTTCAGCATCGGGAGCAGGGCTCAACAGAGCGGCCGTCTCCACCATATCGAGCGCATTATGTGCGGCAACGTAGCGGCGCGCCCGCTGCATCCAGGGATCGGCCGCTTCCCGTGACGGCAGCCGCGCAATTTCTGCCATCGCGCGGTCGACATGCCCGGCATCCAGGCTGTGCTTGGCGCGTTCGACCCGGCTGTCGGGCGTCAGCGAAGGCGTGTCCTCGCGCCGGATGACGATCAGCCCCGCCAGTTCGCGCTGGACGCCGTCCCACCAGCTTGCCTTTGGCCCCGCCCCGATCAGATCGGGAGCGACCAGATCGAGCTCCCCGCGCAGCTCGTCCAGCGTAATCGGCTGACGGGACGCGCTGATGATCGTGGCGACCGCCTCCGGCTGGGCAGTGCCGAACCGTTCCCGCAGCATACCTTCGAGATAGCCGAGCTGCAGCCCCCGATCGATGGCGCGGCGTGCCGCGAAGGCGACCAGCAGGCCCTCGGCACGATCGGCATTGCCCGATGCCGCCTCTGCCCGCTCGGCGATGTGGGCAATGCGCTCATCAAGCTGCGTGACTTTCCGCTCGAGCGGCGCCGTATCCGAAATCGGGGCGACCACCAGTTGCGGCTGACGCGGCGCAACCACGGTTGTGACCGCAGGTGGCTTACGCATCCAGCTGAGATAAGGCGCGGCCGCATCCCAGCGCGTCAACACCCAGCCCATCGTCAGCAAGCCAGCTACGAACATGAGGCCAAACAGGATCAGCGAACGCAGCCATGGCCGCGTTCCCGCCTGCCCATAGTCGGCGCGATCATAATCGCTCATCTTCCGTCCTCTCCGCCTTCAGCGCCGCCATTCGGGACTGATTGCACAGTCGCGCCGCAATCTCCAGCAGTGCATCGTCCTTGGGCGCCGACGCCACCTCAACCGTCGCCCAGCCCGAGCCGGCAGCCTGCGCCACTGCCTCACTCAACGCCGCGATGGCGATCCCCCCTCGCGCCAGTCCTGCCTTATCGACCAGCCGTCCGAACAGACTGGCCGCGCGCGGCGAATGACACAGAACAATGGCCTCACGCGTCAGCAACTCGCGCGCTGGAGCGGGCAGGTCGCCGACTGCATCGGCCGCATAGATAATCCGGCGTTCGATGCTGCCGCCGGGCATCGGCAAATCCATATGATCCCTGCCCGCCAGATGAAGAACCCGCCGACATCCGCGTTCGGACGCCCGCTTCAACAGGGCTGCGCCATCCCGGTCTCCTTGGGTCACGTCGGCAAATCCCGCGGCGCGCGCCGCCGCCGCCGTAGCGGCACCCACGGCCAATAACGGCAGCATGGCGAACATGCGCAATGCTTCGCCGCCGTGCCGTGCCGCATTGGCGCTGGTCATGAGCACGGCATCGACGCCGGCAGGATCAGGCGGCGCCCACGCGAGTGGTACTACGGAAAATAAAGGGGCCGCGATCGCCTGCAGGCCCATCGCCTCAGCCCGTGCAACCGTAGCGTCAGCACCAGGCTGCGGCCGCAGGACGAGCAGCGGCTTCATCCTCCGAACAGCTTGTGTAAATCGTCACTGGCGCGATCGAGCACGTCGGCGGCAAGAAGCTTGGCATCATCCGGCGAGCCGATCTTGATCCTGCTCTCCCCCGCTATCATTTCGCCGCCGTCCGGGCTGATGATTTGCCCCCGCAAATAAATCTCGTCCCCGATGCGCTGGGCCAGCGCCGCCACCGGGGATCGGCAATCCGCCTGCAAGCCCGCCAGCAGGGCGCGCTCGGTGTGAACGCAGGCTGATGTGTCGCTATCATCGATGGCCGCAAGCAGCGCGCGCATGGCGGCATTATCGGCAAGCGTCTCGATCCCGATGGCGCCTTGCGCGGGCGCAGGCAACATTGTTTCCACGGGGATGGGTGCGCCGAGATCGCCCTGCCCCAGCCGGTCGAGGCCGGCGGCGGCCAGCAGCGTGGCGTCCGCCTCGCCCTCGTCGAGCTTGCGCAGCCGGGTGGCG
>JGI24034J26672_10000049_pt1 | contig 55895 bp, 63 predicted proteins | sample KBSSwiS2withPhiX_FD_26672 | JGI IMG/M metagenome (IMG submission 26672)
ACGTGCGCAACTGGACCGACCGGCCACACCGGCGCAACCGGGCATACCGGAGCGACTGGTCACACCGGAGCAACGTGCGCAACTGGACCGACCGGCCACACTGGCGCAACCGGGCATACCGGAGCGACAGGCCATACCGGGGCGACTGGTCACACCGGAGCAACGTGCGCAACTGGACCGACCCGCCACTTGAGAGTAATTTGTGCAACCGGGCACGGTGACAAGCACCAAGCCCATTCAAGCTGGAGCAAACATGCCTCTAGGTCGGACCATAGGTCAGACCATATGTCCTTCATGTATGGGCAGCCCAAGAGCGACAACAACAGCAAGCATTCTAAGCAGGCCATCAGTAAACATCATCACGGCGTTGCGCTTTCTCGGGCTGATTTTCTGCCGCATGGAACATTATTGGCAAAGATGGGCAGCACGAAGCACGGACATGGTGTGCTGGGATCATCGGTTAAACCAACCGGCCACTCCGACGGCGCCACGCCTCAGCATTGGGAGAAGAAAGGACATGATCTGATGTCTTCCATCTTCACCAAACACTAGGCCCCCCGGGACCTGAAGAGATTGGCCATCGCAGCCGATCTCTTCAGGTTCGCTTATGAGAAAGAGCGGCCAAGTGGATATCAAACCCGTATCGACGGCCAATAACATCGGCGAAATACCGACAGCATCGGATGGTTTCGGCTTGCCGCAAACGCGTCTGGAAGCGGCGATAAAAGTCGCGCAATATCATGGTGTCGATGGCGATGCGCGTGCGCTCCGATTCGATGCCGCCGGGGCCGCTCCCACTTCCGCTTCGCTCGTGGAATGGTTTCGCCAGCACGGCCTTTGGGCGCGGGGCGTGCGCCTTACTTTTCGCCAGCTAATGAAAATCGATAGCGTAGCGCCGATCTTGTTGTTGTTTGCTGATGGCGGAGCAGCCTTGGTGGTTGGCCGCGATTACGAGCATGATGTGTTACTCCTGCGCGACCCGATGGCGGAGGACGCCACCCCCCCCTTGCCGATAGATGAACTCCGCTTGCAATCGGTCTGGGACGGCGCCGCGGTGCTGGTGCGAACTGCGCGAGACGGCGGAAACGCCGAAGAGCCCTTTGATCTTGCGCTGCTTACCCGATTGGTTTGGGGCGAGAAAACGATTCTGCGCGACGTGGCGATCGGTTCAGTCACTATCAGCATCTTGAGCGTACTGCCGGTGCTTATGATCATGACCACCTTGGGTACGGTTGTGACTTATCAAAGCGCCAACACACTCACGTTGATCGTCATTGTACTTTTGATTGCACTTGCTTTCGAGATGTTGATCACCTGGTCGCGGCGTATGCTTCTTGTCATTCTTGCTAATCGCCTCGACACGCGGATGAATATAGCGATCTTTGACAGGCTAATGACACTGCCGCTCGATTTTTTCGAGCAACATCAGGCGGGTGAGTTGTCCTATAAGATCAGCAAGATTTACCGCGTCCGGGAGTTCCTCACCGGCAGGATGATGACGACGTTCATCGACGTTTTCATGGTGCTGCTACTGCTTCCGGTACTGTTCTATATGAATGCTTGGCTCGCTTTGACCGTCTTAGTCGCGGCCGGAGGCCTGATGCTTGTGATTGCGGCGTTCCTTGGGCCGCTCGCTGAAATGACGAACAAGCTGGTTCAGGCGGAATCGGACAAAGGTTCAACGTTGGTCGAGAGTATCTACGGCATCCGCACGACGAAGTCGCTGGGTCTCGAAGGCAGCCGCGGCACGGAATGGGACGAGCGCGTCGCGAAGGTGGGTGAACTCAATCTACAACTGGGTCGGCTAAGCAGCTGGCCGATGATTCTGGTAATGCCGTTCGAGAAATATACGCAAGCTGGCGTACTAGCGTTCGGTGCCTATCTCGCAATCGGTTCGAACAACCCGCTATCGATTGGCGGCCTAATTGGTTTCATGATGCTTGGGGGGCGCGTGGCCGGCCCGCTGGTGAATCTCGCGCGTCTCCTGCAGGACGTGCAGGAGGCACGCGAGGCTCTCTCACAAGTTGGCGGCGTGCTCAACCGGCCAACTGAAAAGCGCGCCTTAACACATGGGTTGCGACCCGAATTCAAGGGAGCCATTAGCTTCGAAGAAGTGACCTTCAGTTATGAAGGAACGAAGATCCCGGCGCTCGATGGCATCAGATTTTCTATCCCCGCCGGTACGATGCTAGGCGTCGTCGGTCGCTCCGGATCTGGAAAATCTACCATCACGCGTTTGTTGATGGGCATAAACAGAAATTATTCGGGCACGGTTAAGATCGACGGCATGGACCTCCGCGAGGTAAATTTACGTCATCTTCGTCAAAGCTTTGGAGTTGTACTGCAGGAAAACTTCCTATTTCGTGCCACGGTAAAAGATAACATCCTCGCCGGACGCCCGGGCCTGACCCTTTCGGATGCAGTGCAGGCGGCGAGGCTTGCTGGTGCGGAAGAATTCATCGAACAGCTGCCACATGGTTACGAAACGTGGATTCAGGAGGGCTCTCCGAATCTATCTGGCGGTCAACGGCAGCGTCTCGCTATCGCACGCGCGCTGATCACCGACCCCAAGCTGATGATTCTCGACGAAGCGACTTCGGCACTTGATCCGGAAAGTGAAGCATTAATCAACGCAAATCTCCATCGGATGGCGCGCGGCCACACGATGGTGATCGTCTCGCACCGTCTCTCCTCACTTGTCGATTGCGATCAGATACTCGTGCTTGATCACGGCAAGGTCATCGATGTGGGTCCGCATCGCGAGCTTGTCGAGCGTTGCTCCGTCTATCGCCATCTGTGGCTTCAGCAGAACCGCCATATCGATTCCAAAGGAAACGCGCATGCTGTGCCGACGTCTATACAGTTGGCATGAGGTCGCCAACGGGGTGATCCCGAGGACAACGCCATTACGGCACCGACTTTCGCGCGGATTGTTCAGGTGACCAGCGGGATTAAACACGAGAGGCCGTTGCCGCTTGCCGCGCTCGAATTTCAGAGTCCGTCAGCGGCAATCGTCGCCAGCCCGGTTCCGCCTCTCGCGCGCGCAACCAACCTCATCGTTTTTCTCCTAGTTACGTCGCTTATCCTCGCCAGCGGCGTTATTCGCGTCGACAAGATCGTATCGGCAACCGGCAAGCTGGTTGGCGAGGCGCCGAATATCGTCATGCAGTCCTTCGACAAGACCATTGTTGAGAGTATTAATGTGAGGAAGGGCGATATCGTTCGCAAGGGTCAGGTACTCGCTCGTTTAAATCCAACATTTACTGCCGCGGATCTTGCCGCAATGAAGGATCAAGTCGACCTTTTGAGGGCCAAGGCGGCTCGCTTGCAAGGGACGACATCGGGTACGCATTATGTACCCGATCCCGCGAATCCCTTAGCCAATCTACAAGGGTCGATTTTCCGTCAACAGATGAACGAGTACAGTTCCTCCCTGCAAACCTATGATCAGACGATTGGACAACTGCGCACCCAGATCGCTGCTTCGACGGCGCAGGCCGACTATAATCGCAGCCGCCTTGGCACCGCGACCAAAATTGAGAGCATGCACCAGACGCTTCAAGATCGTGGATATGGAAGCAAGCTAAACACATTACTGGCCAAAGACGAAACGCTGAAAATAGAAGCTTCGCTCGCCCAGGCGAAATCCGACTCGGTAGAGACGGGCCGAAAGCTCGCCGCCCAGAAGGCAGAGCGCGAAGCCTTTATTCAGCGCTGGAAGGGTCAGATCTCACAAGAACTTGCTGATGTTCGCGGCAAACTGGCGCAAGCGGAGCAGGAATATGCGAAGGCGAAATTTCATAATGAGCTGGTGATACTGACCGCGCCTCGCGATGCGGTCGTGCTGGCGGTTGGGAAGATATCTGTGGGCTCAGTTGTTTCCAGCGATGACCCTCTGATTGAACTTGTCCCGCTTGATGCACGACTTTCGGTGGAAGCTTATATTTCCGGTATCGACAGCGGCTATGTCCGGCCCGGCAACGAGGTTCAGATCAAGTTTGATACCCTGCCTTCCCTGCAATATGGAGGCGCTCGTGGTGCGGTACGCGCAATTAGTGCGGACAGTTTCAGCCCCGAAGCGACCCCTCAACAAGGTGGTTCGACGCTGCCGAACCGGCCACGTACACTCTACTATCGTGGAGATATCACCATCGATAAGTTGATGTTGCATGACACCCCACCTGGTTTCCGATTGGTGCCGGGCATGCCCCTCACCGCTGACGTGAAGGTCGGTACGCGATCTGTGCTCGCCTATTTTATTACCAAGATTCTTCCGATTGCCCATGACAGCTTACACGAGCCTTAAGCCGTGAATCACTTTCCAACATTGAACCGCTTCGCTGGATCGCTCGATCGCTTCGCATCTCGATCCTCGAAGCGGGCTCGGGCGCGGGCAGAGCGCTTGTCAGATGTGGCGCCAGCACGCGCGCTTGCGCTTTTTGCCGCGGCGGCGGACGCCGGCGACGCTGAAGCGGCGTTCATTGTCGCAGAGCGATATCTCGAGGGCAAAGGCGCGCTCCGCCACGTAGCGTCAGCAGCGCATTGGTATCGCCGTGCTGCTGACGCTGGGCATGTCCGCGCGCAAGTTTGCCTGGCCCAACTGCACCTCCAGGGTTTACCCTCGGCGGCGTTTGGCCCGAACGCGGCATTGTTTGTCGATATCCCAGAGTCGGCGGAAATTGATTATCATGCAGTCGCGCTTTGGGCGCGGTCGGCTGCCGAGATCGGCGTCCCAGATGCCCAGGCCTTACTTGGCCATGCGCTGACTTCCGGACCAGACGAATTGCGCGATCTCGACGCGGCCTTCGAATGGTTCCGCAAATCTGCCGAACAGAATTGTCCGCAAGGGCGGCTTGGCTACGCCATTGCATTAATGACGCGCGGCGACGGGGAAGAGGATGCGGTTGCTGCGCATACCGAGCTCGTGCGTGCCGGGGAGGCCGGTTTGCCCACTGCACATTATCTGCTGGGCGTTGCAGCCGAGTGTGCGATTGGTACGGCGCTGAACGAGGCAGAGGCACGAGTTCATTACAGGATTGCAGCCGAGGCAGGAGTTGTTCACGCCCAGCTGAAACTTGGGTTGCTAATCCTCGAAGGTCGCGGCGGATCGGCCGATCCAATGGATGGAGAAAGCTGGCTGCGACGCGCCGCAATCGCCGGTGATCGGGACGCCGCGGCGCAACTCGGGGCCATCCATGTTCGCTCCGGGCATTTTCCCCCGAACTATGATGAAGCCGCACGTTGGTTCCGCGTGGCTGCAGAGCGCGGAGATAGAACTGCCGCGCGCGATCTCGGCACGCTTTATCTCACCGGCGCGGGTGTGGCGCTAGATCCTGACGAGGCGGCCATCTGGTTCAAGCGGGCAGCTGAGGCGGGCGATGCCGATGCCCAAGCCGATCTTGCAACATTGCTTCGGACGGGCGGCGCCTCGACTCTTATGGGCGAACCGCCGCCCGTGCATAAATGGTTTGAGATCGCAGCGGAACAAGGCGACTTGGTCGCGGCGTTCAACTATGCGGTGTGTCTTGCAGAGGGAGTGGGTGTGCCACGCGATGACGTGCGCGCGGCATTCTGGTTAAAGCGCGCAGCGGACGACTTGGTAAGCGCGCAATATTGGTATGGTCGGATGCTTGCCGAGGGTCGCGGCGTACCGCGGGATGATGCTGAAGCCATTACCTGGTTTGCCCGCGCCGCTGAAGCCGGCCTGGTGGAAGCGCAGGTAGCGCTTGCCGAGCGCCACCTGAATGGTCTCGGTACACCGCGTAATCCTCAATTGGCCAAAGCCTGGTTACTGCAAGCCGCGGCGGAACATACGGGCGCGATGTTCGCGCTTGGCGCATTACATGCCGATGGGCAGGACATCGAAACTGATCACGAAGAGGCGCGCCGCTGGTTTGTCCGGGCAGCAAAGCGGGAACACCCGCTCGCCGCCTTGATGATCGCGCGCTATGCAGTGCGCGGCCTAGGGGGACCTCAAGATATCGATGTCGGACGTCGCTGGTATGAACACGCCGCGTTGCTTGGCGTACCTGAGGCCATGGGTGAGCTTTCCACACTGAACGAAGAGTTGGCGAAGCATCCCGCGCAAATTTCACAAACCGAACTCGGTTTGGACTCTGACGTCGCACGGCATCCCCCATAAGCTCTTACGACGAGTAAGCTTATGTAGCGGCTCCCCCATTCACGATTTGGCGAGGAGCTTTTGCAGCCGCGCCGGCAATCGTCCTGGCGCATTCAACTGTGAGCAGCTGGTTTTCCAGAGTCGGAGGTAATCATGCACAGGAACGCCGCTTCGTTCCGGCCAGCGATTCAGCGCTCCCATATCTGTAATCATAGCCGCATCGCTCTCCAGGAGAGCGAGCATGGTAGAGACGGCGCCACTTGCGGCGTCAACGCCGCCGTTCTCCTTGAGAAATGCCTCATGCGAAGTGAACCACGCCCTCAACCCACTCGCTCCATCCGGATTGAGAGCTCGATATCCGTCCAGCATGCGCGCCCCGTAGCGTTCGATCGAGATAGCGAAGTCCGCATCGTTCAAAAAAGGTGGTGTGTGCCTCCAGTCATCCGCCAGAAGTCGCAGGCCACGCAAGGAGAAAGCCTCGACCAGCGCCTCCTCTATCCACTGGCATGGGTTGCGGGGCTTGGCATCCTGCGCCCAGCTATTGCAAAGTACATGCCCAAGCTCATGCCCGAACTGGTATGCGAGCTTGCACCAGTCGCGATCGCCAACGGTCACCATGATCCAACCGGTTGTCGCAGCACCTGGATGAAGCCAGATCGAGGGATTGCTGCCGGACTGGTCATCTACCCTAAGCTTATCGGGCTGGCGGTCCGAGAGCAGAGTTACGCCCGCCAGGCAAGCCGCCCGCGCGCGTTCGATGACGGTCGCTGCGTCCTCCATCGCAGATCCGCCCCAAGCGCCTCCGAGTTCCAATTTGGCGGTGAGCAATGTCATACTTGGCGAATGAGAACCTGCTGCGGCGAATTCACGCGGCATCAGCATGCTGCCTCCAAGCAAAGACAGCAAGCACCTTCGCTTCATGAGAACCGTTGGGTGGTCATTTTTCCCTCAATTCGTTTGGCTCGATTCGGTGACGGCAACTTTAGCATACGGAGTTACAAATGAACGCCTCGAAACAAACGGTTTGTCTAAATATGATCGTCAAGAACGAGGCTCACGTAATCCGCCGGTGCCTCGACAGCGTGCGGCCAATCATAGACTGTTGGGTGATCGTGGATACCGGGTCCACCGACGGAACGCAGGATATCATTCGTGAGCATCTGCGCGATCTTCCAGGCAATTTATATGAAAGACCCTGGCGGGATTTCGCACATAACCGTTCCGAAGCCCTCGTGCTGGCGCGAGGGCGCAGCGATTATACACTGATTATCGATGCTGATGACGTGATGGAAATTGCGCCGGATATCGCCCTTCCAATGTTGGACGCCGATTCATACACGATAGAAATCATCGATGTCGGTACGATCTACGCGCGCCCACAGCTTGTAAAAGACGCATTGCCTTGGCGTTATGAGGGCGTGCTGCATGAATATCTGACATGCGATGTCGCCGATTCGTCAGAAAGGCTTTATGGGATACGGCTACAGCGCAATCATGACGGAGCGCGTCGGAAGGACCCGCAGACCTATCGGCATGACGCGGAGGTTCTCGAGGCCGCATTGCAGACAGAGAGCAATCCATTTCTGCGCGCTCGCTATCGGTTTTACCTTGCACAGAGCTATCGCGACTGCCACGAATGGGAAAGGGCATTAGTACATTACTTAGCACGGAGCAAACTCGGCTTTTGGCAGGAGGAGGTTTTCATCAGCCTTTATAGCGCCGCTCAAATAATGGAACAGCTCGGCCGCCCAGATCGAGAGATTATTGATGTTTATCTTCGCGCAGCAGAGTCGTTGCCAACACGTGCGGAAGCGCTGCACGGAGCAAGTCGATTGTGCCGTCAGAAGGGGTTTCACGCGGAGGGATATGATATTGCAAAACGCGGTTTGAGCATTCCGATGCCATCCGATGCGCTGTTCGTCGAGCCGTGGATTTACGAAACCGGCTTGTTGGATGAGTTTTCAGTCAACGCCTACTGGTCTGGGCACTATTCTGATTGCCTTGATGCCAGCCTCAAGCTTCTCGCGGTCGAGAAATCCTTAGGACCGGACATGCACCGCGTGGTCGCTAATGCGCGTTTCGCGAGTGAAAAAATGCCCCGATCCCATAAGTTAGGATCTTTAGGCATTCAACCCTTTGATGCGCAGCATAGTTTGGCGGCCGCGCGGCAGCTACGCCCGCAGCTGGCTGAGCCTCGGGTTCTGGTCGCGATCCTCGCCAAACAAAAGGAGACGTTCTTGCCATTGTACTTGAATTGTATAGAATCGATGGACTATCCGAAGTCCTCAATCGTTCTGTACATCCGTACAAATAATAACACAGATTCCACTGAACAACTCCTGCGTGAGTGGGTAAGCAGAGTAGGCCACCTTTATGCAGGCGTGGATTTTGATGCCGAAGACGTCGATGATCACGTCGAGTCCTTTGGCGTGCACGAATGGAATGCCACCCGATTTGGAGTTCTCGGTCGCATTCGTAACGTCAGCTTGATTCGTACTCTGGACCATGGTTGTGATTTCTATTTTGTGGCGGATGTGGACAATTTTGTCCGCTCTTGCACCCTGCGAGAGCTAGTGGCACTCAATTTACCAATTATTGCGCCAATGCTGCGCGCAATGAACCCGGATGACCTTTATTCAAATTACCATTCTGAAATCGACGCGGATGGATATTATAGCGAATGCGATCAATATTTATGGGTGCTCAATCGCTGGGTCCGCGGCATTCTGGAAGTACCGGTGGTACACTGCACCTACCTTATTCGGGCAGATGTACTGCCCCATCTCTCTTATACTGACGAAACCCAGCGCCACGAATATGTCGTGTTTTCTGCAGGTGCTCGTAAACGAGAGATCCCTCAATACTTAGACAATCGCCAAGTGTACGGTTATATTGCATTTGGGGATGGGCATGAACGGCAGAGGCCGGACGACATTGCACGCGCTCAGGAACTATTGAAGAAAGGCAACAACCTTTCCGATGATCCGCTGTTAGACACAATGAATCTATAACCTATTACCTGCTGGCCGACTTGTTTGAAACCTATTTCGTCGACCGACTTCAAGCCTATGTTATATTCGATAGTGGGAGCACTCCCAGCGGCTACGCTGCAAGGTCATAGGTCCACGCTTGCGATAGAACCTTAAGTCCAAATCCCATTATGGAACAACTGAGGAACATGTGTGCCAACCCATGTCCCCGCACAGGAAGCTACTTAAGCCGGCCGAGGCGCCATATCTTTCAGGACGGAAGATCGGAAGCAGAAATTCATCCTGACTCTCGCGGTTAATAGGATAGCCGCCTATCGGTTAGGAGTGGGCGTTTGTGGCTCGTCCCATCTCAACGCGACCGACTATTAAACTCTGCCACTCGAATCGCAATGGGGATATGGTCGAGAAACTGCTTGAAACGGACGCTTTCCAAAGCATTAGCAAGCTTCGGTTGTGCCGAGCAATTGTTCCACGCCAACGGGGCGGTCGCCAAGGGCCGTTGGGTCCGAAACAATCGTTGGGCTCCTTCAGGGCGCGAGCCTCGCGGCGCAGGTCCTGCACCTCGCCGGTGGTCGCGGCACGGGCGGTATCGCCCGCCAGGCGGCGCTTGCGGCCTCCATGAACTCCTTAGACCAAGTGTAATACAGGCTCTGGGCAATGCCCTCCTTGCGGCACAGCTCAGCGATGCTGTCGTCGCCGCGCAGGCCTTCGAGCACTATGCGGATCTTGTCCTCGGCCGAGAAGTGCCGACGGGTCTGCTGCCGGATGTCCTTCACCACCTGCTCTGCAGTGCCATTGGAAGGTCAAACCCTCTCTGAAACCGGCCGTACGTTAAAGATGGGTAAGCGTGACCAACTGTTTGTCCAAAGCTTGATTCCGCCGCTAAGCATTCCCAAATATAACATATTGCGCTGTAGGTTGGGCTCGGTGTGACAGAGAGATAGCGGCTCCCGCCCGTCGAGGGAGCTATCATGGCACATAATCACCTACCTGGACGCAGACATTTCACGGCATTTCGATCAGCTGCGGAAGAGGTGGCAGCCGCTAAGGCGCAGCAGGACGTGCGAACTGAGCCAGGAATATCTGACACGCCAAACCCGACGATGGCGAGCGGCCTGTCTCTGACCTCGACCGAGAGTGCAGATCTTGCGCGTAAGATACTCGCGCATGAACGGATTCTTCAGGCACTCATTCGTCACATAGCTGAAGAACAGCCAGAAGTTTTAGATCGGTTAAAGAAAACCTTTGGTTCGAGCCACGATCTTGGCGAATATGAGCAGGATCATACTTCGACGCGGCAATATGAGGACCAGTTCATCCAGGCTGTCCAATCGGCCGTAGAGAGAGGGTCCGATAGACGGTAGGCTGCGATCACGGAAGACGTCAAAGATCGTGTTCCAGCGTTGTCTGCTCATCGTGGCGGCTCACTGGCGAAACTACTTCAAAAGCCGGTAAGTTGTCAGCGCAGGATCAGCATCATGAACAAATCAAGGGATGAAGCTTATCATCTAAATCGCGAACCACATGAGCGCGCATTGGCTGCAGAATTCACGGACCCCAAGATGCGAGCGGTTCACTTAAAGCTAGCCAGGATGCATGTGACAATGGCGCGGGACGCTAAAGAGCGGAACCAGCTACAGCTGAAAGACAGATCTTAGTCCAACGACCATGCTCCATAATGTTGCGCCGAAATCCCAATTGCGCCTTCGGAAAGAGCTGCACAGCCTTCCGCTCCGATGCCCGCGCTGTACGCGACGATCACTGATGTTGCGGTTCCAATAATCCAACTCCGCGAGAGCTGGCGGGCTGGATGGCACTTTGCTTTCAAGCCCGAGCTCCACCAGCCTGCGGATGGCTTCAGCGCGGGAGGGACGGCCAGGCTGCTCCCGGCGCCATTCGTCAACCCGGTATAGCCATGAGTCGGTCGCCCGCATCTCAACGCGGCTCGAAAGTATGTGGTCAGTCGCCATAACCGCTTATGGGCCCTTCAGATATCGGATTTGAAGCTTTCGTGCCCTGACTGGCAAAGCCGACATTCAGCTGACGTTGGATCGGGGGCGATTATGAACTCTGGTTGCCACGTCACCTTATCGAAGCATCGGTGTGTGTGATTGAGACCCTTGTGCCTGGATGACCGCCCTTGGTCTCGACAATCGCTTCGAGTTGATTTGCCAAGGCTTCGACGATGCTGGTACCGAGACCTGGCTTGGTGGTGGCAAGCGTCTCCGGAGTGCCAATCCCATCGTCGCTGACGGATAATGTCCAGTCGGAGGCTTGCGCATGGTAGTCAACGAGAATCTTGCCGCCGCGATCACCTGGAAAGGCATGTTTGAGTGCATTGATGACCAGTTCGGTGACAATCAGTCCGAGACTGACCGAGATATCGGCGTTTACACTGCTGCCATCGACGCTCACCGTGATCGACACCCGTGCATCATCGTGGATCATGGAAGCGCCAAGGCTTTCGCAGAGCTGCTGAAAATAGCCGCGCAACTCGACTGCGCCCAGCCTCGAGGCCGCAAGCTGCTGCTGCAGGGTCGCGATCGACATAACCCGGTTGTGGGCATCATGCAGATGGCTTCGTGCTTCTTCGGATTGCACCCGCCGGGCGCTTTGCATCAGCACACTGGCGATGATCTGGAGGCTGTTGGCGACCCGGTGCTGAAGCTCTTGGAGCAGTATGGCTTTCTCGCGCAGCAGGTCGTCCTTGAGTTTCTCGCTGATCCGGGCCTCGGTGACGTCGGAGATCGTCAGGAGCAGGCGAACCTGTTCGGTATCGCCATAGTCGAGCTTCCGGGCATTGAGGACCAATCGCCGGGGTGCAGCATCGCCCTTTAGATCCATTTCATAGGCCTCTATCCTGGCAAGGCCGGAGAGGGTTGTGCTGAGCAGCGAACGGAGCTGCGGAACGTCCCACTCACCAGCGCCGAGCTTGAACAGCGGCCGCCCGGTCACGTTCTGCGGTTGGAAGCCAAAGGCAGCATAGAAGGAGGTGCTGCCTGCAATCACGGTCAGATCTCCATCAAGAAGGAGTGCCGGCGCTGCGGAGGAAGCAAGGATCGCCAACGCCAGATTGCGCGCGACGTCAGGGTGAATAGGTCGGTTCACGAAGAGGCCCCCTTTCCGGGGAGACCGGAAAGCTTTCGGGATGAAAGCCAGGTCCGGGAAATCGCGAGCTGATCGCTCGCAGAGTGAGCGCAGGGACTCGCACTTGAGCCATAGCACGGTTCATTCGGAACCCGGCGTCTATTCGACGCCGGTCGAGTATTTCACCTCACCCGTCCCTTAGGACCAGAGCATCATTCGGGAAGGTCGGCCGGAAGTCGAAAGTAGTCCGTCACGCGCCGGCCATAGTCGTCGTCGAAGATGGAAGCTGAATCCGGCCGGAAGCTCGGCGCGCCCTCTAACAATCGCTTGTCGATGGCTGCCACATATCCACCATGTTTCTCGTCATGTCGCAAGGCCGACCAGGGAATGGGATGATAGCTCTGGCCCAAGCCGAGGAAGCCGCCGGTCGACAGAATGACATAGGCGACCTGCCCCGTCCGCTCGTCGAGAATGAGTTTGTCGACGGTGCCGAGTTTATCGCCATCACGCCCATTCACGATCTTACCCCGCACATCGTTGGCGGAAATCAGAGAGCGCCTTCCGACAGGGGCGGCAGCGGATGTTTCTGCATTGGAGGCCATAGCCATTCTCCGTTCACAAGGGATTTTAGGCGGCAGGCGCTGGGCCCGCCGCTCCAAAACTGCGCCACCCTCACACCAGGCTGTGCTTCAGTGCGCTGGCCTGATCATGACCTGCTTTCACCGAGGTGAAGGCATCTCGAATGATGCCCCTCGTTGCAGGTGCAAGGTCGGTGTCCTTCAAGGCGATCTCAAATTTCGCCTTGATGTGATCCTCGCCACGTTCGACTTCGTCGACGACCGCTTTGTCATTCTTGCCGGTAAGGACCTGCTTAAGATCCATGAAGCTGCGATGGGCAGCGCCAAGGAAACTGGCGCGCTCCTCGGGCTTACCGCCAAGCCTAAGCACTTCTGCCCGCAGGGATGCGACGACCTGTCCGCGGTCGCGCGCGAAATCGGCGAACACCGCCGCAAAGCGGGTGCTCTTTGCGTCTTCGGAGGCGTCCTCGAACCCCTTCATGCTATCGAGAGCTGTGGTGATCAGTCCATTCAGGACGGCGATATCATGCGTGCGATTCATCTTTGGATCCTCGATCTTGTGGTAAACGCCCCGACAGGTTCACACCTGCCGGGGTGGATTTTCTCAGTTTCCAGAGAGCGCCGAGGGCAGCAACGCGTTGCCGTCCTTAAGCTGCTGCTCGATGATTGGCACGCCGTTGCCAGCGACCTGTTTCAGCGACTGATCGGCACCATCCTGGGCGTAACCCTTGTAGGTCGCCCAGTTACCCTGCTGCACCTGTGCGGACTGGGTGAGGTAGAGGTTATCGAAGGAGCCGCGGGGTGTGCTGCGGAGCATCTTGAGCATCGAGGCGCGTTGGGCCGAGAGGCCGCTAGTGGGTTTGGCGATCTTGCGCTGGTCATTGTTCAACGAGGCCATCAGCGTCTGCTGGGAGGTCTGCGATTGCGAGATCATGCGCTGCGCATAATCCTTGACGTCGCTGCGCAGTGAGCGCGTCAGACTTAACCGGCTCGCCGTGATTTGGAACTGATTGGCGTCAGAGGCGGCAGCTGCGAAGGCTGGACCATCAAGGCCATGAATGGGAGAAGCTCCGACATTTGCGCTCGAGTAGCTGCCGGTCGTGGCTGGCGTCGATTGTGCTAGCGTTATCGTTCCGGCGCCGAGTGCTGCCGTCCCCAGAAGGACGACACAAATTGCACGTTGCATGTTATTGTTCCTTACAGGCGGGGGTTCACAGGAAACACCTGTGACCCTGGGCGACTGCTGTTTGGCTGGAAACGCACCATCCAGGATGAAGGGCGTCGCTTGGAGCTATTCTATAATGATCCAGAAGAGGATTAGTTACAGAAGATAGCTATTTTATTTATCGATATCACCGTTTGAACGCTGTACATCATTTAAGCTACGTGGGAGCGATCAGCGCTCCCAGCCGTTTTCATTATGAATGGTGGGACTGAAAATAGTCTAGATTTGCTGTGCCAATGCAGCCGCAACGTGCGGATTACCGAGTAGCCTAGGTTGCCACGTCGCCGGGGCCCGCTCCCCATTCACGTCCGTTACGACAATGATCCCCTGGCGGGGCGGCGCTAGCGCACAACGGCAGGACCGAGTCAGATGAGCAATTTTAGCGTTTCCCCGACTGCTAAGGGCGAAAAAGAGCCAGATCCTGACGTCGGCGAACTGGCGCGGCGACTCCTCGAGGGGGGATTGAAAGAACTTTCGGGGCGTGAGCAGCGCGTCATATCGACAATTGCCGACCGGCACCACGTTACGCGCAGCGTAAACCGTGCAATCGATGATTACGAGACATTTGGTGATCACTTGGCCGACACGGTGGCGCGGTTTGGTGGCTCATGGGCCTTCATCATCATTTTTCTTTTGGTTTTGACGGCCTGGATCGGCCTGAACACGTTGATGCTAGGCCGTCATGGTCAAGCGTTCGATGCATATCCGTTCATATTCCTCAACCTCATCCTGTCTATGGTGGCGGCCCTCCAGGCGCCGATCATCCTGATGTCACAGAACAGACAAGCGGCGCGAGATCGCATATCGGCAGGGCTTGACTATGAAGTGAATTTAAAGGCCGAACTCGAGATAATGGCTCTGCATGAAAAGCGGGACGCGCTTCGTATCGATCGACTCGAGGAATTGCCTAGAAAACAGGGCAAAATACTTGATAAGCTTCTCGAGAGTCGACCACCAATTGGTGGCGCTACGATGGGAGATTGACGCTCCCGTGTATGCGCATGAAGCGCAAGTGCAACTCCGTGCTTGCCAGCAAGGTGCTAAAATCATTGCGCGGCTTCCCATTTCGGCAGTCACTTTCCGCGGGCCAGCGCATAAGCCTATGGCTGCATTGGGAATCATCCGCGGATGGGCTGAACGTCCGGGACTATTGCGCTCAGTTGACGCCAGTTCCGCCGTCCGGAAGGTCCGCGGCGCCAATTTGCGCTCCTGAAAGGAGACGTGCGAGGCGGTCCCCCGATATTGGTCATTTAGATCGGTAGCTGGTCGAAGTCACAGAGGCTGGTTCAGACCGGCGCGAAATGCAGAAGACGGTGGGCGGCGTCGATACCCGTCAGCCGGACATTAAGCGCGCTGCCCGGCAGCAGGCCTGTGTCAATGATCCGAGCAACCACGGGCACGTCGCGTAGCTGAATGCGCGAACCGCGATCGTCGGTGTCGGTCACCACCGCTGAGAATACCTCGCCCTCCCGATGCGAGAGCAATACCGTTTCAGCGAGGTCGACGACTGCGCGCTCGATCTGTCCGGCTCGTGCATCGGCTCGTGCCATGATGGAGGGCAGTTTCTCGAACGCGACGCTCACCCGTTCTTCGACGGATTGCCCCAGCATGACAGAAAGGGCTGCACGTATCACGTAGCGGTCGGCGAGGCGACGGAGGGGAGCGGTGGCGTGGGCGTATGTCGCTGCTACGGCGGCATGCCAGGGTGTCTCGCCAGCGCGATAGGGCTCATAGGTAGCGCCAGTGCCTGCGCGGCGGATCGCCAGCATGAAGGCAGCATCCCTTGGATCGTTGGGTGTAAGTTTGCGCGAAAAAGCTTCAAGCGGCATATTCGCAGGCCAGTTCAATCCGAAAGCAGCCGCAGTGCACCGCAGCCGCTCGATTGCTGCCGGCTTGGGACCCGTCATTACACGGAATAGCCCGGTATGATGCTCATGGAGCGCTGCGGCGACCGCGAGATTGGTCGCCAGCGACAGCGCCGAGTTCTGCGCCTCTGACACCAAGCGCGGTCTGAAAGCGAGACGCAATCGTCCGTCACCGCTCTCGGCCACCTCTTGCTCCGGTGGCTCAACCCGTGCAGCGCCCCGCTCAAGCTCTGCCGACTGGACGCGCCGCGCAAGCTCGGCAAAATCGGCCGGCAGATCCTCAGGCTGAACCGTCTCATATGCAAGTTTGGCAGCGGACCGGATGACTGCCCGTTCGACGCCATCGAGGCGCGCGGTCCCGTCGGCCGCGACACGGACGGAGAAGATAATGGCCGGCCGGTCGACGTTGGGCAGGAGGCTTGCAGCGCCTTCGCTCAGGATAGGCGGATACAGGCTCGCTTTCCCATCGGGAAAATAGATGGTCTCCCCTCGCTTCCAGGCCTCGATGTCAAGCGCACCGCCATCTTCGACGAACCAGGCAACGTCAGCAATGGCATAGCGAAGGAGAATATCGGAACCCGTCTTCTCGATTGCAAACGCCTGATCGAGGTCGATAGAAGGAGCAGGATCGAGCGTGACGAAGCGAATCGAGGTGCGGTCGACATGCTCGGACGGCCTGCGCTGCGCTGCGACCGTCGCCGCCGAGATCACGGCAGACGGGAAATCTGCAGGGACCTGGAATTCAGTGCGGATGCGCGCGAGGCCCTCCGTGAGCGCGCGATCAGGGTCGACAATTGTTTTCATAGCAGCTTCATGCGCGAGCCGTCATCACATGTGAAGCCGCCGCTGGCGGGGAGATGGCGGGATCTCAAAGCCGACTGAAGCGTCGGGCCCCTTAACGGAATTACGGATGAGTCTGATGGTCAAAGCCTTGTTGGAATATCACATGCCCAGCGGCGGATAGATGATGCGCTCGCTTGACGATGTGTTTCCAAGGCTCGCCGGATTGGCTTTCCGCGCGCGGTTTAGTCTGGGTCCAAAAGAGCGGGCTTATCTCGACCAGCGTGGCATGGCGGTGATGCTGGAACACGCTGCCGACTTCGTCGCAAAGCGGCTCGCGCCCGCTGAGCCGCCCAACGACGGCAAACAGACGCCGATGCGCGGGCATCCGGTATTTATTGCGCAGCATGCCACCGCGACATGCTGTCGCGCATGCCTTGCAAAGTGGCATGGGATTCCGGCTGGCCGGGTGCTCAGCGAAAATGAACAACGCCACATCGTGGCCGCGATCGGCCGCTGGCTCGATCAGGGTCTCGGCGATAGCTGACAAGAGAGTGGTCGGCTGGTCGCCGTCCTTCGTAGAATTGCGGGAGTGGAGAGGCGGGCTGGGAAATCGTCTTCGGCAGGGTTAAGCTCGGGTCGGCGGCGCTGCGCGCGGCCGAACGCTGTTGCTGCTGTGCGGGTGCGGTCACGGCGATCCCGCTGTTGCTGTTCGCCTATGCCGCGTGGCTATTGCGCTTTCGGCAATTGGCCTGCTGCAATATCTCGCGTCGACCTTGCAATTCATCATCGGGATCGTGCTGGGCGAGCATTTGCGGCCTATGCATATTTTCACCTTCGGCGCGATCTGGCGGGGATGCGCAATTTGCGCGTGGGACAGCTTGCGCGCTTTGCGTTCGGCGCGGCCCAAACCGGTAGCGACATGACGCGCGGCTCATCGGTAGACATCCAAGGTCGCTTCGGCCGGCGATGTTCGACGCTATCCGGCTCGTTATGCTCGCCTCCGTCAGCCCGGGGCGATTACGCGACTGGCGCCAACTGAACAGAGGTCCGCTATCACGATCAAGAAGCGGCTTGGCTAATGTCCGGACTGAGCGCTTGCTGACCGTGCGCTTTTGGGGGCGCCCCTTTGGCAACTTCTGTCAGGAGCAGATGTTCGCGGTGGTTGATCTGAGCGACCGGGTCTGGTCGAAAACGGCCAATTAGACCCTGATCATTCAATGTCCGCTTGCTGCAATTTCGTTCTCGATTCCGAACAGTCGCAAGTGTCTGACAGAGCCGCCGTTCGGAAAGCGCTGCGATACATAATGACTGAGTGGCAGCTTTTGAGGTCACCGCCAGGCAGGCGCAGCGACTGAGATTATGCGCGACGGGGGAAGTCAGCCGAGACGCATAAGTACCTGCGCAGCGTCGACCAACTTTGAGATATCGCTTCCAGCCGTGGCGAGAGCTTGGAGTTTGGCGGCGACGTCATCGAGGTTTTTCGGTCTGCTGACCGCCAGCAGGTTATGATCTTCCATGATCATGCCTGCCACCGTGCAGAGCCGGTCAGCCAGATCCAGCAATTCATTGTCCACACCTGTCTCCCATGGACGAGCACACAGGTGGAAGTAGCGCGGGAAGTCCAGACCCAGCTTTTCGGCCGCTTCGCACTTCGGACTGGACTGTTCCGGCACGTCGAGCATTGCTGTCCTCGTGAGTCGCAGCCGGCATTGACGGGCTGCTGATCCCCGACCGGGCGACCGGCGGGGCTGTGGGTGGTGGGAGGCAGCAATGGTGCTGCTCCCAACGAGGAGACGCCCACATGACCAAGCTTAGCGACCTTCAATATATCCTGCTGGCGGTTGCCGCCAAGCGCAGCAGCGGCAGCCTCATGCCACCGTCCACCAGCATCGGTGTGCCACGCGCGAGCATCACGCGCGTGATCAACACGCTCATAAAGCGCGGCCTTGTAGAGGAGACGATTACAAAGGACGAAGCCAGCGTCTGGCGAACCGAGGGCAAGCGCCAGCTCGCCGCCGTCATCAACGATGCCGGACGTGCCGCAGTAGCAGAATCCGATGGTAAGAAGATGGAGGATCAACCGAGCACGGGCAAGAACACGGCTCAGCTCGAACCCAAGCCTCAGACCAAGCAGGCGCTGCTGCTGGAGATGCTCACGCGGAAGGAAGGCGCCACGCTTGACCAACTGGAGGAGGCCACCGGATGGCTTGCCCACACCACCCGCGCGGCACTGACTGGACTGCGCAAGAAGGGCCATGTCATCATCAGGAGCAAGGATGACGCCGGCAGCTGCTACCGCGTCGTAAAGGCAGCGTGATCATGAAGCGTCTGGACCAACAGCTGGAGGAGCTGCCCAGCTGCAGCTCCTCCGCCTTGCGGGAACGATGGCGCAGCATCTTCCGCACGGTCGCCCCCGATATGGCACCTGATCTCATGCGCCGTGCCATCGCCTGGCGGCTACAGGAGCGCGCGCATGGGGGACTGGCGCCCTCAGCGATGAAGAAAATCTCGGCATTGCAGGCGACCCTGGCTCGCAACGGCGCTATGGAGACAGTTGCTGCTCCGGTGCTCAAAGCTGGCACGCGGCTAGTGCGCGAATGGCATGGCCGGACCTATCATGTCCTCGTCTGCGATGAAGGCTATGAATATGATGGGCGCCGCTATCGCAGTCTCAGTCAGATCGCGCGCGCGATCACCGGAGCGGCCTGGTCGGGACCCAGGTTCTTCGGTCTGAACTCGAGTAAGAACATTGGCCCGCAAGGCTGATCACCAGACGCTGCGCTGCGCGATCTATACGCGCAAGTCGACCGATGAAGGTCTCGAGCAAAGCTTCAACAGCCTCGACGCCCAGCGTGAAGCCTGCGCGGCATATGTCATGAGCCAGACCCATGAAGGCTGGGAAGCAGTAGCCGAACGCTATGACGATGGCGGCTGGTCGGGCGGTAATATGGAGCGCCCGGCGCTGCGCCAGCTGCTCGATGATGTGAAAGCGGGAAAGATCGATATCATCGTCGTCTACAAGGTCGACAGGCTCACCCGCAGCCTTGTCGACTTCGCCAAGATCGTCGAGATCCTCGATGGCCAGGGTGCAAGCTTCGTGTCGGTGACCCAGGCGTTCAACACCACCAACAGCATGGGACGATTGACGCTCAATGTCCTGCTGTCCTTCGCCCAGTTCGAGCGTGAGGTGACCGCCGAGCGGATCCGCGACAAGGTCGCGGCCTCCAAGGCCAAGGGCATGTGGATGGGTGGTCCCATCCCGATCGGCTATGCACTGGAGGATCGCAAGCTGGTTCCCGCCGCACAAGAAGCTGCAACGGTCAGGCTGATCTTCGAACGCTATGTCGAACTGCGCTCGATCGGAGCGCTGGTCGAGGAGCTTTACGAGCGTGGCATCCGCACCAAGCAGCGGACATATTGCGATGGCAGGATCGTTGGCGGCATCCCGTTCACCAAGGGACCGCTCGCTGCGCTGCTGCAGAACCCGATCTACATCGGTAAGGTCAGGCACCGCGATCAAATCTATGATGGCCAGCATGAGGCCATCATCGAACCGGAGCTGTTTGCAAAGGTTCAGGCCATTCTCGACGCCAACCGCCAGGACCGCAGGCTCGGCCGCAACGCAAAGAGTCCAAGCCTGCTGACCTCGATGCTGTTCGATCCCGATGGCAGGCCGATGTCGCCATCGCATGCCAACAAAGGAACACGGCGCTATCGCTACTACCAGACGCGGCTGGGACCGGGAGAGAAGGAGCTGGTCTGGCGGCTACCCGCCGGCGAGATTGAGCGGCTGGTGATTGCAGCGGTCATCGATCATCTGCAAAAGCAGCGTCCGCACCAGAACACGCATCCATCAGCAAGAGAGCTTGTCAAGGCGCTGGACAACCGAAGCGATTTAGTCGAGCGGCTGCCTCAGTTTCCGGTAGCCGAGCAGCGGCGTGCGCTCATGGCGTTGCAGGTGAGGATAGAGCTTCAGGAAGCCGCGATTATCATCGGCATCGGTGCGGACAAGATCACATTGGCTTCGAAGCTTGTAAAGCGCGGCAATGATGTTCGGCTGGTGATCGCTGAGCATCGCACCGCGTCTCCCGATCCGATCCTTTGCAAGCTGGTCGCGCAGGGTTTTGCGGCACGCGACTATCTTATCACCGGCACACTCCATCTTTGCATCCGCGAATATTCGCCGCGCTATCTCAAAGGCCTCGCGCGCATCAGCTGGCTTGCGCCCGACCTGATCGGCGCCCTCCTCGATGGCAGCCAGCCGCCCCATCTCACCGGCCGCAGGCTCATCCGTGCCAATGCCATCCCGCTCGACTGGCCCTCCCAGCGCAAGATGTTCGGGTTCGCCTGAACCTAGACTTCCCATTCTGACAGCCAAAAATCGGCCCTCTGAGATATGCGCCACTTTTAGCGTACCATCGCCACCGCCAAAGCGTCTCTGGCTGCGAGCGCCGAGGGCGAAGACTGAAAGAACCGCAGAAAACTGCGGCTGGCCTATGCACCTTCGCGAGGGATATCCGAGACCGCGTATTTCATGGACTGCGTGGTGCCGCCTACAGGACTCGAACCTGTGACCCCCGCATTACGAATGCGATGCTCTACCAGCTGAGCTAAGGCGGCTCCGGCAGGGCTGCGCCTTATCAGCCGGCACATTCGAAAACAAGGGCGAGGACCAAGCTGGCTCCGCGCGAAAATGATCAAGCCCCCGGCCGCCAATATCGGGCACAGATCGCTCTTATGGTTCGAAGCGGCTGACGGCGAGCTGGATTACCTGGCCTTGCGAACAGGGGCGGGCGCGGAGATTAACCAATCATCAACCATGCGGTCCCAAAATGGCGCCGAGCCGGCATGGCTCAGAGGCTGGGTGCATGGACGATACAAATCCTTTCTCACTTGACCGCGGCGTGGAGCAGGATTTTCCTGCCGCCGACGAGCCGGCGATCGAGGCGCCACCCGCGATCGGCACGGACGAGCGGCGCATGCATGTGCGTGCCTATAATTACTGGGTCTCGCTGCTGGAGGACCGTCCCTATCCCTCGATCGACGATCTTGACCCCGACCATCCCGATTTCGGCCCGAACAGCGTGCTGCTTGACTTCACCAATGGGCCGGAAGATGCCTCCATCCCCTATTTGGGCAAGGCGCTTCGCGAAGAGGGCGGCCTGACCGGAGATATCCGGACGATCGCCGATGTGCCGCCGCGATCGGTGCTGTCGCGGCTTACCGATCATTATCTCGAGATCCTGGCCAATCGCGCACCGATCGGCTTCGAAGCCGAATATGGCAGCCGTCGCAGCTTGCCGACAATGTATCGCGGCATTTTGATGCCGTTCACCTCCAATGGCGACGAGATCGACTTCATCTACGGCGTGATCAACTGGAAGGATGTCGTTGAGGTCGACGTCGGCGACGATGTTCGCCGCGCCGTCGAACATGCGCTGTCGGAACCTGCCCGCCCAGCGCCGCCCGCGCCCTTGTGGGCGGACGGCCCCCAGCTACCGCAGGAGCACCATGATCTTGGCCGCTTCGGTACCCCCGGCCTCGAACCGATCGTGTTCGAGACTGAAGACATAATCCCTTCGGCGTCCGCGCTTTATGACCGGCTGGCGATCGCGCGCGAAGCCGCCGATGCGATGACCTTCGCCGATCAGCGCAGCCGCGCCGCACTCTATGCCGCGCTCGGCCAGGCCCATGATTTCGCGCTTGCGGCCGAGGACGATGCGCAAACCTATGCTACCATTCTGGAGGATGCAGGCCTGAAGGCGCAGGCGCGCGCGCCGATGACGCCGCTGGTCAAGCTGATCTTCGGTGCCGCCCATGACAAGACGCGGCTTGCCGAATATGCAGCGGTGCTTTCCCATGCCCGCCGCCTTGCGGTGCCGGCGGGAGCATTGCCTGCTTTCCTCGAGAACTTCGCCGGCGGCCTCAAGGCTGTCGTCCAGGCCGAGCGTGCGCTGCGCCGCCCGACGGCCGTGCCCGAGCGCGAAGCCGCTGTCCGCGCCGCGCTCAACAATACCCCCGCACTGGCGAGCGTGACGCTGCCCCCGATCGAGGCGGACTATGTCAGCCTGGTTGCGCGCCGCGAATGCGACGGCAGCTTCTCCATCGTCACGGTAAGCGAGGCCGCCAAGACAGAACTCGCGCGGGCAGCAAGACTTCTGAAACATTAAGCATCCATCTTCCCGCTCTGGCCACGGATTGATCGGAGCCCTATAGGCTCGCACACTATAAGACGCCGGGCCGGCGAGGAGAGCATTGATGAACGTGCGGAGCAGCTTTCCAGCGGGCTCGTCCGATGAGAAAGTCGCGGACGCCCTGCGGGCGCCCTTGCTTGCGAGCGCGTTGCCGGGCGACGCGGACAGTCTCGGCGACCAGGACATTGATCGGATCGTCGACTTCATCGCGGAAACTGCCGCGCGCAGGGCGCCGGGCGAGCCGGTGCTGCGGCTGCTGTCCTCCGGCCTGACCATCGATGGCGAACGGCGGATGCGGCTCGCGGCGATCAACGACGACATGCCGTTTCTGGTGGATTCGGTCGCGCAGTCGATCGCGGCGCATGGTCTCGATATCAACCGTCTGCTTCACCCGGTGGTTTCGGTGCGGCGCGATGCCAGCGGCAAGCTTGTCGCGATCCTGCCCGACAGCGCTGACGGCGAACGACGTGAATCGATGATCTACATGGAAATCGAGCGCGCCGACGCACGGCCGCGCCGGTTGCTGCAGGATGATATTCTGGCGGCGCTTACGGACGTTCGCGCGGCGGTCGAAGATTGGCCGCTCATGCAGTCTGCGCTCCGCAAGGATGCGGAATCGCTGCCGGACGGTGAAGGCGCCGCCTTGTTGCGCTGGTTCCTCGATAGCCACCTCACACAGCTCGGCCATCAGCTCGAGACGCCCGAAGGCCGCACGTCCGAGCCGTTGGGAATTATGCGCAGTGCGCCGGGGCCGCTCTGGTCGGACGAAGAGCGGCGCGCTGCCTTCGCCTGGTTCGAAGATGGTCATGAAGCCCCGCTTGTCCTGAAATCCGGCCGCATCGCCACGGTGCACCGCCGCGTGCCGCTCGACCTGCTCATCGTTCCGGTTCGCAACGCCGCCAAGATCAAGGCCATTTCGGTGCATGCCGCATTGTGGACGAGCGATGCCCTGAAAGCGCCGCCCGAGAAGGTGCCGGTGCTGCGCGCCCGCCTCCGCGCGATTGGCGAGAAGTTCGCGTTTGATCCAAGGGGACATGCCGGCAAAGCGCTCAACCACGCGCTTGCATCGCTGCCGCACGATCTGCTGATCGGGTTCGAGCCGGCCGCGCTCGAGCGGCTGGCATTGACCGCGATGTCGCTGGCCGATCGGCCGCGCCCGAAGCTGATTCTCCTACCCGAGGCGCTCGACCGCCGCCTGTTCGCGTTCGTGTGGCTTTCGCGCGACGAGATTTCGACGACCCGGCGCCGCATGATCGGCGACTTGCTGACGCAGGCCACCAACGCGCCGATCGCCTCCTGGTCCATGGAACTGGGCGATGGCGACCTCGCCCTGCTGCGCTTCAGCTTCGATCTGACCGGCCGCGGCAAGCTGCCCAATGAAGCCGAGCTTGATCGCCAGGTCGCCGAGATGCTGCGCGGCTGGGCGCCGGCTGTCGAAGCCGCGCTGGCCGAGAGTCTCTCGCCGGCGCGGGCGACGCGGCTTGCGCTCAGCTGGGCATCCGCCTTTCCGCCTGCCTATCGCGAACGCTATTTCCCGCGCGAAGCGGCGCGCGACATTCTCTCCCTTTCGTTGCTTTCGAATTCCGATCAGCGCGCGGCCCGCCTCTACCGCGCGCCCACCGACCGCGCGGAAACGCTCCGCCTCAAAATCTATCGGCTGAGCGGCTTGGTCATGCTGTCCGATGTGGTGCCGGTGCTGGAGAATTTCGGGTTCAGCGCGCTCAAGGAAGTTCCCACCCGCCTCTCGGCCGATGTGGATGCCCAGATCTACGAGTTCATGGTGGGGGTCGAGTCCGGCGATGTCGCCAACCGGCTGCTCGCACGCGCCGCAGTGAACGAAAGCGCGATCGCGGCGGTGCTGGAGGGTCGCGCCGAAAATGACGGCTTCAACCAGCTTATCGTTGCGGCCGAGCTGGCTCCATCAGACGTTCTCCTGTTCCGCGCCTGGTTCCGCTATATGCGCCAGGCTGGGTTGACCTACGGCCTGCAGACGGTGGTCGATGCGCTCAAGCATTCGCCCGCCGCTGCGCGCGGACTGATCGCGCTTTTCAAGGCGCTGCATGATCCCGCCAGCGCCAACGACAAGACGGCCAAGGCAGCGGACGAGGCGGTGGGGGCGGCGCTTGCTCTGGTCAATGCGATCGACGAAGATCGCATCCTGCGCTGGCTGCGCGCGCTGGTGAAAGCGACGCTTCGCACCAACGCCTTCAGCCCAGCGGCTGACGAAGCGCTGGCGTTCAAGGTCGATAGCGCGGCCATTCCCGGCCTGCCCGCGCCCGTGCCGTGGCGTGAGATCTGGGTTTACAGCCGGCGCGTCGAGGGGATTCATCTGCGCGGCGGGCCGGTCGCACGCGGCGGGCTGCGCTGGTCCGACCGGCGCGACGATTTCCGGACCGAAATCCTGGGCCTCATGAAGGCGCAGGTCGTCAAGAACGCGGTGATCGTGCCGACCGGCGCCAAGGGCGGCTTCTATCCCAAGCACCTTCCCCCTCCAACCGACAGGGACGCCTGGTTGGCGGAAGGAACGGAAAGCTACCGCATCTTCATCCGCTCGCTGCTCTCCGTCACCGACAACATCGTCAATGACGCGATCCTTCATCCCGACGGCATCATCATTCGTGACGACGACGATCCCTATTTCGTGGTCGCTGCCGACAAGGGCACCGCGACATTTTCGGACGTCGCCAATGCGATCGCGATCGATCGTGGTTTCTGGCTCGGCGACGCCTTCGCAAGCGGCGGCAGCCAGGGCTACGACCACAAAGCCATGGGGATCACGGCGCGGGGCGCCTGGATTTCCGTGCAACGGCATTTCGCTGAAATGGGCATCGACATTCAAACCCAGCCGGTTCGCGTTGCAGGGTGCGGCGATATGTCGGGTGACGTGTTCGGCAACGGGATGCTGCTGTCCAAGGCACTCAAGCTGGTCGCCGCCTTTGATCACCGCCATATCTTCCTCGATCCCGATCCCGATCCGGCCAAAAGCTGGGGAGAGCGCAGCCGCCTGTTCGCGCTGCCACGCTCATCCTGGGCCGATTATGACGAGAAGCTGATCTCGAAGGGCGGCGGCATCTTCCCCCGCACGCAGAAATCCATTCCGCTTTCCGCCGAGGTGAAGGCGCTACTCGACACCACGGACGATAGTCTCGAACCCTCGGCGCTGATCAGCGCCATCCTGAAGAGTTCGGTTGACCTGCTCTGGTTCGGTGGCATCGGCACCTATGTGAAAGCGCAATCCGAGGCGAATTCGCAGGCGGGCGATCCGGCCAATGACGCGCATCGCGTGAACGGACGGGACATTCGTGCCAAGGTGGTGGGCGAAGGCGCCAATCTCGGCGTGACCCAGGCGGGCCGGATCGAGTTCGCGATGCAGGGCGGACGCATCAACACCGACTTCATCGACAACTCTGCCGGCGTCGATTGCTCGGACAATGAGGTCAACATCAAGATCCCGCTCAATCGCGAGATGATCGAAGGCCGCCTCACCTTCGAGGACCGCAATGCCCTCCTCAAGGAGATGACCGGCGACGTTGCTGCAATCGTGCTGGAGGATAATCGCCTGCAGACGCTTGCCTTGTCGTTGAGCGAGAATGGCGCCGCCAACGCGCTCGGCAGCCATATCCGCGTCATCGAAATGCTGGAAGCACAGGGCCGCCTCAACCGCGCAGTCGAGGGGCTTGCGCCCAATGACGTGCTGAACCGGCGCGCACAAGACGGCCGCGGCCTTACCAGGCCCGAACTCGCCGTGCTGCTCTCCTATTCCAAGCTTGCGCTTCAGGCCGCGCTCGAGCGTTCCGAGACACCCAAGGACAAGCTGCTGGAGCCATTGCTGAAAATGGCCTTTCCGCCTGCCATGCGGGATCGCTGCGCCCAGCCGATCGCCCGCCATCGCCTTCGCAACGAGATCGTCGCCACCAAGCTCGCCAACCGCATCATCAACCGGCTTGGATTCGTGATCCCGTTCGAACTTGCCGAGGAAGAAGGCGTTGGGCTCGCGCAGGTCGCGGCCGCTTATGTTGCTGTCGACACATTGTTTGACGTGCAGAGCCTGTGGGAGGCCATTGAGAGTGCCGCCGTGACCGAAGGCAACCGGCTCATGCTGATGACAGCCGCCGGAAGCGCGGTGCGACGCCACGTTGCGGACATGCTCCGCTCCACCGGCGGCCGGGGCGAACCGAGCGAGCTGGTGGGCCGTCTGAAGCGCGGTATCGGGCAGCTCGAGGCGTCCTTGTCGACGTTGCTCAAGCGCGAGGCGCGCCTTGAATCGGAGGCTCTGCGCGCGCGCTTGCAGACAACCGGCGCCGAGGATAGCCTTATCAACCAGATCATCAGGCTCGAAGAACTGGACGGCGCGATCGGCAATGCCTTGCTGGCGCATAATTCAGGCATGGATGGCCTCGCCGTCACCCACGCCTATGTGAAGCTGGGCGAAGCGCTGGGGCTCGATTGGGCTCGCGCCGCGACCGCGCGCCTGCAGCCTTCCGACGCCTGGGAGCGGCTGCTCGCAGCAGGCCTGGCGCGCGATTTCGAACAGCTTCGGCTCGATTTCCTAGCGCATCTGCCGTCTGGCGATCCGGTCGCGGCGATCGAGGCGTGGCTGACCCAGCATGCGACCGAGACCAGCCAGTTCAGGGACCTGATTGAGCGGGCTCGCGCGGTCGGGGCGCCAAGCGCAGCCATGCTCGCGCAAATCGCAAGCCAGGCCCGCGCTTTGCTCGGCCGGCAAGCCTCAAGTTAGGCGCCGCGAGCCGATCATATTTGCGCTGGCAGCGCCCAATCGATCGGCTTCTGCCCGTGCTGCTTCAGGAATGCGTTGGCTTTCGAGAAATGCCGGCAGCCGAAAAAGCCGCTATGCGCTGAAAGCGGCGAAGGGTGCGCAGCCTTCAGCACAAGGTGCCGGCCGCCCCTGTCAACGCTGTCAACGAAAGCCGCCTTCTTTTGTGCGTAGCTGCCCCAGAGCATGAAGACCACTGGCTCCTCGCGCGCATTGATCAGACGGATGATGGCGTCGGTGAAACGCTCCCAGCCGCGCCCCTGATGCGAGGCGGCCTGCCCCATCTGGACCGTCAACACTGCGTTCAGCAGCAGCACCCCCTGCTGCGCCCAATGCTCGAGAAAGCCATGCCGGGCGGGCGGAACGCCAAGGTCGGCCTCAAGCTCCTTGTAGATATTGACGAGGCTGGGCGGAATGCGGACATCGGGCTTCACTGAAAAGCAAAGTCCATGCGCTTGGCCGGCCCCATGATAGGGATCCTGCCCCAGGATCACGACCCGCACATCTTCGAGCGGGGTCAAATCCAGGGCGCGAAACCATTCGCCACCCTTTGGAAAGATCGACTTGCCCGCCGCCTTTTCGGCCAGCAGGAAGGATTTGAGCGCCTGCATATAGGAGCTTTCGAATTCGGATCTGAGCGGCCCGAGCCAGCTCGGATGCAGCCGGACCTCCCCGCTCGTCGCCGCACCCTCACTGCTCATGCTCACACCCCCGACCCGCGACTCCCCGCCAGCGCGGCTTTCCTATCGGAGATGCGCCACCCAAATCTACGTTCACAACAACGGGCAGCCCATTTTCCCGCTGCCTTTGATCTTCACGTGGCGGCGGATACCACGGCCCCATCCATCGCCTTGCTGGCGAGCTCAGCCAGAACGGGAAAGCTGGCCGCGCGCTCCTTGGCATGGGCGGAGGCGGCCGTTCCCCGGATCACCCGGCCCTTGATGCCGTGAAAGATCGCGGCCAGCCGAAAGAAGTTGAAGGCGGTGTAAAACGGCCAGTTGGCGATTTCTTCGCGACCGGTCCGGCGGCAATATGCTGCGATATATTCCGGCTCCGAAGGAATGTTGAGCGCATTGAGATCAGCGCCAACCAGCCCGGCGACGATGTTTGGCGGCATGTGGTACATCAGCGCGTGATACGCGAAATCCGCCAGCGGATGCCCGAGCGTGGAAAGCTCCCAATCCAGCACGGCGATCACCCGCGGCTCGCTCGGATGGAAGATCATATTGTCACAGCGAAAATCGCCGTGGACGATCGCATTGTCATCTCCCGGCGGTATGGCACTCGGCAGCCATTCCACCAGACGATCCATGTTGGCGTCGCGCCCAGCTTCGACATCTTCGAGATATTGACGTGACCAGCGGCTGATCTGTCGCGCGAAATAATTGCCGGGCTTGCCATAGCCGCCGAGGCCGATCGCCTGATAATCGGCCATGTGCAGCCGCGCGATCGTTTCGTTCATCGCATCGAAATAAGCCGGCCGCTCCTCGCGGCTCACCTCGGGAAAGGTCGCGTCCCAGAAGATCCGGCCTTCGACCAGGTCCATCACGTAGAACCAGCTTCCGATGACGGCATCATCGGTGCAGAGCCCGAAAACATGCGGAACGGGAAAGCCGATGCCGCCCAGCGCCGTGAGCACCTGGGCTTCGCGCTCGATTGCGTGCGCCCCCTTCAGCAGCTGCCCGGGCGGCTTGCGGCGTATCACATAATCGCGGCCGGGCGTGGACAAGCGATAGGTGGGGTTGGATTGGCCGCCCTTGAACTGCGTGACCGTCGCAGGCCCGGCAAAGTCTTCGACATGGCTCGCCATCCAGCGGGCGAGCGCAGCTTCGTCAAACTGATGACCTTCGCGAACCGCCGTGGTGCCGATATTGGCTCGTGTCACCGCATCGCTCATGATTGCGCGCTGTTCCAATCGCGCTTGATCTTCTTGGCGAGCGACCATTTGTGAACTTCGGTGGGGCCGTCATAGATGCGGAATGCGCGGATTTCGCGAAAAACCTGCTCGACGATGGTGTCCTGCGTAACCCCCGTGGCCCCCATCACCTGTACGCAACGATCAGCGATGCGCATCAACGCCTCGCTCACCGCCACCTTGGTCATCGAGCTTTCGGACGTACCGAGCGAGCCGGCGTCCAAGACCGATGCGCACCAGTTGATCATCAGTTCGGCCTGCTTGAGATCGATGAGATTGTCGGCCAGCATGAAGCCAACGCCCTCATGATCGATCAGCGTTTTGCCGAATGCCTGGCGACGGTTAGCATAGTCGGAGGCGATCTCATTGGCACGGGTGCACGCGCCCAGCCAGCGCATGCAGTGCGAAAGCCTGGCCGGCGAGAGCCGCACCTGCGCATATTTGAAGCCCTCGCCGGAGTTGCCGAGCATCTGATCCGAAGGCGCGCGCAGATTTTCGATCGAAACCACAGCGTGGCCGCCCGGCATCGAACTGTCGATCGTGTTGGGAACACGCTCGATGCGGATCGCGGGATCGGGAAGATCCACGACGAACATGCATGCCCCCTCGTCCGACTTAGCCATGACGATGCCGACCTTGGCGCCAGCGGCTCCCGTAATGAACGCCTTGCGGCCGTTGATCACCCAATGATCCCCGTCAGGGCGGCAGGTCGTCAGCATCATCGAGGGATCGGAGCCGGCGCCCCCGTCCGCCGCCGGTTCGGTCATGAAAAAGGCAGAACGCGCCCGGCCTTCGACCAGAGGCTTTAAAAAGCGCTCCTTGATCAGCGCGCTGCCAACCTTCCCGAGCAGATACATATTGCCTTCATCGGGAGCATTGGTGTTGCAGGCGAGCGGCCCAAGCGGCGACAGGCCGCTTCGCGCCAGCACAATGGCAGTTTCCTGCTGCGACAAATGGCTGCCGTCCGCCAGAATATGCGGCGTCAACACACCAGCCTCGCGCGCCTTGTTTCTGAGTTCGAAAACCAGCTCGTCGGTCGGGGCGTCATGATGATCGCGGCGCGGGTCTTTTTCATATGGCACGACAACCTCACGGACGAATTTCTCCACCCGATCGGCGATGGCCAGCGCGGCCTCCATCCCAACGCCGCTCATCTCGGCATTGCCCACATGGCTGCATCAAGTGGGGATTTCCCCCGCTCCGATGTGGAACTGTCCACCATGCCCTTAACCAAAGCGCCACTCCCTTCAAAAAATTCCGTTCCCCGGCTGGTGGCCTATCACCTCAAGCAAACGATAACAGCTGTGCAATTGAACAGAGCCCGCAGGAGGCGGCCGCGCAAGCATATTTTCCCGTGGGTCTCGGCCGCGACGCTCAGGGGCGCTCGAGCGGATAGCGCGCGATGATTGAGTAGCTTGATCCATCCGTTCCGAGCTGGCTTTCGTACAGGCAGAACTCGTTGAATTGCGCAACCGCCTGGGGAGGGGCGGTCAACTCCATGAACCGCCCGACATCGCCGGCAGTTCGCCCGAACCGGGCGATCGTGATGTGGGGCAGGAAAGCTCGCTGATCCGGGGCGATGCCGACCCGCTGGAGCGCGCGGTCAATCTTGTTGTGAAGCTGCCGCACGGGCTCGTCCGGTGTTATTCCGATCCAGAGCGCATCCGTCCTGCCCTTTCGATCGAACTGGCCGAATCGCGCCAATGACAAGGTGAAGCCAGGATGGTGCACGCCGCCTAGCGCCGCCGCGATGTCCTCCGCGCGGTGCCGGTCGACCTCGCCGATGAAGCGCAAGGTCAGGTGAAGTTGCTCGGCCGTCTGCCAGCGGGCATGCGCAACCCCGCCCATCGCCGCGAGCAACGCGTCCCGCATCGGTGGCGGCGGCTTGAGGGCGACGAACAGGCGGTGCATCGAATCGGCTCCCTCGGCTCTGGATTGTCCGGTTTCGCTTGAAACCTAGCGTCAACAATCCGATATTACAGCGGACGGAAGCGGGAATTTTTCCCGCGCCCGCATATGGAGATTAACGATGGCGAATTGGTCTGACCCCCGGTCAAACGCTGCGATGCGCGCGACGTCGGTCGGCACGGGTGCAGCAGCTTATGATGCTGGCCTGCGCTCGTACATGCTTTCGGTTTACAACTATATGGCCTCGGGCGTGCTGCTTACTGGCATCGTCGCGCTGCTGTTCGCGAACAGCTCGGCGGCGCCGGCGATCCTGTTCGGCCCCGGACTGCTGAAATATCTCATCATGTTTTCGCCGCTGGCGTTCGTGATGGTGCTCAGCTTCGGCATCAACCGGCTTTCCACGACAGCCGCTCAGGCCCTGTTCTGGGTTTTTGCGGTCGCGATGGGGCTCTCGATGGCATCGATCTTCTTCGTCTACACGGGGACGTCGATTGCGCAGACCTTCTTCGCGTCGGCGGCCGGCTTCGCCGGACTGAGCCTCTATGGCTATACCACCAAACGCGATCTATCGGGCTTCGGCACCTTCATGGTGATGGGCGTGTTCGGTTTGCTGATTGCGATGCTGATCAACATCTTCCTGCAATCCAGCGCGTTGCAGCTTGTGATCAGCTTCCTGGGCGTGCTGCTCTTCGCGGGGCTGACTGCCTATGACACGCAGCGCATCAAGAGCCTCTATTTCCATATTGCTGGCACCGACATGGTCGGCAAGACGGCCGTGATGGGCGCGCTGTCGCTCTATCTCGACTTCATCAACATGTTCATGTTCCTGCTGCAGTTCATGGGCAATCGCCGCTGATCTGGCGGGAAGTTTGAAAGAGCCCGGCGGAAATCCCGCCGGGCTTTTTTTTATGCGGGCTGCGGTTGGGGAATGAGCGCGTCGTCAATCTCCCTGGCGCGTTTCCAGGCAGGTCGCGCCTCGAGCCGCTCGACATATTCGGAAAATACCGGGCGCGGCTCCATCAGCTTAAAGCCCATCATGAATGCCAGCATCGACCCGACATAAACGTCGGCCGCGCTGAACCGCCCGCCCGCGACAAACTCCTTGCCCCTGACGGCATTTTCGAACGCATCGATCGCAAGGTCATAACTTCCATATCCGAACATGCGCTGCTTGTCGGCATCCGGAATGAAACCCGCCGCCTTGTTGCTGAAAGCTGCCTCCACTGGGCCGGCGGTAAAAAAGAGCCAGCGATAATAGTCGGCGCGATCATCTGGCGGAGGCGCGAGCCCCGCCTCAGGGAACGCATCGGCGAGATAGGCGCAAATCGCGGCGGTTTCGGTCACTGCTTTGCTCCGGTGCACGATCGCCGGAACCTTCCCCATCGGATTGATCGCCAGATATTCGGGCGCTTTCAAGCTGGTGGCATAATCGAGGATCTTCGTTTCATATGGGGCTCCGACTTCTTCGAGCATCCAGCGTACGACGCGTCCTCTCGACATCGGATTGGTGTAAAAAATCAAATCGCCACTCATGACAGCCTCTCCTTGAAAAACGCGATCGTGCGGCTCCAGGCGAGCTCCGCCGCCGGCTTATTGTAGCGTGCCGCAGCCGTGTCGTTGTGGAACGCGTGTTCGACGCCGGGATAGGTGTAGCTGGTGACGTCGACATGCGCCGCCTTCAGCGCAGGCACCCAGGCTTTCGCGCCTTCATCCACACGCTCGTCATTGCCGGCATAATGCAGCAGCATCGGCACCTTGACTTTGGCTGCCTCAGCCGGATCCGGCGTCGGGCCATAGAAAGCTACCGCGGCATTGATCGCATTACCCGCCGCTACGGCGAGCCGGTTCACCATCGCGCCGCCCCAGCAGAAGCCGAGCACGCCGACCTTGCCATTGCACAATGCCCCCTGCTTCAGCCATCCAATGGCATCAAGGCAATTGGCAGCGGCAGACTGCAGATTGAGTTGGCCAATCTCTTGCCTGGCCTTGTCCTCGTCGGCGGGCGTGCCGCCATAGGGAGACAGCAGGTCAATCGCCAGCGCGCCAAATCCTGCCACCGCCAAGCGGCGCGCGACGTCCCTGGTATAAGGCTGAAGTCCGCGATTTTCGTGGATCACCAGCACATAGCCGAGCTTGCCCTTATGGGCTGCGAAATGCGTCATGGCTTCGGCGGGCAGGGCAAGATAGCCACGGGGACGCTGCGACGTGTCGAGGGTGGCGACGCGCGACCAGATGCGTGGATCGTTTTCTGCAATGATGGCGGCCGCAGCGGGATCCGCGGCGATGCTCATGGCAAGCGCCTGCGCCGCTGCGACCCCGCCGGTGAGCCTGGTCAGCTCGGAAAAAAAGCGGCGTCGGTCGAGATGGACATGGGTGAAATCGTCATAAAGCGCGATCGCGCGGGCACGCAAGGTTGGCTGGTCCATGTCCTCTCCTCTGCCCCAGCGAGAGACTAGCGGCTTTTCACGGACGCTTGAACCCCACCGGCAAACGAATCGCCGGCTCATTGCAGCCCGGGCTTTGCAGCCGAATGACAAATGGAGCCGCCGCACAAAAAAAGCCGGCGGATTGCTCCGCCGGCTCCTTCATGTCTCAGCCTGAGGAAATTTACGCTTTGACCTTGGGCTTGGCTGGCCCGCCCTTTTTAGGCTTTTTCGGAGCGGCCGGCGTGATCTCGAATGCGAGCGCCCCATCCTTCAGATGGACCTTCACCTCGCCGCCATGGACCAGTTTGCCGAACAGCAGCTCCTCGGCAAGCGGCTGCTTGATCTTTTCCTGGATCAAGCGGCCCATCGGACGCGCGCCATAGAGCTTGTCGTAGCCGCGCTCGGTAAGCCAGTCGCGCGCCTCGTCGTCGAGGCTGATATGGACTTCGCGGTCGGCAAGCTGGAGTTCGAGCTGGAGGATGAACTTTTCCACCACGCGCGAGACCACTTCCGGAGGCAGGTAGCCGAACGGCACCACCGCATCGAGACGATTGCGGAATTCCGGCGTGAACATCTTCCTGATCGCCTCTTCCTGCACGTCCTCGCGGCTGATCGCGCCGAAGCCGATCGACTCGCGCGCCATGTCTGATGCGCCCGCGTTCGTGGTCATGATCAGGATCGTGTTCCGGAAATCGACCGTCTTGCCGTGATGATCGGTGAGCTTCCCATTGTCCATCACCTGCAACAGGATGTTGAACAGGTCGGGGTGGGCCTTCTCGATCTCATCGAGCAGCAGCACGCAATGCGGATGCTGGTCGACCGCGTCGGTGAGCAGGCCCCCCTGATCATAGCCGACATAACCCGGAGGCGCGCCGATCAGCCGGCTGACCGAATGCCGCTCCATATATTCGGACATGTCGAACCGCTGGAGCGGGATGCCCATGATGTTGGCGAGCTGCCGGGCAACCTCGGTCTTGCCGACGCCGGTGGGGCCAGAGAACAGGTAGTTGCCGATCGGCTTGTCCGGATCGCGCAGGCCCGCGCGGCTGAGCTTGATCGCCGAAGAGAGCACCTCGATTGCCTGGTCCTGCCCGAATACGACCCGCTTGAGATCGGTATCGAGCGTCGCCAGCACCTTCTTGTCGTCGGTGGAAACCGTCTTTGGCGGGATGCGCGCCATTGTGGCGATCACAGCCTCGATCTCCTTCGGCGTGATCACCTTCTTGCGCTTGGACGGCACCACCAGCATCTGCATGGCGCCGACTTCGTCGATCACGTCGATCGCCTTGTCCGGCAGCTTGCGATCGCTGATGTAGCGCGCGGAAAGCTCCACCGCCGATTTGATCGCATCGGGCGTGTATTTGACTGAGTGATGGTCTTCGAACGCCGTCCGCAAGCCGGCGAGGATCTTGATGGTATCCTCGACCGTAGGCTCGTTGACGTCGATCTTCTGGAACCGGCGCAGCAGCGCGCGATCCTTTTCGAAATGATTGCGGAACTCCTTGTAGGTGGTCGATCCGATGCAGCGGATCGTGCCCCCGGAGAGCGCCGGCTTGAGCAGGTTGGAAGCGTCCATCGCGCCGCCGCTGGTGGCGCCCGCGCCGATCACGGTGTGGATCTCGTCGATAAACAGAATCGCATGCGGCAGCTTCTCGAGCTCGGTCACGACCTGCTTGAGGCGTTCCTCAAAATCGCCGCGATAGCGGGTGCCGGCAAGCAGCGCGCCCATGTCGAGCGAGTAGATGGTGGCAGGGCGCAGCACGTCCGGCACATCGCCCTCGATGATCTTGCGGGCCAGGCCCTCGGCGATGGCGGTTTTGCCAACGCCGGGATCGCCGACATAAAGTGGGTTGTTTTTCGAGCGGCGGCAGAGGATCTGGATCGTGCGATCAACCTCGGGCCCGCGGCCGATCAGCGGATCGACCTTCCCGTTCTTGGCCTTCTCGTTGAGATCGACGCAGAATTGCTTGAGCGCGCTTTCGCTTTTTTTGCCGCCTTCCGCCTTGGCGGCGGGCTTCTCTTCTTCGGCGCCCTTCACCTCACGACTTTCAACTGGAGTACCACCTTTGCCGACGCCGTGGCTGATGAAGCTGACGGCATCCAAACGGCTCATATCCTGCTGCTGCAGGAAATAGACGGCATAGCTTTCGCGTTCGGAAAAGAGCGCGACGAGCACGTTGGCGCCGGTCACTTCCTCGCGGCCGGAGGACTGCACGTGCAGGATCGCGCGCTGGACGACGCGCTGGAAACCACTGGTCGGCGATGGATCGGTGTTCGAGTCGACCTTGAGCGCATCAAGCTCGGTGTCCAGATAATGGGTGACGCCATCCTTGAGTTCGCCGAGATCGACGCCACAGGCCGTCATCACCTTGGCGGCATGCTCGTCGTCGATCAGAGCCAGCAGAAGATGCTCCAGCGTCGCATATTCATGATGGCGGCTGCTGGCGGCGGAAAGAGCGTTGTGCAGGGTCTGCTCAAGCTCGCGGGCAAATGAAGGCATGCAATTACTCCCACCGGCTCAGATGGAGCGCGGTAATCCCAATATCGGAAGCCCCGCCCGCATCATCAAGGACGACATCGTCGCTGCCAACTTGGTCCGGCAGGGAGCGACGACCGCCCCTCATTGCTTGAATAAACCCTCGGCGCTTGCGCGATGGTTAACGGCCTTTTCGATTTTGGTCTTGGCACGCGCAATTTCCGTCTCAAGCGAAACGATTCTTGCCTTCAGCTCCTCAACGGACAGCGGATCCAGATCCTGGCGCTGAAGCGCGACCAGTGGATCATTGACACTCTTCGGAAAGAGATCGTCGGCGTCCATCGGCGAAAGGTCGGCTGTTTCTAGCTGCTTGTCAATAAGGAGACCGAAGCGGAAGGCCTCTCGCACGGGGTTGTTTTTCTTCATGCGACGACAATTGGCATCGCCCTCACAATGAAAACGCGGAGAAAACGCGGACGCGCGCCAGCGCTGCGGATCGGGCCAGCACCTGCCCGGTCCGAACGAAACTTATCGCCTCGAGTCATTGTGTGTAATTTACACACTTACATCAAATATCATTGTGCGTCGCACAAGCTCACTTCAATTCTCATTGGAACCATGCAGAAAACGCCCGTTTGCGCTGTATAGATCTTGCAACCATTCATTCCCAGGGGAAGCAACGTGACATATCAGGATATCATCAAGCAAAGCGATCAGCTGATCAGGAGCCACAGGGGGACGTGGGATGCGATCAGCGCCGAGGCCGTTGCCCGGATGCGCTTGCAGAACCGTTTCAACACGGGGCTGGATATCGCGCGCTACACCGCCAAGATCATGCGCGAGGATATGGCAGCTTATGATGCCGATCCTGCTAACTACACGCAGTCGCTCGGCTGCTGGCACGGCTTCATCGGCCAGCAGAAGCTCATCTCCATTAAGAAGCATTTCGGATCGACCAAGCGCCGTTACCTCTACCTCTCGGGCTGGATGGTGGCCGCGCTGCGTTCCGATTTCGGCCCGCTGCCGGACCAGTCGATGCATGAGAAGACCAGCGTTCCGGCGCTGATCGAGGAGCTCTACACCTTTCTCAAGCAGGCCGATGCCCGTGAACTGGGCATGCTGTTCCGCGACCTCGACAAGGCGCGCGAAAGCGGCAACGAGATCGACGCGCAGCGTCTGGTCCACGCGATCGACAATTATGAAACCCATGTCGTTCCGATCATCGCCGATATCGACGCGGGCTTCGGCAATGCCGAGGCGACCTACCTGCTCGCCAAGAAGATGATCGAGGCGGGCGCCTGCGCCCTCCAGATCGAGAACCAGGTTTCCGACGAAAAGCAGTGCGGGCACCAGGACGGCAAGGTCACCGTGCCGCACGAGGATTTCGTCGCGAAGATCCGCGCCTGCCGTTATGCCTTCCTCGAGCTCGGCGTCGACGATGGCGTCATCGTCGCGCGGACCGACTCGCTCGGCGCGGGCCTCACCAAGCAGATCGCGTTCAGCCGCGAGCCCGGCGACATTGGCGACCAGTATAACAGCTTCCTCGATTGCGAGGAGGTCGACGTCAATCAGGTCGGCAATGGCGACGTCGTCATCAGCCGCAACGGCAAGCTGCTGCGCCCGAAGCGGCTGCCGTCCAACCTGTACCAGTTCCGCTCCGGAACCGGCGCCGATCGCTGCGTGCTTGATTGCATCAACTCGCTGCAAAATGGCGCCGACCTGTTGTGGATCGAGACCGAGAAGCCGCACATCGAGCAGATCGCCGGCATGGTCGATCGCATTCGCGAGGTCATCCCGAACGCGAAGCTCGTCTACAACAACTCGCCTTCGTTCAACTGGACGCTCAATTTCCGCCAGCAGGTCTATGATCGCTGGACGGAAGAAGGAAAGGACGTCTCGGCTTATGACCGCGCGAAGCTGATGAGCGTCGATTATGACGGCACCGAGCTGGCCGCTGAAGCCGACGAGAAGATCCGGACCTTCCAGCGCGACGCCGCGGCGCGTGCGGGCATCTTCCACCATCTGATCACGCTGCCGACCTATCACACGGCCGCGCTCAGCACCGACAATCTCGCCAGGGAATATTTCGGCGAGGCGGGCATGCTGGGTTATGTGAAAAATGTGCAGCGCCAGGAGATCCGCCAGGGGATCGCCTGCGTGAAGCACCAGAATATGGCGGGTTCGGACATCGGCGACGACCACAAGGAATATTTCGCCGGCGAAGCCGCGCTCAAGGCCGGCGGCTCCCACAATACAATGAATCAGTTCGCCGCCTGACCAACTTTCCTGGGGAGGAAAGGAACACCCGCCGGAGCGATCCGGCGGGTGTTTTCTGTCGGCACGCCCCCGATCTCGAGGCGCGTCAATCGCGATGCGGACGCGTCATGCTTGAAGCGCAGTGTGCAACGCGGCAAGCGAGAAATAGGTCGCTGCGGCCACCGAAACGGTAAACAGCGCCCACGCGGCAATCACCAGCTGCCGGACGTGCGGCCGGCCTTCCTTGTGATTCCTGGTCATGCAGCTCAGCACGAACATCACCAATACGCCGTAGAAAAACAAACCTTCTTCCGCCATTAACGCCCCCGATACTCCCTTGGCATCATCGGATGCCGCTCGCTTCTTGCCCGGACTATCTTTAGCGAAGATGGTTAATATTTGGCTATGGGTTATTTTGCGGTGCGTCACGAAAAAATGGCTGTACGTCGCCCTGCAACTTGATCGTTAGCGCATTGCCCTTGCGATCGCGGGTCTTGCCCATGGCGATCCGGATCCACCCTTCGCTGACGCAATATTCCTCGACATTGTGCTTCTCGACCCCGTTGAGGCGGATGCCGATGCCGCGCGCCAATACGTCCGCGTCGAACCAAGGGCTGCGCATCTCGGTCGAGAGCCGATCCGGAGGCGTGTCTGCATTGGCTGCCTCGGCTACGGGCTCGCTTGAGGATGGCTCGTTCATTCCTATATTCCGTTCTCCAGGAGCTGCGCCCCATACTCTGCCATGCTTGCCCGCGGCAAGGCCGGCAAAAACACCGCCGGCGCACAGCGTTCGTCGGGCCGCTTCCCTTTTCAGACGGCGGAGGTTAAGGCGGCGCGACAAGCGAACCCATACGAGGATTGATGGCGAAAGAAGAACTACTCGAGATGCGCGGCACGGTGGTGGAGTTGCTCCCTAATGCGATGTTCCGCGTAAAACTTGAGAATGATCACGAGATTCTTGGTCACACGGCCGGCAAGATGCGTAAGAATCGTATCCGCGTGCTGGTGGGCGATGAAGTACTGGTCGAACTCACGCCCTATGATCTGACCAAGGGCCGCATAACCTATCGCTTCAAGTAACGCCGGGGCGGCGCCAATGCGTCTGGTCCTGGCATCGGCAAGCCCAAGGCGGCGTGACTTGCTCGGCCGGATCGGAATTGCTCCCGACATTATCGATCCCGCTGAGATTGACGAGGCTCCGCGCCGGAATGAGGCTCCGCGCATTTATGCCGCGCGCATGGCGCATGAGAAGGCGGCGATGGTCGCGCAACGTCACCCGGGCGCGCTGGTGCTCGCCGCCGATACGGTCGTAGCCATGGGCCGGCGCATCCTGCCCAAGGCGGAGACTTCCGAGCAAGCGGAGTTCTGCCTGCGGCTTCTTTCTGGGCGGCGGCATCAGGTGTTGAGCGCGGTCTCCGTGATCGGTCCGGAAGGCCGTGAACGGCAGCGGCTTTCGAGGAGCATCGTTGCCTTCACCCTTCTTCCGGAACGCGAAATCGCCCACTATCTCGAAAGCGGCGAGTGGCGGGGCAAAGCGGGCGGCTACGCGATTCAGGGCCGGGCCGAAGCCTGGGTGCGGTTTATGAACGGCAGCCATTCGGGCGTCGTGGGCTTGCCGCTGTTCGAAACGCGGGCCCTGCTGCTGGCTGCGGGCCATCCTCTTGGCTGAATGGCTGTACGAGGCCGGCATCGGCGAAGATCGTGCGGCACTGGTCGAGCAAGGCAATATCATTGAGATGGCCATCGAGCGCCATGGCGTGGCGCCTCGTGCCGGATCGGTGCATTTGGCGAAATTGGTGCGCCGCTTTCCCGGCTCGGACCGTGCGATGCTGATCCTGCCCGGCCTCGGCGACGCGGTCGGCGTCATTCCCGGGCGACTTACCGAGGGCGCTACCGTCAAGGTCTCGGTGATTCGGGAAGTGATTCCGGAGGCGGGAAATCCGAAGCCGCCCGTGGTGCGGATCGCGGACAAGGACGAAACGCCCGGCCCGGGGCCATCTTTGCTCGACCGGCTCGTGGCCGGCACGCTTCCGGTCAGGACGATGCTGCCCCACCAGCCTGATTTGCTGGAGCAGGCGGAATGGTCCGAGTGGCTTGATCGGGCAAGCTCGGGCCTCATCCCATTTGCCGGCGGCCTGCTGCGGATGTCCCTGACGCCGGCAATGGCCTTGTTTGACGTGGACGGAACGCTGGCGCCCCCTGAGCTTGCCGTGGCGGGTGCGGCCGCCGCGGCGCGCGCCATCAGGCTCTTCGACATCGGCGGCTCGATCGGGCTGGACCTCCCGATTGCCGAAGCCGGAAGCAAGGCAGCGCGCGCGGCAGCTGCGGCTGCGGTCGATCAATTGCTTCCGCAGCCATTCGAGCGCACCGCCGTGAACGGCTTCGGATTTCTGCAGATCGTGCGGCGGCGGGTGAGGGCGTCACTTCCGGAATTGATCCAGTCCGATCCCGTTACCGCCGCGGCGCTTTCGCTGCTGCGGCGCGCGGAACGGACGCCGGGCCATGGCCGCCTGACGCTCAATGCTGCCCCCGCAGTGATCCGCAGGATTGCGGCGCAACCGGATTGGCAAGAGGCGCTCATGCGCCGGCGCGGCTGCGCACTCCTCTTGTCCGAACGTGCAGGCGCAGCCATATCCGACATCGATGTCGAACCGGAATTTCCATGAACGGGCGGGCAAGGGTTGCCCGCTCTGCGGCCAACCCTCTTCGGCCGCGCATAAACCCTTTTGCAGCCAGGGATGCCGGGATCGCGATCTACTGCGATGGCTGGGCGAAGGCTATCGTGTCGCGGGGCAGCCAGCCGATGCTGGCGGCCAAGAAATCGACGTCGACGGGCTGGACAGCGAGGCGTAGCCCCCTCTATAGCCCGCCGGCCAACGGCGTGCCCAGGTAGCTCAGTTGGTAGAGCATGCGACTGAAAATCGCAGTGTCGGTGGTTCGATTCCGCCCCTGGGCACCATTTATTTCAATGAGTTATAGCGATCGCCCCTTGGATTGCGATCAGCGTGGGTATCAACGGGGAACCAGATCCTGTTGCGAGCACATTCAGATGACAGAGCAGACGTGGCTGCTTCGCCCCTTATTACTGCCGTTGAAGCCGTGGCCGGACAAACTTGAAAGCCCATTCTCCGAGGCCTTACACTCTCGCTAAGCACGAGTGGCGAATCGTTCGCCAGGTGTCACCCTCTGGATCTTCGCTTGTCCGCGTCCGCGATATCTGCCTCAGCTGGTCGGACAAAGCAGCTTCTCACAGCACATTAGCCTCGAATAACAATCCTGCCGCTAGATGAGATTGTGCCGTTGCGGATTCTCCTTCTCTGCATGTGCAGAAAATCAAAATCGCAATGGATGTTTTGCGGGGCGACCAGCCGCCAAGAGACGGGTCGCCACGATCGCTTCCAGCTGGGCGGCCAGGGCGCGCACATTCTCCTCCTCCGGCTCGATCATCTCACCGAGGAATTGACCGGCCTCTTCCAATAGGCTCTGCCAGTGTTCGATCGTTCCGGTATAGATACGCTGTTTTCGCAGGCGATGAGCTGCCTCAATGGCTGTGCGCAGTTTTAAAACTCTATCATGCGCAGTGATCACGAGTTTCCGCGAGTGGTGTCGGGGGCCATAAATCACGAGAATACCTTTCGATTGATCGACATGGCTTTATGTGCGGCCCTGTTCGGCCTCTTCGATCTTCACCTGTGCTACCCGTTTTGCGTAAACTTCCGCCAAGGCGAGATGCATTTTTTGAACGGAAGGAATGGAAGAAGCTTCGGCCAGCGCTCGCTCGTGCGCTTCACTTTTCTGGTGATCCTCGAGGTCGTCGATTTCGATCATGCCGGCCTCCTGAGCGTGATGTTGGACTAACTACGTCGCAATTGCCGCGATGGGAAAATCAATGGTCCATACCGCACCGTCGTCGGAATCAAGTTTCACAACTCCCCGAACTTGCTCGACAAGCCGCCGAACCAGTCCGAGGCCGTGTCGCCTACTGTTTGATTCTGCCACGAAGCCGCGGCCATCATCCGCGATCGTCATGATGGCCATTCGCTCATCATCGACGGACGCGCGTATAGCAACTCTGATCGACCCTTTGCCGCCAGGAAAGGCATGGTCGTAGCTGTTGGTGACAAGCTCCGCCACGACGATGCCCAATGCCGTCGCCGCATCTAGGTCAAGGTAGACGAGTTCGCTGTCACACGTCAGCGTGACCTTTCCGTCTGGTAATGCTTGGACCTCCGAAAGATTATCGCACAACGCTTTAACGTAATTTCCAAAATTCAGCGTCCGGGTCATTTCAGCGCCGAGCAATTGATCATACACTTGGGCGAGCGTGGATACGCGACGCGCTATTGCGCGCAGACTCTTTTGTCCATCGGGATCGGCCGCCTCGTCGAGCTTTCTGGTGAGCATCCCATGGACAAGCTGAAGATTGTTGCGCACGCGGTGTTGCAATTCCTCAGCCAGAATCTGCTTCTGGTCGAGCAGCCGATCCTTTTCCTCGACGAGATCTTTCATCCGACCGATGGTCTCCTCCAACACATTCGTGCGTTCGGATGTGTCGACGGCCTCCGCTAGGACATTGGCGAATCCAGTTAGAAAATCGACATCTTGCTCATCGTAATCGTGCTGCTGGTTATTATCGATTTCCAATACGCCATAGGGGCGGTCGCTGCCGCCCTTGATGAGAACGTCGATGGTCGAGATAATGCCGTGCTCAGCGTAGAAGGGTGGTAAAATGAATTCGCTGTCATCGCGTAGATCATTGCAGATCGAAGGCTTGCCGGTGATGAACGCGCGTCCTTGCGGAGAGCTTTCGTCAGCACGTGAGATCACATGCCCGACCACCCCTTTATGCCATCCGAAGCCAGCCTCGATCAGCAGGTCATTTTCATCCGGACGATAGCGGCATATTTTGCAGAATGGCACGCTGAGTCCCTCGGCACAAACCCGCGCCGCTTCAGTCAGCACTTTGATGAGATCGCTCTGGCGGAGCGCGAAACTGCCAAAGCTTGCGATGGCCGATTGCTGGCGGAGCAGCTTGCGAACCTGGTCTTCGACACTGGTCATGTGCCCATTCCTTCCGATATGGATGCAGCGGGGGGCAGAACATGAAAGCCATGCGGAAACGGTAATGCCGCTCTGCCAGTGGTGACGATCTCACTAACCAGCTTCAGTCCGTGCAGGAGATCGAGGGAGCGATAAGGTTTGGCTAGACAGGCGTGACCATCAGTAGCCGTGAGGATGACTTGCGCCATATTGCCGGTGGCGTACAGGATGCCGAGCTCCCCAAAAGGGACCAATTGCGCTGCGACGGCGGTGCCCAGCCCGCCATCGGCAAGCCGCAGATCGATAAGCGCAAGATCCGGTTTGTGATATCGAGCAAGCGCCACTCCTTCCTCGACGGTCCTTGCGATACCGCATACTTCGTATTTTGCGTCCACAAGGACTTCTTCCGCCATATCGGCGATCATCAGGTCATCTTCGACGATGAGTATCTTGACCATTTTCGATGCCTTCCGCTCATTTGACCAACATACATCAGTCAAATCCCACTAACGAGGACGGGAGCATTCCAGATACCCGCTGTCGTTGCCACGCCCGACCCAATTTAGGCGGAGATATCGTGTTAACGAACAAACATCATAATTGTCTCGTAGAATCAAGATAGATCGTCAAATAATTTAATTTGCATGATCATTGACGCATATATGCGACTCTACCCATCCTCAGGAGACGCTAAGGAGACAACATGAAACTCCCCACAGATTAGCCAACTTCCTATTGTAATTAATTATCGGACAAGTTATTTGACCGTGATATTGACTTGAATGATTCTACCTTTTAGATGAGCATTCTTCACGGAACTGGGCATGGCTCGCGCGGCGTGTGTGCTGCTCGGACAATTCGATATGGGTCGACCGAGCCACAGGATCTTAGCTGGCAGCGGCGCGGTCCCGCTTCCCGAGCGCACGCTCAGGTGAATTGTTCATCCATTGGCTGCATGCTACGCTCCGGCCTAAGGTGGGAACTCTCCAGCTAGCCTCGGTCGCCGATAGAGTCAGGCGGAGTGGACGATATGCACTGTATCGCACTTTTGTATCGACAAGTCTCTAACCAATGCGGGTAATGGCACCGAAGCGTTCATGGAGGTGGTGATCTTCCCGCCTCACGCCTGTCACCGTATCCATCTTGCTTGAATTTTGATCGCCGGGCTCAGACGTCCCGATTGCCAAGGGCGCAAGACATGTGGAACGTAGTGTTTCCAACTCCTTCGGATCGACTGTTACAGCTCGCAACATACCGTTGCCGCGAATATAAAGGATCGTGGCGACCCGCTTGTAGACCGTCCGTTCGTTGCCTTCGATGATTTCTTCTTGGGTTTCGATGTCATAGGACCCTGCCTGCAACGCTTCATCCTGCCCCTTGAGCCTGAAGGGCGTATCAATCGTGATGGACGATTTTATAGTACGCACAGCCATCACTTCGTGCTCCTCGATGCCCCACCGTCATCAGCCCATCTGAGAAGAGCGTTACCCGCGCTAGGGCTGGAGAGGGGCGCGTCGCCCTTGCGTTGTAATCTCATCTGGGCTGAAAGCACCAGCTTGCGATAGCCGTCGATCAGTCGTTTGTGCGCAAAACGCGCGCAGGGGTCCTTGGCGGCATTCAGCATCGCAATCGATGCCTTTAGCCGACTTTCGAAATATGTGAGGTCCATGGTGGGACTCCCGTTCTGCAAGCGGGAGCGCGATGTCTCTCTGTCACGGGATGCTTGCGGGCAAAACCGGATGATCGCTCACTATACCACGAACCGACCTGAATGACGAATCAATGCCGCTGAACGGCCTGGCATATGATAACAAAAGCTTATCTCCGACCTACGGGTGGTTAGCTGCCGTTGCACGCCGCGCTAACGAGGAAGTCGGCTTTCATCTAATTCAGTCGAGAGCCGCCGTTCCGGAATCGTGAAGAGTTCCGGAGGCCGATCGGCGAATAGAATACCCCGACGCATAAACCCTCGGAATGCGCCGCGAGCTGTGGGAACCCATCGCGGTTGACGCATATTGCTGAGAGGCACTCAATTAAGCTCGCGGGGGGACCATTGATCGCCACTTCGGAAAGGCGATCTCCCTCAATCGTTCCCCATAGAAGCGCGCAAGACGCTCATGATCATTGCGAGCTTCGAGAGTTTTGGCGGCTTTGCCGAGCATAAGGGCGATCTGCTCGCGCTTAAGAAGAAAATTGATGTCCATGACGTTACTCCCATGGGTTGCAAGACCGCTATGTCTCTCAGCTCAGGTTGGTCAGATCGTTTAGACAATGGCATCAGTATAACATAGCTGCCAAAGTTCGGGTGTTAATTCGCTACAACGTTGCAAACTAATCTCGGACCCTTGCCGCTCTCTTTCGATTTCAAAGGCGCTGACGCAGAACCGATACGCATATTCCAAATCTCAATGGCCGCATTTGCGCTTTCGTCATGACCCATAGGATCGCTCCAACCGCTTGATGCCCCGCATGCCGTGCAATGCATCTTGGAACGCCAATCAGATTTGCCATAGGCTCGTACTATTTCGCTGGAAGGCTCAGCCGTTCCGCAAAACGGGCAGACGAGCAGCTCCAAAGCGGCGGCGTCTTCCGGTAATATTTGGGTGTCTTCCATTTTTCTTCCTGCTGTTTGGCACCTAGAATGTCAGAGGCACTGCCGTGCACGATCAACCGGAAACTCGGGTGATCATCTTTTGAGCCAAAGATTTTCTGCATCATCTACGGCCTCCAGCATGTCGCTTTCAGCGTGCTTATCGCTCAGATGTCTGCGTACCTCTTCAGGATCACCCGCGCGCGGAAAAGTGCGATCCGCCTTGGCAGCGGTTGCAAGGTCACCGATCCAGCAATCACGGTTCCCCTGCGTCAACAGCCACGTCCCGAACGGTTCGGTCTCATCGAGCGACCGGCTAAAATCAGTCGTCATACTCATGCCTTCCTTGGCGATTGTTCGCGCGTATCCGGATGCCTGAAGCGAACTGCCGTGCGCGTCACCGGTCCCGTCATCACCTTATCGCCATAGGCCACGCCTAGAAGAGCCGCATCGGGAGCATTGTGCAGCACCACCCGCGTGCCGCCTGATTGAAGCGTTTCAATCATGCTTATGGGGATGTTGTGTGCGCTGCATTTCGCGATGATTTCAGCGCGCCCAGCATCAATACAGATTATGCGGGTCATCGAATTGTCACCGGTGATAATGTGCCGGCGTTTGGCTTTGTGACCATCGCACCGCTCGCGATGATCAAATCTACAATGAACCCGCCATATCCTCTGGCCAGACCGGAATGAGCCAGACGGGCACCCGTATCGCAGATGACTACCCTCATTCTCAAGGCCGCACTCAGTCGTCGTTCGAAATAGGGAATGCTCATCGACATATACCTCCCCAGAAGCAGACGGGAGCGCTAATGTCTCTCGGTCACGAGTTGTCTGCGCGATCAATCGGGTGATGGCGCATCATACCATGGTTCGGCGCTCTCGCCTAATGCTGTAGATCGTTCTGCCTCCCTTTCGCACAAAGAGAGGCATGATAATCAATTGGCTTGCAAGCTGCTCAGCTTCTGGCCGACCAGCGTGAGCTCGACGCGGCGGCTCTGTTGGCGGCCTGCAGCTGTTCCGTTGTCGGCAACCGGCTCGGATTCACCATGGCCGATCGTTTCGATCCGTGCAGCATCGATCCCCGTGTCGGCAAGCATGGCGCCGACTGCCTTGGCCCGTCGCTCCGTCATGCTCCGCCAGCAGCCGCCCGTCGGGCGCGAACACGTAATGCACCGTGGCGGGCGTGTGGTTCGATTCCGCCCCTTGGCACCATTTTACCTGGTTAATCAATAACTTACTGAGTTCGGCGGGCGGGCTCGTCTCCTTTCTGCGGCTGGGCTAGCTTTTCGGCTAACTAAAACCTGCCCCATCAGGGCCGGGAGCGCCGCGGAACGCTGGTGCGGTGTATGAATTGATCTGGTATCTATGGAAGACCGGTAGCTGCGGCCGGGTAGAGGCCGCGAGGAGGCGAACGCCATGGAACAGACAATGTCTGAAACAGTGAACGAGCACGAGCACGAGCACGAACTCATTCTGGCCAGCCGGGTCAACGGCACTCCTGTTTACAATCAGGCAGAAGAACGGCTTGGCCACATCGATGATCTTTCGATCGAGAAAATCAGCGGCAAGGTCAAATATGCGATCATGTCCTTTGGCGGATTTCTCGGCATCGGCGATAGGTTCCATCCCATTCCCTGGTCCCTGCTCGACTACAACATCGAGAAAGGCGGCTATGTCGTCCCGCTGGATAGGGCCGCGCTAAAAGGTGCGCCCCATTATGACCGGACGGAACTGAGGGATCTCGGCGGCGCCGACCACCGCAATCATGGTGAGCTGATTTTCGGCTATTATAGTCCCTACGGCTACGTCGGGCCTTATTGGTAGAGCACTGCCCCGCCAGCCGAAGCCAGCGGGGCACAACTACGCGGCGCCGCGTAGTTTCAAGCGGTGCGTTCGCGGCCAGTATTGGCCGGGGCAGCGCCCGGCTGTAGTGGGTTCATAGCCATGATCGTTTCTCAGAAACGGTTGTGGTTAGAGCCGGGCGGTCGTTGGTAGCTTCCATTCGGCTCGCTTTCGTGATACCACGACGAAATGTCGAATGCAGCTCGTGATACCACGAAACGTAAGCGCGCTGAAAAACCCGGCACACCGATCATGGTTCGGGTTCAGCCCGCCCAGCTCGCCTCTCTCGACGCCTGGATCAAGCATCAGCCCGACGCGCTATCGCGGCCCGAGGCCGTGCGGAGGTTGATGGAAATTGGATTGAAGGGGCAATAAGCGTGGAGCGTGACGAGATATTGCGCGAGGGCCCACCGAGTCATCTTGAAGTATCGCTCGCCAGAAATGGATGCGGAAGCAATTGAGCGCCGTATCGACTGGACCGCGGACATCGAGAGGGCTGTTCGCGATTCAACGTCTACCTGGGAAGATGCAGAAAAATACGACGATGGTGCCGGTAAGGTTCGCGCGGCACTAAGTGTGCTCGGCGATCAACCGGCGGATCTGGAGGGTGGCTGAGCTGGGATTGAGGGTGAAAGGCTAGCGTGAGCACGGTCGATTGGGGCGCACTTTACGGAGCGGGCACGTGGAAACCGCCAGAAGCAGGCAGAGCGTACTCACGGAGCCGGGATAATCAATTGGCTTGTAAGCTGCTCAGCTTCTGGCCGACCAACGTGAGCTCGACGCGGCGGTTCTGTTGGCGTCCTGCAGCTGTCCCGTTGTCGGCAACCGGCTCGGACTCACCATGGCCGATCGTTTCGATCCGTGCAGCATCGATCCCCGTGCTGGCAAGCATGGCGGCGACTGCCTTGGCTCGTCGTTCCGACAAGGCTTGGTTTGCTGCAGCCGTTCCTTGCCCGTCGGTATGGCCGTCGATCTGAACGCGGACCGCACTATTCGCCTTGAGGTAACCAGAGAGCGGGCGCAGTCGTTCGATGGAGCCGGGCTTGAGATCCGAACCGCCGCTGGCGAAGACCACGTCGCTCAGCACCAACGTCGCGCCAAGATCGGTCTGCTTCATCTTATAGTCGCTCAGCTGTGAGCGTAGCTGGCTCGTTTCGAGGGCCGTTGCCTTGGCGGTTTCTATGCGGGTGGCTTCTTTCGACGCAATCTCGGCGCGCAACGTGTTGGTTTCGCTCTGCGCCTGTGCCGTGGCGACTTCAGCGGTGTTGATCCGATTGCCGCGGGCCGCTTCCAACCCCGCAATTTCGCTCCTGATCGCGGCCGATTTGGCACGGGTGCGCGCGGTCTCGATCAGGGCATCGACTTCGCCGGTGATGCTCTCAACCTGCTTGATGTCATTGTCCTTAAGGTTTTCGAGCAGCGGCTTCAGCGTCGCCTCCGCACGATCAAGGTCCGCTGATCCGTTCTCAGCGACACCCGGTTCGGCGCGAACTGCGACAATCCTGTCGTGCAGCTTGCTGACTGTAAGCTTGTCGCTCTTGTCGGCCATGGCGGGGGCAGTGATCGATATCAACGCGGTGGCGCCGAGAAGGCACGTGATGTTGTTATATTTCATGATTATCTCCGATGTTGTCGCGCTCAGCGCGCAAGAAGTTGATCGCGCTGTGTGGTCAGCTTGGTGAGTTCAGCTGTTGCCATGGCGAGGCCGGCAAGGGCATCAGCTTGCTTGGCGCCATAGTAAGCGCTGGCCTCGTGATGGCGCTTGAACTCGCTCTCGGCGGTGCCCAGCGCAACGCGGGCGCGTTGCTGGGCGTCTGCTGCCTGCTCGGTGGTGCCAAGCCGGTCTCCGGTTTCGATCTTGGCCTTGGCGGCGGCAATCGCCACCTGTGCCCGGTCCGCATTGTCAGCGAACGCGGCCGACGAAAGCGTCAGCGAGGCGATCGCAAGCCCTGCTAGCAGGTGGCGCTGGAATATATTGGTGTGGGTCATGGAATATCCTCTGTTGATTGGAACTGACGCGGTGCCTGCTCAACGGCAGGTGACGTTCCCACCCTTGTCGATCGAACGGCCCAGCAATGCGCCGCCGCCGACGCCCAGCAACGTGCCAAGTGTCTTGGATCCACCAGGAGCGATGGTGTTGCCCAGCGCGCCGCCGACAAGGCCACCGATAATCAGGCCCGTCGTCCCGTCGTCGCGGCGGCAGTAATAGCGATTGTCGCTGCCTCGATAGATGCGATCGTTCGCCGCGAGCCGACGCGGACGATAGCTCTCGTTTCGCGCATAATAGCGGTCAGCCTGGTAATTGCCGTAACGCGGATCCGGCCGATTATAGTCATAACGGCTATAGTCGCGCTGATGATCACGCCTGTGGCGCCAATTGCGCTTTTGATCATCACGGTTGTCGCGATTGGAAGCGCGATCCTTGTGATCGTTTTGCGCCCAGGATGGCGGGTCCGCTTGCACGCTCGCGAGCGGTACGGCGAGCGACATCAGCGTCGCCGCGAGGATAAACTTACGCATGAAGATATCTCCGTTGGCATTCCGATAGGAGCCAGACCACCCAAACGAGCTAAATAAAGTAATGTTCCGATATCGAAATAAATAAATACATAAGGACGATTTTCTACATAAAATTTAAATTATTAATAACGTTAATATCTTGTACAACACAGATTCTACAACCGGATATTACGAATATTCGTAATCAGGCCGCCTGCGGCATGCGTGACGTAAATGTCGCGCGCGTGATGGATACTGTTAGCCCCATCGGGCTGCTGACTAGATCCATCCGAGCTCCGAGCTGCTTCGACAACGCCTTGACGATGGTCGTTCCAAGACCGGCATCCGAAGCTGGTGCGCTCCCCGTTCCCCTACCCACGCCATTGTCGGAGACGGTAAGCTTCCAGTCCAACGCATCAATTTCATAGGTGACAAGGATCAGCGCATCGGCCTTCTGGTTCGGAAACGCGTATTTGAGCGCATTGATTACCAGCTCGGTGACGATAAGCCCCAGGCAGACGGCTTTGGCCGAGGGGATCATGCCCTCGTGAGACAACATGTTGATCGAAACGGGCTGGCCCTCGCTGATCATCGATTCCGAAAGTCCCACGCATAGTTTTTTGAGATAGGAGCCAACCTCGATCTCATCCACACCCTCGATCGCGTGCAAATGCTGTTGGACCGCAGCCACCGACATCACCCGCTGATGCGCGTCCTGGAGATGGCGACGGGTTTCTTCGGACGAGACTGCGCCGGCCTTCAGCAGCAGAATGCTGGCGATGATCTGCAGGCTGTTGGCGACGCGATGCCGCATTTCCTCAAGGAGGACCTGCTTTTGCTTGATGAGATCGTCCGACCGTAGCTGGATCGCTTCTTTTGCCTGCTCGATCATACGCCGCTCAGTGACATCCTGAAATGCGAGCAGGATCGTGATGTCGTCGCTGTCTTCGTAGATGACCTTGCGGGCGTTCAGCAACATGATCCGGTGCCCGATCGCGGGAAAGTCATACTCCACTTCGAAGCTGTCCATCGCTACCTTGTCCGGAATGATTGTTTCAAGGAGCACACGCAGCGCGGAAATATCCCATTGCCCGTCGCCGAGAGAATAGAGCATGCGACCTTCGGTCTGTTCGGGAGTGACCTTGAACGTTTCATAGAAGGGCCGGTTGGCCGTCATCACCCGAAACCGGGCGTCCAGTACCAGGAAAGGCTCGGGGATCGTGTTTACGATCGCCTGGGCGAGGATGTTCGCGTCTTCAATATGACGGAGGGGACGGATCACAGGCAAAGCCAGATGTTATCCGCGTCGTCGACGACTTCGAGCATAGCGCTTTCAGCTTGATTACCGCTCAGATGTTTGCGGACTATGTTGGGATCGCCATCCCTTGGAAATTTGTGGTCCGCCTTTGCAGCCTTGGACAAATCGCCGATCCACCTGTCACGTGTGAACTGGGTCAGCGACCACGTTTCGAAGGGTTCCATGGTGGCGATCGGCGCGATGTCATTGCCATACATCATCGTACGGATCCTTCCCGCGCGATTTTCCACTCCGCGCCGGGTGGCTTGACCATCGGCCGGACGCAAATCTGGCACGCGCTTACGAAGCGGCCATTGTCCCAATGATTTGCTTGTGGATCGGCAACATGGGCGCCCAGTAAGTTATGAAAGAACATGGTTCGATCTCCGCCGGCAGGCGAGAGCGCAATCGTCTCTCGGTCACGAGATGCCTGGAAGAAATCGGGTGATGGTGCTCCATATCAGAGTTGGATCAACAAACCTAATCCTTGCGAACGTTGGAGCAGCGCTGAGACCCGGAAACTAAGTCGGTCCGGCTGGATCTTCGTAGGAATGCCAATTCCTTGTTTTGCCGCGGTAGGATAGGTTTTGGGAGAAGCGTTTGCTTACGAAAAGATTGTAACGAGGCATATCGGCCTGACGGAGAGTGCGCTAAGGCGCATGATGACAAAATACCATATGGCTCGCCTCAAACATCAGGAACGGCATCTTAATTTTTAGGCTTAGGCGAATTTGGTGGTAAGTTGGCAGTCCCGTCCCCATATCCACGCTATCGCACTTCAATGCCCCTGAGCTTGGTGCGGCTGAGAGATGTTTGTGCTCCCGCTCAAAACGGGAGACTGATGTGAATTCCTGTCCTGACAGTCCAGCCTATGCGGAAGTCCGCCGCATGGCTGACACCTTCTACGCGGATTTTGCAAATGGCCAGGTCGGAAGACGATTCAACAGCTTCGAGCATCGTTCACGGGTTTTGCGGCAACTGACTGCCAAAACATATGCTCTGGCACTGGCTTGATAACATGGCAGATATCTTGAGCGATACCGAAGCAACCGAACTTATGACGAAATACGGGATTACCCGGATTCCGGCAGATGAATTTCGCTACAAATCCTTCCGCTACTCATCATTGCGAGACGCCGTTGCGCAGGCAAGGCGCGATCAGGCTCGCTAATTATCGGCGATTTTGCCGGCTACGAAGTCCGATCATTTCTCCTTAACTTCCACCTGTTTTCAAGAGGATGCCCTAATGCGCCTTTCCTCCGGCCTATGTCGTGCTCAGCAAAGCTATCAACGCGACCGGGCGGCAAATGCCGACCTTCCCAATGCTCGCATGATTGCTGGCGCCGCCGCTATGGCATGGGAAAAGGAGGCGCTCACAGCGGAGGGTCGTGAGGAACCGCAAATTCGCGTGCACATGTTCACCGACACGATCGCCGGAAACATGCTGCATTCCCCCCAAGAACTCGACCGATTCTGCAGTGAGAACCCGGATCGAGCGTTTCCGAGCGATTGAATAGCAGTGACAAAGCTCACTGTCCGACATCGGACCAGCTTTCGTTACCAGAAGGCGGTTCAGCTCGGAGCACACCGGTTGATGCTTCGGCCGCGCGAGAGTTGCGACGTGAAACTGTTTTCGTTTGAACTTCACCTTTGTCCCAGCGCAACCGTTAGCTGGCAAAACGACGTCTTCGGTAACGCCATCGCAACGGCAATATTCGCGGAAATGGCCGATACATTGGTCATCGAAAGTACCGCGGAGCTGATACTCGAGGCCGTCGCTTGGCCCGTGTTCGACATTGCCGCTTCCGCCATTTCCTACCCATTCCGCTATGGCGATGAGGAATGGACTGACCTTGGTGCGCTCACCGCTCCGCTTTATCCTGATCCGGCAACACAACTACGCGATTGGGCCCAAGCTTTCGTCGGCGGTAATCCGACAGACACGCTTTCTCTGCTCAAGGATTTATCCGCCGGGGTTCCCGCAAGCATATGTTATCAGGCTCGGGATGATCAGGGCACGCAGTCGCCTATCGAAACGCTCGATCGGGGGTGGGGTTCGTGCCGGGATATGGCGGTATTATTCGTTGAAGCAGCCCGCACCTTGGGGTTCGGAGCGCGGATCATCTCGGGCTATATGCATAATCCAGAGCAAAATTTGGTGGGAAGCCCGGATGCTGGCGCCACTCATGCCTGGGCGGAGGTCTATATTCCTGGCGCGGGCTGGATCACCTTCGATCCAACCAACAGCGGCGTGGGCGGCTTTAATCTGATCCCGGTAACGGTAGCGCGGGATATTCGGCAGGCGATGCCCGTGGCGGGCAGCTTTAGCGGGGCTTCAGACGCCTTTGAGGAGATGACCGTAACCGTCGCCGTGGCTGAATGCGGAAATTGATGCGAGAAAATGATCCGGACGTGCTACAGGCTCGATCGTAAGCGAAATGATCCCATTTCAATTCCGCGATGCCTCTGCTCCGAATGGACGCTTATGGAGCAAAATCAATGCGCCCCCCAGGTACGGTCGAACGCGCCTACGAACTGGCAAGGCTTGGCCCTTGCGTGAATGTCGAGGAAATCAGAAAACAGCTTAATCGCGAACATTATAGTTCGGTAGATGCGCATCTCAGCGGCCGAGCGACGCGCAAACATCTCGTGGAACTTTGCCGCAGTCGTTCAGCTATGGAAGCCAGGATGGGGTCTTCAGCGTGAAGATGCCGTTGGCATTTATTCTTTTGATAGGGGCAATGCCAATAAGTGCGTGTCGGGACCTTCCTCCCAATAGGACTGAACAGGCGCGCATGGCCCGCGCAATGGACAAGATGGAGGAAGAGCAGACGCAAAGCGATATTGCTCGTGCAGCCGCCGATGCCAGCGCGGAAACCGAAGCCGCGAAAAGCAGGGCTGTCGGGATCTCGCAGGAGAACCAAGCGCGGGAGAACTGACCCCTGGCAAACGGCAACGGCTTTGTTTCCAGCGAAAAGAGAGGGCCGCTCGTGCGTGGCTTTGCCTATAATCCGACCCGCTCGTAATCGGTGGCGGCTGTCCAGCAACACTGCACGCGACTGACGGCATCGACGAGATCGAGGTTTCCGCATATCTCAAGAAATTATGCTCCGGCCTGTCCGGGTCGATGGTTGGAGACATCCAGGCGGTCTCGATCACGGTACTCGCCCACAAGGACCTGATCCCGTCGGCGAAGGCCGTCAGCCTCGGGCTGATTGTTACCGGGCTGGTGATCAATGCGCTCAAACATACATTTCCGGCCCCGAAGTGATTGTCGCGCTTGGGTCAAACTGAGCATCCAAACATACTCCCTTGCCCGTCGCTCACATTTGCTTGACCGCAACCTGCAATGCGCCCACAGCAGATTTGTTGGCACTTGATTATAGAGAGTGCCAAATCGCAAATTGGCAGCGCTGGCTACCGCTTGTGAAAGCGACGATTTCGTCGCGGCCCAGCGTGAGGAAAGCTGATTTATGACATTCCGACCCTTGCACGATCGCGTGCTGGTCCGCCGCATCGAAGCCGCTGAGAAGAGTGCTGGCGGGATCATTATCCCGGACACAGCCAAGGAAAAACCGCAGGAAGGCGAAGTGGTTGCCGCCGGGACGGGCATGCGTGCCGAGAATGGCACGATCACCCCGCTCGACGTCAAGGCCGGCGACAAGATCCTGTTCGGCAAATGGTCCGGCACCGAGGTCAAGCTCAACGGCGAAGACCTCATCATCATGAAGGAAAGCGACGTTCTGGGAATCGTGGGCTGAATCCGGCCCCCCATTGTCATCCGCGTTCGGCCTGAACCGACGCAAACTCATTCAAAGGAACCCACCATGTCAGCCAAAGACGTCAAATTTTCACGCGACGCGCGCGAGGGCATTAGCCGCGGCGTCGATATTCTTGCCAACGCCGTGCGCGTGACGCTCGGACCCAAGGGCCGCAACGTCGTGATCGACAAGAGCTTCGGCGCGCCCCGCATCACCAAGGACGGCGTCACCGTCGCCAAGGAAATCGAGCTTAAGGACAAGTT
>JGI24034J26672_10000053_pt1 | contig 48454 bp, 47 predicted proteins | sample KBSSwiS2withPhiX_FD_26672 | JGI IMG/M metagenome (IMG submission 26672)
CCCGCCGATATCGGCGGGAGCCGTCTAAATGAACAAGAAAGACCTCACCCTAAGCCTTATTCGATATCGGTTTACGCAAAGTGGCGTGGCACTGGGGATGGACGTAGGTGAAGCGGCCATGATGGCGGAGGCCCGCATGAAGAATGAGGGTCTGTATGGTTTTTTGGCTGGCACGAAGGTGATGGGAACGCCTGAAGGCGGTATTGTCGGTATCGTCGAGGCGTTCTTCAGCCACTGGATTCCGATGCTGGAACAGGACTTGGCCTTGAAGAATCAGAATAAGATCGATGCCGATGAGGCCGGGCGACGAAACAAGCTGTCGGAGAAGAAAGCCATTGATACGGTCGAGGCCTACCGCACGAGATTCTATCCCGGCGAGGGCGACCACCCCCATGAGATACGGCCGTATGTCTGTTATAGAATGCGGGTCGAGATGCGCCATGTGCATCATCTGGAACCCGAGCAGCTTGGGTTGGACGAGCGCACGGTGATCCACATGGTGGATGAGGCTGTGCAATTCTTCAAAGGCCGGGTGGGGAAATTTCGCCGATCCTGACGGTGATTAGCACCATGGCTCCCGCCGGCCGGTCCATGTCCGCGCGAGACCTTCGGCGACCAGTTCATCTCCCAGAGACATGCCGCCGCGCATCACGATTCTCAGCTCACGGCCATATCGGTCACGATCCCTGCCGCCGATGCTCGCCAGCTCGATCGGCCCAGCATTCAACAGCTCGGCAAGGCGTTGCGTGGCGCGTGCACCTAGATCGGCCTCATTTGGGCATCTCGGCGGGTGTGTTTCCGGGGCATCGATGTCGGCGATCCTGATCTTAACGCCACCGTACCATATGGTATCCCCGTCAACGACGCAGTTGGTGCCGCCACCGGTATGACAGAAGGTGAAACGGGCCATTGAAGGTCGAGCGGCAACGATCTGCGCGGCCGATACCTGGGCAGGTTGAAGATCGTCGGAAACGAGTTGAAGTGGTGCGGGAGCGCTCGATTCAACATTCGGGCTGGGCTCACCGTCGAGCGTAGATGTCCGCGTCACTATAATGCCCCCAGCGAACACGACGCCGAACAGAGCGGCTGCGGCCACCCAAGGCGTTCGGCTCCGGCGCGCCTTCCGGCGCTTCGCTTCGGGCCAAATCTGGTAGATATTTGGTGGCCGTTTTCGCCGCATGACCGGTCAATCCACCGTGATGAGCTGAGATGGAAATGCGCAAGCCAAGCTCAAGGCATCTTCGACTGGCGATGTCAGCCATTTCATATGATCCTCTTCGTGGAGGATCACCGGGATCGCCTTGGGGTGGATGGCGCCGACCACGTGCGCGCTCGGCTCGCCATCATATCCGCAGGTGAGGAACGCGAAAGCCGGACCTGTCTCTGTCGGTCGCCATACGCCAGCAAAGGAGAAGATCGGGCGCGATGGTACGCTGAACCAATGCGGGCGCTTCTTTCCCGTCACCGGATCAGGCTCGACCGACCATTCTTGAAAGGCCGTGACGGGGACGAGGCATCGCCGCTCGGGATTTTTGAGCGCTGAGCGCCAGAACGGGCTCGCGTAGTTGCGGACGTTCACGATGGGCTTGCTCACGCGTTGCGGCGGCGGAAATCCCCAGCGCATGACGGTCAGGTCCAGCCCTGTCCCGTTGTGGACTGCCACGAAGCCGGATCGACCCGGTGATACGTAATCTTTCTCCAGCTCATCGTGCCATGCATCTTGGGCCTGATAATACTCCAAAACCTCCCATCGTTTGACCTTGAGATTATAGAGGTTGCACATCTGCAAAGAATGTCATGGAAGGCGCGATCCGCCAATGGCAGCTGGCCCGTCGGCGTACTGTCAACAAGCCAAACGTTCCGGTAGTGTCTCAGTTTGAATTTCGAGACTGTGTCAGTTTGAAATTAATAGCGATCCGACCGCACCGATCACTAAAAAGGTGGCTCATGTGGGGATAACCTCAGGTTTCGGCGCTTTCAGGGTGTTTCGCCGAAATGGCAAAAAGGCAACGCGGCCATGACGGTTCATGCCGACGCTGAATCAGAATTGATCAGCAAATGAAAGCGCTTGGGTTCTTACGCATCGTCGATGGCAAACCGGATCAATCGATCACACGCTGCCTCGTCAACGTCATCTGGCGCGTCCAGATCGTCGAGAAAATCGCGAGCGATGAACCCTTCGAGAAAATAGGCGTAGCTCTTTCCAGCTTGGATGATCGGGTCCGTCGCGTCCGGCGTCTCGCTTGAAAGGAGCGCGTCTGCGTCCCCGCCCCACGGCTCTACCACGTAAATGGTGTCCTCTTCCGACCAATCGCGCCGACCGCGCAGCAACTCTCGCAGCTTCATATCGCTCCCCATCACCCCGCACCTTATGGCTGTGGAGACGCTTCGGGCGCCAGCGGATTTATGAGTTCACGGCCTAGTTCTGGACGAATGTCTGCCAAAATAGCAGGTGAAGAAAGGATCGGGGCATGAGCCAAGCGAACGCACGGCAATCGCGTAGTCCGGAGGAGACGGAGTCCTCAAAATGGCATTGAAAACATTGAATAATTTATTGATCTCAGGGCCCGGTAGCAAAGGCGATGTTACACCTGAAAACGGTGCGACTAGGCCTCAAGCCTTCGAGCAATACCTTCGTTGAGGCCATGTTACACAAGGTCCCCTGTGCCCAACCTTCGGATTGTGGTTTGCGGCCTATCCGTGCGATCACGATGGCGAATCGTTAATCGCAACCCAAATGTGCATTTGCATCTGTAGTCCAATCCTTGGCATAGGGCCGGAGCCGCGATACTCTTGAAGCACGTCTTGATCGACCTCAGAATGTGGCAACTCCAAGGTCGTGGCATCACAAAGGATGTCGGCGTAGAACCATAGCTTACCAAGGCCTTGCCCCACATCCGGTGGCGGTCGAGTTACAGCCTCTATATATGGAAGCTCAATGACCGGCTCGGGATACAGGGTTTCATTCGGCATTGCGAAGCGAGGCCGCTGAATTGTGCGCTCAATCTGAGGGAGAAGCGGGTTGGTGAAAAATCGGGCGTTCAATCGATCCCCGCTGTTTCTATCCACAGAATTTACGAGATTGGCCGCTTCATGGTCCGCGAGCATCAGGTTCCCGATTAATCGGCGCAGTGACCAGTTGAATGAAAAGGCCTCTCGATTAGGATGTATGTCTCGCTCCACCGCACTTCGATCGCCAGCCATCTTGTAGAGTATAAACCCTGTCGCAAACGTGCCATTTTCATAAACTGCTTCGACAAGTTGTAGATAGCTATAGTTATGTTTACATTTGTTACATAAAGCAGAAAACTCTCGCTTTAGTTTCTTTATCAGTGAAACAAAATCGTTTTCCCGCTTCTTATAAGATTTTGCAACCTTAATTGCACCCTTTTCGTAGAAATCAAATAGTTCGGCGGCGATGTATATAACCTCCAAATAGTCGTCTAGGGGATTGGTCAACCCGGCACTGGCGGTGTCATTCCACCCTTGTTCGATTCTTCTTTCCTCGTACTCTTCGAGAGTATTCAAAAACCTTTCAATCGCACGTTGAAGGCGACGGTACAAAATGTTCATGCCGACTAGAAACTCGTTGAGCGTAGTCTGCCGGATGCCAATTTGCCGATCATTAATTGCCTCGCAGAATTGCCAAAACACGGTCGGTCCGCCCGGCTTAAGCGTAGGAATCTCGGAGTTTTCTGAGTTCATTTGATAAATCTTTGCCCTTTAGCCTTCGTTGAGAAAAGCCTGTCATGCCCACACTAGGGCATAAGTTTGGGCTAGCCTATCTCTACGGCCTCAGCCATGACCGCGACCGGCGTGACATCTATTTTCAGACCTACTTTGTGGGCATCGCTCGATCTGTCGGCGTTGAATGTACCGTTGCGATCTCTGAAGCTCTAGCTGCTGGTCGAAGGGACAGTCCAAGCTCGAAGCGCCCGTCAGTCGAAATCCACCATAATGATGGCACTATGACAATGATAGCTATAAGTAGGATGGCACGGGGGATGGTACATGATGGATCTACTAAGAGACGCAATCGGCTTTGCTCAAACGCTGCCCGTGGTCCTAAAATTGGCTGTGATAGCGGCTGTGATGATCCTAGCGTTTCTGGTCTGCTATACAATTTGGCAAAATCCGCCACCCAAGGTTGAGGTGGCAACTACGCAGGCTACTATTACTGCTGCACCTGATGCCAAGGTGCAGATGGCAAGTGGAGAAGGTAGCAGCATTACATCATCTGAGGAGGATCGCCGTATTGAGCATCCGCAAGCGCCTTCAAATACGGGCAATGTTAAAGTCGAAGGTCCAAACTTTGGTATTGTCGCTGGCACCTATGCACCAGTAACCAAAGAAGAGAAGCTGCAAGCTATACAGCGTCTTAAAATGCAGTTGTCCGAATTCTCAGACTATCCAGAAAGGGTAAATGCAAATCCTTCAACGCAGATGGAGGAAATGTTTATAAATAAAAATGTTCAAACTCTATATAATATTTTGTCGCCATACGACAAACAAACTATCGATTCTATTCCAATGGTTGGCGATGATCTGAATAATATCAAGAAGTCTTATTATGCGTTTGCATATGGTCAGAAGGGAATTGAGTTTAATCTCACTAAAGAGATCAGTCTTAATGTAGAAGGACGACTTCCAGCGGCTTGGGACATATATCAGAGATACATGTTGATGCGATTTTCTGGTTCTTCATTAGACGATATAAAATCAAGTGGCCTGTGGCTGAATTATGGTATTACATGGGAAGATTGCGAGCGCGTGTACCAACTTCTAAAGGATAGAGACATCGGAAAAGCGGCGATTGGTAACATTAAGCTTTATGCGGATTTGCTGATAAAGACTCATAGCCTCACGCAGACGATTAAAGATCAAAATTGGTAACGGCTTAATGGTTCGGCGGATGCGGTATCCGTCATATTCGCCCGAATGTCTGCTATCCCGAGAATGAACTGATGAGCTGCCTGTCCGGACTCGGCCCTATTCCGCCCCCCCCGTCACGACCGATAGCGTGATATGATTCTCTTCCACTCGCGCTCCTCAGGGTATTCGAGCCCGCATGGATGCGGCATGTCCTTCGTGATCTCCAGTCGGGCCCGTGATACGACCTGCCGGTCCCGCCAGCAACGTGTGCAGTAAAAGCGTTTCAGCACTTCGGGGATCGCGTCGTCGATCCCCTTCCGGTGGAAATGCCACCAGACCGGCACTGCATCGAACAACGCAACATGGCGACAGCGGCGGCATGACAGTTTCAGCGTCGTCCGGTAAAGCGCACAGTGCATGAGCGTGCGGAGCTTGCGCCCCAGATGGTCACGGCTCTGATCCGCCGGCATCCTGCACCAGCCCTTCCATGATCAATTCGTGCTTTGCGGCCCACTCCGGCCATGGCTCGTCCTGGCCGAACTTTCCCGCTGCGCCCGCGCCGAAATGTGGAATGCTCGCCTCCACCACCATCACGGACTCAGTGCAGACCATTTCACAAAAGCGCTCCGCGATCTGATAGATCTGGTCATTCCGCAGGTTGGTCGGCATCCGCCGATCAAATTTGATGTCTGCGATTATGCGGTGGAACAGGCGATCCCTGCTGATCCTGTGCATCTGCACTCAATAGAGCTTGAGGCCGCGCCGCTGCATCTCGGCATAGACCTTGTCCCACATGGGATCGCAACCCGCTATGTCTAGTGAGTCCCGCAACCAACCGAGAACGTCGGCGTTCGACCAGCCGCCAAACGGACCGCCTCCACCGTCGCCGCCGTCAAATTCCGGTTCGACGATCTTCAATGCTGCCGCACCCATGTCTCAACTCCTACTGTTACTCTGCTGCCAATGGCTGGAGCGGGGCCAGAAACTCATATGGCACCCGCAAAACGTTCGTTAGGCGATCAGCCTCGAAATCCGTGATAGACTGTGTATCCTCGTCCAGCTCCCGCAGCCGCGCTTCATCAATGCCGGTGGCGGTGGCCAGTTCAGCGAGACACAGTCCGCGATCCTCGTGCCATACCCGGAGCGGCGGCTCGTCATCGAAAAGACGCTGGAGCAAACCCCAAGATCGGCCCGCCATGGTCATAAATCTTGCTCGCCGAACAGCGAGGGGTGATTCGCCGGACGCGGTTCCTCGCCTATGATTTCATAGCACCGCATTCGCGACGCCAAGTGACCTGCTAGGGCTGCGTAAGCGGCGGTTCGTCGGGATCGATCGCGGTGCTGGAGATCAGCGACCATGAATGTCGGCGCGCCACTCAGGGCAACTTCGAGGGTGAGCGCAAGCTCTGAATCAGCGACTCGATGTGGCATAGACCAAAGAGAACATAACAAGAACGATTCGGCAAGACTTCTTCGTGGATCCCTATGCGGGCACTAGCCGAACCTCGAAAGTTCCCCCGCCCGTCATGTGAGCCAAGGTTGGCACATTTCCAAACCGCACCGCTAATGCTTGTTGCACCTGCGGATTAATTTGAAAAAACTGATAGTCGTAGGTTAGCTGCATGGTGCCGCGAAATCGGTCACCATCGAAATAACCGATAGCTTCCGTAATCGCATCAGCCCTCATTCCAAAAGGTGCGGGACTTCTACCCATCCCCGGCAATGTGATCGGACGCCCAGGCTGCAAGGACCGCGTGGTGCGATGTTTGAAAATGCTCGGCGTATTTACATCTGTCGAAACGTACTCGTCGGCGCAAAATAGGTCGTAAGTTGAGTCGTCCCCCAGAGCCGCGAGGAGGTCTTTCATCATCGGAGCTGCGCTTGCGATCTTCACCTGCGCATGAATCATCCCCTCGGCATCACGTTCGACAAAACCAGCCGTGATAGGTAATCGCAATCCGTTGACATCCGCCATGCTGAGCAACGGGTGGTCGGTAAAATGGTCCTCGTAGACGACTTCGCCACCAGTAATCTCAAGCCGCGATGCCAGCCCTCGTCCGAGCGGCTTTCCCGTGTCGGCCACCACCAAATTAGCTCGCTTCTTCAGCGCCTCCGGGCTGACAATATTGAACAGCGATAAAATTTTGTCATCGGTCTGATCGTAGTGCCACTCAAGCAGCGGGACGTCCAAACGGCTCGTCTCAAATAATTGCCATTCACGGCCGTTGGTGACGAGAAAATACCAGGCCGCGACCTCTGGATGTGCCGCATATGTATGAGCCTGTTCCACCGCGTCACGTGTGATAGGCTCATAGGGCGCCTTCACCTCGACGACCCAACGACCGAACGGAAACGCCTCGCAGATATAGTCCGCACGGCCCGCAAGAGGCGGGTCGGAGGATTTCTTGCGCCCTAAAAAGGCGTGGCCATATCGAAGCGATACCTCGGTCCTGATCGCGGCATCGGTGCCGTGCTTGTAGCCAAGCCGACCAAGTAAAGGGCGAACGACAATCTCTCTGACATCCGTTTCATTCATGCTGTCGAAATCGGCCGGCTCCATGATCGTTTCACCCCTGGCTTCGATATCGAACCGCTGGTATCTCGCATTGAAATGCGTCTCAAGATGCTGCTGAAGAGCCGAGAACGTCGCGAGTTGGCAGTGCGGATGGAATATGGCGAAGAGGACAAGCGGACCTATCGATCTTACCGTAGTGAACGCGGATCAACGCGACGTCATGGGCGATGTGGCACGGGTGGACATCTCGCACCGACCTTTTGCACGAGCCGGTCAAGTTATTGTAATTCGTCACGGCAGGAAAAAAGCTCACGCCGTGGCTAGAGGGGCTTCCTCTGCCGGCAAGAACTCGATTGCGCTCGAATCGGCAATACGAGCTAAGCTGGGCGTCCGGATCAACCAGCAAGCTACGCTGAATTTCGAGGAAGCCGGCTACCTCACTCAGCTCAGGTGGGCATGGAATGCTTCAGACGCGATGGCCCGGATCGCGGCGCGCTTAGCGGTGGTCTCTGTAGGGCTTGGTGTTCTCGGTTTATTACTGGGCATCATTTCGCTTATCGTGACGTTTTACGGCGCTGACCAAGGATGTGCACCTAGCCGCGTGATCCGCACAAGCAGCTGAACGTTCAGCTGGTTGTTTTTGCCGAAAACGTCCGGGAGATTTCTGAGATCATGAAAGACCCCCGCCCCCATACGAAAACGTGATCCCCCTCCGGCGTCCCGCTCCGGAAAAAGAATTCTTCTAGCGGCCGTACACATGATCGACATCGACACTGCGGCATTACACATCGGCATGTGCTTTTGAATCTCTAACGAAAACCCTCATGAGGGGCCAAGCGAGGGGCTAAATCAGGTATCTGCTTTATCCCATTGATAAATTGGCTGAAAACCATCTAATTGGCGGACTCCGTCTCCGCCAGCAAGTCAGCAATAAATGGCTCTATTATATTGAATTTTTTACCTTCGCCACATTCTGTCCCCACATTTATACCCACACTCTAAATTGGTTTGTAGTGCATGATGGCGTACGATATCGAACGCGAAGTCCGAGGCCGGGGGAAGACTGGTGACGCGCCAAGAGCTCAGGAAACCCTCTTGGATAGTCCCGCGCGAATCGACCGAACGCATATTGATTGCCCTGAAAGCCCCCTCTGCCATCGACAGCATGACCACGGCAGAACGAGAGGCAGCGCATGTCTGCTTGGGCAGGATCCTCTCCCTCGCGATTAAGAGGGCGGGTGTAAGCATCCGCAGACAAGCGGAGCGGGATCGCCCCCCGCCCGTCCAGCCAGTTAGCTACAAGAAGGTGCTTAAGCTAACGGCGCAACTCACTGACTTTGTCGGCCGGCTCGAAAAGACAAGTGATCCACCGTCAAAATTTTGGAATACCGAAACTCTGGCCGACCTCGAATCTTGGGCAAAAATGGGCCTAGAATTTTCGGATAAAGCAGGTCCCCCAATGACAATAGACTGGGAACTGGCCGCCGATCTGACAATTTTTTACAAGCTCATCCTGAAGCGCAAGCCCTCGGGATCCGCCATTCAAATTGAAAGTAAAAAGGGCGGAAGCCTTTTTGCGCCTACCATGCGATTTATGCTCGCCGCCTTCCACGAAGCGAAGCTGCATGCTCCTGAGCAGTGGCGCAGGCTTCTCACCCCGCCTTCTGTGGCCAGCGTGCGTTTGAAACTCATTCCTCAGTTGGCGCGACTCGAGCATAGGTCGGGAGAGAAGCCCCGCTTCACAGGCATCGAGATCGATGGTGCGAACGCGCGGGTTCAGAAAATCTGGGCTCGTTCGTTAGCGGAGCGGCACCGTATTGCTGCTCAAAAGCCCTGATTTTATGTCGTTTAGCAATTATTGCAATTTTCTCATTTGATACTGCACGTTTTGTCCGCGCCTAGAAGCCGTATTTTGGAGTCTCAATGACCACCGGAGTACGAGCATGAACAACCCCGAAAACCTCACCGTTGCTGAAGCCGTGTCCGTATTTCGTATCGGTCGCACACGGTTATTCGCCTTAATTGCTAACGGTCAGATCGAAGCTTTTAAGCTGGGTCGACGGACGTTGATACGGGCGGAAAGTGCTCGCGCGTTTATTGACCGTCTTCCCCGGATTTGCGAACGATGAAGTGCCCAGCATTCAGAAAGGACCTATTCATTCTTTCGGAGTAATAATGAGTGACCGCATATTTAGAAAAATATGGTCTCGCTGTTTTCGAAAACGGTTACGACCCTTGCTTCATCGTCCCTGGCGAGAAGCGTCCGTATGGCAAGGAGTGGGAATCTAAAACCCACGGACCGAAGACCATCGCAAAGGCGCTCACTAACGGACAAGCTAAATACGGCGTCGGCATCAAAACTAAATTCACGCCCTTAGTTGATATCGATTGCTACGACAAAGAGATCGTCGACAAGATCAAGAAGTATACCTTCGATCTTCTAGGCGAGACATTAGAGCGTGTCGGTCTGCCGCCGAAGACCGGACTCGTTTACCGATCGGAAGATCCTTTCCCGAAGACGCAAAGCCGCGTCTATATCGACGATCAAGGAAGGCCGGTTAAGCTCGAAGTGCTTGGCCACGGCCAACAATTCGTGGCTCTACATATCCATCCCGATACCGGCGAGCCTTACCGCTGGAAGGACAAGCGTCATCCTGGCAATACACCACAAGATACCCTGCCAGAGATCACGCATAGCGACGCTCAAGTAATTGTCGACGAGTTCGAGCGCCTTGCAAAGAAGCGCGGCTGGCAGCTTAAGCGCGGCGGCGCGCAAGCGCTTCAGCGCGTCGATATCGATCTTGATGACCCTTTCATCACCGATAAGCGCAAGGTGGATCTCCCGGCCGAAGAGATCCGCGCCAAGCTTCAGATGGTGCCGAACCCGCAAGACTATGATCAATGGTTCTTCATCGGCATGGCGCTCTATCACCAATTCGATGGTGACGACGAAGGGTTAGAGCTATGGCATGAATGGTCCGCTCAAGCGCCGAATTACGATCGCGATGCCTTAGACGACAAATGGGATACCTTCGACATCGAAGGTAAGCGCCGTGAGCCACTGACCGCACGCTACATCTTGAAGCAAGCCAAGGCCGAGGAAGAACGTCTTGCCGGCGAAGAGCTTGATGAAGTCAAGAAAGAGCTAAGAAACTGCGACGGCCTGGCGGCAGTTAAAAAGCTCTGTAAGCGCATTAAAAAAATCCCGTTTGATCAACTCATTCGTGAAGATCTTGTCGGTGCGATTCGAGCCAAAGCTAAAGAGGTTGGCACCAACATATCACTGACGACAATCCGTGGGATGGTTCGGTACGAAAATCCTGAAAACCGATCAATGCCAACATGGCTCGAAGACTTCGTTTACTGCCAGATTGATGAGACATTCTACAGCACGAAGACTCACCAAAGCCTGGCAAGGCGATCATTTGACGATACCTATGGCCGTTACATGATGACAAAAAAGGATCGCCTTGAGGGCCGCTCGCACCCGGAACATACAGCCTCTCAAGTTGCTTTGCACCGCTATCAAATTCCGACTGTCGCGAACCGGATGTATCTTCCAAATGGGAAAGGGATTTTCTCGATCAACGGCCTGGATTACGTCAATAGTTACAACATTTGCGGAATCCCCGAACTGCCTTCAACTCTGAACGAAAGGCAGCGTGAAGCCATCGATCGAGTGTTGCGACATTTCGAGCATCTAATTATCAACGAACGTGATCGGAAGTTACTTCTAAGCTATTTCGCCTACATCGTTCAAACTGGAAAACGCATTAATTGGGTACCGGTCATCCAAGGCGTTGAAGGTGACGGGAAAAGTTTCTTCTTCTTTATGATGCAAGCGGCCATAGGAGCTGCCAACGCCACAACAATCGGCGGCAACGCTCTTTCCGAAACAAACACTGCGTGGGCGGAAGGCGCTCAGTTCTGCCTAATCGAGGAAATTCGGCTGAATGGGAAAGATCGATACGATGTGATCAATAAGATTAAGCCATACATCACGAACTCGATAGTTCAGATTCGGAGGATGAGGACAGATTGGTACCTCATTATAAATACTATGAATTACCTCATGACCACCAATTACAAGGATGGTATTCCCATTCACGAATCCGATACGCGTTACTTTCCCATATTTTCGCGCTGGCAGAGCGGCGACGCGCTTCGAGAGTTCAATGAGTCTAACCCGGACTACTTTAACGATCTCTACGATGCGATTGACGAACCGGGAGCTATTCGCAAGATGTTCATGGAATACGCTCTTCACCCTGAATTCAACGCTGTGAAGCGTGCGCCTGTGTCTGCCTCAAGAGAGGAAATGCGTTTGTTGACGCAGTCCGATGAGGATGAGGCCCTCGAGCTTGCCCTTGCGAGCAGCACCAATCCCAGCTTTTCAAGAATTTTTCTGGATACATCCTTGTTGGAGCAATTTATGGAACAGTATGACGTTCATCCTCCTCAAGGCGGAGCTTTGAAGCGGCTGCTTTCCAAGTTCGGATTCACTTATATAGGACGTCATAAAATCGGTGGCAAAAATCAACGTTTTTATAGCATGGAGCCGCAGAGATTCGTTGAAGAAGGCAGCTCGAGTTATTCGTCAAAGAAGATAAGAGAATATCTTGCTGCGGCGGCCGATTGGGTTGATATCTGAATTCCTTCTTCGTTGCCGAAGATGGATAATCGGCTCGTCCAATAATCCCGGGCCCGCTACGTGTCCGATAACGGCCAAACTCGAGTTGCAACTTCGTCCGCCAACAAGGACGCGGCGGTCCCGGAAGCCCAGCTCAACCGTTCTGGGACCTGCCAAACTTCTTGAAAATCCCTAGCTTTATCTTGTGAGGTCCCGGTCCCGCTAAATATTCTGTCAAGCTAAAGATCGATTGATACCCGAATTTGTTCAATGTGCCGCAACCTGTTCAGAATCAGGAACCGGAGCCATGATACAATTGGCACAAAATTGACGAGAGCGGCTCAGCGCCCCCCCTAACCGTGGCGGTTATCAAAAGGGACCCGCCGGACGTGTCCGGGTGGACGGTGATGACCGTGCTCGTGCTGACCTGGCCCAGGCTCATGTTGAGCGGAATCGCTGAGGGGGTTCCCAGGGTGCGATCGTTGGATTCGTGAATCCCCGTCCCGAACGCGGCGGCGATCGACTATGCCCTTCTGATCCGCAATCATCTGCCGCTTCAACGGCACCATAATAGCCCAACGACGTGCGGCTCGAGGGGTAGGCAGCCACATCCGGAAGGGTCTTTTCGAGCAGCCAGCGGATATTGATTTTAAACTCGGCCTGGCTTTCAGACTGGCCCGTCTCGCCCCAGTGCTCGGTGACGTGATGAAAGCTACTCTCGGCGGCAACCGTTTAACTGGCACCTGCAGGTCAAAGTGTTCCGCGAGGGTAGGGTTTCTACCGTGGCCGATTAGCTTGAACGCTGCCTCGTGCCGCGCCCGTGCTTCGACAATTCCACCAGCAGGCGAAGCGGGGATATGGCGAAGCCAACTCGTGCTCCAGGAGAGTACCCGAATAAGTCACTCAACTTCTTGGCTGTTGCTGACCGGGAAACGGAAGAAGGCGATGCGGTTCACCAAGCTCTCGTCCGCCACGATTGCAACCCCCTCGTAGCCCTTGGCCCCGTGTTGAAGCAGCAGATCCTGGCCGAGCTCCGGGCAAATTGCCACGCGCCAAAGGGGCCTGCCGTTGCGCTCGCAGGCGTCAATGATTGCACGTGTAAAGACGGTTGCAGCGGCGGGGCTCTCACCAATCATATCTACCGGCAGCGGTTCGGGCGCCGGGGTGGCTCCCAGAACATCGGCGATGCCTTCCGCGAGTTCGTCCAATCGTGCCATCGCGTTCTCTCCTTTTCCTGTGAGTTGCCCCGTTGGCCTCTTTTCAGAAGCGGGCAAGTCCCTACATCGGGCAATCCGAGCCGGCGCTCGATGGGCCGCGATACCCTTATTCACTCTGGCTTGCGAGTTTCCGGCATTCGCCGAGGGCCGGAACCAGCGCTTGATATCTGCCTCGCGCCCTATATCGGCGCACAAGCTCGCGCCAATTGCAGCGCTCCCACCTGCTGTCGCGCGTTCGCGTGCAAACGGGCATGGGCCGTCTTTGAACCAGCACACTGATGACGACCATCATTATGCCCTTCGCGCCTCGTCGCCGGAGTCACGCCTCAATCAGCAGCTGTGGCTTGGGCATGACTGGACCCGCGAAGGAGTCTGTAAGCACGGCCAGCAGGTCCCGATGGATATCCCGCCAGTCCTGATCGAGACGCACGGCCCGAACCCGCACGCGGTGGCCCGCGATCGTATAATCTGCCCGCAGCTTCGGACCGGTCGACGGGTAGATCAAAGCGCCATCGACCTGACGCCCCGGGTACCTGAGCTGCGCATGGGCGAGGTAAGTGTAAAGCTGGTAAAGGTGCCCTGATCGCAGTTTCTTTGGAAAGCCGGGGCGGCCAGCGAGTGGATCTTTGTAGAACTTGGCATCGACCACGACGCACCGATCCGGAGCATGCAGCGTGATGTCGGTCTCCATGCCCGGCATCAGAGACAGACTGCCGTCGGTCAGCGGCTTTGCGTCCCACGCCATCACATCGCGCTTGACCGCAAAGGCATTCTGTTCGTGCGCATAGAAGTTGCGCAAAAACTCCTCGAAGACGGCTGACATCCTGATCTCGTCCAACACAATGTCAGCGAAGCGGGAGTTCTCGCCGGATTTATCGGGGAGCTGGGAGCAAAACACGAACTCGCAGAGGCGCAAGAGCAGCGCGTATTCGCGGTTGTTACGCGTGAGCTGGGTTCGGCTGAAGAGGTGGGCAGACAGCCGCACGTCCGAAATCGTTTCCAACGAGCGGATCAAGATATTCAGCTGGTGTCGATATTCTGCCAGCAACGACGGCGATCGCGCGAGCAGCCGCGCCGTCGCTTTGAGAATTTGGTTGTTGAGCACATCGGTGCGCAGATCGTCATACTGACAGACGGCCTCCCCCCGGAGCAGCGTCTGCCGCTTGACCATCTCGTCAAGCAGTAACCGTCCCCGCGGCGACCGCGTGTCCTCAACTTGCACCACATAACCACGCTCGAGACCCCGGCGGAGCAAGCGATGCAGGCCGTCGATCAGCAGCCTGGCGAACAAGTTTAGCAAATCTGGGCAGTTGTCGGCCCCAACTTTAGCGGCATTGCCCGGAGGGAATCGCGCCCAGGCGTAGCAGAAGATATAGTAGAGATTGCGGATCGGGATGGTCACGACGCGCCATCTCGAAGTAGAGCGCACCAGTGCTCGGCGCGATCGGGATCGTCGAACCAGTATTCGTCGAGCAGCGGGCGTATCTCCGTGTCGATCACCTGCCGAAACCATTTCTCGGGGTCACCGACCGGACTCGTCGGCACGAAGAAAGAGTGACCGATCTGGTAGCCGCGACCGAGGCTCGCCTGGTCTGCCAAAATGGCATCGTTGAGCGTCCCCATGCGGTGAACGATCTGATCGACAATGGAGGTTGGGACTTCGCTTGCTTCCAGATGTGCTCGAAAGCGAGGGCTATCGAAGTGTGGATCGAGCGTGACGAAGGCAAACCGGCGGCGCAAGGCATAGTCGACCACCGAGAGCGAGCGGTCCGCGGTGTTCATCATTCCGATGATGTAGAGGTTTTCCGGGATGTAGAAGCGACGTTCGCCTTCCTCGGAATATGCGAGCTGGACCGCCCACTCAGGTGAACGTTTATCGTGTTCGATGAGCAGCATTAGTTCACCGAGAATCTTGGAAATGTTGCCCCGATTGATCTCATCGATGATTAAGACGAAGTTGCGATCAGGTCGGTTGAGCGCTTCCCGGCAGAACCGGTAGAAGACTCCATCATGGCGAGCGAAGCCGCCCGATCCATTCGGGCGATAGCCCTGGATGAAGTCTTCGTAGCTATAGGATTGGTGGAACTGAATGGCCTCGACCCGCGCCTGGTCTTTTGCTTCCAGGAGCGCGTAGGCAAGGCGCCGCGCAACGAACGATTTGCCGACGCCGGGAGCCCCTTGGAGGATCAGGTTCTTTTTCAGCCGCCAAGCGGACAGGATCCGCTCAAATTCGGCGCGAACCATGAACAACCCATCCATTGCATCGTCGATAGTGTACGCAGGTGCCGGCGCTTCGCGCGCGGGCTGCTCTAGAGGTTCAAGCACCTGTTCGACCACATCCTCGGCGGCGAGGCGATCGTAAGCAGTCAGTAGAGACTCGAGCAGGACCTCGAGCTCACCGTCGCTTGGAAGTTGGTCCACCAGCAGCTCCGCATAGGCGATCGTGCCCTGCTTGTAATTTCCAGGGAGGGTGCCATCGGTTGCCAAGTCAATTGTGTTCTCGAGCACAAAGCCATGGCTGGCGAGCTCGGCTACACGGTCGCGATAATTGGCGGCACGCTCAATCAGCGCGGCGGTGCCCTCACGCCGCCCGAGCTCCTCGATAACCGCTGTCACACCTTGGTTGAGTGTAAGGTACACCCGGCTCAGATCCGTGGCGATAAGGAACACGCAGTAGACGCCCTTCTCGGTGGTCGTCGTCAGATTGCGATTGAGCAGCGCGATCCACGGCACGCGAGCCCAGTTGCCTTGGCCCAAGCTCGCGCTGAGCGCGATATGGGAGCGACTTTGGATCGGACTCAGCGCCTCGAGCGATTGGATCACGTCATTCAGCAAAGACCACATTGGTTCCATGCGGCCGTAGGGCCCGGCGCGTACCCTTCCAAATTCAGATAAGGCAATTCGCAGCGCCGTAGCGAAACGAGACGTAGGTTGGGCAGGTGGGCTCGTGGTCGGGGATTGGCCGGGTCGCATCTGCTCCATCAGCGGTCTGAACACATCGACCATGTCGAGAAGCTCAGTCTCAAGGTCGAACTCGTCGATGTCGCTGCCGACGACGTAGCGGCTGATGCTGCCACCTGCTTCACGTTTGCCCTCCTCTGAATGCATGAAGGCGAGCCAGGGCGCGAGCGACGGGAACTCCGACTCGCCTGGATTGAGCCGCCCCTTCTTCCGAAACTTCCATTCGTGACCGGCAAGGGCGCTATTCAAGCGTTCAGCTTGCTCATCGCCTGGTTCAGGCAGAAGTGCAAAGATCCGAGGCGCTGCCGAGCGTACTTTGTGCTTGAGGTCCATGTTGGAAAAGTCGCTCGGGTGGGTTGAGGCGGCAAAGCCGAACTCGAGCCCTCGGCCCGACACGATCAGAAAAAGCTGGGGATTTCCAACAAATGCATCCTTATTCTCGGTCGGGAAGACGCCGAACCATATGTCCTTTGGCTGCGCTCCCCGCACGCCACTTTGGACTGCATAGCCGGATGTGAGTTTTAGCGTGTAGCCCGGCCCAAGCTTATCTGCAACAGCTCGGCCGAGTTGGCCCACCGCAGTATGGATCCGCTGGTATGCAGAACTCTCCTCCGACGACAGGGCGGAATATGGCTTGCCTGACGTGCGGGCTAGTCGAAGAAGTTCGATATCGGTCGACGAGATGCCGATAGTCTCGCGATCAGAAATCACCATTTTGAAACCTAAGCTCTCGAGCTTGGCGCGGACGGTCGCTTCTCCCCCAGAGAATTGGTCGGAACGCAGGGGCCCTCGCTCCGGATGCTCTTTGCCAACGGCAACGCCTACAATCGCCTTCGAGTCATAGAGTCGGCCGTCGTGCTCGAGGAAGTATGACCGTGCGGGGCGAAAGCCGTATTTGTCGAGAAAAGCATCGCGACCAAGCTGGTCGTACTCGGAGATAGCAGCCCGAACAGCTTCAGGTTTGCTCAGTAGAGCGATGGTCATCCGTTTCCCCCTTCCTCGGCCAACGGCAAAGTGGCTGCGGCGAGCAGATTATCGATAAGTGCGATCCAGCGAAAGGAAGCTCTGCGCTTTCGAGATGGTTCGCTCCGTCGTCCAATCCTGCATCACCACAAAAGTCGGAAATGCCTTCCTGAACTTGACCTGTGGCAATCAGAGCTACTCCAGCCGGAGTTTTTGGCGCGTTGCGCAAAATCAGTCAGCAATGGGTCAGCGCAAGGTCCTGAAAACATGGCTAAAGGGTTTATCGCTCGCTAGAACAACGGTTATTAAGAGGGACCCGCCGGTCAGTGGAATATTATCACAATCCACATGATGATCAGTATGCCGAGTAAGATTTGCACGCGGCTGAAGCTTTTGCCGGGAGGGGTAATCGAGGGCATCTGGATGGCCCCGCCAGATATAGACGCCGTAGCTGCGGGTCGATTTGTCAAGAGTTTTGCTTTTTGTGCATCAAACTCCTCGCGAGTGAGGAAGCCGCGTTCGACGAGATCCGCTAGCTCGGCCAACTGTTGAGTTGGCGACGCGGATGCCGATTGTCCCGTCGCCAGAGTAAAGCTGATCGCATCCTGCACCAACTGCCGGAGCTGTTGGAATGCAGGCTCCTGCTTACGCTCGAATAGGACTGCGTTTTCATCTTTGGTGGCTTCAAGCATCCCTCCTCGAAACTCTCTGCCGCCTTGGATTGTAAATTGTATGCAACCGGCCATCATCGTACCGGCTGACCGGAATTGAATCGCCGTGACATGTCTCAAGGGGATGGCTTTCTCACCCTGAAAGCCCTGGGTCAGGATATTGGCAAAACCCCTGCGACGGATAATCAGTTGATCTCCGCTCAGCGTCACGCTGCCATTCGTACCTTCTGCATGCATTTCGTCGTACTCCCGCTCGCTAAGCCTCGAGGGCGCGTCGACGTGGCTTGAATCTCACTTCAGCCTTTCGTCGCGCCTATGTCCTCTCGGGGCGACGGCTAAAGCCGGATGTTGGAAACCTACTCATCATAGGCGCATGCGCCTTTACCCTTGCGGGCTGGACATGCGCGCATGCCACCCGGCCGATATCTCGACCGAGCGATGAGAGAGGTTTCCACGCCCCACCTTCGGGCTTTCACCGAAGGCAGCGCGACCATTGATTAGTGTCCGCCAGAGTTCAAGCGGAAAAGCCGTCGCAGACTTGTATCAGAGTGCTGGAGTGACCTGTCGTGCCACGGAGCCTAACCCCAGCATGCTGGACGTATGAATGTGAAACGCTCGCAGCAGAAGCCTGACGACCCCCTAAAACTTTGAGGAACGACAACAGTGAACGCCTCTTCCGCCGGCGCAGAGCGACGTCCATATAGCCGAAGTTGCCGAGCGCCAGATACGCAAACTCCCAATTGTCGCTGAGGCAAAGCTCATTGACGGCACGCACGACACCGTAAGGCATGCATTCGGTCGGTGACCAGAATGCGTAATCGTTGAACAGGAGAAAGCCCTTCGGGGCCACTTTGGTTTTTGCGGCGGCAATGTCGAGAGCCACACCCTCATAGCTGTGATCTGCATCGATGTAGACGAGGTCGAGATAGCGGTCGGGAAAGGCCGCAATCGTATCGGCCGAATCCGCCTCGTGCAGCCGACGGACGGTATCACTGCCCGTGGTCAGGAAGGCTCCGCGGAAAAATCGATGATGATTGAGATTTCAGGTTGATACCGGCGGAAACCGCCTCGCCTCATATTTCGATTTTATTTTATGAAACGCATTTTAGTGAGGCATTCGGCCCATTCCTGCTCGACGCTTGAGTCTGACACTATTGCGGATCCGAGGCCCAGAATCCCGACGCCGGCATGCCGATCCAGCTCAATCGTCCGAATGAGAACATTGAACACGGACGTCCCGTCCGGCTCGACGGCCCTGTTGTAGCCTTAGCTGGAGGGGCTTCGTACACAATATTCGTCACAGTATATTGCGAATACTGCGCAATGTGGTAAACGTCCTTCGACTCGTGGACGAACAATACTGGAGCAATGAGGTGGAGTTGACGGACAAGCACTCGAAGTTCCGGGCGCTCGCGGCAAACCGGACGGACAAGGCGCTTGAAGCGATCGAACGCATTGGCAACCTATCCAATCGTCAGCTTTATGAATGGGAGCCTGCGGAGGTCCGGAAGATCATCAAGGCCCTTCGCGATGAGATCGCGAAGGTTGAGGCCAGGTTTGAGGCGCCAAACGTCCGGCGGCGCCAGCGTTTCACCCTGTGAGGAACTCATGAACCACGAAAGCGCCGTTTCCGCCCTCCGGGTCGATGATCAGGATTTTCTGATCAGAAGCACGATCGACCGCTGCCCTAAGGTCATGATGATCCGAGAGCTCTTCAAGAATGCCCTCGAAGCGGCTGAACACGATGAGTCAGGGAAGGTCCACTTCTCAGTGAGCGAGGTAGGAGGCAGCCGAAAGCTCGCCATTTGGAACAACGGACCCGGGATGAATGACGAAGAGCTGGAGAGGATGACGAACCTCGCCGCGTCGCTTGGCAAGGTGAAGGGCCTCGACAAGAACTTCGGCATGGGTGCGAAGGTGGCCTCTCTCCCTTCAAACCGGTACGGCCTTCGGTACCGTTCCTGCAAAGACGGCAGAGTTCACGAGACGGTCTTGTGCGAGCGGGACGGCGTATATGGACGTCTTCGTCGGTTTGACACTGACGGCAATGCGCTGGGCGACGTCATCGACATCACGGACACGGTGGTGGCAGAAGGCGGTCGATCTGTTACGTCGGATTGGACAGAGGTCGTTTTGCTCGGAAACCACTCTGACCAGGACACTGCCGTCGATCCGTACGACGGTGATCCTCCGCAGAAGACCTTCTGGCTGGCTAACTACCTGTATCACCGCTTCTATACGCTGCCTGAAACCGTTGAAGTGAGGCTCCATGAGGGCACTCACCCCCGTAAGGATGGATCACGTCGTTTCGAAACAATCTCCGCACGACGTGCGAAAGGTGTCTTCGCTCAATACGAGACGGTCGAGCTATCGAGCGGCATCAAAATTCACTACCTGTACGACGAACCCATGGGGGCCACGTCCCACAACCGTTCAGTAAGCGGCTCAGTCGCCTCGGGGCTGAGCACGTGCGCGTTGGTTTTCCGTGGTGAGATGTACGATGTACTCTCTGGGCGTGCATGGACAATCGAAGCGCCCACCTTCGGTATCCCTTTTGGTGCCCGTCACATCTCGGTCCACATCGAGTTGCCTGAAGACTATGCAGTTCGTCCCGAAGCGTATCGCCAGTTCCTGCGGTATGTCGAAGGAGAGCAGGATCAGGTCCAGGCTGGAGATTTTGCGCTTCAGGTTCTGGAGCATCGGCCCGACTGGCTCATAGACCTAATCCACTCGATGGCTCCAAATAGCGGCGACTCGAGCGATGAAATCCGAAATAAGCTCCAGGAGCTGCTCAACAAACTGCGGGTTCGCGTCGTGACGCCTCGGGTCGATCCGGAAGGTGACCTAGACGTGGATTTCGACACTGGCCGCGGCAGCAGGGAAAGTGGTCGAGGAGGTGGAACCGGAGGAGGTGGTGGTCGGAGCCGGCCAGATGACCTGTCGATAGTCCACACAGGCGCCCAGATGGCGCGGATGGCGCAGAACCTTGAACGCGCTCCAAAGTTGATCCCGTTGGATGCGGAAGACCAGATCGAAGATAAGCAGATTGTTGGGCGGGCGGGCCGGTACTATCCCGGTTCTGGCGAGCTCTTCATCAACATGAGATACCCGGCTGTCGACCTCATGCACGAGCAACTTGCTCGAGAGTACGCGCAAGCACCCGATCCGGAGGTCATGCAGAATCTTGCTCGGGGGTTGTCGCGAAACTCCATGATCCAACGCGTCGGCCTCGCGGTCGTCTTTGCGCTGGCAAAACGAATCAATAAGGAGTGGGATGAGCAGGCTATGGGGAAGGCATTGGAGCCCGAAAGCTTGAGCTTGGCAGCTGACAACTACTACGACTCCCTGCAGGACGCTCGCCGTTCACTGGGGAAAACATTGAGTATGCGTCGCTCGGAGGGTGCGGACGAAGAGACTGTCGCAGCCTGAAATGGAGTCAGGCATCCCAGAAGAAGCACGTTGTAATCAGCTCGCGCCGACATCTCAGCCATAAGGCGACCCTTCCCCCGGTCGCGATAGCTGGCATTTGTGCAGATGGGCTCTACCGCGGCAGTGGCTAGCCCCCGGGGGAGCCCGACGTGCCCGGGGGGCCGTCCCTTCAATTGCTTGTGAAAATCACTCCATGCGATATGTCGAAGGGATCAATAAGCCATCATTGATCGTTAGTTGATTTGTAGGAAATGTTGATTAGATTACTGCCCATGAATCGCTCCCCTCGCTGGACACTGCTTGATCGAATCGCTGCGCACGATGCCCTCGCGCTGCCCGACGTCGTATTCGCTGAGCTGGCCGACCGGCTCCGTGAAGCCATGGCCGATAAGGATCCAGGAGCCATCAGGACCTTGTCGGCGCAGCTGACAGAGATCCTGGACGCGGCCCGCACAAAGGCCGCACCCGAAGCAGTCCGGGCGGCTCAGGGCGACCCAGTCCTTGCAGATCAGCCGAGCCGGCATGCTTTCGCCTTGGGGCGCCTGAGCTTCGCGCAGCGTATTGCCGCGATGCATGCGGAGAGGCGAGCCGATCAGTCATTCGAGGAGATGCTCACCAGCCGGTCGCTTGGCCCTTATGTTCGCGCCCTATTCGAGAACGAGATGACGGGTGTCGACTTGGCGGCGGCGCTCAGCCATCAGCCTGAGACGGTCAGCCGCAACCTCAAGCGGCTCCGGGAATTGGGCGCGGTAGATTTTCGACGCGAAGGCACTAGCCTGATCAACTTTCTGACTCCTGCGGCCCAGCAGCTTGCCGAACAGGGACTAGAACGAGCCGTGCGGACGCGTCTTCCACCACAGACCCGCGCTTGGGTGAACTCGGAAAATCGCGAGATGCCGGCGATCATGCGCAAGCCGCAGACCTTCGGACATGAAGTCGACGGCGCCGAGGACCGCGCGCTTGCCGAGTAACGGCCCGTTGTCCTCAGGCGACGGTCGAATCATCACCTTCTATTCGTTCAAAGGTGGTGTGGGGCGCACCATGGCGCTCGCCAACGTCGCGTTTCTCGCCGCAATGAACAATAAGCGGGTGCTAGTGATGGACTGGGATCTGGAGGCGCCCGGACTTCATTATTATTTCCGTGGTATGCAGGATGTCGCGGCGACCAAGGAAGTCCGGGCGGCCCCAGGTGTGCTCGATCTAGTTTGGGATTGGTCGACTCGATTGCGGACGGCCGAGGCGAGCGCAGATCTCGAGCGGCTTGCCGAGGAATATCGCTCGGGCATCCCGTTCCGCACTGCGGTTCGATCACTGCTACCTGACTTCGACGAAGATACGGTGCTTGACCATATCGGCGCTGGCGCGCCCATAATCGCAACACCGCATCCGACGCCCTACGAGGACGCACTGGCAAGGTTCGACTGGTCCACCTTCTTCACCGAGGAAGCCGGCGGCACGATGCTTGGCGCGTTCCGCAATTGGGCGAAGGCCCAATATGACTTTATCCTGCTCGATAGCCGGACTGGCTTTGCCGATGTCGCGGGCATCTGTACGATGCAGATTCCCGATCAGGTAGCGCTCTGCTATATCTACAATCGTCAGAACATCGACGGGATCGCTCAAGTGGCGGGAGCTATCCGCGCGCGCCGCGGCTCCGAGATAGAGCTACGCAGCGTCCCTATGCGGGTGGCGCGCGAAAACACCTCCGAAGAAGCTGATGCCCGAGCTCGCGCTCGCAAGGAACTCACCCGCAAAGGCGGGTTCGCCGCCGATGCGGTCGACTTCGATCAGAAGCAGCTCTCAATCCAGCAGGCGCCCAACGTTCCCTTCTATGAAACGATCGCCCTGATCAGTTCGGATAGGCCGAGGAGCGATCAACTCGCGCTCGATTATCTGAATCTCGCGTCGCAGCTGCTTGGCTTCCAAGTCGAAATGCCGCAGCCCTATGAAGGCTGGGTCCAGCGTGTACGGAGTCGGCTGCAACCCCGTCAGGCGGCGCCTGACTATTTGATCGAGCTTCGTTCCAAGGAGCCCGATCGCGCCATCGAGGAGGTCACCCAACTACTCGACAGTGCACTCGAGGAGCAGGTCGATGGGGGTGCCGACAGCGACTATGTGGCGGCGCTCATCGCCACGGTAACACATCTGGCACGAAGCGCGGACGATCCGTGGGAAGTCAACACTATGTTGTCGCTGTCGCTCGATCTGCTTCGCGATCTTGCCGCCAACGATGAGCCACGATGGCGCACCCAGCTGGGCGGCTTCCTCGAGTTCTATCTCGACATCGCGGCGATCCTTCTCGACCCCGAGGAGGAATTGCTGCTGCTCGAGGAAGTGGACGCCATCCTGTCCACGATCCCGGGCGACGAAGCAAAATGGAAGCGGCTTGCCTACTGGCGCAGAACCGCACGCATTTACATCAATCAGAACAACCCCGCGGCCGCCGGACAACAGATTACCGAGCTGGCTCGCCTGCGATCAGAGCTCGGCGATCCGCCGATCGGCGAGGACGGATCGGAGCTCATCGTAACGGATATGGATATCGCGCTGATGCGTGGTGATATTCAGCTCAGCGCGGAAAAGCCCGATAAGGCCAAGCGTCATTTTGAAACGGGCCTCCGGGCGGCGAGCGCCGACCAAATTGCGGGGCGCGTTGAGCTGATGCGGCTGCGCTTTGAATTGCACGTCCGGCTCGCCCATCTTCCGCTGGGGGTCGTGACCGCAGAGGAAGCCGCCACCCACGCCAACGAGGCCGTGAAATGGAGCGGCAATTCCAATATGATTGTCTTGCACTTTGTCGATTTGGGCGAGGTGATATTGCGCACCGAAAACGGTGCGCTTCTCGCGGATTTCGTTATCCAGGTGCTGCGGTCCGGTGATCGTCGGCAACAGCAGTTCCAATATTATTTCGCGCGTTCACCGCGACATGCGAACGGCATCACGGATTTCGTCAAGAATTCGCGGGACATTCTGGGCACGAGCAAGGACGAGCGCGACGCGTTGATAATACTGTTCGACCTGTTGACGGCGTGTCTCGAATTCATGTCCGAGCGGCGTTCCCACAATCTCCGCGCAAATGCCGATTTCTTCCACCATCCGCTTGCCTGGATGCTCGAGGTGATCAACCGAGATTCCGAACTCAGCCGACTTTTCCGGGACAGGCTCGAAGGCAGCTATATTCGGATGGAGCAAAATCGGCGGCTCATCTCCAGGCCACGCGCCCGGCCCCGTCCTCCGACTCACGAATGACCGCTGCCGACCCCGGCCGGAGCCCGGCAAGCCTGTTCCTCGAATATTATGCGCAGGCCGGCAGCTGGGGAGCCTCAGCCCGCGCGACCGCGGTCCGACCGGATATCAGCTTCGACACTGTCGCCGATCGCCTTCTCAAGGAAGATGATGCCAACCGCGCGCATGACCAGCTTCGTATGCTGGTCGAGGCGGGGCGCCATAGCGATGCCGAAAAGCGGGGTCGAATCGGTGCCGCGATGCGATCGATCGATCGCGCCTTGCTCGAAATTCATCCGCGCGCAGTGATCGGGTCAGCGTCACGTCGCCCTGCCACATGGCTTCAGGATGCGCGTATCGAGCGACGCATGACGGGCGAGTACCTGCGTAACAAAAGCGTCCGGCTCATTCCCCGTGGACCACTGCTTCGGGAGCCACGCCACGAACACGCGTCCAGCGGCGATCAGCTATCGGATTACTTCAGCGCGATCGCCGTTGCCCCGGTGGCATTTGTGCACGATAGCCTGACCTTACCCATCCGCGTAGTGGTGGTTGACACCGACCCGCTGAGCGGCGTTGCGCCAGCGAGTTCCCCTGGCGCCGAGCGGATCGGCTTCCTCCCGCTCGCGACCCATCCGGGTCATATAGAATGCGAGGGCGCGCTGCGCTCTGGCAGAATGTTCGCGGCCTATCGACCGGCGCCGCGCTTCGATGCCGGCACCGCAGCAATCGAAGGTTTACGCGCCCTGGGCGATGTCGACATTGCCATCATGCCCGAGCTTGGTTTTCTAGAATCACATGCCGACGCGCTTGCTCTGGCGCTGGCAGCCGAGACCGCGCCCATGCCTCGCCTCATTGTCGCGGCCACTTACTCAACAAGCCTGGTTAACGCCGATGGTCAGCCCTGGAACGAATGCCGGATTCTCAACGGTCGCGGCGCGGTGCTGTGGCGACAACGAAAAATTTGGCCGGCGGGCATCTCACAGGATCGAGCCATCGAGTTGGGCCTGCCAGACCCAGGATCGGGTACGCTCACGCTCGAGGACAATGCCTCGGGCGCCGAACTCGTGATTGCCGATATCGACGGGCTCGGCCGATGCGTCGTCCTGATCTGCCAGGACTGCACCATCCCCGCGCTCGGCACGGCCCTTTACGGGAGTTACCAACCTGATTGGGTATTCACGCCAATCTTCGACAAGACGATCGACCCGGGCCGGTGGGCTCATGCGGCCGCCTTCGGTGCGAGCAATCTGTCGCAGGCACGCGGCATCGCCATCACCCATACGGGTCATGCGCCTGCCGGCGCGAATATGGGACTCGCAGTTGGGCCAAAGGAATGCCCTCCCGGCTGCGGCCTCGATCTGGACCGTGCGGTGCGGCTGGTCACCAAACCTGCGAGCGGTCCGATGATCGCTGAGCTCCGCTGGCGCAATGGTCATTGGCACCAAACCATGTTGGGAACCAAAGCGCCAGCTTGTTGATTCAGCCGCGCCAGTGGAAGAGACTCAATTCATAGCTGAGAGATAACCATTCACGCCGCGGCGATAAGTTGTTGATCCCCAAAAATGGTTACCTCGGCTCGGGATAGTAGGTACCTTTCTGAGATGCCCTTCGCATCAGGCCAAAACTATTGGATAGCTCAACACTTAGCCCCTCCCGCCGGAAGGCAATGAAGACACAGCGACCAATCAACTTGGCCTTCTCGACGTGGAGCGTCGATTTTGCTCCAGGGACGTCCGCACTGGCGGAATCGGCTCCAAAAGCTGACTGTCAGGAACGTCGGACATGATTGCCGCGAACATTAAGCGGTAGCCGAATCAAAGCCGTCTAGCTGCCAGCCATTGCCACCGAATGAGGGTTTTAATGGGGGACTACCAAAGGCAAAGCTGAAATACATAATAAGAGCAACAACTTAACGTTATATTTGGCGGAGAGGGTGAGAGTCGAATTCTCTCCGGAGCGGCCATGGTGATGGCACCGAGCCTGACGCCGCGGTCATGAACATCCTTGCGTCTGCCGACCGCCACCAGATATTTTCGATGACGATGCCGCGACGGTGCAGCGCTATTTCAAGCTACCGGCGGATACGAAATTTGCCCACATTAGCATCAGCCCGCGACGTTTCTCCAGGTAATTGGTTCGGCGGTATGCTGCCTCGACGCGATTTGTGTTTGTGTGCGCCAAGGCAGCTTCAACGACGTCGCCTGCGAAATCTGTGCACTCCGCTGCCCAATCTCGAAAAGCAGAACGAAATCCGTGGACCGTAGCTTTGGCCGTTGTAGCGGTGCGCACAACCTTTGCCAGCGTCATATCAGACATAGGCGCAAAGCGTTGACCAGGGAAAACGATGTCGTGTTCGTCGCTGCGCCCCCATCCTCTTGCGGTCTCTAGTGTCGCGATTGCGGGCGTCGAAAGAGGAACCATGTGCGTTTTACCCGCTTTCATACGATTTGCTGGCACCGTCCAAATGCCGGCATCGAGATCCAGCTCACTCCACCGCGCACCGCGGACTTCACCGGACCTCGCCGCAGTCAATATTAAGAAGCGCAGCGCGACTCGTCCAACAGAGTCAGCTTGTGCCAACTTTGCCATCAGTGCTGGTACGTCGGCATAGGGCAGCGCCGCGAAATGGCTGTCCTTTTTTGGTTGCCGAGGCAGTCCCTTGCCGACCGATCGCATGGGCGCTTCAGACTGGCGGAATCCTTTCGAAAAAGCCCAGTCGAGGACGGCCCCAATGCGTTGACGTACCCGCCGCGCAGTCTCGGGTTTGCTCAACCAAATCGGAAGCAATGATTCGCGAATTGCCGGTCCGTCCACTTGGTCCACAGCCAAGTGACCGAAGTGAGGAAAGGCATAAGCCTTCAGCGACGATATCCACTGCGCCTTGTGTTTTGCATTACGCCACCCACCCTTATGCTCTTCGTAGGCCATGATAGCGGCTTCTCCGAAGGTTGGCATCGTGGGCTGCGACGATGTCTCTGCTCGCTTTAGCGCGACAGGGTCAATACCCAGGCGGCATTGTCGCCGCACCTCGTCTGCTCTTTCACGGGCTTGAGATAGCGAAAGCTGCCTGAGTGAACCCAAGCCGAAGTCTCGACGCTTTCCGTTCACCTGAACTCGAAGCAACCAAGAGGCGGAACCACTTTTTTTCACATCCAGCATCAGCCCGTCGCCGTCGTGATAGCGCCCCGGCTCTTTCGCCGCTTTTACGGCCAATGCGTTCAGCTTCCCCATTTTCGTCCCCACATTTCTCCCCACAATCTTGCGCGATTTGTGGAGCACGTAGACGGACTACCATGGACACGCCCTAGTTAAAACTCCTTCTTTTTAGCCACATTCTACACCAAGGCGAACCTGAGCGAACCATAGTATGGAGGACTCCGTCTCCGCCAGAAATCGCCCATTTTCAATGTATTATGTGTGTATCGGGCGTCTTGGTCCTTACACAATGCGCGCGTCGCCTCTCGTGCAGGGCGTCGGGCCGCCGCTGTCCATTCAAGCGATCGCGCCATAGCGGTCCGGCTATTGCGGCGGCCTGTGATTCGTAGGCCGCCACATGATCGTTCGATCCCGTGGATTGAGCCAGAAAATTATAAAAAGGCATCGCAATATCGAGAGTCAAAGTTGTGGTCTTTCCATAAAATTAATATCAATCATCAAGTTAGATAGAAAAGCGCGCTCAGTGCTGTGACGCCGGTATACTGGACAAGTGAAATAGAGTTACATATGAACCTCGCCGTCCCCGTGCGGCCGTGACTCGGCTGAGCCGCGGAGAGGTGAATGCGCGACGGCTTCAAGGCCCAAGGGACGGATCAAACGAAGGAAAACGATTGATGACCGACGTTGCCGCCACGACTGACTATAGCTGGCTGAAGGAAGAGCGGGCGTTCAGAATGGACGTCAAGGAAGCCGGCTACGGCGCGCGTGAGATCGTGCCTGTTGGGGAGCGGCTGTACGATCCGCAGCTCATGTTTTGCCCGAAACAGGACTGGCTGGAGCCGGACGGCTCCCTGATCCTCGGCGATATTGGTGGACAGGAGCAACTCGGCTGGGATCCGACCAAGGGGCATGGCGCGATCATCAAGCTGATGCCCGACAACTCGCTCGAATATCTGGTGCGTCCAGGGAACATGGGCACCTACATGCCGCTGTGCCCAATCCGCATTCCCACGGAGTTCGGTGCGTATGCGGGGCAGGTGATGCTGGTCGGCCAAGCCGGTCCTGGCCGGACGGGTGCGCGCAACCAGCATTATGTCTTCAAGTATCGGCAGGGCGACGACCGGATGGAGGTGTTCGCCAAGATCCCGCACGCGGGGCCATTGAACGACGGCATCCCGGGCGCGGGGCTGACCGGCGGCTTCGGTCCCTATGGCTCGCCGCAGGAAGGCAAGTTCTTCTGCATGTCGATGATGAACTGCACGATCTACACGGTGGACAACAAGGGCAAGATCGAGCCGTGGGTGACGCTGGCGCCGCCGGTGACCCCCGCGCCGATGATGCCGCTCGACATCCAGGTCGCGCCGGAATGGTGGGGCGAATATGCCGGCGAATATATCGTGCTGGGCAAGATGGGCGCCTCCTATATCGACGATGTCGACTTCAAGGCGACCGAGAAGCCGCAATGGCTGCACTATCATATGGACCGTCAGGGCAAGATCGATCCGACGCCGATCCCGCTCGCCAAGGTTCCCGCGCTCATCGACGCGGTCAAGGCGCCGGAAAGCTTCGGCAAATTCGCAGGCGACCTCTTCTGGGTGGACGAAGGCGGTGTCGACCTCAATCACGTCACCACCTGGGACGAGCCGGTGCCCTATCGCGGCAAGGTCATGCGTACCGACAAGCAGGGCCAAACCCACGTCTTTGCCGACAACTTCCAGGGCAGCTCGACGATGCTCGCCTTCCGCGGCAACGAGCTGCTCATGTCGATCATGGGCAAAAGCTACTCAACCGGCGAATACCACCACCCCGACGGCTCAATCTACGCGATCACCTTCACCGGTTGAAGGGACGCGAAGCGCGACGGGTTCGGACGCTCCCAATTCTGACCTGCGTGCGCCCCCGTTCCGCCCATATTTGTCCTCATAATGGCGGGTCATCTCCCGGCCGGAGATGCTGTTGCGCGCCTGATCGAGGTTCGCAAGGGTGTCGCCGCCGAAATCGATCTTGGTCTCGATCATCCCGCGATATCCTTCGCCTTCAACATGTCCCTGGCCAAACGCGGGAGTCGTAGAGCTGATGACCAAGACCACCGCGCACGCAATGCAGCGACCGCGATCCACGACGCGCTGTCCGTCCTGGCTGCCGGCCAGTGAATCCTAGACCGGAGCTGTCGGGCGCCATTGCTTATTGTGATATCTGTATTCAGATCCTAGAGCATGAGGAGTCGGACGCGGAAAATCGCACAGGGCGAGAGCCCCACCGATGGTACGATCGCGCGAGCGGACTGCCAGATGGAGAGGCGCAGTGGTTTCGGATAATACTCCAATCATTGTCGGTCTCGGGCAATTCACCGAAAGGCTGGATGATCCCAACTACGCCGCGCTTTCTCCAGCCGACATCGCCGCACGGGCCTGCGAGGCGGCGATCGCCGACGCCGGCGAGAAGGTCCGCGCAAGCATTTCAATCGTGGGTGCGATCCGCACCTTCGAGGACAGCACGCCCGCACCGGCGGCTTTCGGCAAGCCCGACAAATACCCGTTGGCGGTCGCTCGCAGGCTCAGGATCGAGCCCGCGGTAGCGATCCTCGACAAGGCGAGCGGCCAATCGCCGCTGACGCTGATCGCCGACCTGGCCGAACGGCTGCGTGAGGGCAAGGCTGAGGCGGCGCTGGCCTTTGGTTCCGAGGCAATCTCCACCATCCGCCATCTGAAGGCGAGCGGCGAGAGCCGCGACTGGATCGAAACCCTTGAGGGCCAGATCGAGGATCATGGCCGAGGCCTGGATGGTCTGATATTCCGCAACAACCTTGTCCATGGACTGACCGCTGCTCCCACTGTCTATGCGTTGCTCGAGAACGCGCGGCGTCGGCGCCTGGGTCTCTCACGCGAAGATTACGCAGCGGCGATGGGTGAGCTTTTCGCACCGTTCACGGAGGTCGCAGCGCAGAACCCCTATAGTGCTGCCGCAATCGCGCCGATGAGCGCGGACGAGATTGCGACGGTCACCGAACGTAACCGGATGATCGCCGACCCTTATCGGCTGAAGATGGTGTCGCGGGACCAGGTCAATCAGGGCGCAGCTGTTCTGCTTACAACGGTCGGGCATGCGCGCCGTCTTGGAATCCCGCAGGCGAAGTGGCTGTTCATTCACGCCGCGACGCTTGTCAGCGAGCCGGACATCATCAAGCGCGGCGACCCGGGCTCCTATCCAGCCGCGCAGCTTTCGCTCGAAGGTGCGCTCGAGACGGCCGGAATTGGGACTGAGGACGTCTCGTTCTTCGACTTCTATAGTTGCTTCCCGATCGCGGTCTTCACCACCGCGATCGATGCGCTCGGACTGGCACCCAGCGACCCGCGCGGCCTGACCGTGACCGGCGGCCTTCCTTACTTCGGAGGTCCGGGCAACAACTACTCGATGCACGCGATTGCCGCCATCGGGGAACGCCTGCGCGGAGAGCCAGGAGCGTACGGGCTGGTTGGCCTGAACGGCGGGTTCCAGTCCAAATATGGCACAGTCATCTTGTCGACGATTCCCTCCGAGTGGCCAGGATGCGACCGGGAACGACTGCAGCGCCTGCGCAACGAAGCAGAGGTCCCGCCGGTTGCGCGCCAGCCGGAGGGCTGGGGTCGCGTTCTGAGCTATACCGTGACGTACGCGAAGGGCGCTCCTGTCCGAGGCATTGTGCTGGGCGAGCTCGACAGCGGAGAGCGCTTCCTGGCCAACAATCTCGACGCCGACGTGCTTGAACGGATGGCCGAGCAGGACCTGCTGGAGCAGCGGATCTATGTAACGGCGCGACCGGAGGGCAATCGCTTCGCTTTGGATCGCGATGCCGTTCGCAGGGTCTTCCCGCCGACCCGACCCGCGTTCAAGGACCGCTACGAGCACGTCCTCGTCAAGCGCGATGGCCATCTGCTCGAGGTCACCATAAATCGGCCCGACGCACGCAACAGCCTACCCAATGCCGCTCATCACGAGCTGGCCGGAATCTTCGACGCGTACGAAGCGGATCCGGAACTCTGGGTCGCAATCATCACGGGCGCCGGGGACAGGGCGTTTTGCGCAGGCGCGGACCTGAAGACTGCGAATTCCGGCGCGCCGATGCCCCCGAGCGGATTTGCCGGGTTGACCAGCCGCAGCAAGATCAAGCCGGTGATCGCTGCGGTCAACGGCTTTGCCTTTGGCGGTGGCTTTGAGACTGCGCTTGCCTGCGAGATGGTGATTGCCGACCCGGCCGCGACGTTCGCGCTATCAGAGGTCAAGGTCGGTCTCTTCGCGGCGGCGGGAGGGGCGGTGCGATTGCCGCGACAGATTCCGCGCAAAATAGCCTATGAGCTGTTGCTGACCGGGCGCACAATCGATGCGGAGACCGGCCTGCGCTACGGTTGCGTCAATCGCGTGTCGGAGCCCGGCAGAGTGATGGACGCGGCACGCGCACTGGCAGCCGAGATTCTTTTGGTTTCGCCCACCGCGGTCCGGCTCACCATGCAGTCGATGCGCGAAGCTGAAAGCTATGCGGATGCCGACGAAGCGGCCCGTGCCGTGCAGTTCAGTTCGGCAGTCGACAGCCTGATGGTCAGCGAGGATATGGCCGAGGGTATTGCGGCATTCTCTCAGAAGCGGCCGCCCATATGGAAGAACCGATAGGAATGTAATAGCTTGGCGGCCGGATCGCGATCGTGACCGGAGATGCCCGGCGGATCGGTGCCGATCTCGCACGAGGGCTCGTCGCCGTCGGCGACCTGGTGGGCCTTGGTGCCCTTTTCGAATTCGATCTCGGGATCCATCCGGCCAAACATGTCATTCGCCCAGGATACGATCAGGTGACGATCTTCCTCCGGGACGACGAGGATGCTCGCCACGACCTGCGCGGGCAGTTCCGCTGCGATCAGAGGGATCGCATCGAAGGTCTGCTTCTCCTGGACTTCCCGGACGATCCGAACGCAGATCTCGCGGATCCCGTGCTCGAACCGCGCCACGACCCGCGGCGAGAGGGCACTGGCGAGGAAGCCGCGCAGTCGCGGGTGATGCGGCCCATCGTGCTACGTCAGGTTGTTGATCAGCTGGCCCCGGAAATGCTCGTTGTCCTGCCCTGCCGCCCGGACAGAAGAGTCGAGGGCGGCCGCCGCGCGGGTCAGCGCCCAGAAGCGGTCGCCATAGGGGGCGCGGAGCTCATGACACGGGTCGTGGCGCCGCAGATGGTCGAAATAGCCATGCGGCGGACCGCCTGCGAAGCTGGCCGGGTCGAGAAGATCGAGCTCTGCGATCGTATCCATTCATTCTCGCCTACTCAGGTGATCTGCCGCTCGCGCAAAATGCCTCAAAATCATCCTTGAAATCGGGGTGCCAGCGCGAGAGCGCCGGGCGATTGTGGATGACGTCGTCCTGCGCCCATTGCAGGCGGCGCTCATCGATCGCGCGCGACGTTTCGTTGTCCTGGCACCAGATGTAGAAGTCGCCCCGCGCCAAACCTGCCAGCAGGGCTTCGGCAACCTGATCGCACGTCCACGCGGCGGCGGGCTTTTCCGCGAAATGGCGGGACATCATGGCGGAGTAGGTGAAGCCGGGCACAAGCAGGTGGGCCGAAACCCGGCATCCGTTGATCTGGCGCAGGCTGTGGGCGAGCCCCTCCGTCAGCGTGCGGACCGCAGCCTTGGTGACGTTGTAGGCCGTGTTCCCCGGCGGCGAGGTGAAGCCCTGTTTTGATCCGGTGTTCACGATGGCGGCGGGCGTGCCCTGATCCACCATGGGCTGGACGAAGGCCTGCACACCGTTCAGCACGCCGCCCAAATTGACGCCGAGGATCCCCTCCCAGCTTCCGGGGCCGGAGAAAAGGTCGCCGCCGCCGCCTATGGCGGCGTTGTTCATGAGTAGTCCGACCTCCCCGAACCGCTCGAACACGGCATCGCGAAGGCTACAGATCTGCACGACGTCGGCCACGTCGACCGTCCGGTACATGACGTCCGCCGCACCCGCCCTGGCGACCGCATCGGCCGCGTCCGCCAGCCCGTCGCTGATGTCGGCCAAGCACACGCGCATTCCGGCGGCGGCGCAGCGCAGGGCCACGGCAAGGCCGATGCCGTTCGCGCCCCCGGTGATGACCGCGACGCGGCCCGGCGCAATGGCAGGATGGCTGCCCATCGTCAGGTTCCGAAGGAGAAGGGGGGGCGGGTCTGGTAGGCCGTGTTCAACATATCACCTCTTTATTCCCCACAGTCCGATGTCGAGTGCGGCGCCAGCCTCATCCAGCTGGCTGGGCTTGGCCGCGCCTGCGGCCTCGTGCGCTAACGGATTTAGCGAGCGCAAGCCCGATACCGCTCGTTCTGGCAGTGATAACGGCGACGGCGTCCTGCAGATTGATCATCGTCGACACCCCTCCCAATCGGTATTCGTGTAAATGGGGTTATACTTGCGCTGAGGGCCGCATACCAGGGGCGTCGAGCGGAGCAAGAAGTTCCGATCTGACCGAACTGCATGCGGCACCGTCGAGTGCCCCAATCATACCGTTACCCCGCTGACCGCCGCCTCAGCGGTATCTATTCGGTGTCGTTGCGTTTTCCCAACGGTCACCCGGCAGAGTTCGCATACTATTTCGCAGGAAAGCGGACGACAGGTTTGATAACGGTGCCGCGCATCGCGTCATCTATCGCGCTGTTGATGCTGTCGAGATCATAGAGTGTCACCAGCTTGTCGATGGGGAAAGTCCCGGCACGAATATCTTCGATGAATTCGTTGATTGTGCCGACGGGGTCACCATCGCCTAGCAAAGTTCCATTGATGGTGACCCCCTTCATGAACGTCAGGGGCGAAACAGTTACTTTGGCGGATGGATCAATGATCGCTCCGGATATCACGCAGCTGCCGCCTCTTCCTAGAACCGCAATCGCCTGTTCCATCACTTTAGTGCTGCCAGTGGCTTCGAAGGCGTGATCTACACCTTCAGGGCAGATCTTCATCACCTCCGCAACGGCATCTTCCACCCGGCTCGCATTTATCCAGTGGGTTGCGCCGAACGCCTTGGCCAGTTCCAGCCGGCTTTCGTGAAGATCCACTGCGATGATGGAAGAACAGCCTGCCTTACGCGCCATGTGGGCGGCCGCGAACCCCAGCGCACCCATCCCGAATATCGCGATGGTCGACCCCGCACGTGGTTTCAACCGGTTACGAACCGAGCCGCCGCCCGTGAGGATGCCGCATCCGAGCGGGGCGAGCAGTTCGAGGTTCACATCCTTCGAGACCCTGATGGCGTTGCGGTCGTTTGCAATCGAGTAATGGGCGAAGGATGACTGCTGATGATAGCTGCCATAGATTGGTGTACCGTCCAGCGAATGAAGCGCGTGAGAGCCATTGAGCCTCCTCCCGCTGAAATTTCCGGGAAATGAAGCGTTGCAATAGGCTTCGTGTCCTTCATGGCAGTTCCGGCACTCGCCATCCGAATAATACGTCATGATGACATGGTCACCGGGAACGAAAGAGGTGACTGCGGCCCCTACACGTTCCACAACACCTGCTCCCTCATGCCCCAGGGCGGTCGGCCTGGTGCCCATGAAGCTTTCCGGTGGAGCGTCGCGCAGAGTGATGTCGGTATGGCATATGCCAGTGGCTACGTTCCGCACAAGTAACTCATGGGGCGCGAGATCGTCCGCTAATTCGACTTCCTCCACGAGGAGGGGCTTGCCGGCTTCGACAGCCAGTGCTGCGACTATCCTCATTCGACTATCTCCTAATTTCCGTATTAGCGGTTAAATGGCGGCGAGAACGGCCTTAATCCCCATCGCATGCGAGGCGGTTGCGGTCTACGCTCCATGGCGATGGCGCGCGCTGACGGCGGGCCCCATTACGGTCGCGGGCTCAAGCGGATCCCCGATCCTGATCGTCTGGCATTGGGTACGGTTGCCATGGCGATGTCCTCTGCGCGACTTGCGATCAGTATTGCGATTCCGGCCAGCGGACGACCATGCCATCCAGCTCGGGCGTGACGATGACCTGGCAGGTCAGCCGGCTCGTCGGTTGCGGATCGATGGTGCCGTCGAGCAGCATCTCCTCATTTTCGTCGGGCTTGGGCAGCATCTCGTAGAAGCTCTGCTCGAGATAGCCGTGGCAGGTCGAGCACGACAGGTTGCCGCCGCATTCGGCCTGGAGGCCAGGTACGCCGTTCTCGATCGCGACCCGCATCACCGACTGCCCGTCGCTTGCCTCCACGACATGCTCGGTGCCGTCATGCTCCACGAAACAAATCCTGGTCATTCATGTATCTCCATTACGCCAGCAGCGTCACAGGCTCTTCGATGACGCGCTGCGTTACATCAGCGTTCAACGCGAGATAGGTATAGCACTCCCGTTGCGCTATACGTTCTTAGGCAACGGAAATCAGGCCGCCATTCCACTTTGCACGACCAGCATTAATATATACCTCTTGGCTGCGTAGCCGAAGCTCGGTTGTTCGTGCAAGTGAAGATTGCCACGCTACTCTAGCGACGACCTTGCGCGCCTGAGTGCTTCTTCGGTCCTCTCAGGCCCCAAGCAGCTCCCAGGCGGGGAGCGTGAAGCGATCGGTGCAATCGACGAACAGCGCACGGACCTTCGCCCCGACGGCGAGATCGTCACGCGGTCCAAGGATGCGACCGGTGTAACGCACTCCGTCCGCATTCTCGACGATGGCGACGACGTAAGGCAGGTCTTCCTTGAAGCCCGGATGGAAGGCGCGATGATAGGTCGCGAAACTCCAGATCGTGCCTTCCTGCGACACGTCGACCCATTCCGCTCCCTGTTCGAGGCATGTCGGGCAGATCTCCAGCGCGGGATACCGGTAGGATTTGCAAGAGGTACATTGCTGCGCGGTCAGGCGCCGGTCGCGAGCAGCCGTCCAGAACGGCGCCATCTGGGGATCGTCAACATCGGGAATCGGCTTGTTATAGGCTTTTTCTGTCATCCCTTATGCGTCGAGATGATCGACGCCCCTCCTTTGAACCAAGTCTGCGTGGACAGGTACATGGCGATTTCCACGCCGGGCACCTGCCGTTCCGCGCCGGCGACACCGCGAAGCTGTCGCACCGCTTCGACGATGTGCATCCAGCCCCACATATAGCATTCGGAAAGCTGGCCGCCGTTGGTGTTGAGCGGCAGGCCGCCACCGGGCAGCGTATGCCCTTCCGCCAGCCATTTGCCGCCTTCGCCGAGGGGCGCGAAACCGAAATGCTCGATCATCTGGAGCACCCAGAAGGCCGTCGGGTCCTGGATGTAGAGCAGGTCGATATCTGACTGGGTTAGCCCGGTCGAATTCCAGATCTGCCGCGAGGCAAGTCCGAGAAATTCGCGATCCAGGTAGCTGGGCGTGAACTCGCCCCGGATTTGCGACGCTTCGGACATGCCCAGGATGTAGACCGGTTTGTTCGGGAAATCCGCCGCGCGCTCCGCGCTGGTGAGTATGAGGCTGACCCCGCCATCGGAAACCATCGTCAGGTCGGGCCGGCGTAGCGGCTCGATCAGATAATCCATCGCCAGGTAATCCGCCATCGACATCGGATCGCGAAACAGGGCGATGGGGTTGCGCCGCGCCCATTCGCGCGCGCCAACCGCGATCCAGCCGAACTCCTCGTCCGTCATGCCGTACAGCGACTTGTATCGCTGGAGCGCGAGCGCGGCCGGTCCGCCGACATGCATGAGCCCCGAAACGCCCGCCAGGTTGGGGGCGGAAAAACCGAACGGGAACTTCATCGTGCGGGCATTGGCGCCATAGCACAACGCCACGGTGTCAGCCATGCCGGTCGCGATTGCCTGGACGGCGAGGTGGATCGAGAAATTGCAGGTGCCGTAGTCAAGCGTCTGCGCGTAGCGCGGGTTGATTCCCAGCAGCGGCCCTACCTGGCAATCGGTGTTGGTGCCCTGCACAGACTTGCAGGTTATCAGCCCGTCGAGGGCGGAGCGGTCGATTCCCGCATCCTTCATCGCCTCCTTGATTGCCAGCACCGAGTTGAGTTCAGGCGACTGGCCCGGCAACTCACCCTGGGCGGTATGGCCAATTCCCACGATCGCGACCTTGCCTCTGATATTGGTATCCATGCTGCCCTTTCACCTGGCGGCGGCGCGACCAAACGCTACCGTGCTGTCTTCCCACGCCCATTCCAAGTTGCTGTGCAATTGTGCTGACATAGCGACGATCCCTAGGTCTGCCCGAGTTTGCACCGCACGGCAACACGTCAGACGAACGAGTTTCCAAACCCGATCGCGCGTAGCTGTATCCTTGCCATCGGGTTATCTGGCCCGAGGAGCCAGTTAAGGGAATATGGCTGGCCGACCTACGGATAGTTCAGGCCTGGCATCGCCACGACAGAAATTTTGCATGAACCAAGGTAAGGAAAGGCCGGCTGCGCCAAGGCCGAAAGCGGGGTCTGCAGCACCGACTTCAGCACCACGCCACAATCCGCAGCCAGCGCCGGGCCGATCTTGCGCGTGACCATCGCGCGCGGGAAGTTCCAGGGCGTTATAGCGCCGGCCACGCCGATCGGCTGTTTCAAGGAAAGTCGGCGCTTCTAGCGGTGGATAGTGTTTCCGGCAAGGCGCTGCACGGCCTGGGGGACGGTCGTTCATTAGGCGAGAATCTGCCGAAACAGGTCACCGATCGAGTGTGGGTGATCACCCGGGCCAGCGCGCCCCCGGAGAAGGTCCCGAACCGTCCGGGCCTGCTCGCCGCTCATGCCCTCGCGGCGCAAGTAGCGGCGGCAGGTCTCGACGACCGCAGTGGGATCGGGCGATACGACGCGGACGCCGCTCCGGCTGCCGCGGCCCATCGCGATGACGCCGAGCTGCTCGAGCGAGCGCAGCGCCTCGCGCAGCACCCACCGGCCAACGTGGAAGCGAGCGGCCAGTTCCTTTTCCGACCCCAGGCTCGATCCGACCGGCCAGCCCTCGTCGAAGATCATTTCGCGGATGGCCCGCTCCACGCCGTCAACCTTCTTCAGCGGCCGTGCCGGCGGGAAGAAGTCATAGGCGCGCTGGGTAGCCGCTGACGTGATGGGCATCCTGAGATGCAGGAAGGACGCGGCGAACAGCCGGCAGAAGACCGCGGCCAAGGCATCGCTTGCTGCCTGAGCCTGATCGGCGCGTCCGGCGAGCACCGCAGAGGTCATGTCAGCAATAAGGGCGTTTACCGATCGGAACGACGAGAGCCAGACCTCGTCATCGAGGGTCGAGTAGACACATGCGTCGAACGTGAGTTTCCCCAGAATCCCGACGTACAGCACGAGGGCAGGGTTCCCAGAGAATCTCACCAGCGATTGATGGATCCCGCCCGCGCTTTCGAGCTGCTGCGGGAGGGGAAGGGCGGCGAGCTGGGACAGCTGCGTTTCGATGCGGCGATGTTCCTCGTCGGGAACGCGGTAGATCGCCTGTGTCATAGCGAGGCGGTTCAGCGTGCGCATCACGCTGCCAAACTCCTCTCCGGTGACCTGTACGAACTCGAAGTAGTTGGCTGCCATCTTGCAGACGAAATCGTAAGCGCTAGATGCGACGAACAGTCCGCCGCCGGCGCCTTTCCGCATCGCGACGAACCCCGATGCCTCAAGAATTCGAACAGCTTCCCGCAGCGTCCAGCGCGAGACCCCCATTTCGACAGCCAACTCTGCCTCTCGCCCGATCTGGAAGCCGATAGGCCAGCCTTCCGCCAGGATACGATCCTCGAGCCGTCGAGCGATCTGAACAGCCACTCTCGCCTTCTTCCTTTTGCCGGTCCCAGTTTCAGTGGGAACGGGGGATCGTCGAATGTTGGCACTCGATGCCATGCTTTCTCCCTGGAGCGATACCGACTGCCTGCAATTGGAGCGACCGTAGAGGATGTGCGGCTGCGAAGCCAGCGGGGGAACCCGGCCGCCACTGCCGGGCGGATCGCCCGTGCCCAAGGGACAAGCTTGCGCCGACCCGGCAAGTGGAGCAGTGATTCAGCGGGGGGTACTATATTATATGTTCGAGAGCGGCGTGACGGAGGCCCTGAAGCTGGCTGCCGCGACACCCTTTAGATGGGCTGCCCCACGCGCTCGACTTGCTTCGCAAGGAGCCTCCTGCTGGCCGCTCGACGATCCGACGTTTTCGATGCTGGGCGCTAACCCGCTGTTCGGACATCCGGGCAACCAGCGCGAGAGAACGCACTCAACACGTCCCGAGGCGATTTCATCTCTCTACTTGTCGCGCACCAAGGCCCGGGCGGGGATGGCAGATGATGCGCCACAGCGGAGCGCGACACCTATGCTGCGAGGCATGTGGCAGGCGGCTCGCAGCGGACGCCCAGGCGGGCTAAATGGTGCCGGCTCGGTTTGCGGACGAGAACGGGGCAACATCGATCAGTCCCGCTGGCGCAGTCTGCCCCAACGAAATTGTAATCCAGTCTCGAGTCTTGCTAGGACGAAACTGAGATGCGTTTGAAAGAAACAAGTTCGATGGTCGGATTGACGCGTAGACCAGGTGCATCCTTGCATCACCAGTTGTTCGCCATTCTTCATTCTGGCATTTCTTCCGGCCGCTACGGGGGCGGCAGCTTGTTGCCGAGCGAGGATGTGCTCGCGGAAACCTACAATGTTTCACGGGCGACCGTCCGGCGCGCGATGCAGACGCTCGAAGCCAAGGGTTTGATCGAGCGTCGTGCCGGCATCGGCACGCGCGTCTTCGCTTTGCCTGGAGAAGAGCATGGGGCGTCGGCAGTGGTCGACCTCGTGGGCGCGCTCGCGGGGGCGGGAGAGCTCGTGCTCATGAGTTTCGGGTTCGAGACCGCGTCGGCGGATATCTGCGCTCAGCTGGACCTTCCGGCGGGCGCTTCCGTATTGAATATCACTCGTCTGCGCAGCATGAACGATGTGCCGATGAGGCTGACGCAGCACTATCTTCCCGAACATTTGGGGAAGCATTTGACGCCGAGCATCCTGGATGGGCGGTTAGTAGCAGAGGTTCTTCTCGACATCGGCGTGGTTGGCAATCATTCCGAGAATATCATCAGTGCCATCCTGGCCGATGCGACTGACGCAGACATCCTCAAAGTTGAGGTCGGCAGTCCGCTGCTCAAGCTGACACGGTTACTGCGCACCGGTTCTGGTCAAGCTGTACTTTTGCAGCATGCAACTACTTCGCCACACCGTGAGAAATTGCGCATCGTGTTCGATGCCGACGGAAAGGGTATCGGCTAGCGATGTGGACGGCGTCAGTCCGAAAAGGGTGAACGTAGCCTGCAAATCCGCGTCGACGCTGTTGACCGTTATAGCAATCCTTCCGGTTTTGATCAGGCCCCCAGGCCCATGAGCGCGGCGCAGACCTGATTCGCGAAAGCTTCATCGCTGAGCGAGGTCATCGCCTGCAGCGCTTCTCCGCAACCCTCGCCGACTTAGTTGCGGAAAAGCGGCTCCGGATCCTCGATGAGTCCATCGAGCGTGGCAAGGTTCCGGGCCGTTGCAAAGACGTCGTGACCGCGCTCGCCGAAATAGCGGGCAAGCGTCCGACCTATGCCCCAAGGGCAGCCCGTGATCAGTATGCGCACGAAGCCTTCTTTAGCTTTTCTTCCGCCGTGCGCGTTTCTTCGCGCCAACGGATTCGAACAGCTCCTCGATCAGCCAATCATGGCTCATCCTTGCGCAGCGACGCGCGGCCAGCACCGCCAGCTCGTCGTCGAAATCAATTACCGCCCGGGCAAGGCGCAGCCGTTCGCGGCGATAGCGCGCCAGCCTGTCGGGATGTCCACGATACATGTGCTCTTCGCGATGAACCGTCGACGATAGGTCGAGCAGAATCTCGAGAAAGAGGGACAGGGTCTCGCTGCCGCTGACCTTCCCCAGCAGATGATTGAAGGCGCGTTCGCTCTGCAGGAAGCTCTGGAACTCGAGCTTTTGCGCCGCGGCTTCCTCCTGTTCCAGAAACTCCGTCAGCGCCTTACGCGCGGCCTGGTCCCGCGACAGCGCCGCCAGCCGCGCAATTTCCACACGGATCGGCCGGACGGCCTCTGCCAGTTCCTTGATGCCGACGCTCCTCGAGCGCAGATATTGAGAGACGATATGGGTTACCACCTCCGGGTCGGGGCGGCGGACGAAGAATCCGCCGCCCACGCCCCTGCGTGCGACCAGCAACTGCTCCTGGATGATGAGGCCGGCCGCCTGGCGTAGGGTCGGCCGGCTCACATTATAGCGCAGGATCAGGTCTTCCTCGGAGCCGAGGAAGGCTCCGTCGGCCAGCTGGAAGACGTCCTCCCTGATCCGTTCCGCAACCTGGGTGACGACAGAACCGGCAAGCAGCTGCGTCCGCTTGCTGTCGTCCCGATTTCGCGTCCAATCCATCATGCCCGCCCGTCGACCACTCTAGTGTTCCAAGCGGAGCACCGAATACATTTACAAAGAGAAGTGCAAGCCCGAGGATGGCGAGAGCACATGATCCGGAGCCGGGCCACCAGGTGCTAGCCGAGATCGCCGAACACCTGCCAGTCACGCGGCCGAAAGTCACCCCGGATCTGGACGGCGGTCTTCTGTCCGCCCGTCTCTCTGGCGCAGCGCCCGTTGTCAGGTAGTGCGGATGATCTCCGCCGCGCGCCATGCCAACGCCGCGACCGGGGCGGTCGTGTTGCAGGAAGGCAGGGTCGGGAAGACCGAGGCGTCGACGACGCGTAGCCCCTCCACCCCGCGCACGCGCAACTGCGGGTCGATGACGCTTGCCGGATCGCTGCCCATGCGTGCGGTGCCGCAGGTGTGAAAGCCCCAAGTGCCTTTGGTGCGGATCGCCTGCAATATCTGCTCGTCGCTCTCCACCTCCGCCCCTGGCAGCGTCTCGCCCTCCATCAGGTCGGCGAGGGGCGGCGTCGCGAAGAGCTTGCGGACATAGCGGACCATCTCCACGCTGACATGCCGGTCATAGTCGGTGTCGAGCGCGTTGGGCGCGATCGCCGGCAGGTCGGCGGGGTCGGCAGAGCGCAGCGTCACCGTGCCCCGGCTGGTCGGCCTGGTCGGGTAGATTAGGCACTGCGCGCCCGGCTCCTTCTCGAAGGTCGGGCGGGGGGCGCCCATCACGCGCGAGAAGGGCGAGATGAATAGCTGCGTGTCAGCGGTGCGCGACTGCGGCAAAACCTTGGCGAAGCCCATCAACTCGTGGGAGCCGTAGGAGAGCACGCCGGTCTTCGTTAGGTAGTAGCGGATTCCGTTCAGAATCAGCCGCCAGCCGGAAAATTGCGGATTATGGCTGAGCCTGTCCTTCAGCCGATATTGCAGGGCGATGCCGCGATGTTCGGCCATGTTCGTGCCCACCGACGGGCTTTCCTGAAGCACGGCGATGCCGTGGGCCTTCAGCTGCTCGGCCGGGCCTACCCCCGACAACATCAGCAGCTTGGGTGTTTCGAACGCGCCGGCGCAGACCAGCACCTCGCGCGTGACGGAAAGTGTCCGCTCCCCCCCGGCGACCGCCAGCTCCACTCCGGTCGCGCGCCGCCCTTCGAAGAGGATGCGGTTCGCCCGCGCGTCGGTAATGACGGTCAGGTTTCGCCTGCTGCGCACCGGCGTCAGAAAGGCGTCGGCCGCACTCATGCGCTTCGCCTTCTTTATCATGTGCGTCATCGGGCCGATGCCGGCCTGATCCTCGCGATTATTGTCGGGGCGCACCGGAAGGCCGTTGGCGCGCGCCGCCTCCAACGCGGCATCGTTCACCGGATGCCTGATGTTGTTGACGCCGACATGCAGCGGGCCACCAGCGCCGCGCATCTCGTCCGCACCCAGCTCATGATCCTCGATCTCGCGAAAGGCCTTGAGCATGGTCTTCCAACCCCAGCCGGTCGCGCCCATTGCTTCCCAGCCATCATAATCCTCAGGCTGGCCGCGCGAATAAGCCATGCCGTTGACGGAGGTAGAGCCGCCCAGCGTCTTGCCCCGCGCCCAGACATAGGCCTGTCCAGTGGCGTCGGGCTCGGTCGGATAATGGGTGACGAAGGGCGATCCGGTCAGAAGCTTGCCGAAGCCCTTGGGCATATCAATCAGATAATGTCTGTTGGGTGGCCCGGCCTCCACCAACGCCACGCGGATCGCGGGGTCGGCGCTCAGGCGATTGGCCAGCACACAGCCACCGGGGCCCGCGCCGACGATCACATAATCGAAACTGTCCATCTGTACCCTCTTTGCTTCAGTCCAGAAACACCGCGCGGCGGGTGATCCGCCAGCCTTCGGGGGTGCGTCGGTAGCTGTCTTCATAATGGCCGGTGACGTCCTGGCCAGTGGTAGTGCGCGCCTGGAAGCGGCAGATCGCGTTCGCCTCGTCGCCGTCGATCTTCGTGTCGGTCTCCAGCACCTTGTGATGGCCGCCGTTGGGCGGCGGCATGTTGATGACGGACTTCACGAACTTGTCCTTGGTACGGATTTCCTTACCGTCGATCTGCACCAGCACGGCGTCGTCGGTGTACAGGTCGGCGAAGGCCTGCGCGTCGCGCGCGTCGAAATGGCGCGCATAGCCCAGTTGCAGCTCGCGGATCGCTTGCTCGTCCGTCATGTCATCTCTCCAATAATGGCAGCAGGCGGTCAGACGATGCCTTCGGGCAGGCCCAGCACCGTCTTTGTCTCGGTGAAGGCCAGCAGCCCTTCCTTGCCGTTCTCGCGTCCAATGCCCGAAGCCTTGAAGCCGCCGAAGGGCAGGCGCGGGTCGATATAGAAGGTATTGATGCCATAGGTGCCCGCGCGCACACGCTGGCACACGCTGTAGGCGCGGTCGACGTCCGGGCTGAACACCGCGCCGGCAAGGCCGTAGGGCGTGTCGTTGGCGATGCGGATCGCTTCCTCGTCATCGCCTTCATAGGGGATGACGACGCCGACCGGTCCGAAAATTTCTTCCCGCGCGATCGTCATCTCGTTCTTGACGTCGGAGAAGAGGGTGGGCGCGACGAACCAGCCGCGCGGCAGATCGGCGGGGCGGCTGCCCCCGCGCACCAGCCTGGCCCCTTCGGGTGTCGCGGTCGCGATCAGCCCTTCGATCCGGCTGCGCTGGCGCTCGGCCACCATCGGGCCGACCGTGGTGGAAAGGTCGAAGGGGTCGCCGGTCACGAGCGTTTCCATCTGCGCCGACAGTGCCTCGACGAACTCGGCTTGCCGGCGGGCAGGGACGAGAATTCGGGTCAGCGCGGCGCAAGCCTGACCGCTGTTGAAGCCCAAACCGAAGGGGATAGCGGTCTTCGCCACGGCGGCCGCGTCAGCATCGTCCAATGCGATCAGCGCCGACTTGCCGCCCAGTTCCAAACTGACACGGCGCAGGTCGCGGCCGCAGATTTCGGCGATGCGCCGGCCGGCGGCGGTGCTGCCGGTGAAGGCAATCTTGTCAATATCCTGGTGGCTGACAAGATGCTCACCCGCCTCGCGCCCGGCGGGCACCAGGTTGAACACGCCGGCGGGCAAGCCGGCGGCGGCGCAGGCGTCAGCCAGCACATAGGCATCGAGCGGCGCTTCGGGCGAGGGCTTGGACACCATCGTGCAGCCCGCCATCAGCGCGGGCGCGAACTTCATGAGTAGCAGGGTGAGCGGCCCGTTCCACGGCGTTATCGCGCCGATGACGCCCATCGGCTCGTTGCGCACGACCGCCGGGCCGACCTGCCCGACGCGCGAATGGGCGAAGCCGACTTCCTTCGCAAGATCGGCATAATAGTCGATAAGGTTGCCCGGGCCGTCGGGGAAGCGGCCGAGCATGCTCATAGGGCCGCCCATCTCGGTTGAGACCAGTTTGGCGACCTCCGGCCCGCGCTCGCGCATATAGGCCGCGACTTTGCGCATGATTGTGCCGCGCTCCTCCACCGACATGCGCGGCCAGGGACCATGGTCGAACGCCTTGCGCGCAGCGGCGACGGCACGATCTATGTCGCCGCGCTGGCCGGCGGGCACGGTGCCGACCACTTCTTCCGTCCGGGGCGAGATGATGCTGATCATCTCGGGCGAGGAGGGGGCGACCCATTCCCCGCCAATGAAAAAGACATCACGCGAAAGCGGAAGAGTAAAGCTCATCAGTCCATCCATTTACTACCGTATTTTTGATTCTTTTATCTCTATTTGACGGCATTGCAACGGCGGGCTGGTGGCTATGGTCCGGCCACCCAGAGCAGAGGCAGCGCATTCGCCGTGCTGACGATGCCGCTGCCCAACGCCGGCGGCCGGTCGGAATCGAGCGCGAAGTCAGGGATGCGCGCCAGCCATTCCTCGATCACTAGCCGGATTTCCAGCCGCGCGAGGCTGACGCCAGCGGTGCGGCCCATTGCCGAAGGCCGCGTGCCGGCCAGTGCCCTTGCGCTCGATGTCGACCGTCCAGGGGTCGGGGAAGAGTGTCGTGTCCAGTCCGGCGAAGCTGTTGGGCAGGATGATGTGCTCGTCGGCCTTCATTGCCGCGCGCTGCATTTCGACATCGCGCGTCAACACCCCAGTGGAGGCGACCAGGCCGTGGCGGCGGATCAGTTCGTCGGCAGCGTTGACGATGAGGTCGGGCCGCGCCCGCAGCGTCGCACGCGGCTCCGGGTGGCGCGCGAGATAGAGGAAGACGAAGGACATCATCGACGCCACCGTGTAGAGTCCACCAGACGTGACCGCCGCCGGCCGCTACCGCCGCCCCGGTCGCTATCCAGTGCCCGCCATTATCGGGTGACCGGACGATCGAGGGCATCGGCGAGCGTCTGCCATGCTTCCTGGAGGCCCTGTTGCAGCGCCGGCGGGCGGTAGATGTCGAAGTCGACGACTAGGGCGGGAGCGACATGTCCCGGCACATTCCAGTTGCTCGCCACGGCATCCTCCCCGACCCAGATCCTGTTCTTGTCGTCGACCGGAGGCGAACGGATCACCCTCCGGCCATCCGCCATGTCGCCAGGGGCCGGCCAGCCGTCGTCAGGAGAGTTTCACCCAGACCGACTTGGTCTCGAGATAGGCGTCCAGTCCTTCGGCGCTCAGCTCGCGGCCCCAGCCCGATTCCTTGTAACCGCCGAAGGGCATGGCGGCGTCGAGCATCGAATAGCAATTGATCCAGACATTGCCCGTCTCGATTCGCGCGGCCAGCTTATGCGCGGTGTTGATGTTGGTCGTGTAGATACCGCCGCCCAAACCATAGTTGGTTGCATTGGCGAGCGCGGGCACTTCTTCCAAATCGTCGAAGGGGGTCGCGACCAGCACCGGCCCGAAAATCTCCTCCTGAACGATCTTCATGCTGGCATGGACGTTGGCGAAGACAGTGGGCGACACGAAGAAGCCCTTGCCGTCGATCGGCTGGCCCCCCGACACGATCTCCGCGCCTTCGGAAAGACCGGTTTGGATATAGCCGGTCACGCGGTCGCGTTGCTTGGCCGACACGACGGGGCCGAGGACCGTGTCCTCTTCCAGGCCGTTGCCCACCTTGAGGCTCTGGAGCACCCGGCCGATGCCCGCCACGACTTTGTCGAACGATTTGCGCTGCACGAACAGGCGGGAGCCCGCGAAGCAGACCTGACCCGTATTGGCGGCGATCGCCATGGCCGCGCCAGGAATGGCGATGTCCATGTCGGCATCGTCGAACACCACGCAGGGCGACTTGCCGCCAAGCTCCAGCGTCACACGCTTGAGGTTGCCGGCAGACGCACGGACGAGCTCTTTGCCGACGGCGGTCGATCCGGTGAAGCTTATCTTGTTGATGCCGGGGTGATTGGCCATGGCCGCGCCCGCGCCTGCTCCGAAGCCCGGCACGACATTGAGCACGCCGGCCGGGACGCCTGCCTCCAGTGCCAGCTCGCCCAGCCGCAGCGCTGTCAGCGGGGTGATCTCGGACGGCTTTTGCACGATGCTGCAGCCCGAGGCGAGCGCAGGAGCGACCTTGATGAAGAAGGTACCGATCGGGCCGTTCCAGGGCGTGATGAGGCCGACGACGCCGATCGGTTCCTTACGCGTATAGACATGGAACTCGCCGGGCGCCGACACAGCGCTGGAGGCTGTCTGGCCGTAGATGCGCGTCACAGAGCCTCCGAACCAGCGCAGCCATTTGGCGCCGCCATGGACGCTGTTCCGTGCAAAGGCGCGCGGCATGCCGTTGTTCATTGTTTCCAGCAGGGACAGCTCGTCGCCATTTTCCTCCACCAGGTCGGCGAAGCGCAGCATGATGCGCGCCCGCTCCGACGCGGGCAGGCTGCGCCATACGCCGCTCTCGAAACTCTTGCGCGCCGCGGAAACGGCCAGTGCAATGTCCGCTGCGTCGCCCTCAGCCACGGTGGCGATCACTTCCTCGGTGGCGGGGTTCACGACCTCGAAGGTCTTGCCCGACTGGGCCGCGACATGCTTGCCGTCGATCAGCAGCAGCTTGGTCCCTTGCAGGAAAGCAGGGGCTTCGGAGCGTTCCAGTAAAGTCGCCATGATTTGAACTCCTCTATGTTCCGTAGATCTCGCAGAGGCCCGCCGCCTGCATGCGGACCAGCTCCGCCCTCGCGCAGGGCGCGCAGTTCGACCTCGACGATCCTCCAGCGCTCGTTGGCCGCGAAGACGACTGCGGCGCGCACTTTCATGCCCGCCGCGCTCATGCGGTCTGCGGCTCTTCCACCGAACCGGCGAGCTGCTGGACGAGCTGCGCCTTGACGATCTTGCCCATGGCGTTGCGCGGCATGGCGGGCAGCACGATCCAGTCGACGGGCGCCTTGTAGGCGGCAAGGTTGGTGGTGCACAGGCCCTGCAGCCGCTGGATCAGCGCCTGCCGCTCGCTTTCCGGTCCGCATTCGGTCTCGATGAAGGCCGCCACGGTCTGGCCGAGCCGCGCATGCGGCTTGCCCACGACCGCGCAGTCGCGCACCTGCGGGTCGAGCCGTAGCACACGCTCGACCTCCGCC